>ERZ501023.49-NODE-49-length-40320-cov-6.974097_pt1 | contig 40320 bp, 38 predicted proteins | sample MGYA00248839_ERZ501023 | MGnify/ENA primary metagenome ERZ501023 (study PRJEB25958, sample SAMN03398596) | human skin metagenome | study: EMG produced TPA metagenomics assembly of the Human Skin Microbiome Metagenome (human skin metagenome) data set.
CAAACCATAAGCACCAGCACTAATAGCACGAGAGATTACTGTCTTGGGGTTGAAATTTGCCGCCGAAAAATCACAATTTGTGCTGACAACTTTGCCGCCATTAGCAATAAAGCTAGCGCTGAACTCTTCTTTAAAAGATTGACTAGCTATACCTTTGGAATCGGCACAAATCGCAATATTTTTGATCCTAGCCGTTCTTAGAGTATAACGCGAGAGAGTTTTAGCTATAGATTTAGCACTGGGAACGGTGCGAAATATGTAGCTGCCAATTCCCGACAGATTTGAAGCATAGCTAGTCGGAGAGATCATTACTAACCCTCCCTGTTGGTACACAGGCGCGGCAGTAAGGGAAGCATCACTAGAGTTGTGTCCTACGACTGCCATAATCCGAGAATCTTTGACAAAATTAGCAGCTAGATTTTGGGCAATAGTCGGGTCATTATCATCGTTAGCAATCTCTACTTGTAGCAGTCTTCCCTGAATACCACCGCTCTGATTAATTTCATTTTGAGCTTGAGCTACTCCCCGCAGAATCTCTTGTGCTGAATCTAGGTTACCCCCAATTGGCACACTTACGGCAATTTTGAATACTTGGCGTTGAGCCGCTTTCGCATTGTTTAAGTAAATTAATGCCTCTGGATCATTACGGTTTTGCTGTAGTGATGCTTGCAGCTTGGCGATCGCACTTGTAAAGTCACGACTTGTAAACGCTGCCACCCCTATTTTTTTATTAGCTGTGCTGTCTGCTGTAACTAAAATTTTGTTTCCTAAACTAATTCGTTCCTGTATATCAGTGGTTATAGCTGATGACTCAGACGTAACTACAGATTGACTAATAGACGGTTCAACTGTTCGTGTAAGAATTAGTCTTCTAATTAAGAATAAACTACCAATTGCCAGACACCCAGCAAGAACAACATAAATAAGAAGTAAAATATTTGCTCTTTTTTGTACTATAAATGGAAACTTTGTTTGATATGGTTTTTTAATTTCCGTCGTCGTAGTGGTATGAGCTTCATTAACAGCTGATGCACTCTCGACATAATTATTAGGTATTGGCTGCGGCGGCTGTTCTAGAGCAAGAGAATTCGGGGTATTTGGTGGTATATAAGCTTGTGTGTGTTGTTGTAGCGTTTCAATACCAGTGACAATATAACGAACGGCGTAATGAATATAACTCCAACTTTTGGCTTTATGCTGTTCGGAGTTCTGTCTGTTTTGAGTTTCTGTATCTTCATTCAAAGGAACGAAAATATCTAGCAATTCTCCTTGCTGAAGGGCGGTGTGGCTGTGCTGACGCACATCCGCAGGAATTGCTACCCCTGGTTGCGCCCCCCTGTAACTCCACAAGTCTAGGATGATCTTGGTTTCTAGGGAGACTGGCAGGCTGTGTCTATCTATTAGTGCTACTGGTCCCTTGTGCAGTAAGGTAAAAATATTTTCGAGTTGAAAAGCAGATAATGGTTCGACTATGTAGTAACAAATGAAATATGGTATATGGCTGGGAGGATCATGCTCGCCATCGCTATACAACCAGCCAAACAGACATTGATCTGGGTTTATTTGGTGTAAATAAACAGCTTGGTATCCAAAATTTGGTGGCTTATGAGAATACCAGTGCTGGGCAACCACACGCTGAATAAAGGCTTGCTGGATCTCAATAGGAACCTGCATACTAGCAAGGGTTTTAAATCCTATACCAGTAAACCTGGTATAGATAAGTTGACCTAGAAGCACATCCATAGTAATTATACAGATAGAAAAACTAGTTTGCTCTAAGAAATCTGGGCTTCCTCAGGCTTGTCAGGTGAGATACCAAGTATTGTATTGTGATGATTTTTAAAAGTAGAATAATAAATATTAAAGTTGTTAACCTAAAAGTTATTTTAGTCTTATAAATTTAATCTCTATAAACCAAAAATTAAATAAACAATGATGTTAGGAAAATTTAACTGCAACAAAATGTTACATTTCCTAGATATTACCTTCAAAAAATCTCAATTTTTTAGCAATTATCTTGGATATCACTGCGTGATTGTGATTTTCAATACATTTTGATATGCTTATTAACTTCCTAAATGCTATTTATCATATTGAAACTACTGAAGATAAAAAAGAGCAGTCTACCTTTATTAAAAAATTATTTTCAATTACTATTTATTAACACCCTAGTTCATCCTGCGATCGCTCAGTTTGTTTTACCCAGTGAGATCGCTTATATCTAAAAATCTTTACTAGCTTTGTAGTGACAACTACGCAGTTTTAGCCAAAACCAATAATGTGTAACCAACTATAAATACCGCATAAACTATTGTTACTAGGGGGTGCGATTAGTTGGATAAATATTGTTACAAGTAGCTGGATATGATCAAGAAGTGCTTATTCCTAAGTGCGATCGCCTTTCCTACCAAATGCCATCAATGGCTGGTACTATTGCCACTCAAGCGGCAAAATCACGCATAACGATTAAAGCTGATCAGACGCGATAGAGATCGTAAGTGGCAGTTATACTTCTTTAAATATATCCAAATAAAGTATAAATTTTTACTAATTTGCACGTAAATATTCGATACTACTTTAGACTAATAATACACTCAATCAACAGGTGCGCCGTTAGAATGCCTATGGAGTTGATGCAATGTTAAATATTGAATAGTTTTGAAAATTTACATCATAATCTTAAGGAGACAAGTTTATTTAATTACACAAATTCAGGTATAAATATTAAAAGTAATCGACTACATCAAATAGGTTAATCTATTGCAAATAACATCGTTCTCAATTAAAAAATAGCTAAATGAAAACTGTTTTAGTTGTTGAAGATTCGCAAACTGACCAACGTTTAATTGTGGCTTTACTACAACAAGTTGGTTTAAAAGTGCCTGTAGTTAACTCTGCGGAATCTGCTTGGAGTTGGCTAACAGCCAATAGTCATCCTGACTTAATAGTCTTAGATATTGTCATGCCTGGTTTAAGCGGCTTAGATTTGTGCCGCCAGATTCGGGCGCATCCGAACTTGAAAAGTATACCAATAATCTTTTGTTCTTCAAAAGACCAAGAATTCGATCAGTTTTGGGCGCTACGACAAGGGGGGAATGCCTACATTACAAAACCTTTTGCCCCCCTTGATTTGGTGCAGACGGTTTGCAACTATCTTAATTAGTAGTAAATTTTTTGCAGAGTATGCCATGCTGATCGACTATTTTCACGTACAGCTGCGGCAATCAATAGGAGTCCTACTACCTCTAAGCAGCACGATAGAAGTAATTACTTTAAATCCTAGAGAAATTTGTCCAATTCCAGGAGTACCACCTGCTGTATTAGGAGTAGTAAATCAGCGTGGCAAGTTGCTATGGGTTATAGAATTAAGCGATCTACTAGGGCTAGCACCGTTGCCTAAACAAGTAAGGTTGCAGCATAATTTGATACTAGTAGTGCTGGCTTCTAGGGCAGCAGATGCTGCTATCAGACAAAGCGCTCAAATTGCTTGTGTAGTATCGACTCTGTCGGGAGTCGTTACTTTAGATCCACAAAAATTTCAACCAGGATCGGCAAACTCTCCAATTCATAGCTCTTTTTTATCTGGTGTAGCTGAAATTAACCAATCAGTTGGCGTACTCAATGTTAATGCAGTTTTAGCTTCGCTATCTTCGACTCCTAATTTGGTATCTCTATGACAGCAACGAGTAAAGGCTATCCTAATACTTCTATTCCTCAAAGTATTGAGGCGCTTACAGCTGAGGTTGAACGCGATCCTACAGATTTAGTAGCTAAAATTACTCTCGCCAACGCTTTAGAACAGTCAGGAGAGGTTAAAAAGGCAGTTGCTCTCTATCAAGAAGTAGTCACTTTAGATCAAGAGGGAGTTTACGGTTCCGTTTCCCGAAAGGCGCTGGAAGCTATAGAGGCTTCTAAGCCTTTGTCTAAGTCCCCGCGTCCTATATACAGCTATAGGAGCGGTAGTTACGGCGCTCAAGCTTACTCAGAGCATCAGCCACAAGAAACAATTAATTCTCCCACTTTAGTGCAACGCCTACGTCAAGGCTGGCACAACTTAAACCTTCAAACCAAGCTCATTATTTTGCTGGTGGGTAGTGCTGCCCTACCTGTAATTGCAGTCACCCAAGGGTTAGTTACCATTAATAAAGAGCGTTTATTGAATGATTTACAATTATCTCTGCAACAGCAAGGAAAAACTTTTGTAGAAGAGTATGTCCTTTGGACACAGGTAGAAAGTCAATCACAAGCAGAGAATTTAGCTCAAGTTGTAGAAGCTACGGGGATTGATTTAAGTAACTCTGCTGAGATAGCAATTCGTCGTGACTTTCTGCAAAATTTCCTCAGAATTGAGAATGGTGCAGAGCCTGAAATTAATAAAAATTTTAAAATTCTCACTGATGCTCAAGGTAGGACAGTTGCTCAGGATATTCAAATTCTGAATCAGGATGCTTCTAGTAACTCACTACAGCCATTAGATAAATTATTACCCAAGCCGAAATATCGCCCAGTGTCTCTGCCAGTAGGAATTTATCTGGGAGATATACCGATTATAAAAAATGCCTTGAGAACTAAACGTCCATTGTCGGGGATGGAGTTGCTCAAAAGCGAACCACTGCAACGTTTAGGGCTAGAAAAACAAGCTGATATTGGTTTGAGCAAACAACCTAATCTTAACTCCCGAGGATCAACGGTTCCTTTTCCCCAAGGAACTTATGACATTGATGGAGGCAAAGTAGGCTTAACGAGCATAGCTGTTTATCCAATCAAAATTAACAACAAGTTAGTCGGAACTGCGATCGTCGGCACACTCCTAAACCGTAACTATGGATTAGTCGATAAATTCTCGCAAAAATATAACGTGCTTGCTACTGTGTTTGCTCAAGATTGGCGAGTGACTACGAATATTCCAAATCCGGATAACCAAACTAGGGCAATTGGCACGCGGGTTGCCCGGGAAGTGGCAGCGAATGTTCTTAATCAAGGGCGTAATTTTATTGGTGAGACAAATATTGTTGGTAAGCAGTATCTAACTTTTTATACACCTCTGTATGACCACCAAAAAGAACTCAATTCAATTGAGGCAAAGCCTATAGGAATGGCTTTTATTGGTGAACCTTTAGAGCAAATAGAGAGTAACTTAATAAACCAACAACTGATTGGCTATGGCATAGGGGGCGGCTTTTTGCTACTAGCTGGTTTAGTAGCAATTCCAATTGCTAACTCTTTTTCTCGTCCTCTGCGGCGTTTAGCTAATTTTGCTCAACAGGTGGAAACTGGGGAACAAGGGGTAAGACTAGCAGCTACCTCTCGTCGAGATGAAATTGGTATTCTATCCCGCCAATTGAATGCAATGACAGCCAGTATTGAAGCAAACTTAGAGGCGGCTCGTCAACAAGAAGCGCTACAGCGTCAAGGAAAAGAAAATTTGCAGCAAGGCATGATTGATTTGTTACTTGATATTGAAGGAGCGCAACAAGGAGATTTAACTGTTAGGGCTAAGGTGCAAGAATCTCAAATGGGTTCAATTGCTGATGCTTTTAATGCTGTTATTTCTAGCCTGCGTCAGATTGTAATTCAAGTACAAACTGCTGCTAGCTTGGTGAATAAATCTGCGTTTGAAAATGAAGCTTCTGTACAAAGATTAGCAAACGAGGCAACAATCCAAGCCAAAGTTTTGGCTGAAGCCCAGACTTCTGTAGAGGAAATAAGTGACTCAATTGTGTCTGTGGCTGACTCAACTCAAGAAGCTGCCTCTATCGCCCGTGAAGCTTTGGTTTCTGCCCAAGATGGGGATAAAACTATAAATCAAACTGTTGATAGTATTGACAATATCCGCGCTAGTGTTGCTGAAACTACCAAAAAGGCGAAGCGTCTGGCGGAATCTTCCCAAGAAATTTCCAGAATTGTTAGCATTATCTCCGGAATTTCGGAGAGAACGAATATTTTAGCCTTCAACGCTTCAATTGAAGCCTCTCGAGCTGGAGAACATGGGCAAGGCTTCCGCGTAGTTGCAGATGAAGTAAGGCGTTTGGCGGAACAAGTTACAGACTCTACCAAAGAAATTGCCCAACTAGTAAATACAATTCAGCAGGAAACTAGCGATGTGCTGCAAACTATGGAAGGTAGCACTATACAGATAGCAACTGGAACACTCCAGGTAGCAAAAACCAAGCAAACACTCCAAGGACTAGCTGACATTAGCAAAAGAATCGACTTCCTGCTGCAAGCTATATCTACAAATACTATTTCCCAAGCTCAAACCTCTAAAATGGTTAACCAAACTATTCAAGAGGTTACAGCGATCGCTTCTACAACTGCTGATGAATCTGCAATTGTTTTGTCTTCACTCAACCAGCTAGTTGCAGTTGCGGAAGCACTCCAAAATTCTGTATCTCGATTCCGGGTAGAAAAATAATATGGTGCTGGATGCTGCAAGCTTAGAGGCAATTATTCAAGAAATACGCACTTGCTTCTTATCCGAAGATGCTCCAGATCATTTAACTGTTCTAGAGCAGGGGATTGAGCAGTTACGTTCAAGTGCTGATCTTGATTCAGCCCAATACAACGCTTTAATGCGAGCAGCACACTCTTTGAAAGGTGGCTCAGGTCTAGCTCAATTATCAACTTTAAGTCGCTTGGCACATAAGCTAGAAGATTTACTGGAGGCGCTGCACCAAGGGCGCGTACAACAGCAGGAGTTCGCTTATGAACTTTTAGCTGTTAGTATTGATCAAATTAAAAGTTTAATAGCTGACTCTACAAGTGGTGATCCTGTAGTAGCAGAAACAAATCTTTTACCCGCGATCGCTACTTTAGAGAATTTTCTTTCAGAACTGCCGCCCCAGCAATCTAGCTTAAAAGTTAAAAGTAACCAAGATCAACCAGAAGCGACTTTTTTGAAAATAGCTTTAGAAGTTGACTTAGAAAAATCTCTGCAAAAAGTTGAGCGGTTACTTGATTCTGACACACTAGAACCAACAGCCTTGCAGCAGGCACTGATCGCACTTAGAGAAGAATGTACAGTTTTAGGGCAGGCTCTGAATCTAACTTGGTTAACTAACAGCGCCAACGTAGTCACCAGCGCCCTTGCTCAACCAAATCCCCAGTTGAAGGCGATCGCGATCACCGCAATTACTGATCTGCGTGAACAAAGATTACAAGCTCTATCCCAGGCTTCCCCTGATATCCAACTTCCAGCAGAAGCACAGCAGCCTGTTACCCCTCCTGAGCAGAGTAAAGCTGACTTAATAATTCCAGATCAAAGTATTGATCTTAATTTACGAATTCCAGTTTCTCGACTGGATCGGATGCACAACAATGTAGGCGAACTGTTCATTAGTTATGAACGTCTTTCTCTTTATCAAGAACAATTACAGCAAATTGATTCAACTCTCAAAAAACGTGCGGCTCAACTGCATCCCATTAGTGAGCAAGTGCAGAACTTTTATGAGCTAGCAACAGCAGAGACAAAACATGAAAACTCTACTTCGCCTTCCCCAGAATTAAATCAATCTTCTCAGCTACATAACACACTCCAAGACTTGCAAGAACTGATGGTGCAAGTGCAGGAAGCTAGAGCCGATGTTGGGCTAATTACCAATGAATTTCGGGAAGCACTTGGGCAATTACGCCAGCAATTAAATGGTTTGCATCAAGACTTGACTCAGTCGCGTCTAGTGCCATTTGGATTATTAGCTGAACAGTTTATTGCACCATTACAAACATTCAACCAGCAGTATCATAAATCTGCTCAGTTAGCAGTTGTCGGTAAGGAAACGCTGATCGACCAAGTAATTGTAGAGCAATTAAAAATTCCTTTAACTCATTTAATTCGTAATGCTTTTGATCATGGAATTGAAACACCAGCAGAACGCATAGCGTTAAATAAGCCAGAGAATTCCTATATCACTTTATCTGCTACTATTTCAGGTAATTCAATGACGATCGCCATTGCTGATGATGGTCGGGGTATTGATCTAAAAGCAGTTCACCAACGAGCTGTTGATTTTGGCTTATCTAGTCACGAGCCAGCACTACCGGAACAAATTCTGCAATTTATATTCACACCTGGCTTTTCTACGGCGGCAACAGTTACTGCTCTTTCTGGTCGGGGTGTGGGTTTAGATATTGTTAAACTGCAAGTAGAACGACTGCGAGGCTCAATAGAAGTCACAAGTACACCAGGACAGGGAACGAAATTTACAATTAATATTCCCTTGACTTTGAATATTTTGCCTTTGTTACTATGCAGCTGTCAGCAACAAACCTTAGCAATTCCTTCAACTAAGGTAATCGAGATCATCTCTTTGGCTGATCATAAGCCTATAGATACAAATACAATTACTTGGCGCGATCGCTCGCTGAGTGTGTACCCGATTATGCAATTACTTCCCTACAGACAAGCACTATCACCGCCATCTCAAAACCCGCATTTAGCTGTTGTCCTTGACGTTAATGGTAAGGAAGTGGCGATCGCTGTAGACTTTTTGTTAGGAGAGCGGGAATTAGTTTTTAAAGCTTTTGATCCAATAGTTAAAGTACCGCCATATATTTCCGGTTGTACTGTATTAGGTACAGGTGAGGTTGTACCAGTGCTATCTCCAGATGATTTGAGTGAGTTGCTCGTCGCACCACCTTCTGACGTTACTCCTACCTCTAATAGTAGCGATCGCCCTTTTAAAATCTTAATTGTTGATGATTCAATTGCGTTTCGCAGAGTTTTAGAACGGATGCTGACGCAATCCGGATATCAAGTAGTGCAGTGTCGCAATGGCAAAGAAGCTTTAGAAAAGCTCAAGCAACTAAGTGAAAAATTTGATTTAGTAATATCCGATATTGAAATGCCGCGTTTAGATGGTTTTGGATTACTAGCAGAAATTCGCGCGCTTCCTCAGTGGCGTAAGTTAGCTGTTGTAATGTTAACTTCGCGGGAAAATGATCTTTATCGCCGAAAAGCAATTAATTTAGGAGCAACAGCTTATTTTACCAAGCCTTTTCGTCCAGAACAGTTACTCAAGGCGATCGCGGCACTGTTAACATGAAGGGCATATAACTTGAAGGTTCGATCAATGATTTCTATCTTGCTGGTAGATGATCAAGTTATCATTCGCCAAGGACTAAAGGCATTGCTAGAGCTAGAGCCTGATTTGCAGGTAGTGGGAAGCGCTCAGGATGGACAAGCAGCCATTGAACAAGTAGAAGCTTTACAGCCGGATGTGGTATTGATTGATATTCAAATGCCAGGGATGGATGGCATATCTGCTACCCAAATTATCTGTCAGCGCTTTCCTGGAACTAAAGTTCTAGTCCTAAGCGGTTATGACAATGATGCTTACCTAAATGATGCTTTGCAAGCGGGAGCAAGAGGTTATCTGCTCAAAGATACTCCTGCTGAAGAATTGGCGGCGGCAATTCGTTCTATTTATAGAGGGTATGCTCAAATTGGACCAGGATTGTTTGAAAAAATCCCCTTCACTCCCCGAGTAAACATTGACGAAGTCAACGCAGGCTCTGGCTTTTTAAGCCAGAGTACCGTTGACTCACAAGCCTTACCGCAATTAGCTCCGCTTACATCTGCAAATGAGTCGCTATTGCCGTTAAAAAGCTTTGATCTCAAAGAACTACCAGAAATTGTCAGTTTTGCTATTGAACAAGGTTCTGTAGTAGAACTGTTTACTCAAGTTAATGAGCAACTGAAGCGCGATCCTACTAATTTGGCAGCACTGTACTTAGCTGGAGTTTTGGCTCATAGAGGTCAAGGACACAAGATGCTAGCCCTACATTATCTAAAATTAGGGTTTAACGAAGCTATATTGCAGGGATTGTCTATTGAGGGACTTTTGCTGTTTTACCAACAAGGTGTGTTTGTCCAACCTGAAGAAGCCTTTAGTTGGCTTACTCAAGTTGATGGTCTTTGGGATAATGAATCAGGATTAGATTTCTTACTTAAAGAAGCAGAAGCTATATTTGGTTTAAGTTCTACTCAATACCGCACCCTCGCTGCCTTGTGGCAAATTAGAGCTATCCGGACATTAAGTAATAGCTACGCTTCCCTAGAACCGATGCTTGAACTTATCCAGCAAGGTTTTGAGCAGTGATGAACCAAAGATTTAACTTATAAAAAATATCATGGCAAAGTATTTAAATGACATAGATTATATCGAGCAGGAACTAGCAGAACTCAGGAGTCATCTTAGCCAAACATTCAAAATTGTTGATAGTTTAGCTAAAATCCAGACAAAATTTGAGGACTTTGGGCAAACATATCAGCAACTTGACTCAGTTAAGGCTAATAAAGCCGAAGTAACTGACTTACAAGCAACTTTTGATCAGCGCTTTGTCAAAATTGCAGAAGTGATTGAATCTAAATCGGTAGACAACGAAAGCAAAATTGTCAAGCTCCAGGCGACTGTTAGCGATCGCTTTGCTCAAATTGCCGAAGTTATTGAGTTTAAATTAGCAGAAATTGATAGCGAAATTTTTAAGATCAAGCATGAGCTTAATTATACAAATGCCAATCTTAATGACCAACTTAGTAAGCAGGTGAGCGATCTTAAGATAGAAGTTGAGGAAAAACTAACAGCAATTCAGGCTCCCTTAAGTGGAATTGAAACTAAGTTGAGAACTGAACTAGAAACTTCGATTAATCAACTAAGTGCAGCAGGAGTTAATAACCAAAACCAGGAAAGCTTAGAACACCAATTGCAGATAGTAACATCGTTCTTTCATGACTTGGAACGACAAGTAAACAAAATGGAACGACAGCTACGCAACATGGAAAAACAGCAGCGCGTGATGAGTAACTGGCTAGTTGTTTCTGTGTTGACGACTGTGCTAGCTCTGGCGTTGGGTTTAGGTTTAGGAATACTGAACTTAAGAATATAACCTCAATCATTCGCTCAATTCAATCGTCAGATTACAACAGCAATTTATGCCACAATTAGGGTATGGACTGGCAAGAAATATCTGATAACTGGGTTTTAATTCCCCAACATCCGAAAGGGATTATCCATTTCCTGGGGGGAGCATTTGTAGCGGCAGCACCGCAAGTAACTTATCGTTGGTTATTAGAACAGCTAGCTGATCTCGGTTATGCTGTTGTTGCTACACCGTTTGTGAATACACTCGATCATGCGGCGATCGCCGAATCTGTGTTGCAGAGCTTTGAGAGTGCGATCGCCCAATTACAAGCAAAGGGTATTTTACGCAGGCGTTATCTGCCAATATACGGTATGGGACATAGTATGGGCTGTAAACTACATTTACTCATTGGCAGCCTTTTCGATGTTGAACGTGCCGGCAATATTCTCATTTCCTTTAATAATTACGCAGCACGAGACGCTATTCCGTTTGTGGAGCAGGTTAACCCTGCCTTCTCAATTGAATTTACTCCTTCTCCTTTAGAAACAAGTACATTAGTGCGATCGCGCTACAATGTTCGCCGTAACTTGTTAATTAAATTCACTAACGACACTATCGATCAATCAGCTGCCTTAACGCATTTGTTGCAAGACCGCTTTGCTGATATGGTTACAGCACGAACACTAAACGGAACTCATACCACACCTTTAGGGCAAGATATTAAATGGCAAGCTGGAGCATCGTTTACACCTTTTGATGCCGTTGGTCAGTGGTTCAAGCAAGAAGTTTATCGTGATTTAAATGGATTAAAAAAAGCTATTCTGCTGTGGTTGAATCCTCTTTCAGCGCTGTAAAGCTAGGGGTCAAGGAATATGAGTTTATACTTTATATCTCCTGTATCCTGTAGACCTAAGTTTTATTCATCATTTGATTTCTGTTTCTCCTATGTTGCAAATTTTAATCATTGATGATGACTACACGGTGCAGCTAACACTGACGAGAATTTTGAAAAAACAGGGTTATGAGGTACTTGTAGCCAGTGATGGCGAAGCGGGAATAGCACAAGCGCAACAGTTTCGTCCAGCACTAATTATTTGCGACTGGCTGATGCCTCGGTTGAATGGCTTAGAGGTTTGTCGCTTTATTAAAGCCGACCAGAATTTATGTACTACGTTCTTTATTTTGTTAACTTCGCTAGGATCGGTAGAGGATCGAGTCAAGGGTTTTGACGCTGGCGCAGATGATTTTATTGCTAAACCTATTGAACAGCACGAATTGCAAGCAAGGGTACGCGCCGGATTACGTTTGCACCAAATGAGCCACGATCTGCAAACGCAAAAGCAAATGCTAGAGACAGAACTTGCAGAGGCAGCTGAATATGTGCGATCGCTTCTGCCGCCGCCAATGACTGCACCACTGACGATCAATTCCCGCTTCATTCCCTGTCAGCGACTCGGAGGCGACTGCTTTGATTACTACTGGCTTGACCCCGATTATTTAGCTATCTACATTCTTGACACAGCTGGACACGGTCTGAGAGCTACACTTCCTTCTATTTCAGTGCTAAATCTCCTCCGCTCCCGCGCTATTCCTAATCTTAATTACTATCAACCTAGTGATGTTCTTAGTGCTTTAAATAATACATTTCAGATGACTTACCAAAACAATAAATATTTTACAATTTGGTATGGAGTCTATAACTGCGTCAATCGTCAATTAATTTATGCTAGCGCTGGACATCCACCAGGCATATTGCTATCAGGAGGAACTACTCAAAGCCAATTACAAACACCTGGCATACCTGTGGGAATGTTTCCAGATGCAGAATATATTAATGGTTTCTGTAATATTGAAAAATTTAGTAGTCTTTATATTTTTAGTGATGGAGCTTACGAAATCCATCTCCAAGATGGCACAATTTGGGATATAGAATCTTTTGTTGAGCTACTTAAAACTAGCCGAAATTCTCAACAATGCAATCTTGACAAAATTTTGAACTACCTAGTAGCTTTAAACCCAAAGAAAACTTTTAATGATGATTTATCTATTCTGCAAGTTAATTTTAACTAGCCATAAAAAAGAGGCAAGAAAATCCTACCTCTTTTAATTTATTAATTCAACTAGCTTACTTGTGCCGGAACTTTCATTTCTTGATTTGGTTTACCACCATCAGATTTAAGTGATTCACCTTCAATGAAGGAACGCAACATCCATGCCATTTCTTCGTGTTGTTCCATCAAGCCAGTCAAGAAGTCAGCAGTTCCTTGATCGTGAAACTCGTCACCTGCTTGATCTACATGGTCGCGGAGATTACGGATAATTAACTCATGGTCATCTACTAGCTGCGACACCATCTCAGTCGCTAGCGGAATATTATCTGATTGTTCTTTGACAGAAGCATTCTTCAAAAAGCCTTCAGCTGTACCGAGGGGAAAGCCTCCCAGAGTACGCACACGCTCGGCTAAGGCATCTATATTAGCAGTTAGTGCTTGATACTGTTCTTCCCACATCTGGTGCAGTGAGCGGAACTGTGGTCCAACTACATCCCAGTGAAACTTTTTCGTCTTAATCAACAGTAGATAAGCATCCGCTAGGTCACGATTCAACAACTCTGTGACACCTTTGCGTTGCTCTTCAGTTAAACCGATGTTTAGCTTACGCATGATTTCCTGTTTTACGTTTTGGTTCCATACCCAGTGGAACAAATCAACACTGTAGGGGACATCAGCCAAAGGGGAGATTGTTAGATCAGTAGTGGTATAGTACCTTGCTACTTGAAGTTTATAAGTAAGCTTTCTGGATTGTGCTGGTTATTGATCTTGTTGACAAAAGAAAGCCAATATTTTTTAACAACTTGAATTCATATCCATTTAGCGTGACTTCTCAAGAAATATTACAGTGTTGATTTTATGTTGAATGTCTTAGTTGAGCGAGGTTGCTAGTTTTTAGCAGCTATAAAGACTAAATAATACTCGTCAAACTTTTAAAAATTAGCTTCCTGATGTAATTTTCAAATATAAGTAAAACTCCTATCAGTAGCATTAATAAAGACCGCTAGCGCTCACTAATTAACTTATCTAAAATAAGCTTTCACTTAAGTCAACTATTATTTTTCACCCTTGGTAGCAGTAGTATCTAAACAGAAAATGCGACTAAGCTAACGATCTAGCTGCAACCCTGCTGAATTATGAAAGTATGAGCAGATTGCTGATATTACTCAGGTAGAAAAGGACTTGTTGGACTTAAAGGCGCTGTGAACACATAATAGATTACCCCAGCTCCTAAGAGAGTGACGGCAAGGCTGAAGAGGATTACCCAGCGATCGCCTGGTTCGTAGGTATCCTCGTCAATATCCCAACGCACAGCAAAGTAATGCTGAGTTGAGAGTAACACTGTTGCTAGACCAATTACAGAAAAAGCTAACCCCAACTTCCAGCCATTACCAGGATGTGCCGCCAGGGGTGCATGAAAGGCACGTAGACGCATGATCACAACGCCAAACCCCATCAGAGCGATCGCCGTCCGCATCCATGCTAGATAGGTGCGCTCGTTCGCCAAATGCTCCCGTACCCGATCTGCACTCCGCTTTTTAGTTTTCTCTGTCCCTACCTTCGTGGATTTAAAAAATAACTGCATCGCTCCAACCTTGTACTTTCAACCTAGATACACAACAAAACAAGCTTTATAGCCTTAAAAGCACTTTCAGTTAAGTTTTCGCGAAAGTTCAAGAAGGCTATTAACCAGAGTACGACATTAGCAGTTTATCTGCTGTAGCTTGTCATACTCTAGTTACCTTGCTACCTACCCTACAGATATAAAGCACTTCTTAGAGGCATAAAGTTTAGTCATCGATTAGTGCATTGGCTTTTGCAAGTCGATATCTGCTTGCACCAAATTGGGAAGATTTTAATTACCTTCACTTGTTTTGAAAAATTTAGCAGGAGCAAGGCTAAATTCAACTACGTTAGTTTTTGGGTTAATGTTAACCATTAGCTGAGTTCCAGACACAATTTTGCTAGCTAAGGTTTTCCCTACCTAGTTCTTCCCCTCGAGGAGCGCAAGAAGTTAAACCAGTAGCTTTAAGACCATTTGGCAAATAAACGCCGTCACAATTACAATCCTCATCTATACTCTTACTGTCTTCCAAGTAGTAGAGAGTGCTTTCAATAACATTTAGATCAAAACTAATAAAAGTCTATAACCAAAGAAAAGCAATATAATAATGCACTAACTATTTAAACTGAGGCAACAGCCGATAAGTACCGCTTTCAATTAAGATAAAAATTCCCAGACTAATTAATACAAAGGGAGCAATAAATTGACCGTAACGAGTTAAAATATGAGCAGTAGTGGAGTGACGAGTTAGCAGATAAGCAATGTAGCACCAAACTCCTACAAGTACAAAGAAGACGCTTAAAATTACTAATAAACTAGCAAGATCACTATTAGCAAATAACGGTACATAGATGCCGATATTATCTCCACCATTGGCGAATGTTGTGGCGGCAACTTTATAACTTTGGGGACTCAGAAAAGTTGCTAGTATTGACATCACAGGATTGCTAGCTTTTAAGTAATTCAATTCACCCGATACTACCTGTACTTCGTTATCCTCCTTTTCGCGACTGATCAATTGGCTAACACCGATCGCTATCGGTACTAAACCTAAAATGCCAATCCAGGCTTTTGGGATAATTAAGCCACCAAAAAAACCAGGCGAACTTGCAATAATAAGTGCTGTAAAACCCAGGTACTGACCAATAACAATGTGCCGACGACGAAATGTATTATTCACTTGCGTGAAAAAAATTGTTAAAATGACAATATCATCAATGTTAGTTGCTACAAAAGATGTAAACCCAGCAATAATTGCTCCGGCAATGTTCATAGCGCTGTTCTAAACCAGTTTATTCTACTTCAGGCGATCGCTCATTCATGCTAATTAAATAAAGGTAACTCGTAACCAAAGCTAGGGAATGCAAAACTTTACCTTCTAGAACGATAAAAACCCTTAATCTAATTAACTAGAACTACCTGTAAGATGGGCAGTGTTTACCCTAACTATACATATAGTGCTGTAAGTTTTAATTTGGATAAGTTGGATATTTGTAACTTGAATTACAACTTAAAGTTGATTATTGTTTAATTAAGTACATTTCGGTTACGTTACCTGATTTATAAAAATGATCAAGTTTTCAAAAAAGTGAGCATAAAAATTGAAACTACGTAACTTGATTAAAGCACGGGTAGAACTACTAGGACTTACGCACTAGTAACGGAAAAACGAACCGCCTTCACGTAGTGTAGCGATAGCGTTTAGAACACAAAGTACACAAAGGAATAAGAGTTTGAGAGAGTTTTTGCGTAAGTCCTGACTACTAGACTTGGTGTAATTACAGAGACGATTGCGATCGCTATCCCTCGCTAATCTGGTGGTCAACAGCAATGGGTAGCACTGGCACGAGCCTTGAACCTTTTGAAGCGCTGGATGACCAAGCATTAAACGCCTACACGCCTGGTTACGCTACCTTTATGACCAAGTCCATGTAACAATAAAAAATTTTCACCTCATTGCCCACCTTGGCAGTAAATAGATCCATAAAGTTATACACTCGGAAAAGAACGGGAATAAAAACTTCCTGCTTCCCAACCAACTTTCTGTAGCTGTCAGTGTTGAGGTGTGCCATCAAGAAGGTGTTCCAGATATATTGCTTAGACTTCTAAAATGAGTACCTTAATTTAATCTTCAGCAACCTGAACAACAGACTTATCACACCACTTATTTAACTTTTGAAGAAACTCCAATGCGGATTGCAAATGATGTTACTGATTTAGTTGGACATACCCCTCTTGTCCGCTTAAACAAAATCCCTCAATCAGAGGGGGCGCTGGCTCAGATTGTGATGAAGTTAGAGGGCATGAATCCAGCCGCGTCAGTTAAAGACCGGATTGGAGTAAGTATGATTGAAGCAGCAGAGGCAGCAGGCTTAATTCAGCCTGGAAAAACTGTTTTGGTAGAACCGACCTCTGGTAATACTGGTATTGCTCTGGCAATGGTAGCGGCTGTCAAAAGCTACGATCTGATTCTGACGATGCCGGATACGATGAGCCAAGAACGACAGGCAATGCTAAAGGCTTACGGTGCTAAACTGCAATTAACACCAGGAGAGCAAGGGCTAAAAGGAGCGATCGCACTAGCCGAAAAAATTGTCGCTCAAACTGAGAATGCCTATATGTTGCAGCAGTTCCGTAATCCCGCTAACACCAAAGTTCACCGCGAAACTACGGCGGAAGAAATCTGGGCAGATACAGATGGTCAAGTAGATATTATGGTTGCGGGAGTTGGCACAGGCGGCACAATTACAGGTGTAGCTGAGGTAATTAAGCAGCGTAAGCCATCGTTTCAAGCGATCGGCGTTGAGCCAGCCTACAGCCCGGTATTATCACGAGGTCATGCTGGAATGCACAGAATACAAGGTATAGGTGCTGGTTTTGTCCCAGAAATTTATCACTCAGAGTTAGTTGATGAAGTTATCTCGGTAACTGATGAACAGGCAATTGTTTACGGGCGGCGGCTAGCAAAAGAAGAAGGACTACTATCAGGTATATCTACTGGAGCGGCACTGTACGCTGCTATCCAAGTTGCCAAGCGTCCAGAAAATACGGGTCGCTTAATTGTGGTGGTGCAGCCTAGCTTTGGGGAACGCTACCTCAGTACCTCGATGTTTAAGGATGCGGCTATTGAGTGGTTAGATGTAGTTTAACAGAGGAGTTATTAGTCAACACGGACTTACCTTTGCTCTGTACAATAGCTTGTCACCTTGACGGTAGCCAGTGTAGCGTACTTTGACTGTTTCGCCTGGTTGTGCTGTTCCTTCCATAAGTTGGTGTAATTGGGGATTGTAAGGTAGTTCTGCTCCTACTGGGGCGATCGCTTCGATTCCCCACTGTTGTAATAGCTGTTCCATCGGTCGCAGTAATGGTAATAATCTTACTGCTGGTAACTGGGGATTTTCTTGAGCTTTATGAGCAGCTGTTGGCCATTGTAATAACCAAGACTCTAGAATTTGCAGACTTGATTGCTGAAATTCCTGCCATAGAACTTGTTGCTGTTGAGCTAACTGCGCTTGTAATCGCTCGTACTCTCGTTTTAAATCTGAATTTGCTTTTGATTCTTGTGGCGGCGTTATCCCGCCACCCAGATCCACTACGGAAAAAGTTACTACTAAGTCAGTAAATGATAGTTGTAGCGCTTGACTAATCTGGAGCAGAACATTAACCCGCATTTGCTGTAACTCACCGCGCCGCAGCCTGCTCAATTGCCGCTCGGAAACATTAGCAGAATGTGCCAAAGCTTTAAAACTAGAAAAACCCACCCGTTGCATTAAATCTTGCAACTGATGGGTAAAATCTGGCTGAGACACCTGGGTCATTATGCTTCCAGCAAACTTCTTAGCATCCAGGCATTCTTTTCGTGTAATTGCATTCGCTGAGTTAGTAAATCCGCCGTAGGTTCATCATTTGCCTGCTCAACAACCGGGAAGATAGAGCGAGCAGTCCGCGCTACGGCTTCTTGTCCTTCCACTAGTAAGCGGATCATCTCCTCAGCTTTGGGAACTCCCCCAGTTTCTGGAATTGAACTTAGCTTGGCAAAATCGCTGTAGGTTCCTGGCGCTGGATAGCCAAGCGCTCTAATCCTTTCAGCAATCAAATCAACAGCTGTAGCTAGCTCTGTGTACTGCGTCTCAAACATCAAATGTAAGGTTTGGAACATTGGACCTGTGACGTTCCAGTGGAAGTTATGAGTTTTAAGATACAACGAATAGGTGTCTGCGAGTACGCGAGATAATCCTTCAGCAATTTTTTGTCTGTTTTCCTCGCTAATGCCGATATTAATAGGCATAAACTTGTCTTGAATTTGCATAGAATACTCCTAATTAGTCATTAGTCAAAGAACTCAGCACTGATTTACGCCAAGTGCATTTTAAGAACAGCACGGGGAGCCTTGCGGACTCTAGCTAAAATTGTTTCTTTACCTAAGCGCTGACACGCTTCATAGCGGTGGCAACCAGAAAACCCATAATATTTACCATCGACTTCTAGGACATCAATCGGTTCTTGCTGTCCGATCGCCGCGATCGATTCCATCAAGGCTAATACTTTATGCGGGTCGTTCTGGCGTGGTAGGGGTCGGTTAATTTGCTGCAAAGGAATTTCTTGTACTACCATCAATGGGCATGGTTACCTCTGTTCTTCTTCTATTAAATCATACTCGTTATGAGTTTATTTTGCAATTTTTAGTTGCAGGTCGCTAAAGTATAGATGCTTCACTACTGGATTATTTGACTTGCTTTAGCTGGACGCTTGAGTTTCACTGGAATTGAAAGCGGACGACCTGGAGATAATGGCTGCACCTTATCTAAGGCTTGCAGACTATCAAAAACAGCTTCTTGAATTATACTTTCCGGCTCTTTACTCAATAGCAGCCGCAAGTATTCAGCAACAGTAGTGTGGTTGTAAGAGTCACAAGTACGAGTTACTAAGCGCGTCAATTGCCTGACAGCGATCAGACGCTTCAAGGGGTCTACATTAGTTAAATCAGTCAGCAAATCATTGATCTGGGCTTCCTGGCGGCTGGTTTGCCAACTGATCATTTGCCACACCAGCAAAATCAAAGTTGTTAACGTTCCCAACCCTTGAAGAGTCGCACCAGTAGCTATCCAATGACTATCAGAGTCAACCCAAATCGCAGCCGTCATGTAAGTGCTGAGTGTCGCAATGCCACCACTACCAACAGCTAAAGTTAACTGACGATTCGAGTTGTTTAAAAAGGAGCGAATCTTAGACCAAGGTACTTGCCAATCAGATTCTTGCATCCAGTAGACGAACAGCATCACAAACACGCCGACGCAGGTAGCAACCAAGAGCTTCCAGTTCCAAAACAGCATGGCAACGGCTACTGTTAGGCTTAAGAGCCAGCCTCCTGGACCTTGAAATCTCTGTAAAAATCGTGGCTTGAGGGCTTTTGTCTGCAACGCTGGAAGCGACCAGCCCTGGATTTTTCTATTAATGAGTTGCTGCCAAGACCTCGACTGTGCCACTTTGCTTACCTACTTGAGTGTATTACCTATAAGTTCTTATGTAGTTAGGGTAGGGTTTTGGCTAGATAATAACCAATTAACCCAGAGAATTTGTGACATCCTCACCTCAATTATTAACAGTCATCTGTAATTTTGGTAGGTGTGTCTACTTTGGGTTTGATGTCTGTAGTCGTTGGATGTCATAAACAACGTTTATTATCGCCAGAAATCACAGCAGAAGTGTAGGTATGCGTAGCTCTTTTAGTTAAGTAGCACACAACTATCTATAATTCAGACGGTTAACGCTGGAAACTCTATATTGTGCCTGTTAAATGTACCCTAAGAATCGCTGATCATAGAAGAAATAGTAATGAGGTTTATCAATGTTTCAGCCACTTGGTTTCGAGCAACGATCTGTAATTACATCACTTGGCAGAATGGTGTACTATACTGCTGCTGGCGCACCCTGGCATGAAGACTCTGATTCCTTTAAGGAAACATTAGTTTTCCTCCACGGTTTTGGTGGTGGCTCGTCTGCATATGAGTGGTCAAAAGTTTATCCAGCTTTTGCCGCAGAATATCGCATTGTCGCGCCGGACTTAATTGGTTGGGGTAGGTCAGAGCATCCAGCACGAGATTACCAAATTGAGGATTACTTAACAAGTATTAAAGAATTTCTCCAGCAGACTTGTACTCAGCCAGTAACCGTAGTAGCTTCTTCGCTGACGGCGGCTTTGACAATTCGCGTGGCGATCGCTCATCCAGAATTATTTAAGTCCCTAATTTTAACTACTCCTGCTGGCTTATCAGACTTTGGTGAAAATTACTCTCGCAGCTTTTTTGCCCAGATCATTAGTACCCCAATTCTTGATCGCTTGCTCTACAGCACTGGCGTTGCTACGAGTAACGGCATTCGCTCTTTCTTAGAACAGCGTCAATTTGCCCGCTCTAGCCGCGTTTACCAAGAGATTGTAGATGCTTACCTAGAATCTGCTAAACAGCCAAACGCTGAATATGCGGCGCTTGCTTTCGTGCGCGGCGACTTATGCTTTGATTTGTCGCTTTACATTGGGCAACTGACAATTCCCACAGCAATTATTTGGGGTGAAAAGTCTCAATTTACAGGTCCTGAAATTGGACGGCGGTTTGCTGATATGAATCCCCAAAAAATTCAGTTTCAACACCTAGAAGATGTCGGACTAACACCCCAATTGGAACTACCAGCAGTAACGATTGGTCTGATCCGGCAATTTCTACCTTTACTAAATGCGTCTGTTAATAACTGATGACTAGTTAGTCAAATTATTTGGGAATTCGTAAGTCGATGACTGTACCATTGAAGTTGTAATTAAAGCCATCAAGTTCGACAGGAGTACCAATTTTGAGTTTGCTATTGCCTAGTACAGGACCATCCTTGGTAATTTGAGCTTTGCCACCCATAGTCAAGAGCATATCTGTACTAAATTGGTTGACTCTGGGATCGGGCAATTCTTTAACTGAGCCATCTGGTTGCGGCACTAGCAGTGTTCTAGGCAATTGTCTGACAGACTTGATGTCAATCTGACCGTGAGGTTGATTACGGATAATAATATTTGTTTTGCCGCCTGCCTTCAAGCCTTGGTCAAATAACTGTTGAGGGTCACGCACATTTAAACCTCGGACAATCAAGTCTACCTCAACTGGTTTAGTAGTAACGCCGACTTGAGCAACAGAACCGGAAGTGCCGGGAAACAGAAAGATACCCACAAGTACCAGCAGAATTACCAAAGCTGCACCTAAATCGAGAATGCTTACCTTGCCAAACAAGCGTCCTTGAGAATCCAAAATCTTCATATGTCCTAGAAAGCTAAATAAAAGCTAATCGTTTTGGCAATTGTCTTGTGCCAGATTACCACGACTGCGAGTGAAACTGATGTAATCCAAGCAATAGCGATCGCCCTTCCTTTACCAAAAGTAGCAGCAGCGCTCTCCAGCCATGCCGTTAAATTCGGCTCGTTTATAGCAGGAACTTGAAAATGGCAACCAAGAGTCATGTTCGTGCGTCTGCATTTTAAAGCCTTACCCAAAGTTTAACCAAGTAATTACACCCTGGTTAAGCGTTTAGTGGCTGGCTTATAAAAAAGTAGTCCTTTGTGCATCCTCCTCAACTATGTTTAATTTTTTCTCTTCCCTGCGTTACCGCCATCGGCGCTGGTTTTATGGGTTGCTCAGTGTTGTAGTGGCATTGAGCATTTCGATAGGTTCGCCGCAGCCTTCGCAGGCAGTTCCCTGGTTTGACCTGATTCTGCGGGGAGTCCAGGTAATTCAGCTATCGAATATTTCTGATAAACAAGAAGTCCAGATTGGTAGCCAAATTAATCGACAATTAGTTAGTAGAGAAGTTCGGCTTTACCGCAATCCCCAGATTAATGAGTACATAAAGCAAATTGGTCAAAATTTAGCAAAAAATAGCGATCGCCCTGGTATCCCCTATACCTTCCAAGTAGTTGATGATCCAGGTATTAACGCTTTTGCGACAATGGGAGGCTTTGTTTATGTCAACAAAGGTTTAATCAAACTTGCAGACAACGAAGCTCAATTGGCAAGTGTGATCGCTCACGAAATTGGTCATATTACCGGTCGTCATGCAGTAGAGCAGATGCGCGAAACAGCGATCGCTGGTGGTGTTGCCACAGCAGCTGGCTTAGACCGCAATCGCGCAGTTGGCATTGGTGTAGAACTGGCGCTGCGCCGTCCTAACAGTCGCAGTGATGAACTTGAAGCTGACCGCGAAGGTTTAGAAATGATGCAACGCACTGGTTATGCTCCGTCGGCGATGGTTGCTTTTATGGAAAAGTTACTTAAAAAAGGAGGTTCAATTCCGACATTTTTAAGTACCCACCCAGCAACAAGCGATCGCATTACTCAACTCAAAAGTCTGATTAACCCTCAACAAGCTAATGCAGGTACTGGACTAGATACTACAGCTTATAAAGCAAAAATCCGACCTGTGTTATAAACCTAACGACGTTCTCCTATCCGTTTGGAGTCAACCAAGGTCACAGCTTCTACAAGTGGTAAGGTACGGACGCTGCGTTCAAAAACATTAACTTGATACACTAAATTATTTGTGGTGTCTAATCCAGTTAACCAACCACTTTTGGGGTGATAAGCTCCAGTATCAATATCAAGCCAGCCTTGTCCCTGGGCAAGTTTGCCTGGGGTAACACCTGGTAAGGTAAAAGTAATGCTGTGACCGATAATAATCAGTTTATCGGCAAAGTAAGGCTGGGGAGTACTGAGAAATTCATCACGCACCCAACAAAGTTGTTCCGCAGTTTGTTGTGCCAACTCAATTTTAGGATCGACCCCAGCATGAGCTAGCCATATATCGCCTAAGTCTAAGTACGTAGGTAGGTTTAGCATCCACTCTATATGTTCTTGAGGAACAGTGGCTTCTTTATAACTGTTGATGGTTGCATACCCACCGTTATAAAGCCAAGCTTGGTGCATTTGCTCATAACCACTTCTTTTTGTCAGCACGTTTAACAGCATCTGTTCATGATTGCCTAGCAAGCACTGGTAGGAACTTTGCTGCACAAAATTCACAACTTGAGCACTTTGCGCTCCTCGATCAATTAAGTCTCCGAGAAAATAAACTTGGTCGTTTGCCTCTGGAGCGATCGCCTCTAGTAAAATCATGAGACCATCATAGTGACCATGCACATCTCCGATCACAATTCGACGCTGACTTTTTTTATTTGAGTAAATCATAAGTTAAAAATGTTACTTGATATCTTAGATATAGAGATGTTTAGCTTTAGCAGCTTAACTGTAGAGAAAATAATTTAAACGTATTACTTAAATTGTAATTACACTCTGAGAATTAAATTTAAAGTTTCCTCAGTAATTTCACTAAGAAATATATTTTTTATACAATGATTGTTATCAGTGCTTTAAAACAACCGACATCTAAAAATTGGGTTGACCAAGCGATCGCTAATTTAGATACGATTTTGCTCGACCATTCGCACTGCGAACGTAAAGCAGCTGGAGTAGCTTTAAACTTAATGTTTCGCTATCCCTCAAATACCCAGCTAGTAAGAATGTTAACGGCGATCGCTCGTGAAGAGCTAGAACACTTTGAACTAGTTAACCAATGGCTAGAAAATTTTGGTATCCCTCTTGCGCCCCTTTCATCGCCTCCCTACGGCGCGGGTTTAAAAGCTCAGATCCGGCGCAATGAACCAGAACGGTTGTTAGATTCTTTACTAATTTCTGGTTTAATTGAAGCTCGCAGTCACGAAAGGCTGGGCTTACTAGCCGCCCACTGTCCCTACCCTGAGTTAGCCCAATTTTACCAGAGCTTAATGGCATCTGAGGCGCGTCACTATGGCACGTATTGGATTTTAGCTGATACTTATTTTGAGCGCTCAGTTGTCAGCCAACGGCTAGAAGAATTAGCAATTGTGGAAAGTGAGCTGCTGGTAACTCTGCACCCTGAACCAAGAATCCACAGCTAGGGGTGAGGGATGAGAACTTATTACCAAGATTTTTTGATTCGTGACTGGGAAACAGGAGATCGCCTTGCTACTGCCGAAATTATTTCTTCTGTATTATCCCAATACAATTTAAGTTGGGAGCCAGCAGGGGCAGACAAAGATGTTTTGCAAGTAGAAGAATATTACTTAGCAAAAGGCGGAGAGTTTTGGGTAATTGAACGTCAGAACCAGCTTCTAGGTACTGGGGCGTACTACCCAGTAGCGCGAGGGGAAAAAGCAGTAGAAATTCGGAAAATGTATTTATTGCCTGTTATTAGGGGAATAGGCTTAGGTAAATTCTTGTTAAAGCAGCTAGAATCGGCGATTGCTGCCAGAGGCTTTGAGCAAATTTGGGTTGAGACTGCCAGTGTTTTAGTTGAAGCTGTCAAGCTATATGAAAACAACGGCTATCAAGCAGCTACAGGTGTAGAAACGCCAAGGTGCGATCGCGTTGTGGGTTCGCAGACTAAATGAAATTTGTGCAGACTAAGTGAGATTTGTGCAGACTAAGTGAAATTTTATTGCTGAGGCGCGTGAAATAGGTCCGCTTTAATTTCTATTATTACACGAAGAAGCCCTTTTGTGAAATGCTGCATTACTCAGAGGTTGAATTTCTAAGTTGGTACAGTTGCACCTAAAGCCCCTTATTTTAGGCATGACTTTAGCGAGTCGTTTCTACAAAATTAGGTCAACCTGTTATTGCAGTGTAACTAGATATAAATTATTAGCAATTGGCTAGAAAGCTACCAAAATAGGGGCGATGCGGCTGAAATCAACTAGAGGTAAAAAGCAATACCAATGTCCTTGAATCCTTACTTTAGATTAAAATCGTCAAACTTTTCAGGGAGAATGGGAACTGTTGAATGTCGTTGTCTCTGGCAAGCATAACTCTATGACTACTGACTCACCGACAGTTACTCCAGAAGAAATTGCTCAGTTTCGGTCTGAATTGACAGATTACCCAGAGGCTCTAGCAGCACTGGATGTGATTGAGCAGCGTAATGGAAATATAGAGACTGCAACTAAAATACTGGCAATTCGGGCTGATTATGAACAGACCAGAAGAATAAATTTATTAGACGAGTTGTCTGAGAAATGTCGCAAAGTAATTTGTCAAGAAGAGTTTAAGGGAGACTTGGCAGTTGGAGTAATTCCTTTTCTGATAGAACCTTTAGCAACAAGTGCTGGAATTCCGCTGGGATTAGCAACAGCAATTGCTATTTATGCTTTCAAGATCGGGGTAAAGAAATTTTGTCAGCCAACTAACTCTCAATCCTAAATCCCTACGGTAGTAAAGGCTGCCCAATAAAACGGATGCTCGAAGGGATAGGGTTTACGGTTAAGGGCTTGCAGCAGATATTCCTGAGCAATGATTTGGTCGTCCTCTGGAAGTTGGGCAATGATTTGGTCAATTTGCCGCTTGTATTTAGCTAGCAGTTGTTCAAACTCCTTACTGGTCAAATTCCGCAGCCATTGTTGAGCTTGGTTTAGTGCCACTATCAATGGTGAATTATTTTGCAAATGCTCATAAAACTTGATCATCAAAAACGCTGTGGAAAAATCGCTCACAGCCCAAAGGCTACTGACAACAGCGGGACTTCCAGCAACCAAAAAACCACTGGGCAAGCCGATGTATTCATCGCTACTATTGTTAAAATCAATCAATCCGGTTTCACAAGCGGAAAGTGTGACGAGGCGGCATTTTTCTAAGTTAAGGCTGAAGATTTTATCCAATGTAAGGCACTTCTCCAAATCATGGACTTCCGAGTCTCGCAAATTGAGATAACGTTCTGCATCTGGATTGGCGGGTACAGAAGTGAGAGGTGCATTTGCCAAGATAAGAGCAGATTTGCCAGGATTAGTCAGGTTAAAGTAGCCGTGACAGCTAAAATGAGCACAGTGGACAGCATTGAGGGAAGCGTTATTGATAGCTGATAGTGTAGCTTGTGCTTTTTTGAGAACATTAGCTTGCTGAAAGTAGCCTGTTATGGCTTGCACTTCTAGATTGGTATAGATCAGGTCATCTGTAGGATTTTGGATAGCTAATAGGTCGGTAAAATTGGGGCGTAGTCGTTTTTGTGCCAGTTGCAAGAGTTGACAACTGGGAGCATAGCTGACACCAAGGGGAAACAGGTCGAGGAGGCAAAATCTTTTACCGTTGTAGGATAGGGGCAAGGCATGAAGAGGAAATAGATGCAGGAACTGATGCGGGATTAGGATGAGGCGATCACACTGTTGAGGCAACTGCTCAATCATCTTATCCAAATGTAAAATCTTTGTCAGATCCTCTAATCGCGGGGCTAGCTGAGTGCGCCAGTTGTCTTTTTGCAGGTAGTAATCCCCCATATAGACATTTGCCCAATCAAACAAAGCATTTAGGTCATTGGCTGTGGATTGCCAGACATTGACCTCTCCTCCCTGCTCCCCTCTCCTTTGAAGAGAGGGAGGTAATGATGATTCTTCTCCCGCTTCAAAGCGAGGGAACTCTGTTGGGGGGTTAGGTTTAATGATGAATGTGAGAATTTTATCGTCAGTAATGTACCATTCAATAATCGCAGTGTGATCATCTAGGGTTGCCTGAAATTGGTCAAACTTGAAACCATAACCAACGGGCAGATAACGCTCTTGCAATTCATTGCGCTGTTGTCGCAATTCTTGAAGATGTCGTGCTAAGACTATTGAGTTATCGGCTTCGGCATTTTGAAGTTGGTTCTGACCAATGTCTATTTCCGCTTGGAGTTGTTGCAGTTTACTTGCAATTTCTGAGGGAAAGATGTTGTTTTGGTCGCGGCTGAGGATAAGTTCCACCAAGTTGCGGCTTTTGCTGCGCTCAACGTATTCAATTGCTTGGGTGGAATTGCTCATATCTAGGCACAATTTCACCATACAGCTGTAGAGTTGGTACCATTCTTCAGCTAGTTTTTGCTTGGCTTCATCCCCAGATACAATTTCGCCCCGTAGGAATTCTACTGTTTCAATAGCAGCTGCAAACGTATCGTAGGCAAGAGATAGCTGGTTGTTATCATAGTAGGCAAGTCCAAGGATAAATAAGGTTTCAGCATGATTTTGGGGTAGGGTGTCGCGAGTACGAATCTCCAAAGCATTTTTTAAGTAGCGAATCGCCGCTTCCAGATTTTCTGCCTTGTCTCCCCAGATTCTCTGACGGTAGTTAATACCCAAATTATTTTGAGTCATTGCCCAATCTAAAGGGAATGCTTCACGAGTAAAAACTTTCAGTGCTTGGGTGTAGTAGTGAATTGCCGCTTCCAGATTTTCTGCCTTGTCTCCCCGGTTACCGTAGACAGCAGCCAAACTACGTTGGGTTCTTGCCCAATCAAAGGGAAATGCCTCACGGGTACGAACTTGTAGTGCTTGGGTGAGGTGGTGAATCGCCGCTTCCAGATTTTCTGCCTTGTCTCCCTGAATTCTATCGCCGTAGGCAATACCCAGATTATTTTGAGTCCTTGCCCAATATTCAGGAGATGTCTCACGAGTATGGACTTGTAGTGCTTGGATGAGGCAGCCAATTGCCGCTTCCAGATTTTCTGCCTTGTCTCCTCGGATTCTCTGACGGTAAGTCTCGCCCAGATTAGTTTGAGTCTCTGCCCAATCAAAGGGAAATGCCTCACGGGTACGGACTTGCAGTGCTTGGGTGTTGTAGCGAATTGCCACTTCCAAATTTTCTGCTCTGTCTCCTTTGATTCTATTACTGTAGATAGCAGCCAGACTATGTTGAATCTTTGCCCAATCAAAGGGAAATACCTCACGGGTACGGACTTGCAGTGCTTGAGTATAGTAGCGAATCGCTACTTCCAGATTTTCTGCCTTGTCGCCCTGGATTCTCTGATAGTAAGCATTACCCAGATTATTTTGGGTTCTTGCCCAATAGTCAGGAAATGCTTCATAGGTATGAACTTGCACTGCTTGGGTATAGTAGCGAATCGCTACTTCCAGATTTTCTGCCTTGTCGCCCTGAATTCTCTGACGGTAAGCATTACCCAGATGATACTGAGTCATTGCCCAATAGTTGGGAAATGTCTCACGGGTACGAACTTGCAGTGCTTGGATGAGGCAGTCAATTGCCACTTCCAGATTTTCTACCTTGTCTCCTTGGATTCTGTCACAGTAGGCACTACCCAGATTATGTTGAGTCATTGCCCAATCTAAAGGGGATGCTTCACGAGTAAAAACTTGCAGTGCTTGAGTATAGTAGCGAATTGCCACTTCCAAATTTTCTGTCTTGTCTCCTTGGATTCTCTCACGGTAGGCATTACCTAAACTATTTTGAGTCGTTGCCCAATTATGGGGAAATGCCTCACGGGTAAAAACTTGCAGTGCTTGGGTGTGGTAGTGAATCGCTACTTCCAGATTTTCTACCTTATCTCCCTTGATTCTCTGACGGTAGGCATTACCTAGACTATATTGAGTCATTGCCCAATCAAAGGGAAATTCCTCACGGGTATGAACTTGTAGTGCTTGGATGTAGTAGCAAATCGCCACTTCCAGATTTTCTGCCTTGTCTCCTTGGATTCTGTCACAGTAGGTACTACCTAGATTATGTTGAGTCATTGCCCAAAGATGGGGAAATGCTCTACGGGTAAAAACGGTAGCAGCAACTTCGTTACCTGCGATCGCAATCTCCAGATTGCTAGATATACTCCCTAGAGGGAAATTCTTAATCAAGGAGCTAAAACTGAAAATATCGCTGGCAACAGCTTGAGCTATTTCTGAGTCTACCTCTGACAGTTTTGCCTTTGCCCAGCTTTGCAAGATAGTAGCAAAGTTATCATCAAGTTTATCTAGGTTTCCTTGCAGTACTGGGTACAGGACTTGCGGGTTTCTGTTGCTTTCATTAGTTAGCCGTAGTACCCGCATCAGGAAATCAAGTTGGGAGTCGGGATTTGAGAGCGGGGAAGAAGTGGGGGTTGATGATGACAACTCCAGTGCTTTTGCCAGCTGATGGGCAACATCGATTAAAAAATTAGCAGCATCTTGGTTCCCCCTCTGCTCCAACACCTCTGCTAAGAGTTCCATCGTTTCCACCAACCCTGCATCAAGTAAATCCGGGTTAGCATTCAAAATCTGCACTTCTTCCTCACTGGGACAATCCAGAAGCTCTTGAATCAGATTCAGATATTCTTGAACACGGTTCTCATCCATATATCTCAAACCTCTGCTAATGCTTTAAAGGATAGGCAAGGTTGCTGTCAAAATCTACCTGTTACTTCATTCATCAGAAAAGTAGGAAGTTCCGTAAAAATCGCCTCTTTTTCGTGGAAACATCATCCGTAAATTAGATGGTGGTAGCAGCATTCAACAGAAGTGTCGTTTATTAGAATGTCTGACAGCTGATAACCAATGCATAGGTAAAGGGATTACACGGAAGTAGCTTTGAACTGCACATGATCCCAGTCTCGATATACCCATTGGCGTTTGTCTGTTGGTATCTGCCCTTAAAAAATCTCTCGCTCTTACTCGGTAGGTTTCTAGCTCTACATATTTTAGAAGGCGGGAAATTTCACTTAGTCCGCGAATTTGGTAGGAAAATTTCACTTAGTCTGCAACAAGAGGAGCTAGGAGTGCCTTAGTTCCGTTGATAAAATTTCATTTAGTCTGCGAACCCACAGCGTCTATGTCAAATTTATCCCGTTCTGATGCCAATCGATAACGGCGATCAGCGACGGCTAATAACTTTTGCGTCTGTGTCCGTTGTGGCAATGATTTGTTATGCCACTTATGCGGAGATTGTTACTCTGACACAGCTATCAGCAATCTATTAATTTTTTCCAGGATCAGCTCAGCCTATAGAGATTAGCGATCGCCCCAGCCATACCAGCCCTTGGATAACCGCAATTCAAATATTACCTCTATATAATCAGAGATAAAATCTATAATTAGCTTAAAAAATATTAATTCAATTTGCTGACTGCTTTTATAAAGAAAATGCTGAAAACTCCGTGTATGCGCGACCGGAGATCAAAGCTAGTTGCAGATTTTAATCTGCCTTGAAAATTGCTTATCTCCAACTACTAATTAATGTATAATTTAAGACATAAGTTAAAGCGAATTAGGTGACTTTAAGTGTTTGGTTGTCAGCAAGTTTTAATCAATGATAACAAGCAACTAACGAATATTCTAGAGTTCATTTGTAGCGAAGCAAATAAACTTACAAACTGCGGCATTTACTACGCTCGTCAAGTATGGTTTAAGATTCGTAAGTATTTAGGTAAGTTTGACCTAATCAATGAATACAAAAGGAATTCCCACTATCAAGTCTTACATTCTCAAGCTGCACAACAAACTCTTTTAGCTGTTAGAGAAAGCTTTAAGTCTTACTATGAACTTGATAAAAAGTTTCGCAATGGTGAATTGGAGTTTAGACCAAAGCTACCAAACTATAGAAAGAAAGACGGTCTTGCGGTTGTCAGCTATCCAAAGCAAGCCTTAAAACTAATAGATAATTCCCTTCAAATTCCTCTAGGATTGACTGTAGGTAGATGGTTTGGACTAAAAAACTTTAGTGTAACGATGCCGCCTAATTTAAAGTTTGAAGATATCAAAGAGCTACGAATACTACCTCGTAATCGTCGTTTTTATCTAGAATTTGTTTACAAACTAGAAAGTGAAAAAGCGAACGTAGATTTCAATAAAGTTTTAGGAATAGATCATGGCTTAGATAACTGGTTAACTTGTATTTCCAACGTTGATACATCAATTATTGTTGATGGTAAACACTTAAAATCACTTAATCAATTCTATAACAAACAAGTTTCAACTATTAAAGAGAAGAAGCCCCAAGGTTTCTGGTCTAATAAACTTGCAGCCATCACTGAGAAACGTAATAGACAGATGCGAGATGCTGTAAATAAAGCTGCACGACTTATGATTAATCATTGTTTAGTTCATCAGATTGGAACTATAGTCTTTGGCTGGAATCAAAGACAAAAAGATAGTTCAAGCATGAGCAAGATTAACAATCAAAAATTTGTATCTATTCCAACTGCTAAACTAAAAAATAGAATTGCTCAACTTTGTGAACAATACGGTTTGAGATTTGTTGAAACTGAAGAAAGCTATACATCAAAGGCTAGTTTTGTAGATAATGATTTCTTGCCTACGTTCGGTGAAAAAACTGAAGGGTGGAAGTCATCAGGAAAGCGAACTCATCGTGGGCTATTTCGCACTAAATTCAATCAGTATATTAATGCTGATGCGAACGGTGCGGCAAATATACTCAGAAAAGTAAGCACAACACTTGATTTAGACTTAAGTGAAGTGTCTAGCGGCGCATTGACTACGCCTTTAAGAATTGCCTTGTGGTAAATTCTTAAGAATCTCCGCGTATGCGCGACCGGAGAGTGTCAATGTAAGTTGAAAAGCTAACAGCACAAGCTTGTTGGAAGTTGATAATCTGCTGTTTTTGACCCGCAAAGCGAGGGGTTTGTTCGAGCCTCTGTTTTTGGATCTGAAATAATGCACCTTTGGCAATGCCATGCTCGATTGCTTAAATCTTCATCCAGTTCACTTCACCTGATTGCTAAATGTCAATAACTAATGAAATTCGTTTCAGTAATCTGCGTGGCGATATCTTTGGCGGTGTCACGGCGGCGATCGTTTCTCTACCCCTTGCCCTCGCCTTCGGGGTTGCCTCTGGTGCGGGAGCGATCGCTGGACTTTATGGGGCAGTTTGCGTCGGCTTTTTTGCTGCCTTGTTTGGCGGTACACCAACGCTGATTTCCGAACCGACGGGACCAATGACCGTAGTGATGACGGCGATCGTCGCTGGACTGACCGCAAGTAACCCCGAGAATGGGCTGGCGATGGCATTTACCGTCGTCATGTTGGCGGGTTTATTTCAAATTATCTTTGGCATCTTCAAGCTAGGCAAATACATTACTTTGATGCCCTACAGCGTCATTTCTGGCTTCATGTCAGGAATTGGCGTGATTTTAATTATCCTGCAAATTGCCCCATTCCTCGGTCAACCTGCCCCAAAGGGTGGCGTGTTGGGGACTTTTATGGCAATCCCGCAGTTGGTGGCGAATGTTAATGATAATCTGCCGGAAGCAATTTTAGGTGCGGTAACTTTGGCAATTATTTTCTTCATGCCCAAAAAGCTGAAGAAATTCGTACCGCCGCAGTTGGTAGCGTTGATTGTCGGCACGGTCATTTCGCTGACGGTATTTCAGAACGTTGATATTCGACGCATTGGTGAAATTCCCGTAGGGCTGCCCACGCTGCAACTACCCACGTTTACACCCGATCAAATTACCGTCATGCTGGTAAATGGCGTGATGTTGGGGATGTTGGGCTGTATTGATACGTTGCTAACTGCTGTGGTTGCGGATAGCCTTACCCGCACGGAACATAAATCGGATAAAGAACTGATTGGTCAAGGAATTGGCAATATTATTTCTGGGCTGTGTGGTGGGTTGCCTGGTGCGGGTGCGACGATGGGAACAGTGGTTAATATTCAAACAGGGGCAACGTCGGCTCTATCGGGTTTGACTCGTGCTTTAATGCTGTTGGTTGTAGTGTTGGGGGCAGCAAAGCTAACGCAACCAATTCCAATGGCGGTATTGGCGGGGATTGCGCTGAAAGTCGGGATTGACATTCTAGATTGGAGCTTTTTGAAGCGATCGCACCAAGTCTCGGTCAAAGGCTCCTTAATTATGTATGGGGTGCTGCTACTGACGGTGTTTGTAGACTTGATTGTAGCAGTGGGTGTGGGTGTGTTTATTGCCAATATTCTCACGATTGAACGCTTGAGCAGTCTGCAGGCAAAGGAAGTGAAGCTAATTACCGATACGGATGATGATGTCAGACTCAGCAGTGAACAAAAGCAATTGTTGGATAAAGGCAACGGTCGAGTGTTGCTGTTTTACCTGAGTGGCCCAATGATTTTTGGATTATCAAAGGCGATCGCCCGCGAACACAATGCCATGAAAGATGCGGATGCTCTGGTGATGGATTTAAGCGATGTACCTATACTGGGGGTGACGGCTTCCTTAGCGATCGAGAATGCGATTCGGGATGCCCACGACAAAGGGCTGCAAGTTTATATTGTCGGAGCTAGTAGCAAAATCGAGAGTCGCTTGGAAAAGTTAGGGATTTTCTCGTTGATTAAGCCTGATCATGTGATCAGCGATCGCACCGCAGCCCTGCGACAAGCTGTTGATTTGGTTTATAGCAAAGGAGTTACAGCCTAAGTTGAGCTTTAATAGGACAAGACACGACAGACACTTAGAAAGAAGGGAGCCTTAAAACCCCCTTTTTTAATGGGGCTAGGGGATGTTTTTTGTATAAGTCCTAGCTTTAATTAACTTCAACTTTGAACTTGGATCATTTTGTACCGAAGAACCTAGCCTATGTTTCTAACTATTGCGATCGCTGCTGATTTTTTTGGGATATCAACCCTCTCTCCCCTACCGCTCTTAGCAACTGCCGCAGCTGAAAATGCCCCGATCGTACTCACCGGAGTGCTACTGAGTTTGGTTGTAATCTATCTCGCCAGTAAATGCGGTGCGGAGATCTCCAAGCGTTTTGATTTTCCACCTGTTTTGGGTGAACTGGTGGCTGGGGTAATTGTGGGCATATCCGCGTTGCACCTGATTATTTTTCCTGACAGTGGGCTGCAAGCATCCGATTCGTTAGTCATGACCGTTCTCCAATGGATTAACAATCTAACTCCCGAAGCGTTGACCAGCATATATGAGTCTCAGAGCGAAGTTATTTCCGTTCTGGCAGAACTGGGTGTAATCATTCTGCTGTTTGAGATTGGGCTAGAATCGAATCTGCGTGACCTGAAAGAAGTCGGCTATCAAGCCGTAGTGGTTGCCTGTGTTGGGGTAGCAGTACCCTTTGCCGCCGGAACTGTTGGACTGATGACCTTGTTCAACGTACCTGCGATTCCGGCAATTTTTGCGGGGGCGGCACTTACGGCAACCAGTATTGGCATTACTTCCAAAGTTTTATCTGAACTAGGACAACTTAAATCGAAAGAAGGGCAGATCATTGTTGGGGCAGCAGTCATTGATGATGTGCTGGGAATTATTGTCCTGGCGGTTGTCGCAAGTTTAGCCAAAACTGGTGAAATCGATGTTGCTAATGTCATTTACCTGATCGTGAGTGCTACAGCTTTTTTGATTGGGTCTATTCTGTTGGGTGGCTTTTTTAATAAAAGCTTCGCTGCTGTTGTAGAGAAACTCAAAACTCGTGGCAATATTGTGATTCCGGCGTTTATTTTTGCCTTCTTTATGGCATTTTTGGGGAACGCGATTCATCTTGAGGCAATCTTGGGTGCTTTTGCGGCTGGGTTGGTGCTGGATGAAACTGATACCCGCAAAGAGTTGGATGAATTGGTGAAACCGATCGCGGATCTTTTCGTACCAGTTTTCTTTGTCACTGTAGGAGCGCGAGCCGATTTAGGGGTCTTGAATCCAGCCGTGCCTGATAACCAGGCGGGTTTGTTAATTGCAGTATTTTTGATAACTGTAGCGATCGCGGGCAAGATAGTCACAGGCTGGGCGGTATTTGGGCAACCGGAAATTAATAGACTGGCGATCGGGGTCGGGATGATTCCCCGAGGCGAAGTCGGGTTAGTGTTTGCTGGCATTGGATCTGCAAGTGGTGTAATTAACAAGCCGTTGGAAGCTGCGATCATCATCATGGTGATTCTGACCACATTTCTCGCACCACCCTTTCTCCGGATCGCCTTTGGTCAGCCAGTGGAGCCGCCAGCCAGTGGAGAACCCTTGCTAGATCAATCTACATTGGTGAATAAATCTCAACCGTCATCGTGAGGATTGCACGTTGAACTAAGGTAATCGAGGGATACGCAGTTCTCTCGATTTGTCAGGGAGGGTTCGGTATTGAGAGCGATCGCCGAAAACACCCTGAGAGGGCGAGGATCATAATCACTAAATTTTGCTTAAAACTGAAGACGGGGGTATGAGATGACCCCCGTCAAGCTGCGCTGTGGCTATTTGGCTACTTACTAATTACCGCAACTAAGATTAAATTATCTATAGCTTAATAAGCTTCTTGTAACTCGTAGAAGTCAGGAGAAACGTAATCTTTGCGTAAAGGCCAGCCTACCCAATCTTCTGGCATCAAAATCCGTTTCAAGTTTGGATGTCCTTCATAGACAATACCAAGCATATCAAAAGATTCGCGCTCCTGAAAATCGGCTGACTGCCAGATCCAATATACCGAAGGCACTCTCGGATCTTCGCGGGGCAAGAACACCTTCAACCGCACTTCATCAGGTCGATCAGCATTATCAGTCATTTTAATTAGGTGATAGACACTGACTAAATCCTGACCCGGACCAGAATCGTAGCCACATTGACACTGAAGATAGTTAAACCCGTAAGCATACAGTGCCGTTGCAATTGGTAGTAGGTAATCGCGATTGATTTTAATAATCTCGACTCCTACATGATCTGGCTCCATCGATTCATGCTCAAAGTCATTCTCTGTTAGCCAGCGAGATACTTTCCCCGCTTCTACTAGTTGGGAACCCTCATTATTAGCTTCAGGTGCTGGTGCTGGTAAGGATTCTTCAGCCACGACGTACCTCCTCTTTTGCTGTTGATTGTAAAGCGGATGGTACTGGCATTCCCATTGCTTCCATCAATTCCTTAGGTGCTGAAGCACGAGTTTCTGCCTGCAAATACTTCCCAGTCAAAATCGGTTGAACTGTTTTTAAATTGTGAGTAGTGCTGTAGTAACGATGCGTTTGCTTAATTTGACTCCGTTCCTGCATCGAGTTATCAGCGATTTTTTTGCGGAGTTTAATAATAGCGTCAATAATCGCTTCTGGTCGCGGCGGACAACCAGGCAAATAAACATCAACAGGAATCAGTTTATCTACGCCACGTACAGCAGTCGGAGAATCGACACTAAACATTCCGCCAGTAATTGTGCAAGCTCCCATCGCAATTACATACTTGGGATCTGGCATTTGTTCATAAAGACGCACTAGTTGAGGAGCCATCTTCATCGTAATTGTCCCAGCTGTAATAATTAAATCAGCTTGGCGGGGACTAGAGCGGGGAATTAGCCCAAAGCGGTCAAAGTCAAATCGGGAGCCAATTAAAGCTGCAAACTCAATAAAGCAACAAGCAGTACCAAATAACAGAGGCCACAAGCTAGAAAGCCGTGACCAGTTGTAAAGGTCATCAACAGTAGTCAGAATGACGTTTTCCGAGAGGTCTTGCGTAATTGATGGGCGCTCAATTGGGTTAATAATTCGTTCTTGCTGTTCCATGTTGGAGTTCAAGACCATTCCAAAGCTCCTTTACGCCATGCGTATACGAGGGCAATAACCAGAATTGCAATAAAAATTAAGGCTTCAACAAATGCCAACAATCCGAGGGTGTGAAATGCTACTGCCCAAGGATACAGAAACACAGTTTCTACATCGAAAACAACGAAGACTAGGGCAAACATATAGTAGCGGATGTTGAACTGAATCCAGGCTCCGCCAATCGGTTCCATTCCCGATTCATAAGTAATAATCCGCTCTGGGTTGCGACCACTAGGTCGAAGTAACTTGGATGCTGAGAGAGCAAGGGCAGGTACTAGGCTACAAATTAAGAGAAAGCCTAGTAGGTATTCGTAGCCGCTAAGGACAAACACAATAAATAACTACCGCTCTAGATGTAAATAATTCTGTTACTTTCTTTTACATTATATCGGTTCAATTGTCACGGAGCTTGTTTTATCTAATCAGGGATTAACGTAAGTCAGATTTCAGGAGACTGCACTTCTGCGATCGCATTGTAAAATTAACTCCTTATGTCATAATTTTTAACAGATATTTTAATATTTACCCCTCAATCTCCTTTATCTAAGTTATGAGCGAAACAGTTGAAACTCAAGCGCTAGATCGCTATGAGTGCCGTGCCTGTGGCTATATCTATGAACCTGAAAAGGGAGATAGTAAGCATCAAGTTGCTCCCGGAACACCTTTTACTCAACTGCCGTCTGATTGGCGCTGTCCAGTTTGTGGTGTGAGGACTTCCCAATTTGCAAATATTGGTCCTTTAGGTAAAGCTTCTGGATTTCAGGAAAATCTTAGCTTTGGTCTTGGGGTTAATAAATTAACACCAGCACAAAAGAATTTATTGATTTTCGGTGGTTTGGGTCTGGGATTTTTATTTTTTATCTCTTTGTACGGGTTACAATAATACCCCCCAGGGTTAATTCACCAAATGAAGCGATCGCATCCCAGTTACGGCTGTAGTTTACTAAATAATGTCAGCACCGCGATTGTTAACCAAGCCCAATAATACCTATTTACATAGTTTTTGTACCCTGTGGAATGCGGATTTGCCTAAAGCATCAAGACACTACAGAATCACTTTATCTTTAAAGAGCAAAATTACAGACACTAATGCATTCATTCAAACTTTGGCAGCGATTTGGCGCTTTATTAATAATTGTCTTGCTATGTATTAGCTGTAGTAGTGTACCGTCGGTTAGTTATAACCCTTGGCAAACTATTTCTGTGTCAACAGATGCTAATTTACAAGACATTGCCTTGACTGACGACCCCCAGCATGGTTGGTTAGTAGGCAGCAATTCAACGCTTCTCGAAACAACAGACGGAGGTCAAACCTGGCAACCTAAAAGCTTAGAATTAGGAGATCAGAAGTACCTTTTTTCTTCTGTAAGCTTTGCTGGTCAGGAAGGGTGGATTGTCGGCGAACCTTCTATTCTTCTGCACACTACAGACGGCGGTAGCTCATGGTCGCGGATTCCCCTAAGTGAAAAGCTACCAGGTAATCCAAACACCATCATCGCACTGAGTTCACAGTCGGCAGAGATGACTACTGATATCGGTGCTATTTACAAAACTACAGACGGCGGCAAAACTTGGAAAGCAATGGTGCAAGAAGCGGTTGGTGTGCTGCGGAATATTGCTCGTTCCCCAGATGGTAAATATTTAGCAGTCTCCGCTAAAGGTAACTTTTACTCTACATGGGAGCCTGGTCAGCAAGCATGGCTTGGTCATAACCGTAATAGTTCTCGCCGTCTTCAGAATATGGGATTTGGTAAGGATGGACGCTTGTGGCTGCTAGCGCGCGGTGGTCAGATTCAATTTACTAAATCTGAAAACGCAGAAGAATGGGAAGATGTTCAGTATCCAGAGTTGTCTACTAGTTGGGGATTACTTGATTTAGCTTATCGAACGCCTGAAGAAATTTGGGTAGCTGGTGGTAGTGGTAACTTATTATGCAGCTTGGATGGTGGTAAAACTTGGCAAAAAGATCGTGATGTTGAAAACGTACCCTCGAATTTGTATAAGATTGTTTTCATCACCCCTGAGCAAGGATTCATCATCGGTCAGCGAGGCGTTTTACTGAAATACCAAGGAGCAGTAAAAGCAGCGATTAAGAGCTAAAAGTATCTAGCTACAACTAGTTATAAGCATTGATACCTATTTAGTTAAAAGTAGGCTAGCTGGTTAATCTTTCCCAAGGTTTCGTAGGATAATGAGTTTATTAACAATGATTGTTAAAGGAGGATGAATGGCAGGGACAACTGGAGAACGTCCGTTTTCGGATATCGTTACAAGTGTTCGCTACTGGATTATTCACAGCATTACGATCCCAGCATTGTTTATTGCTGGCTGGTTATTTGTCCAAACTGGTCTAGCTTACGATGTGTTCGGGACACCGCGACCAAACGAATATTACCCACAAGAAAGGCAAGAAGTGCCTATTGTTCAAGACCGCTTTGCGGCAAAAAAACAAATTGATGAATTTATCGGTAAGTAGTTTAATATGACAAGCAATACTGGCAATAACGTTAATCAGCCAATTCAATATCCGATTTTTACGGTGAGATGGCTGGCAGTTCACACCCTAGCTGTGCCAACAATCTTCTTTCTCGGTGCGATCGCTTCTATGCAATTTATTCAACGTTAGGAGAAACCAATGCCAGAAAGACTCCCTAACCCTAATCAGCAACCTGTTGAATTAAACCGGACTTCACTTTTTCTAGGTCTGCTATTAGTTTTTGTTCTTGGTATTCTGTTTTCCAGTTATTTCTTTAACTAGGCGAAAAGTTGCGGTGTAGCCTTGCTACACCGCAACTTTTCCAAAACTGGAAGCATTACGATTAATCTCAATGTCATTATTTCCCAAAATTGTCTTTTAAAGGAGGATAAAAAGTGTCTGGAAGTGGAAGAATTCCTTTATGGATCGTCGCTACGGTCGTTGGACTAGGTGCAATTACTATTTTAGGAACTTTCTTTTATGGTTCCTATACCCACCTGGGTTCTTCTTTGTAAACTCACAATTACTAAGGTGATTTTTCTAGCACTTTAGCAATCGAGATAGAGAACTTGCGGTATCAACTATACTGCAACGACCGCAGAACCGCCTGTCTATTCCAGATAGGCGGTTTTATCTACGGCTAAAATTCCCTATTATTGACCGCGAAAGGCAGTGAACGCAGTCTCCGCCAATTCATCGGCAGAGTACCGCTCACTTTGGTTAGTCACCTGTAGGAGCATCTTCGCGTTCAATATATAGAAAAAACGCTGCCGCAGCTACAGCCGGAAAAATCCAGCAAGTCAAAATAACCAAGACTGAGGGTAAAAAAGAAGCTGAAAATAACATAAGTTAACTTTCCTATTGGGATATACAATGCCCGAACTGAATTTACTGCAAATTAGGATCAAGTATGCAACTCTCTCAAAAATTTTAACAAAGTAGGTATATTTTAAGTTCTCTCTAGAAGCTGACTTTGGTTCAGCAAGCGATCGCTAATATATGCTCATTAGGTTAGGAGCTTGTAATTGCAGTTATCTAAGTAAGTGTAGTGAAAACCAAAACTCCATAAAATTA
>ERZ501023.50-NODE-50-length-40102-cov-6.698454_pt1 | contig 40102 bp, 40 predicted proteins | sample MGYA00248839_ERZ501023 | MGnify/ENA primary metagenome ERZ501023 (study PRJEB25958, sample SAMN03398596) | human skin metagenome | study: EMG produced TPA metagenomics assembly of the Human Skin Microbiome Metagenome (human skin metagenome) data set.
GGGACAAGGGGAGGCTCGGGGTCCCCTCTGGGGATGGAGGGGAGAGGGGACAAGGGGACAAGGGGAGGCTCGGGGTCCCCTCTGGGGATGGAGGGGAGAGGGGACAAGGAGAAGAAATTAGCTTAAGCCAAATTAAGCAAGCTGAAGAAGTAGTTTTGGAGTTTAGCCAGCGCGGGTATGTGCGGCGGGTTGGACTTAATACTCAAAACTCAAGCAGAAAGCAAAAAGCGGACACTACGCCGGACAATGACTTAATTATTCAAACTGAAATTACTAAGACTGACCAAGATTTAGTGGTACTGACTGGAGGAGGTAAAGTTTATCCAGTTAAAGTGAGTGATATTCCGCCAACGACTGGACGTAATGAACGACGCGGCACACCCTTGGTAAGTTTGTTACCTAATGCTGCATCTAGTGCAATGGAAAGTGTAGTATCTCACTTTTTCCTGCCCACCGATTTAGAAGCAGCTGCTGGGATTATTTTATTAACAAAGATGGGACGAATTAAGCGTTTGTCTCTTGCAGAAGTAGTTAGTCTAACTAATCGCGGTTTGACAGTAATTAAATTTAAGGATGATGACCAGCTGTTGTCTGCTCAAATAACTCAACCAAATCAAGACTTAGTTTTAGCGACTAGTGGAGGACGACTACTGCGCTTTCAAGTAAATGATCAGCAACTGCCGATTCTCGGTCGCACAGCTGTCGGTTTACAAGCGTTACGCCTGAGAAAGCAGGAACGCATGATTGGCTGTGTGAGTATAAGTAAGTTAAATCAAAATTTGTTGTTAATTTCACAGCTAGGATATGCTAAACGCCTTCCTGCTAGTGGATTACGTCGGGGTAATCGCGGCGATATTGGCACTCAGGCACTATCCTTTACTACCAAGTCAGATACTTTAGCGGGGATGGTAGTGGCGGAGGCAGATGCTGAAGTAGCAATTGTAACGAATACACAGCGAGTATTGCGTTTAGCTGCTGATTCAGTGTCTTTATTAGGCAAAGATGGCACAGGCGATCGCTTGACTGCACTTAAACCAGACGAGAAAATTATCTCTGTTACTCCCCTAGCATCAACATTGACCTAGTCCAGCTGCATTGATGTCTCTACGGAAAAGTTGGTTTGGTAGCAAATTACCGCAGTTAAGTTTGGACATGAACAGGTAAAACACCAAAAGCAATTAACCGCATTGGCAAGTCACGTAAAATCGGTACGCGCAACAAAGCTGGCGGCTTAAATAGCTGATCTGAGTTGAGAACACGCGCAAATATTCGCTGCTGGACTAAGGACTGAAATGCCTGGATAATTCGTGTCGGGAACTCACGCTGGCGTTGCACTTTGGCTAAATCGCGCACCTCCACTTTGCCAGATCGTAGCGGTTTACTAAGTACATTCGCTGCTACAACAGCATCTTGAATCGCGTAGTTAATCCCAACGCCACCAACTGGAGACATTACGTGGGCGGCATCGCCAATCAGTAGCAGTCCAGGACGATACCAGCGCTTGAGCCGACTAGACTCGACAGAGAGAAACGCTACTTGAGACCAATCTTTGAGATGTTGGACGCGATCGCGCAACTGAGGCACTAACTCGGAGATCGACTGCCGTAACATCTCCAACCCAGCAGCCCGAATTTGGTGGTAGCCGCCTTTGGGGATGACGTAGGCAATTTGCCAAGAATCAGAGCGCTCAAGCATTACCACGATCTGACCGCGACCAATACGTCCTATCCCACCCGCAGAATCTGCTAATTTTCGGGGTAGGCGAAACCACAATACATCCATTGGTGGCGAGGTGACTACAGCTTCAAAACCAGCCAGTTGCCGTAGGCGCGAGTGACGACCATCTGCACCAATAGTAAGTTCTGCTCTAACTTCGTGCCAGCCGCCATGTCCCCGATAACGGACACCACAAATTACTCCGTTTTCCTCAATTAGCTCTTGCACGTTCGCCCCTAGCACCAATTGAAAGTTTGGATAACGTTTTGCTTCTTCTGTAATAAACTCCAAAAAGCGTAGTTGGGGCAGCATCATAATGTATGGATACCGCGTTTTTAACTGACTAAAGTCAGCAAGAGTCATAGACTCTTCCTCAGTCTTGATCGTAATCTGGCGCATCTTAGCGTGGGGCAGCTGCAACAAGCGGTCAGCTAATCCCAGTTCATCCATAATTTCCATAACCGATGGATGAATCGTGTCACCTCGAAAGTCGCGGTCAAAGTCTTTGTGCGCTTCTAGTAAAATTACCGGGATGCCTTGACGTGCCAGGAGGAGCGCCAAGACAGCTCCCCCAGGACCGCTCCCAACAATACAGCACTGTGTTTGCTGCATATCCTGAATCTCATGAGGAAGGTCTAGCGCTTTCTGGGAGGAGGGAGTTGGAGTTACGTTCATAGCCATAGAAAGAACTCCTTATGGACTTAATATTTAAAAATTTGTACTTCGCTGCTATCTCAATTTTTACTTGCTTATGGTATATAGGTTACATCCTACAGAATGAGCTGCAAAATTGAAAGGTAGTCGCATCTACCACAACAGAGATGGAGTTGGTTTGGTAGAAACTTATAAAAAGTCAAGTAAGCTGAAACTGTAGTAGAAATTGACAATTGTGGCGCAGGTTGTTCTTGAAAACGTCTATAAAAGCTTTCCCTCTGCTTTTAAGGGTGAAGTTGTACCAATAGCAGCACAACCTCTCCTCACACCAGGGAATGAAGCATTATCTGATAAAAGTGAGTCAGCTGCTCACCGCCCGGATCGCGTTAATGTCTTGCGGCGGATTAATCTGACTGTGGAAGATGGGGAGTTTATGGTACTGGTGGGACCTTCTGGCTGTGGTAAAAGTACCCTTCTGAGGTTAATTGCTGGACTGGAAACAATGACTGGTGGAAATATTTGGGTAGGTGATGCGCTTGTAAATAATTTACCTCCCAAAGCCCGAGACATCGCTATGGTGTTTCAGAATTACGCTCTTTATCCGCACATGACGGTTTATGACAACTTGGCGTTTGGACTGCGACGCACAGGAAGAGGACAAGGAGCAAAGGGGACAAGGGGACAAGGGGACATCGCTGCTCAGTTGGAAAATATGTTGGTGGGGATGACGCGATCGCTGCCGAAAAAGCTGCGCTACATGACGGCGCGAGAACGAGCAGTTGATCAACAGGTGCGGAATGTTGCTCAATTATTGCAAATCGAAGCGCTCTTGAAACGCTTACCAAAACAGCTTTCTGGCGGACAAAAGCAGCGTGTCGCCTTGGGACGGGCGATCGCGCGTAATCCGCAAGTTTTTTTGATGGATGAACCGCTTTCTAACTTAGATGCCAAACTGCGAGCTGAAACCCGCGCTCAAATTGTTAAACTGCAACGCCAGCTAGAAACAACTACAATTTACGTTACTCACGACCAAACCGAAGCAATGACAATGGGCGATCGCATAGCGGTGATGAATAACGGTCAGTTGCAGCAGGTAGCTCGCCCTTTAGAACTTTACAACCGTCCCGCAACTCGTTTTGTCGCCGAATTCATTGGCTCCCCGCCGATGAACTTCCTCACAGTCCAGTTTGATGCTCCTTTGTCGATCACCCATCCCCTATTCCAACTCACGCTTCCAGATATCTGGGCAACGGCTCTGCGAAAATATGACAAACAAACTTTAACTTTAGGTATTCGACCAGAACATCTCAGCTTAAGTGTTGCTGCCAGCCAAAATTTACCTGTTCAAGTAGACCTTGTAGAAGCCTTGGGCAATGAAACTTATCTCTCAGTTAGTCCAGCTGGGTCAAATTCGACTGCAACTGCTTCCCTGCAAGCAAGAATTGCCCCTGACTCTGTTGTGCGTATTGGTGAGCAATTGTGGCTAGCGCTAGAGAAGGACAAAATTCATTTCTTTGACCCTGAAACTAATTTAGCGATTTGGTAGTAATTCACTTGAGGAAATTTTACAAAAAAAGAAGACAGGATATGTGAATGTTTTTTGTCTCCTTATCTCCTGTTATTAGTTTTAAGCACCATGATTTATAGAGAAAATAAAGGCTGCATTACACTGTAATTGCTACAGAGTCTTTATTGAAACCCTGTTTCTAAACATGAAGTCTCTCCTGTCTTCTGTCTCCTTTCATTTAGTTTCTGCCTGTGCTTCTCTTACTTTAGGTAGAGATGCCTAAGAGCTATCTACGTTACATTTATTTACATAAAGCAGTTACATTAGTTAACAAAGTTAACTCAGCAAGAGAGACAACCATGCAAGACACCACAAAAATTACTCCTCCCGTAATGGATGATCGCAATGCTTGGCGCTGGGGCTTTACTCCTCAAGCTGAACTTTGGAATGGTCGTTTAGCAGCAATTGGTTTTTTAGCTGCCGCTTTAATTGAAATTTTCTCTGGTGAAGGCTTCCTGCACTTCTGGGGCATTCTGTAAGTAATAAAGCCCTTCCAAGTCAGCTTCTATCAAATACTTGTTTTAAGTGGGAGTTCTTAACACTCCCACTTTATTTTTGTGGCTTTATGTTTGATTTTAGATAGACTTGAAATCAAAAATAATCAAGGCATCAGTATTGCACATTAGTAAATATTTGTTATATTAATTTACATAAATGAATATACACAGTTACATATTTAAGGTTGGAAGTGCAGATGCAGGACACAACAAAATTTACAACAGTTACAACCCCAATCATCAATGATCGCAATGCTTGGCGTTGGGGCTTCACTCCGCAAGCGGAAATTTGGAACGGTCGTTTTGCAATGCTGGGTTTTGTAGCCGCCGCTCTAATTGAAGTTTTTTCTGGTCAAGGTTTTCTCCATTTCTGGGGCATTCTGTAGTAGTGATCCAAGTTACTAAAATTAATTATTCCCTCACTAACTCGCTCAAGTTAGTGGGGGCTTTTCATAAGTATTGAGTGAATCCAAAGTTAGTAGTCAATAGTTATTAGTATTTATTAGGTTCATACTTCAGCCCAGAGTTAAGTGGCTCAATACTACTGATAATTACCCAAATCTTTATGTCTCTCGTGGCTAGAGTTTAGCTAATGACTCGCGCTTGGCGCGTTTGCACAGATAAGAATATAAACTAAAAAAGCTTGAGAGTATGTAATGCAGCATGAGTGTAAACAAGCTGCATTGAAAAATTGAAGAAATTAACTAGCGGCTCAAACTTTTCACCAAAAGCTAAGAGCAGACAATTTTGTAAAGATATAAGGTAGCTTGATGGAAATTAATTTAGGGCGTAGTGGTTCAACTGTTAGCCCCCTTTGTATTGGCACTTGGGCTTGGGGCGATAAAATCTTTTGGAGCTACGGTAGCGACTACGGCTTTGAGCAACTACGAGAAGCTTTTAAGGTGGCAATGGATGTGGGAACTACCTTCTTTGACACAGCTGAAATTTATGGGTTTGGGCTTTCTGAGGAATTATTAGGGCAATTTATGCACCAAAGTAATCGCCCGATCCAAATCGCCACAAAATTTGGTCCCGCTCCTTGGAGGTTTACAGCTCAATCAATTTCTGATGCTTTAACAGCCAGCCTCAGACGCTTAAGAGTAGAGCAAGTAGCACTCTACCAAGTCCATTGGCCCTTCACCTTTTTGATCAGCCAAGAAACATTAATGAATGCGTTTGCAGATGAAGTGCAACGAGGCAGAATTGCAGCTGTAGGTGTTAGCAACTACTCCGCAAGCGAAATGCGAACAGCGCATGAGTTGTTAGCGGCGCGGGGAGTACCTTTAGCTACAAATCAGGTACGCTATTCTTTAATTACTCGTCAAATTGAAAGTAACGGTATTTTTGATACTGCTCGCGAACTAGGTGTTACGGTTTTGGCTTATAGTCCTTTAGCTCAGGGCTTGCTAACTGGCAAATACACAGCTGATAATTCTCATCCTACTGGGGCGCGTCGGTTTGACACACGCTTTAGTAAACAAGGTTTAGAGAAACTTGAGCCAGTAATCTCTTTACTACGGCAAATAGGGGAAATACACGATCGCACCCCCGCGCAAGTCGCTCTTAATTGGTTAATTGCTCAAGGTAATGTTGTCGCGATCGCCGGAGCAAAAACGCCTGAGCAAGTGCAGCAAAATGCTGGTGCTTTGGGTTGGAAATTGAGTGAGCAGGAAATTACCCAGCTCGATCAAATTAGTCGCCCTTGGCAGAAATAAAGTAAACCGTCAATGTGTTCGTTGATTACTCTTAAATCAACACTCATCGACGGTTTTTTACTTATCCTCAAGTGTTAGCTTGAGTCAGCAGCGCTACTACCTAGCTATTCTTCGATACAGAAGTCTGCTGAGAACGCTTGATCAAAATCGGCTTCGGAGTAGAGGATTTTTCTTCCTCCTGCGCTTCTGTTTGCATCCAGGCTGGACGAGTTTTGTCATAAGCCATTTGCAAAGCCGCCGCCGCGATCGCATGAGCATCATATTCTTCACTTAGTTCTCGCACAATTGGCAAGAAAGAAGCTAGACGCTCTCCGGCTAAAATCTCTCGTACCTGAACTTGCAGTTTCTCTATGTGACGTGCTTCGATTTGCGCCCTAGTTGGAATAGAAATAACTTTCCAGTTTTGGCGGACATGACGTTCAATTTGCTGCTGCTTGCGCCGCTCAAACGCTTGTACTAAAGAGATTGCCGTGCCTTCGTTACCAGCGCGACCTGTACGACCGATGCGATGGACATAAGTTTCAACGCTATCTGGCAAGTCGTAGTTGATTACATGAGTTAGCTGATCAACATCCAAACCTCGCGCTGCGATATCTGTCGCAATTACCCAACGCACTTGCTTATTGCGGAACCTTAATAACAAACGCTCTCGTGCTTGCTGAGTTAAGTCACCGTGATATTCATCGGCACTATGACCAGCCGATTGCAACAAATTGGTAAGTTCAGCTGCTGTGCGTCTGGTGCGGACAAAAATTAGCGCTGATTCTGGATCTTCAAGTTCCAAAATTGGCAGCAGAGCCTTAGCTTTGGTCATGTGGCGCGGGACGATGTAAGCCACTTGATTAATCTTCGTCGGCGCTGCTTTTGGTTGCTCTACTCTTACAGTTACAGGCGATCGCAAAAATCTGGCGATCAAATGACGAATTGATGGCGGCATTGTTGCCGAGAATAAAGCCGTTTGGCGTTCAGATGGTGCGGAGGAGAGAATTTTCTCCACATCATCAATAAAGCCCATGCTCAACATTTCATCGGCTTCATCTAATACCAGCCACTTAACTTGATCCAGCTTCAGACTACCGCGATCGAGTAAATCTATTACTCGTCCTGGGGTTCCTACGACAATTTGACTGCCACGCTTGAGTTGCAGAATCTGCCGATCAATTGCTTGACCGCCATAAATTGCTAAAACTCTTACGTCTTGTTTGCCAACAAAGCTTTCAATCGCGGCGCTAACTTGGACGGCTAATTCCCTAGTTGGGGTTAAAACCAAAGCTTGTACTGCTTTTTGACTAGCATCAATTTGCTCTAGGATTGGCAATGAAAATGCTGCTGTTTTGCCCGTTCCTGTTTGCGATTGTCCAACCATGTCCCGACCAGCTAGTAACTGCGGGATTGCTTGAGCTTGGATATTTGTAGGTGCTGTGAAACCTAAGTTTTCTAATTGACGAACACGAGGTTCCGAAAGACCCAAACTTTCAAATGAAAGATCCATTTAATCTCCTATAAGTGTTTTTGTTGCTTTTGCATTTAGTTATTAGCTATAAGGAAGCAGCGACGTGATAGCCTTTGCACTATTACTGCTATTTTTAACCACTAACTACTTGACCATAAAGGTCGTAAATGTCAGCGTTGGTAATTTCAACTGGCATCATCGACCCTAATTTTGCTCCGCCTTGGACGTAGACTAGACCATCGACTTCTGGCGAAAACCGAGCCGAACGACCAATAAATTCCCCAGTTTCCGGATTTTCTTGTTCAATCAGCACGTCAACTGTTTTGCCTACTTCAGCCTGATTTTTTTGTAATGAAATCGGCTGCTGAAGCTCCATTAATGCATCACGCCGCGCATCCATGATCTCTTGAGGCAGTTGATTTGGCAGTTTAAACGCGGGAGTTTCCTCCTCCGGCGAGAATGTAAACACGCCTACATGATCGAACTGGTGACGCTGGACAAATTGCAACAGATGTTCAAAGTGGGCATCTGTTTCCCCAGGAAAACCAACAATAAAGGTGGTTCGTAAAACTGCCTGGGGTAGCGCTTGTTTAATGGATTCGATAATCCGATCGTTTACTTGTCCTTGCCAAGGGCGATTCATTACCTTGAGCATCTCTGGATGAGAGTGCTGCAATGGCAAATCTAGATAAGGCAGAAGATTTGGCGTTTCGGCAATTGCTGCTATTACTTCTGGAGTCAGTCCAGTAGGATAAGCGTAGTGCATCCGAATCCAAGGGATATCAACTTTACCCAAGGCGCGTAGCAGTTGAGCTAGACGCGGTTCACCGTATAAATCAACGCCGTAATTAGTGGTAATTTGAGAAATCAAAATGATTTCCTGCACTCCCTGAGCGCTCAGTTGTTGAGCTTCCGCGACGATTGATTCAATTGAACGCGATCGCTGCTTACCCCGCAGATGCGGAATAATACAAAACGCACACCGATAATCACAGCCTTCTGCTACTCGCAGGTAAGCTACACCTTCTGTTGTAGTCCGGTAGCGCGGCGTTGTTTCATCTGCAATATAAGTAGGCTCAGGTGAGACAAGTAAAACTTGTTCGCCTACTTCTACCCGCTCAATTACATCCACAATTTTGTGGTAGTCGCCAGTCCCAACTACCGCCACCGCTTCTGGCAATTCCTCCAATAGCTGCTCTTGGAAGTGTTGCGCCATACAGCCAGTAATGACGATTTTTTTCTCGGCAACAGCTAGCTCTACTAAAGTGCGGACAGATTCTTCACGAGCAGCTTGGATAAAGCTACAAGTGTTAACAATAACGTAATCCGCTAATTCTTCGTTGGTGTCTACTCCATACCCTGCTTGTACCAGCAGACCCAACATATGTTCTGTGTCAATTCGGTTTTTTTCGCAGCCTAAATGAGAAATCGCAATGGTTGGCTTATCACCCATACAGTGAGAGGTACTCAGATTGTAAAGTTAAAAAACTATCAGCAGATTTTGATTCCTTTGCTTTTGTTAAGTAAGGAGCTACCTGAAATAGCTATGAAAATCATCTAGATGCCTTTTGAAGCGGGGCTTAGTGGATGAAACTGTGGATCTTCGAGGTTTTTTAATTTTTAACTCTAAAGTACCAATTGTTATACTGGTATTAAGCTACCCTACCCTGCTTGCTGAAAGCCTTTACCACAGAAATACCTGTAGTAATCAGCCTTTTAGTTAGTGAGCGGCAAACTCATAAATATTGCATGATTTTATCTTAACATATCTTATGGGTACTGTAGTATCTATCTCCAATCTTGGTGGTGGATAGTACGGCACTTGATAAAATTTAAGTTCTATATAACTTAAAACTTGCAGCTGAGTCCGTAATAGTTTAAATGAAGTGGACTTGAATCAGCTATTTAAAACACCAAATCCGATCATCGGCGTTGTTCATTTACTACCGCTTCCCACCTCACCCTGCTGGGGAGGCAATTTAAAAGCAGTTATAGACCGCGCAGAGCAAGAGGCAGCAGCGCTGGCTAGTGGTGGCGTTGACGGGATCATCGTTGAGAATTTTTTTGACGCGCCGTTTACTAAAAGCCAAGTAGATCCAGCCATTGTAAGTGCAATGACTTTGGTGATCCATCGGTTGATGCACCTGGTGACACTACCGATTGGGATCAATGTTTTGCGTAACGATGCCCATAGTGCAATGGCGATCGCCACAGTTGTCAAGGCGCAATTTATCCGCGTCAACGTCCTGACAGGCGTAATGGCAACTGACCAGGGCTTAATTGAGGGACAGGCACACGAGTTGCTGCGCTATCGGCGGGAGTTGGGTAGCGACGTGAAAATATTAGCTGATGTGCTAGTAAAACACGCTCGTCCTTTAGGTTCTCCTAATCTTACTACTGCCGTCCAAGACACAATTGAGCGCGGTTTAGCAGACGCGGTAATTTTATCTGGTTGGGCGACTGGCAGCCCTCCTAACTTGGAAGATTTGGAACTAGCAACAGCAGCAGCTAATGGCACTCCGGTTTTTATTGGCAGTGGCGCTAGCTGGGAAAACGTTTCTACTCTGATGTCAGCCGCAGATGGGGTGATTGTTTCTAGTTCCCTCAAGCGCCGAGGTCGTCGGGATCAACCGATTGATCCAATTCGCGTTAGCCAATTTGTTGAAGCTGTACGCAATAGCGATCGCCCGCAAATTAAACCAACACCGCCGTCGGTGAAGCCATCAGTTATTAGTCAATAGTCAAAATGGTCAGCTAAAATATAACGGACTCTTTCAGGTGATCCTCCGCCCCAAAAATGTCTGTTATGAGTTCTAGCTGAAGTTAATTTAGTCCCAGCCAAAGAAGTTAATGCAATGAGTCGCCGACGTTCTATTCCCTGGATTCATCGATGGTCTCGTCCCCTAATCGCCGCGATCGCGGGACTGGGTGCTTTGACAACAGCTTATCTTACCGTAGTCAAGCTCACCCAAAGCTCTACTGCCTGTCCTACCGCAAGCTGCGACTTGGTACTTGCTAGCGACTATGCCACGATTTTTGGACAACCACTAGCGTTGTTTGGCTTCCTAGCTTATACAAGCATGGTGATCTTTGCCTTAGCGCCCTTGGCAGTTAACCCCGCCCAAAAGAAAGAACAGGGGTTAAAACTAGAAAATTTGACTTGGTCGCTATTATTGGCAGGGGCGATCGCCATGTCAGTCTTTAGCGGCTACTTAATTTACCTGCTATTCTTCCAAATTAAAGCCCTTTGTCTTTACTGCCTCGCTTCAGCCATCTTTTCCCTTAGTTTGTTGGTACTAACTATTATCGGTCGCGCTTGGGAGGATATTGGACAAATTATATTTACGGCAATTGTCGTTGGTATGGTGACTTTAATAGGCACTCTTGGTGTTTATGCGGGTGTAAATGAACCAAGTGCTACAAGCGGCTCAAATGTAGGGCAAAATAGCCCTCCCACCCTCAGTCCTACAGGAGAACCAACTCCTGGAGTCGGTTGGCCAATTACTACGACTTCTGGGGAAGCCGAAATTGCTTTAGCGCGTCATCTTACTCAGATAGGTGCTAAGGAATATGTTGCTTGGTGGTGTCCCCATTGCCACGAACAAAAGCAGCTATTTGGTAAAGAAGCTTATAGTGAAATTAATCACATTGAGTGCGATCCTAGTGGTCAAAATGCGCGTCCAGACCTCTGCCAAGCAGCAAAAGTTCAAAGCTACCCCAGTTGGGAAATTAAAGGACAATTATATTCCGGTGTGAAATCATTGGAGGAACTGGCGCGGCTTTCTGGCTACACAGGTCTTCGGAACTTTAAAAACTTTACAGCAAAGCCCTAACAACCAGAAAAAAGTCAAAGTAAGTCAAATACAAGATAAGTAGACTTTTAAGTCGTTGAGGCATTCCCCAACGACTTTTTCATTAACTGATGCTAAGAGTGATCCAGATGATAAAAGCTAGGACTTACGCACTAGTAACGGAAAAACGAACCGCCTTCACGTAGTGTAGCGATAGCGTTTAGAACACAAAGTACACAAAGGAATAAGAGTTTGAGAGAGTTTTTGCGTAAGTCCTGAAAAGCATCACTAAGAGCAAAGTCTTTTGGAGGCTGAAAATATTTCTCAAAGTAAATTCTATTCTTTTCTTTGCTACCCCTTGAATTATTTTCTTTGCATAGGCTTATTACAAAAGGCTTTGGTTATCCAAAATTTCGCTTGGTAGCTAAAGCCTCCTAGAAAACACCTAAAATTAACGCCTATTTACTTGCTTAAAAACCGTAATTGTACTGGCGATTATTTCATATTTGCAAGACTAGAATCAACACAGTTGATCGCGATTCCTCTCCTGCTTCTAGTTACACCGCCAGTAATACAAAGTTGCTGGCGGATTCCTTAAAAAAGTGAGACACTACCATGTTACCTCTGGAAACTTTCTTCGCCTTTAGCTTTGGTTCCATCTTTGTTGTAGCTTTAATAGCCACTTGGCTACGCTATCTTCCCACCCCAAGCAACCAACGCTAATTTTTATCACCAAATTAAACAAAATTCTAAATTATTTTAAGCGCGATACCCCAAACATTATTTAAAAAGGGTATCGCTATTTTATTTTTATTAAACATACTACTATTACTTTGATTTTATATTTGCAAGATTATAGGACTTACGCACTAGTAACGAAAAAACGAACCGCATTCACGTAGCTTGCTTCTCCGAAGGAGTAGTGTAGCGATAGCGTTTAGGACACATAGACAGGGATAAGAGTTTGAAAGAGTTTTTGCGTAAGTCTTGTTAATAACAAAATTTTAGGAATTAGAATTGGGTAGATGTTCTAGTTATCCTATGTGCCGAGTAAAACCTAATTTGCAGAGTTTGGGAGACAAGCAATTTTAGCTAGAAATAGATACTTCTAAATTAGTGCAATCCAATTTTAATGACTCGCTTGTAAACCAAGCTGGACGAATCTCAACAAAAATACTCCAGCCAACAGCCACATAGGTAAGGTAAGTTCGTGGAATTTACCTTGAAAAGTTTTAATTAGAGGGTAAGTAATAAAGCCGATAGCTAATCCTTCGGCAATTGAGTAAGTTAAAGGCATCATCAAAATTGTTAAAAACGAGGGAATTGCTTCTGCGGGATCACTCCAACGAATTCCGCCAATACTTTCTGCCATTAGCACCCCAACAATTACTAGCGCTGGTGCTGTTGCAAAACCAGGAATAGCGGCTAGTAGGGGAATAAAAAATATAGACATTGCAAATAAGCAAGCAACGACAACAGCAGTAAATCCTGTGCGTCCCCCCTCAGCTATACCAGCTGCTGACTCAATATAAGTTGATAAGGTCGAAGTACCGAGTGTAGCACCTACAGGAATACCGATCGCATCTGCGAGTAATGCTCTACCAGCACGTGGAAGTGTACCTTTTTCGTTGATGTATCCCGCTTGAATCCCTAGTCCTGTCAAAGTACCAATTGTGTCAAAAATATCGACAAATAGAAATACTAGCAATATCGATAAGAAATCCCAAATATCGGTTCGTAATATCTCAGGAATACCAAAAATTGCCTGACCGAATAAATCATCAGGTAGGGGAGGTAGTGCAACAATTGCTTTTGGTAGGGGTGCGATGCCGAGAATCCATCCGAGTAATGCAGTTGCCAAAATTCCGTATAGTAATGCGCCTTTGATCCGACGCGCGACTAATGCTGCTGTAATCAAAATCCCAAAGCTTGCCATTAAAGTAGCAGGATTATTAAAAGCGCCTAAAGTAGTTTTAGTAGTTTCGTTAGCAACTATTAAACCCGCGCCGCCAGTAGCTGGATCTCCGGATAAACCAATATAAGCAATAAATAAACCAATTCCTGCTGCTGTTGCTCGTTTGAGGCATTCGGGAATTGCCATAATCATTTGATTGCGGATATTTGAGAGGGTGAGAGCCAGAATAATTAGACCTTCAACAAATACAGCGCTGAGTGCGACTCGCCAGTTAATTTTTAACCCCAGAACGACAGAAAAGGTAAAATAGGCGTTCAACCCCATAGCTGGAGCTAGAGCAAACGGGTAATTAGCGACTAAACCCATAGTTAAGGTGGCAATTGTCGCTGATATTGCTGTGGCGATCGCTAATTCACTAAATAAATCTTTTGGCTGTTGTAGAAAAATTGCATTAGATAAAATACTAGGATTAACCGCCAAAATGTAAGCCATAGCCATGAAAGTAGTTACTCCCGCCAATATCTCTTGATGAAAGTTCGTCTGATTTTCCGCAAATTTAAAGAATCTCGCTATTTTTCCTAGTAAGCCAGTTGGTTGAATTAATTCACTTGAGCCAGGCTTATTTATGTATTCAGATTCTTTGCTCATTTCCTTAGTTTTTAGTTACTGTATTCAATTAAGTTACTATCCATCTTTAAAGTAAAATAGATAAATTTATACAGATAATTTAAATTAAAACGAGATAAATAGAATCCTAGTTTTACTAAATAAAGAAATAATTTTGAAATCTAGCTTACTTCATTGAGGGGGAACTATCCTAAAAAATAGACTTGTTGTATATTCAAGCTGAATGACATAATTTAATTCAATAATCGCTACATTTATACGAGGTATACTCTTGCAAAGAGCCGGAGTATGAAATGTACCAAGCGTAAGTCATTAGTTATCAAGTTAAACCAAACATAAATACTCCTAATGACTATTGACTAATGACTACTTAATCAACTAAGTGTTTTGTCAAAAAATAAAGCCTTGATGAATCGTGTATTTTCACCTCTCCAACAGTTCCTACTTACTTGGCTATTGCTGCTGGTAACGAGTTGGGCAACTCTAACTGCACTCAGGTATGTAGGAGAGCTTCTTAGTATTTTAATTACAGCCGGATTAATTGCATTTCTACTTAATTATGCCGTTGCTGGGCTGCAACCATTTCTGCGGCGAAATGTAGCAGCAGTGCTTGTCTACTTAGTGACAGGCTTCACTGTTGCCTTAATTGCCGTTACCCTCGTCCCCCCAGTATTTAACCAAGCACGGCTTTTTGTGACCAACTTACCGTCGTTAGTAGATTCTGGTCAACAACAATTAACTGCCTTCCAAACTTGGAGTGTAGAGCGCAATTTGCCGTTCGATGTTAGGACATTATCATCGCAACTATTAGCACAACTGCAAACTCAAATCGAAGCGATCGCTACTAGGGGTTTAGGCTTGGTAGTAGGCACATTTAACTGGTTTTTAGACTTGATCTTAATTGTGGTGCTTTCGTTTTATATGCTCATCGATAGCGAACGGGTTTGGGGAGGTGTAACTAGTATCCTGACACCAAAAATCCGCGACGGGTTAACAGAAGCACTGCAACGTAACCTCCAGAGATTTGTTTCTGGTCAGTTATTGTTAGGGCTATTTATGGCGATTACCCTGGCGCTGGCATTTTGGATATTGCGAGTTCCGTTTTTTCTCTTGTTTGCTGTATTTATCGGTTTAATGGAAGTAATTCCATTTGTGGGAGCAACCCTAGGAATTGCCACTGTAGCGATCGTGGTAGCATTTATCGATTGGTGGCTAGCACTACAAGTATTAGCAGTAGCAATTTCAATTCAGCAGGTCAAAGATAATTTAGTAGCCCCGCGAATTATGGGCAACCTCACAGGATTATCGCCAGTAATTATCTTTGTCTCTTTGATCCTGGGGGCGCAATTCGGAGGATTCTTAGGGGTAATTCTAGCAATTCCGCTTACAGGTGTGGGTAAAAGTTTAGCGGAAATTATTGGTGATCCAATGTTACCACCCCAAACTGGCTCTTTCTTTCACAATCCTTTTGCCGAGAATAATGTTAAATCATCAGGAACTCAGCGAGACAAGGCAATGGAACACACGCAGTCTTGAAGCAGGAGTTAGGGAAATACAGAAAAATTTTGCAACCGCCTTAGTGGTTAATCTGAATTTAAATCATTTCGCGTTCCCATAGGGAACTGTTAATACTTTTAGATAAGAGTTGTGCGATTCTGGATTAATACCCCAAACACTTCAAACTTTTTAGACGGTAGGACACAATGGACAACAAATTGATGCTGATGATTCCTGGTCCAACGCCAGTACCAGAGGCGGCGTTACTTGCTTTGGCAAAGCACCCGATTGGTCACCGCAGTGGGGAATTTAGTAACTTAATGGCAGAGGTGACACAAAACCTCAAATGGCTGCACCAAACTGAAAGTGATGTGCTGATGCTGACTGCTAGTGGTACTGGTGCTGTAGAAGCTGGAATGATTAATTTCTTGAGTCCAGGCGATCGCATTTTAGTTGGTTGTAACGGCAAATTTGGCGATCGCTGGGCGGAAGTTGGTGAAGCTTATAGTTTGCAAGTAGAAAAAATTACGGCAGAGTGGGGACAACCGCTTGATCCCCAGTTATTTGCCCAAAAACTCCAAGCTGACACTCAAAAGCAAATTAAAGCTGTCGTTATTACCCACAGCGAAACTTCAACGGGTGTGCTTAATGACTTAGAAACAATTAACCGCCACGTCAAAGAACACGGTGAAGCTTTAATTATTGTGGATGCTGTAACGAGTTTAGGCGCAGTTAATGTGCCAATGGATGCTTGGGGTTTAGATGTAGTTGCTTCTGGTTCCCAAAAAGGTTACATGATTCCCCCAGGATTAGGCTTTGTTGCTGTTAGTCCTAAAGCTTGGGAAGCTTATAAAACTGCGAAATTGCCGCGCTACTACCTGGACTTAGGTAAATATCGCAAATCTACTGCGAAAAACACTACTCCCTTTACGCCGCCAGTTAATTTGATGGTTGCTTTGCACACCACTTTGCGGATGATGAAAGATGAAGGCTTAGAGGCTATTTTCGCGCGACACCAACGCTTAATGAATGCTAGCCGCGCCGGAGCAAAAGGTTTAAATTTACCTTTATTTGCGGCAGATGCTTATGCTAGTCCGGCGATTACTGCTGTAGCACCCCAAGAAGTTGAGGCTGAACAAATTCGCGCAATTATGAAGAAGAAGTTTGATATTGCTTTAGCTGGCGGACAAGATCATCTTAAAGGTAAAATCTTCCGCATTGGGCATTTAGGCTTTGTGAGCGATCGCGATATCTTAAGTGCAATTTCATCTTTGGAAGCTGCTCTTAGAGAATTAGGCTATGAAGGCTTTACTCCTGGTGCTGGTGTAGCGGCGGCGGCGCGGGTGTTTGCTTCTTAGTTAAATAACTGGGGCGATCGCTTCTCATTAACTGTTCTTAATTGAAAGAGCGGGTTGATAGTTCAACCCGCTCTCGTATTATCTAAAAATGAATTAGTTATCCAAAACCTTTGCTTGAGTATAAAAATTCTAAAACATAATCGGTCTGGCATTCTTGATCTTTCTCCTCAATGAGAACTAAGTTCTTACACTGCATCCAGCCAATCATAAATTTGATTCAACTGTTCTAGAGTAATTAAGCCATATTGCCAAAGAATCATTGGTAATGGACCTGGATCTTGTTCTCGATGCCGGAGAGCTACTGCTAGGGAAGCTGCGGAAATAGCTAAATCCTCTTGCAGAAAATGCATAAATCGGGAATATTTTGAGGGAGCCATTGATTTTTCACCTCCTTTATTTAACATTATTTGTAAGATTGATTAATTGTCTAAGAAACTCTTAAAGTATGTAATTTAGTCTTCCCCAACTGCATTAAGCACAGGTAGGGTATTCATGGTATCAGTTTTTGTATTGGATTTTGAGCATTTAAGGTGCGGACTAGAATTCTAGCGCCACTTATATCTTCAAATTCACTAAATAAATTCTCAATGGAATTATTTAACTACTATTTACTTTAGTGATGTAAATCACACCTACATTAAGAAGGATTTAATCTGTATTTTCTACACATACTATTCCTTGTGCCTATGCCTAAAGGAATAACAAGGTGGCAGTTTAAAGTAAGCTGCAAGTCCAGCGTCAAAAATTAGCTAATTTAAGCTTTTAAAAGTAAATGCTGATTTTTATAGTAGTTTGTCCCTGAGCGTAAAAGTTTCTCCTATCTATAAGGATTATGCTATGTGATTAGTTTTATATAAAATATAAAAACTTGCTTTAATTTTCTGTAAATCCTTAGAGCTACCAACTTTACCAGTCGGCATTCTATAAATACATGAATTAAATTGCTGTATATAATTTAAGGGCGCGACTGCTGGGAATTAAAAAACTTAATATTTACTTTATCATTGACCTTTAGACCCAGTTGAGCTGCTCGTCCACCTCGGAGTTCAATGACTTGATTAATGGGTGTTCTTGGTCCATACGTAGGACAAGGATTTGTTGTACACGGGGGAACAGCAGCCGAAATTCCCTTAACTACCCCGTCCTTCATAAAAATCATATCTAGGGGAACGCGGACATTTTTCATCCAAAAGCTAACAGGTTGGGGCGAATTAAATAAAAACAGCATTCCCCGATTGTCGGGTATGGCTGTTCTATGCATCAATCCTATAGCTTGTTGTTGCGGTGTCTGTGCAACTTCTAGTTGAATTATGTTTCTACCAATAACAGCTTGAGCTGTTATTGGTAATTTTTGACCTAAATTAATCGAGGAAGTCACCTGAGAATTAGGCGCTGCGGTTGGCAATATAGCTGGTGTCGGCGTAGAACACCCCATTAGCAAAATGCTTAACATTATTCCTACTAAAGACCAACTACTCACTTGTTGCTACTCCCGACATTAGATTATTTCTCTTTCGCCTCTCGCCTCCTACTAAGCTTCCCTTAATACGTAGCCCACACCGCGCACGGTTTGGATCAACCGCTTATGGTCTTCATCTTCTATTTTGAGGCGTAAATACCGCACATATACTTCAATTACATTCGACTCTCCCATAAAGTCGTAACCCCAAACATTTTCTAAGATTTGTTCGCGGCTTAACACCTCGCGCGGATGCTCCATGAGATACTTGAGCAGTTCAAATTCTTTCATGGTTAAGTCAATTGCGCCACCATGACGCAAGGCTCTACGAGTTGCTAAATCTAAAATTAAATCGCCAAATCGTAGCTGCTCTGTTTCACTAGCATCCGGCTTTAGGTAAAGACTTACCAGCTTCAGAAAATCATCTGAGCGATAAGGCTTGAGGAAGTAATCGTCAGCGCCAGCTTCTAGGCAAGCTACACGATCATCAACGCTATCGCGCCCCATCAAAACTACCATTGGGACTCGCGCTCCGGTACTGCGAAGATGGTTACACAGCCCTAGTCCCGATTCTCCTGGTAGCATTCTGTCGATGACAATTAAAGCAGGTTGGTGATCGCGGGAGTATTGTAAACCGCTCGTTGCATCAGTAGCGACGATAGTTTCATAGCCTGACTCTTGTAAATCGCGGCTGACTTGAACTGCTAAATTTTCGTCGGTTTCAATCAGCAAAACGCAAGGATTATGCTCAAGAACTTCTGTACTCATAAGCCGCTCAGTTTTAGGCTGAAGGAATGTAATCTGTTTTAACTTAGACATCACTTTCTCTGCACATCGGCTAAGAATACATAACTGAGCATTAATGCTTACCATCCTAGCACAGACAAAAAAAGGGTTTAGGAGTAGGGAGTAAATAAGGACTAGAGAACAGTAAGAGGGGAAAGAAGTTAAGTTTATTATAATTGTCTTTCCCTAAGCGCCTAAGCGCCTCTTTGACTATGGCAATTCCACCGAAGTTGGTTTTGCTATATGAGGTAAACCCCAGCCTAATTTTTCTCGAAGAATTCGGAAAAACTCCGGCGATTGCAAGCGAATGAACCGCGCACAGTAGGGAGATTTTTCCAGATGCACTCGATCTTCTGGGAAAACGTAACATCCGGCATTGCCATCAACTACCATCATCAACCGCGTCGGATTTGCTGGTAATATCGTCACGATTTCCGTATCCGCAAATACTAGCGCTCTAGAAGCGAGGGAATGGGGACAAATTGGTACTAGCTGCAAAGCAGGTACTCCAGGGGTAACTACAGGACCACCAGCACTTAGGGAATAAGCCGTTGAACCGGTTGGCGTGGAGACAATCACACCATCTGCGGCAATGTCTACAGGTGCGTGACGACCTACGGCAATTTCAAAATGGCACATACTCGTCAACGGTTCCCGGTGTAGCACCATCTCATTCAAGCACAGAGCTTCCCACAGCAAAGACTCTCCCCGAAATACCTTAACGAGCAGCATTACCCGCTCCTCAATTTCATATTCACCTGCCATTACCTTTTCTAACGCCCCTGGTAGCTGGTTCAGGTAAATTTCAGTTAAAAATCCCATATGTCCGGTATTGACTGCTAGCAGGGGAATACCACAGGTAGCAACTTGGCGGGATGCAGCAAGAACTGTGCCATCGCCGCCTAATACCACGACAAATTTCATTTCTGAGTCAAAACCAGGGGGTGTCAAGCCATCAATTGGCGTATGGCAGACAGGACTTTCGGGGGTAGAATAACCCAGAATGCCGCCAACACCCGATGTCATACAAATATCCCAACCGCGATCGCTTAGTTTGTCTTTCAGCTCGGTAGCGCTCCGACCTGCGATCGGTTTAACGTCGTTATAAATAATGCCTGCTTTCGGCACACGCAATATCCAAAAATTAAAGCACTGCTTAGTCTTAGGTTGATCCTTGCACATTTTTGGCTCTTACAGAAACTAAGAACCAGAATTAGAATGCATACTATACTCCTAGTCCCCTTATCTCCTTGTCTCCTTGTCCCCTTGTCCCCTTGTCTCCTGTCTTCTCTCAGTCAAGATTTCTTAAAGGGAGTCTTTTGTGTCTGCTTTTTGGTTTTTGTTTTCTCGTAATCTAACTCCTTCAGCTTTTTGAGAATGCGACCGAAGTAATCTTGCAGATAACTTTCTAAAGTGGTGGTTTCTTGGGGATCTAAACCAAATATCTGATAAACTTCATCCATTGAAGCTGTCAAGGGCTGTCCATTTGCCAATACTTCTGTAAAAGCAAGCCGATCAGCAACGTTCCAACCCCATTGAAAGAAGCGTGACACGCGACGCATAGTACGTAGTAAATTAATCGGCATCCGCGTTATTCTTGCCTCTCGTCCTGACAGACGTTCACATAAAGCTATAATTTCTTCAGCACTCCAAGCACGAGAACCAACCACAGGAAAAGTTTGCTTTTGAGTTTCTGGTACTGAAAGGGCGCGAATCGCAAATTTAGCGATATCTTGAGTATCCATGTAGGCGATTGGTGAAGATTCACCTGTAACCCAAACTGCTTGTCCTTCTAAAGTTGGAACCGCATATTGGCTAATTAAGCCTTGCATGAAGCCGCATAGCCGCAAGATAGTGTAGTTCAAACCCGCTTGGGCTAAGAATAGCTCTGTACATCTTTTGATTTCCATCAAAGGTACATCTGGATATTTTTCAGCATCTAGCAAAGAAAAGAAAATAAAACGCTCAACGTTGGCAGCTTTTGCCGCTTGAATTAGTGCTACCTTGCCATCCCAGTCAACTTGTTTAATGCTTAATGAATCTGTAGGTCTAGAGGTAGCTGCGTCAATTACAGCCGTAACGCCAATTAAGGCTGGTGGTAAGCTCTCTGGTTGGCACAAGTTTCCTCCTACCAGTTCAGCACCCCATTCTCTTAGAAAGGTAGCTTTTTTAGGACTTCGTACGAGACAGCGTACTTTATAACCCTCATCAAGAGCCCGGCGAACCACTTGTCTTCCCAGGGTGCCAGTGGCACCGACAACTAATAAAGTCATGAGGGATTAGTAATGAATCTTAAAATTTTATTACAAAATATAATATCAGAATATGCTTAACGGACGAAAGGTGATAAGAATCGGGAAAAGTTTTATTTAGAGAAATTGGGGATCAGGGAATAGGCATTAGGGATCAGGTATTTTTAAAAGTTTACCTTGGGAGTACCTTCTTAAACGCTTGCTTATGCATAATAAACGCTTAAAGCAAACATTTTGTGTTGGTGTACGATAAATCTGCTCTATTTGTGAGCTTTTCAGGGACTAGTATTATCGCTTTTCCTAGCCCCTAGTTTATTTAATTTATAGAGCTTCTTCGTTATCACCCTGAATTTTGAGCAACGCATAGCCCATAACTATGCCCACAAAGATTAAACCGAAAGACAAAATAGCTGCTGTAAACATTTCACCGCCCATTAGTGTACTCCTTTGATAAATGATTTGAGTAAACTGGATATACGTCGCTTTGCCTGTGAGGTTGGCATCCGGAACCAAGATTAACCCAGTGTAAAGTATTTTAAACCAGTTTCATGGTATATCCACTGCACATTAGCGCAGACTAAAGGCAAGGGCAGATTAAGAGGATTAATTTATTGCAGCTCAAACACAATACTCTGATTAATTCACTAGATAAAAGGGCGATCGCTACATTAAATGATCGTCCGCGTCTGGTGCTAACATTAGGTGATCCAGCTGGGATCGGCACTGAAGTAATTTTAAAAGCTCTGGCAGATCCGCAAGTAACTGATAATTGCCAGATCACGGTAATTGGCAGTAAGTCAAAGTTATGGGAAACTTACGAGCAACTGCGTCAGAACCAGGTAAATACCTTAGTAGATCCAGAGCAATTGTCAATTCTGGATGTGCAATTAGAGAGTGATATAGAGGATCAAATTACTATAGGTACGGGTAATGCCGCAAGTGGTGCAGCTAGCTTTGCTTATTTAGAAACAGCGATCACCCGCACTTTAGCAGGTGAATTTCAAGGTATTGTTACCGCACCAATTGCTAAATCTGCCTGGAAAGCAGCTGGATACAATTATCCTGGACAAACCGAATTACTGGCAGATTTAGCAGGTACGCAGCGATATGGAATGTTATTCGTAGCGCGATCGCCGCAGACAAACTGGACACTCCGCACTTTACTTGCCACTACCCATATTCCCCTACGCCAAGTAGCAGACACACTCACACCCGATCTAATGGCTGCTAAACTTGATTTGCTGGTGGAGTGCTTACAGCAGGATTTTGGCTTAGAAACACCAACAATTGCGATCGCTGGCTTAAATCCTCATAGTGGCGAACTTGGACAACTAGGACACGAAGAACAAGAGTGGCTAATTCCTTGGATAGAGAAAGAACGCAACACTCGTCCTCAACTACAACTAGATGGACCCGTACCACCGGATACAATGTGGGTTAAACCCAGTCAAGCTTGGTATGGTTTAGCTAATTCAAACGCTGCTGATGCTTACTTAGCTCTTTACCACGACCAAGGTTTAATACCTGTAAAACAATTAGCCTTTGATTGTGCTGTTAATACTTCAATTGGTTTGCCGTTCATCCGCACTTCGCCAGATCACGGTACAGCCTTTGATATTGCAGGTTTGGGTATAGCTAACGCCACGAGTATGAAAGCAGCGATTCAACTAGCAACTCAACTGATAAATCAACGAATTGGTAAAACTAGTTAATTTTATCTAATAGACTTCCGACTTAGGATAGCCAATGATACTGATAGTCGTGAATAATTTAACTGCTCAGGATAAATACCTGGAGCATACGACTCAATAACTCTACCCGTATTAGCACACATAACCAGCAAATAATCACACACCAAGCATTGCGTCTCAATATAACCACTTGTGCTGTGGTAGTTGCGTTCAGCAAGGCAACCACAGTTCGGACAATGCACAATTTGTCTTGTCGTTATTTCCATTTCTTAGGAAGCTTATTTTATTTTTGAATAATCTAAGAACTGAATATTTCAATCTTTAAATAAAGCGACTTTAAGTAATCATCTTCAAAAAACTTATGCTTTAAGAAAAGTATTGTTTGAATAGTAGATACTATTAATATCCTTAAACTTACTGTCTTCCCCTTCTTACGGAATAATAGTTAATTCCTGTGGCTGGCACTGCTTGATTTCGATGTATTTTACTTGAGATCCTTCCTGCTTTATATCTTCAACATAGCCAGGTAGAAACAACTGAGCTTGTTGTGTATTAACAAAAGGTCCAAAATAATAAATACAGTAGGGTTGCTCAGTAATAATTTCTACCCACCATCTAAGTAACTGCTCTTGTTTAAAATCTGTCAGGTTCATAAAAGCCTCGGTTAATTCAAGTTATAAAGGCATGAGAACGACTGAGGATGGGAAAACTTAAACGTTAACCTAAACTAGTGCAGATAAAGAAAGCTGGGTTAACCTCTAGAGGTATTTAGCTAACCCAGCCTTCTATCAAAAAGGGCAATGAGGAAGCCGTCAGCATTAGTTAATTGCTAATAGCCTGTCTCTACTTAGAGATTAAATGGTAAAGGTGAAAAAACTAGGGTAGAAATCGAGAAGAAATCGGGAAACTCAAAACATTTTAGATATCTTTTAAAAACTTTAAATAAATTAAAGTTTTGCGTCAGGAAGTGAGTTTCTGCTGTTAAAAAACTTAATACAAGTTATGAGAGTTGCTTGAGACGATAACCTACACTGTGAACGGTCTCAATCAAGTCATTGGGTGCTCCTACTGACTTAAGTTTATGGCGCAGGCTTTTAATATGAGCCTTAACAGTTTCCTCTTCGGGAGGATCTTCAAGAGACCAGAGCTTTTCAATAATAATACTGCGACTAAGTACCCGTCGCCCATTGCGGAGGAAAAGCTCTAGAATGTTATACTCCTTAGGAGTCAAATACAAAGATTGGTCTTGGTAAGTGACTTCATAGGTGCTTGGATCGAGGTGCAAGTTTCCCCACTTGAGAATTGGTAAGAGCAAAGAATTTCCGCGACGTAGCAAAGCTCTAATTCGAGCAAATATTTCTTGTAAATCAACTGGTTTGACAACATAATCATCAGCGCCAGCATCTAGTCCATTTACCTTATCAATGCTAGTGTCACGCGCAGTTAGCATCAGGATGGGTACGCCAAAAGAGTGCGATCGCACTCTTTGGCAAAGGCTAACGCCGTCTAGCTTAGGAAGCATCATATCAGTCAGAATCAAGTCATAGGCAAGAGTATTGAATTGCTGCCAAGCTGTTTCCCCATCATTGACGACATCAACTACATAATGCTGATCAATGAGAGCTTCTGCTATAGCTTCAGCAAGGCTTAGATCATCTTCGACTATGAGAATCCTCATGATTAAAGATTGCCTTGAATGTTGATAAATCACCTAGCATAAAAGACAACAGATTCTAGCAGGTTTTTATAGAACTATCACTTTATTACAGAAAATTCAAGCCAAATAAGGGTTTGAGCTATACTTGCGCTTGAGCGGATACTTCCATTTTTAGTACAACTCCCGTTAAGGGAATTGTATTTTTAGAAAAGTTCTCAATTATTTGCTCCAACTACTAAGACTGCAACTATAAATACACAAAGCTTTTGAGACAACTATCTTAGGTAGAATATTCTCCCTATACAAAGGAAAAAGTTACTACAGCTTGCTTCAGATGTCGATAATACTAGGCATCGCCCTTATTTCCTAGCAAAATCAGCTCAATTCGTACTTTTAAGTCTTTAATTCATTCCTATGTAGGATGACAAGAGCCAGAAACTTAAGCGAAACTCTTTTATGTAAGTAAATAAATATCTTCTAAACTCTTAAAAGGATAAATATGAAAAGGATTCTGGCTACTATAGCTTTACTAACTACAATATTTATAGCAACTGAGGTTAAAGCCGAAAACCCAACTCAGTTAAGACAATTACTAGAAACTGGTGAATGCCCAAATTGTAACTTGGTAGGAGCAAATTTAAAGGATGCTCATTTAATAGGTGTTGATTTAAGAAATGCCAATTTACAGGGAGCGATTTTAGTTAACACCAATCTAGAAGGAGCTGATTTAACTAACGCCAATTTAAAAGGTGCTGATTTGACAGGGGCATTTGTAAGTAACACTAGTTTAACTAACGCCAACTTGACTAATGTTAATTTCACTAATGCTCAGTTATATAACGCTGATGTAGATGGTGCTGCTTTGGCAGGTATTAATTTAACTGGCGCTGAACTATTTAATACTAGTATTAACGTTGGTGGAGAATAAGAAAAGTTTAATAGTTAGTTATTAAGGTTGACTTACCTATTATTGCAGTAATTTTCGGATTAACTTTAATAACGACTACTTAAATGTATATTAGGACTTAAGCAGACAATCATTTCTTATATTACTTAATACTAGTCAAAATTAAATAAACGTAGGTAAATACAGCTGGTAGTATATTATCTAGATGTAGGCAATTGCCAAGAATTAGTACGAATCACAATTGCAATTACATAGAAGTATTAGCTACCAATAAAATTACCTATAGCTAGTAGCTACTCTTTGTTCCACAACTTCTGGCGCACCAACGCGCAAATTCATTTCATCAGCACGCACAGTTAACCAAGGTTGACCATTAGCTAAACTGGCAAAAGGACTTTCTGCGGGTACTTCTAACTTAGAACTTATTAAACCCAAGCGAGAATCTAGTTGAGCTGGGAATATGAGTAAATCAGAATTTAAAGTGCTGAAGCTGGAAGCGCCTAACCACTGTCGCCATCCAAAGCTTTGCTGACTGTAGTTGAGACTGCATAAGATCCGACTTCCCTGAGAAACAGTAACGCGATCGCTTAAGGTAGAGTCCTTGCCGGAGGTATTAGTTTTTTGCCAGGTAAAATCAGCTATTTCCTTTGGTAGTCCCCATATCTCTCTACCACCAGCAACTGAATCAGGATTATCTACATAAATATGAGAAATCCAGCCGCCAAATTTGCCTTTATAACCCACGACAGCAGCAATTACAATTAATTCGCTGTACTCCAGCACTGAACCTGAGCCGTAATAAGATAAATAAACCCCACCTAACGTCTTACCTGGAAATATAGGAATAATTGCTAACTCTGGGGGAATCAGGGGACGTACTAAATCAATATCTAACGGTTGCAATGTCTGGATAGCGTAGCCTTGGAGTGTCCAGGGTGCTTGTGGATATGGCATATATAGGAACTAGGTACTGCTGGGGATTGTGATAATTATAAAAAGTCTAACGACAAGGAATAAGCAAAAAAATCCCCATCCAGGCGAATACTTGGATGGGGATTAATAGCTATTAACTAGCTATTACTTAGTTTCAGTGAAATCAGCATCAATCACATCATCGCTACCAGGTGCGCCAGCACCACCGCCATCGGTGCTGGAACCATCACCAGGCGTAGCGCCGCCACCACCTTGTTGATAGAGGTTAGTACCGATGCTATACAGAGTTTGTTGCAGTTCCGGCATCAGAGTTTTAATTTGATCGTCGTCTTCTTTAGCGATCGCATCACGTAAATCTCTCACCAAACCTTCAACCTTAGTTTTATCAGCCTCTGGTACTTTATCACCCAGTTCGCTAACTTGCTTTTCTGCTTGGTAAGCTAAAGAATCTGCTTGATTCTTGCGATCTACTCTTTCACGACGCTCTTTGTCAGCTGTCGCATTTTGTTCAGCTTGCTTGACCATGCGCTCTACTTCAGTTTTATCTAAGGTAGAAGCACCAGTAATGCTGATCGATTGTTCTTTACCACTGCCTTTATCTTTGGCGGTGACATTGAGAATACCGTTAGCATCAATATCGAAGATCACTTCAATTTGAGGCACACCACGAGGTGCTGGAGGAATACCATCTAAGCGGAATGTTCCTAGACTCTTGTTGTCATTAGACATTTCGCGTTCGCCTTGGAGGACGTGGATCTCGACATTGCTTTGACCATCAACAGCCGTAGAGAAGACTTCCGACTTCTTGGTAGGAATCGTGGTGTTGCGCTGGATGATTTTGGTCATCACACCGCCTAATGTTTCCACACCTAAAGACAACGGCGTAACGTCTAACAGCAAGATTCCTGTCACATCACCCGCAAGCACACCAGCTTGAATTGCTGCACCAACTGCTACAACTTCATCAGGGTTAACAGTTTGGTTGGGGTCTTTACCCAATGTCCGCTTCACTATATCTTGGACAGCTGGAATTCGCGTCGAACCGCCAACTAATACTACTTCGTTGATTGCACTCTTATCTAACTTGGAATCACGGAGCGCGTTTTCTACTGGAATGCGGCAGCGATCAATTAAGTCTGAGCAGAGTTCTTCAAATTTGGCGCGTGTCATGGTTGTATCTAGGTGCTTAGGACCATCCTGGGTAGCGGTAATAAACGGTAGGTTAATTTCTGCTTGGGTAACGCTAGATAATTCAATCTTGGCTTTTTCTGCTGCTTCTGTGAGGCGTTGTAAAGCTTGTTTGTCTTTACGCAGATCAATACCTTCAGTTCTACGGAATTCTTCAGCTAAGAAATCAACAATTTTCTTATCGAAGTCGTCACCACCAAGGTGGGTATCACCAGAGGTAGCTAGCACTTCAAATACACCGTCGCCAACTTCTAGAACAGAAACGTCAAATGTACCACCGCCAAGGTCAAAAACAAGGATGGTTTCGTTGCTCTTTTTATCAAAACCATATGCTAGAGAAGCAGCTGTAGGTTCGTTGATAATCCGTAGCACTTCCACACCGGCAATACGTCCGGCATCTTTGGTGGCTTGACGCTGAGAGTCATTGAAGTAAGCAGGAACAGTAATTACAGCTTGGGTGACTGTTTCGCCAAGGTACTTACTGGCATCTTCTATCAACTTCCGCAGCACTTCCGCAGCAATTTCTTCCGGAGCAAACTGCTTGCTCTTGGCAGGACAATCAAGCTTGACGTTACCACCTACGTTGAGGACTTTATAAGAAACTTCAGTTGTTTCGTGGGTAACTTCGTCGTATCTGCGTCCGATAAAGCGCTTAACTGAATAAAAAGTGTTTTCCGGGTTCATCACCGCTTGACGTTTGGCAATTTGACCAACCAAGCGATCGCCATTTTTCGCAAAGGCAACGACTGAAGGCGTTGTCCTAAAACCTTCCGCGTTAGCAATAACTGTGGGTTTACCACCTTCCATGACTGCTACGCAGGAGTTTGTCGTTCCTAAGTCAATACCAACTACTTTTGCCATTGGAGGTTCTAGCTCTTTGTAACTACTAAAAATTGTTCTGGAGAATCCCAAACTGAAAATTGAATCAGCAGCGCTCCAACTTCAATACCCTAATTTGTGTACTGATATCTATACTGAGCGTGCGTAGCCACTTCATGAAGGGTGGTTTGCCGAACTTAGTCGGGACGGTTTACCTTCAAAGAAAGTATATAAGCTGCTTTAACAAGTATTTAGTGCTGCTGATTGCCTTCACTGTGTCTAATGTACGGAAATTAAATCAATTAGGAATTGGGGCGAACCGTAACTGTTTAGTTGTGTTTGCCGTCAATGTAGAAAAATAGCAAGCGATCGCCCGTCCACTGGACACGGCGCAATGTTTGATTTCATTGGACATCACTGGTACATCAACAGCAGACAAATGTACTGTGAACTGAGGAACTAATGCTAGTAGACAATGGAATTATCAAAGCAGGATCGTGTAGTGATGTCTGTCATTAAAATGATCCAAGAAATGGGTTTAACTGTAGTCAGCACAGCTACAGAGCTTGGAACTGGAGCTATCCACATTAGAGGCAAGCGTGGTGACAGTGTTAAAATCATTGTAATCGTTGATTCACATGGGAGGGCTTACTATGACACCTGAAATTGATATAAGTTCTCTCAGTAATCAAGATTTGTCAGCACTTGAGCAAGAAATTTTGGCAGAAGAGTCTCGCCGAGTGATGAATAGTTTTACCGCGATTGTAGTTGAACCTGATGCTCCAGAGGAATCTCATCAGGATGCGATCAAGAAGCTGCTAGAGCGCAAGTCTCAAGAATCTTTTGCAGACGACGTAGGTATCTTTCGCAAAGAATTGATAAAGTTTCGGCAATGCTTGGAAGCTTTCAAAGACAAAGCTTTCAACACCTCAGTATCAGCACAAATTCAACTTCCTGAAGCGATGGAGGAACTCTATGAAGCAATGGTTCCTCAAAATCAGCTTGAAAAAAATACTTGGCTTCCATTTTTGCAAGACAATGACTTCTACCAACTTGAACCTCTCTTGAAGTCTGTAGAGAAGACATTAAACCAGCTAGATTTAGATAATAATTTTCAAAAATAATCGAAAGGCTTAATAAGTATAGATTAGGTAGGTTGCAGACACATCATAGTGAGATCTAACTAGATGTTAAGTAGAAATTATCGTTAAAGTAAAAGTCTGAGCAGTTATTATTTCTACTCGTAATTTCTCTAGTTTCTCTATCTTCCAGTTTGCAAGCTAGACTCTCGACACCTCTAAAAATTGGCTCTCTTGAGGTGAAAAGCTGTGTTCTCCAGTCGCCGTTATCTGGTGTGACTGATATGGTATTTCGTCGCCTTGTACGTTGCTATGCCCCTGATTCGATGATGTATACCGAGATGGTGAATGCCACAGGCTTGCACTATGTTAAACAGTTACCCAAAATTATGGAGGTAGACCCAAACGAAAGACCAATTAGTATTCAACTATTTGACTATTGCCCAATTTTTCTAGCACTAAAGGATAACACTTATGGCATTGAATCGAAAAGTTGAAAAAATCAAAGCTATGATTTTTCAGCTACCAGCGTCGGAACTTGTAGCACTGATGGCAGATATTGAACAAAGGGTAGAAACAGTTACAATGATGCAACTAGCAGAAACAGGATTTCACGAGTGGAACGATCCACAAGAAGACATTTACGATGTCGAGTCCTAAATATGGAGAAGTTTGGCTGGTAACATTCCCTTTTAGTGATCTCACTTCTACAAAACTTAGACCTGCCTTGGTCATCTCAGTTCATAGAGAAGATGTAATTATTTTAGGAATTTTCTCAAAAATTCCTACTGCTGGTTTGCGTGAAACTTGGGTGTTGATGCCAGAAAACCATCCTAAATTTCTGCAAACTGGTCTTAAAAAGATATCTTTAATTCGGGCTAATAAGATCGCCACCATCCATGAATTAGTATTTCAGAAGCGGCTAGGAGTATTGCCATCAGATATATTGATTTTGGTACAAAAGGCGTTACAAAAGGCTCTTAATATTTCTTAAAACTTAGTTGAATATTGTCTTGATTTTTTATGGTTTCTCTATCTCCTAGTCTGCAAGCTAGAATCTCGACACCGCTTAAAATTGGCTCGTTTGAGGTGAAAAGCCGCGTTCTCCAGTCGCCGCTATCAGGTGTGACAGATATGGTGTTTCGTCGTCTGGTGCGTCGCTATGCACCTGATTCGATGATGTACACCGAGATGGTGAATGCCACTGGCTTGCACTATGTCAAAGAGTTACCGAAGATTATGGAGGTAGACCCGAATGAAAGACCAATTAGTATTCAGTTATTTGATTGTCGCCCAGATTTTTTAGCAGAAGCGGCTGTAATGGCTGTTAAAGAAGGGGCTGATACGGTTGATATTAATATGGGTTGCCCTGTTAATAAAATTACTAAAAATGGCGGCGGTTCTTCTTTGTTGCGGCAACCGGAAATAGCTGAAGCGATCGTGCGATCAGTCGTCAAGGCTGTAGATGTACCTGTTACTGTCAAAACTCGCATCGGTTGGACAGAAAAAGAAATCACTATTTTAGATTTTGCCAAGCGGATGGAAGATGCGGGGGCGCAAATGATTACGGTTCATGGTCGTACCCGCGCTCAAGGTTACAATGGTGCTGCGAAGTGGGAATGGATTGCTCGTGTTAAGGAAGTTCTCTCAATTCCAGTTATTGGCAATGGCGATATTTTTTCTGTGGAAGCGGCGGTAAGATGTCTAGAACAAACTGGCGCTGATGGTGTGATGTGTTCGCGGGGAACTTTGGGCTATCCGTTTTTGGTGGGAGAAGTTGATCACTTTATTAAAACTGGGCAAGAGTTACCACCCCCAACACCAATACAGCGTCTAGAGTGCGCGAGGGAACATTTACAGGCGTTGTGGGAATACAAAGGCGATCGCGGTGTGCGTCAAGCCCGTAAACACATGACTTGGTACGCTAAAGGCTTTAGTGGTGCTGCTGAATTGCGTGGACAACTGAGTGTGATTGAAACAGTCAATCAAGGGTTAGAGATAATTGATCGGGCTATTGAAAATTTGGCTAATGGTGAGTTCACGACTGAAGATGCTATCGAGCTAGTCTATGCCCAAACGTACTAAGTTCAGCGCTAAGGCTTTCCCCTCTTTTAGCACAGTAGCTATCTGTCGGGGTATCTGAAACCACAGTAAACAAAACTCTTGATGAATAAGCGTTTAAACACAATCCAAGCCTAATTTTGTTATTTACCGATATATCGTGATATGTATCTATAATAAAGTTAGTGATTTAAATTTAAGAGGAAGAGTTATGTTTGGAACTTGTCATCGACCTGATTTTTTTGCATCAGGACGTGAGGGTAGTCGCAGAGGACGATCAGGATGGAGTCGTCGCTTTGCTCAAGGGTGGGGAGATGAACAGCGAACGCCGCGTGGTGATATTAAGTACATTTTGCTGGCACTAATCGCGGAACAACCGAGACATGGCTACCAGTTGATTAAAGAATTGGAGGCGCGTCAGGCTGGGTTTTATCGCCCTAGTCCTGGTTCGGTTTACCCGACGCTGCAATTACTTGAGGAAGGAGGTTATCTCACCAGCGAACAAATTGAAGGCAAGCGCGTTTACACAATTACAGATAGTGGTAGACAATTACTTGCCGAGCGTAATAATGCGGTTGACCCCATAGATAGGCAAGAAAGACAACAGCAGTTAGTGGGATTGAAAGATGCCATTACTGAGTTGAGTGGAGCTGTGATGCAGGTAGCTCGTAGTGGCAATTTGGAGCGAATGAGCAGAGTCCGAGATATTCTGAATCGGGTGAAACGTGAGATTTACAACATTCTTGCAGAAGAGTGAGGTAATGTTGAGAGCGATCGCTGTTCTTAGCGGCGATCGCTTTTAAACTTATTACTATTTAGAGTTTAAATAACTAATAAAAAATACACCTTCGTACAGATTTGGAGAGGATAGTTGATTAAAAAAGCTAGCGGTGTATATACGTGGCTAGCTAACTACTAATACAATGCTGAATCAAAACTGTTTTACCTTCTTGACTAATAGCGACGATCGCGTTCAAGGTCAAATATTGTTTTTTCCAAGCACCATTCTTTTGATTCAGTAGGGTTGTTGGTTTTAGTAAGACGATATAAACGTTTAGCAGTTGTTACATCTCCTTGTAGCATAGTTAAAAGTTTACTTTCTAACTGATTAATACTTGAATTTTGATTCAGTCTACTTCCTAGTTTTAGAGGTTGAAGCTTGCGAGAATAGTGCTTATTAGTTTGTGGTTGATTTCTAAAAAATTTTATTAATACATAAACAATAACAAAAAGAGCAATAATAAAAATCAGCGCTATCAAAAGAATGACTATCTCAACCGTATCCACATAACTACATAACTCTACAGCCTAGTTTTAACTTTTAGATTGGTAGAGTTGTGCGATCGCAGTCACATAAATCTGTAAAGCTGTGAGCGCAAGTTGGCTACGCTTTTATTGCTTTCTAGGGTATGCATAAATTTGAACTCTAAAAGAAGACAAATATCAGCTTTTGACTACTTTAAGAGTTTTTAGGGTAGTGTCAGCGCAACCGCTAATAAATCCGCCTGTTGCTTGAATTTGTTGCAGATATTCTATTGCTTCTAAAGTAATAACTTCACCAGGCATTAAAACGGGAATTCCTGGGGGGTAGGGGCAAATTAGTTCGGCGCTGATGCGATCGCAAGTTTCTTGAATTGGCACAGTTTCCTTTAAAGCATAAAAAGCTTCCCGAGGGGAAAGAGGAGGGGAAGACAAGGAGAGGGGGAGACAAGGAGAGATTTGTCCATTGGCTTTTTCCCCCTGTCCCCTTGTCACCTTGTCACCTTGTCCGAATCTTTTAGCAAGGGTAGTGAAAGCTTGTACTAATTTTTCTATATCTGCCTCGGTGTTACCCAAACTAATAATAAAAGTCAGATGCTGGAGCGATGGCAACTCAGCGATTACGCTCTGTTCAGCCAAAATTTCATCGGCGGCAAATCCCGTTAGTCCTAAGCCAGAGACAGTAACAGTGAGCCGTGTTTGATCAAGAGCCACAAAACTAGATCCCCCCAACCCCCCTTGATAAGGGGGGCAAGGGGGGATCTCTAAAACCGACAAGCCGGAAATATTGCTAATTTGTTTTCTGGCTATGTCTGCTAAGTATAAAGTGCGGGACATCAACTGTTCCCCATGCAGTGCCATTTGTTGCCGTGCTGCATCTAAAGAAGCTAAGAGTAAATAGCTAGGACTGGTAGACTGCAATAACTGCAATGATTTACTTACAGAGTCGATGTCAATCAAGTCGCCTTGAACGTGCAACATCGATGCTTGCGTCATTGCTCCAAGTACCTTATGAATTGATTGCACACTTAAGTCTGCTCCTGCTGCAAGAGCTGGAACGGGCAAGTTGGGATGAAAGGCAAAATGAGCGCCGTGTGCTTCGTCTACTAGTAGGGGGATGTTGTAGTTATGGGCTATAGCTGCGATCGCTTCTACATCGCCACAAACACCGTAATAGGTGGGATAAATTATCATCACAGCCTTAGCGTCAGGATGCTGTTCTAAAGCAGCTTCTACACCTTCTGGAGTAATGCTGTGGGCAATATCTAGAAGAGGATCGTATGCGGGATTAACAAAAACTGGCGTAGCACCAGAGAGGATAAGACCTGCGATCGCTGAAGAATGTACATTCCGAGGCAGAATAATTTTATCTCCAGTGCCACAGGTAGCGAGAATTGCTGCTTCTACTCCACAAGTGGAACCATTGACCAAAAACCAAGTATATTCTGCTCCAAATGCTGCTGCTGCTAGCTGTTGAGCTTCTTGAATTACACCTTGGGGAGCAAATAAATTATCTAACTGTGGTAATTCTGGTAAATCGGCTCGAAACACATTTGAACCGAAACAATCAACTAAGTGTTGAGATATTCCTTGTCCGCGTTTGTGTCCTGGTGTGTAGAAGGGAGCATGATTGCTGTTAGCACACTTGCGTAGGGCATCTAATAAAGGTGTTGTAGCTTGATTTAACACTAAAAGTTTAAGCAAACGGTATCAAAATTATCGTGTATTGTGACTTAACTAAAGCCTGCTACACAGTCTAGATATAATTTATATGCATTGTCTGCGCTATGGGCGATTACTTCTTTTATTAGATTGAGCGGAGATTTCGTTACTTGGATGGATGTAAGTTTTTAAGTTGTATCGATTTAATAGAGTAAATAATTTCACCAACAATTAGATATGATTAGTCCTAGCCCTAGTCCCTTGCCTCAACCAGAAATTCCTGCTCCTATACCAAATCCTTTGCCCGATCCTCAACCGCCGTCACCAGTACCGCAACCAATTCCATCACCGGCACCTGAACCAGTACCTGCACCGATTCCCCAACCTGTTCCTGCACGCGAGTTTTGCGGGAAGCACAGCTACACCGCAAACTCGCTCACCAATTCCGCAACCGATACCTGAACCAATGTAAAGAAGTTCAAGATCGTTCCCCCAAAACGTACCTAACCTTTTAATTATTCAACTGCAATGCTAAGAGCCGGGATTGTTGGACTTCCCAACGTCGGAAAATCTACTTTATTTAACGCCTTGGTTGCCAATGCCAAAGCTGAAGCTGCCAATTTTCCTTTCTGCACAATTGAGCCGAATGTGGGCGTTGTTTCTGTACCCGATGAGCGGTTAAAGGTTCTATCTGATATTTCTAACTCAGCGCAAACTGTACCAACGAGAGTTGAATTTGTAGATATTGCTGGGTTAGTTAAAGGTGCAAGTCAGGGTGAAGGACTGGGAAATCAATTTTTGTCACATATTCGAGAAGTAGATGCGATCGTTCATGTAGTACGTTGTTTTGAGAACGACGACATTATTCACGTTGCTGGTTCTGTCGATCCAACGCGAGACATTGAAATTATTAACTTAGAGCTAGCTTTAGCAGATTTAGCACAAGTTGAGCGACGCATAGATCGCACCCGAAAACAAGCGCGTGCTAGTAAAGATGCTCAAACAGAACTAGCAGTGCTGGAAAAGTTAAGTGCTGCCTTAAATGAAGGTAAATCCGTGCGCTCTATTGGTTTAACACCAGAAGAAGCAGAAATGCTTAAAGGATTGGGACTACTTACTAGTAAGCCAATAATTTATGCTGCTAATGTGTCTGAAGATGATTTGGCGACAGGGAATCAATGGGTGGAACAGGTAAGACAAGTTGCCGCTCAGGAAAATGCTCAAGTTGTGGTAGTCTCTGCTCAAGTGGAAGCAGAATTAGTGGAGTTACCAGAGTCAGATAGAGCGGATTTTCTAGGTTCTTTAGGTGTGGAGGAAGGCGGTTTAAAATCGTTGATTCGCGCCACGTATGAACTTTTGGGCTTACGTACTTATTTTACTGCTGGACCTAAAGAAACTCGTGCATGGACGATTCACGCTGGTATGACTGCGCCGCAAGCAGCTGGTGTGATTCATTCTGATTTTGAACGCGGCTTTATTCGAGCAGAGACTGTTGCTTATAATGACCTTGTAGCAACTGGCGCGATTAATGCTGCAAAGGAAAAAGGTTTAGTCCGCTCTGAAGGTAAAGATTACGTTGTCCAAGAAGGTGACGTAATGCTATTCCGATTTAATGTTTAATTAAACCGCTTTGCGGAGTTATTAGTCATTGGTCATTAGTTTTTAGTTTACTATACCCATGCATCTTGTCTGTGCAGCCTAAAAGCCTGTCGCACGTCTAAATCCAAAATTGGATAGTCTTACCAGATATAACGGGACGTTGAAAGCCCACCTCCTTCAAGGGTGGGATGAAAATGGACGCGGCAGATTTATCCGACGGCATCAAAGCTTCGGCGAGGTCGCCTCGCCGAAAGCTGCCGTCGCTGTAATCTATTTTATGCTAGAATTACGTTAGTTAAGTTGACGTAAGAATGTTAGTGTTTGAGGCAAAACTTGAGGGCGAAAAGCGGCAGTACGAGAAGCTAGACGAAGCTATCCGTACTGCGGGTTTTGTTCGCAACTCATGCCTAAGATACTGGATGGACAACAAGGATATCGGTAGATACGAGCTTTCAGCATACTGCGCTGTTCTAGCAGAACAGTTTGATTTTGCCAAAAGGCTCAATTCTATGGCACGTCAAGCTGCGGCTGAAAGGGCATGGTCGGCTATTGCCCGTTTCTTTGATAACTGCAAAAAGAAGCTACCAGGTAGAAAGGGATATCCCCGCTTCAAAAAGCGTTGCATCCATGCTAGCGTTGAATATAAAACGTCAGGTTGGAAGCTTTCTGACTGCCGGAGATATATCACTTTCTCGGATGGATTTAAAGCGGGAACCTTCAAGTTATGGGGAACCCGTAACTTGCATTTCTATCAGTTGAGCCAGTACAAAAGAGTGCGGGTAGTACGTCGTGCTGATGGATACTACGCGCAATTTTGCATTGATGCTGAAAGGAAAGAAAGAAGAGAGCCGACATTTAAAACTATTGGATTAGACGTGGGCTTGTCTCATTTCTATACCGATAGTGAAGGCGAAACAGTTGCCAATCCTCGCCACCTCCGCAAAAGCGAAAAAGCATTAAAACGGCTTTCTCGTCGTATGTCAAAAACTAAAAAGGGGTCAAAAAACAGAGCAAAATTCAGAAACAAATTAGCAAGAAAGCATCTCAAGGTAAGTAGGCAGCGTAAAGACTTTGCTGTAAAAACTGCAAGGTGCGTAGTGAGGTCTAACGACCTTGTGGCGTATGAGGACTTGAAGGTGCGGAATATGGTGAGGAATAAGCATCTAGCTAAGTCGATTAGCGATGCGGCGTGGATCCAGTTTCGTTCTTGGGTGGAGTATTTTGGCAAGGTATTTGGCGTGGTAACAGTAGCCGTGCCACCTCACTATACAAGCCAAAATTGTTCTAGCTGTGGAAAACAAGTCAAAAAGGCATTGAGTGTGAGGACGCACGTCTGCACCCATTGCGGACATACCCAGGATAGAGATTGGAACGCTGCACGTAACATATTAGAAAAAGCATTAAGTACGGCGGGTCACGTCGGAACCTACGCCTCTGGAGAGACTGACCAATACTTGGGTGAGGAAACTCCTTCAAGCAAGTCAACTCGTGGAAAGAGGAAGCCCAAGCAGTGATGTTTGGAATCCCCCCTTTTCTAAAGGGGGGAGGATGTCAATTGCTGCTATCTTTTTAGCTACTAATTGCCACTTGCTTGCTTAGTTGGCTTTAACCCAAACAAAAATCGTACTACATTGATGCGCTTTACTAACAAATCATATAGGGCTATTGTTGTGAGCAAGGAAGCGGTACTGATAATTAGGAATTTACCTGTTATCCCCATAGGCAAGCGTACAATGTAAAAGGCGATCGCAATCACAACGGTTTGATGCAGAATATAGAACGGATAGGCAGCCTGATTAGCATATTGCAGCACCCAGTTATTGAAATTTAAATATTTTCTGCCTAAACCCAGAAGCGCAACTATCCAAAACCAAGAATTAATGCCACGAAACATTTGGTATAAGACATACGGGAGGAAGTAACCCCGATTTGGGATCATCTGATTTGCCCATAATCCCAAGAATATTGACATTGAAACAACTGCCAAGATTAAAGCAATTCTTAAATGTTTGTCTATAGCTTGTTCAAATCTCGGATCAGCACAGATAAGATAGCCATAAATAAAGTAAAAGAAGTATAAAAAGAAATTTGCCCAGTCATCGTAAAGATTTTGGAACCCAATCCATTTTGGTCGTAAAGTTCCTTCAATAATCGCAAGCGGTAAAGCTAGTAGAAATATTGCCCCTGGTTTTTCTATAAAGGTAGCAAATGAAAGTAAATTTTGGCTATTTTGTCTTAAATGTAGGAAAAGTGGCAAGGCAAGCAAAGAGAAAACAAAAAGATAAATAATGAACCATAAATGTCCCCATTCAAAATTTCCATAAGGACGAATGCCATTAAAAAACTGGGGATAGAACTGAATGTATGAGCCTTGGTAGTTTTGTGTACTTAAAAGGCGGTAGTAAACTTGGGGTGGAACAATTACTAAAGTGCCAAATAAAAAAGGTATAAAAAGCCGCTTAAATCGCTCTGTAATGTATTCACCTGTTGTCCGCGACGAAAGCGCAAACCATGTACCTGCGCCTGAGAGGAGAAAGAATAGCGGCATATGCCACTGATGTACAAATAAGATGAAGTATTCCATCTCAATACTTGATCGCTCATTTTTAACGTAAAATTCTCCCAACTCGCCTGTATAAAAAACTGCTGCTGTGTGAAAATAAAGTAGTAGTAATAGTGCAAGTACCCGCAGCCAATCTAAGTCGTAGCGTCTTTTGGGTTTAGTTTTCCCTATGGCTAGCGGTTCAATCATAGAAACTGTTGCTAGGCGAATGTTCCTAATTACATCTATTGTGCTGAAGCAATAATTAGAGAATTGCGATCGCATTCAAGGCGCAGATCCTGATTCAATTTCAGCGACTTGAGCGCGATATTTAGGTTTTAACAATGTTCCCCACACCTGATTGTAGGGATGAACAAGCGATGTGGGAGAATTATTTTTGTAGATTGGGCGTTCTTCATTTGCCCACTTAAATAAACTGCCTTCAAGATTATATACGTGAGAAAGTCCAGCTTGTTCTAGCTGTTGAGCAATTCTAGCACTGCGATAACCAACTGAGCAGTATACGACAATAGGTGTATCTTTTAATTCTATCAGCATACTCAAGTTAGGATGATAAGGATCAATGTGCTGAGCATTGTTAAGATGGCTGACTACATACTCTGCTTCAGTTCGGGCATCGAGTATTACAGGCTGCTGTTCAGGATCTTCTAGCCTGTGTGCCAAGTCGTTAGTAGATATCCACTTAACATAGGTAAATTTACGACTGACAAGGTATCTAATAATTTTGAAAGCAAGCGATCGCGGTATCAAAGATAGCAAATTTAAACTCAAAAAATAGCGCCCCCTTATCACAATACTAATAATGTTACTGCTATTAGTTATACTAAGTTTAAGTTCTGAGTTAATAATGAATTAATTGTATTGAATAATAACAGTGGATGTTCAGAATATAGACAGGCAAATCAAGTAATATTTGATAACTTCAATTGAGAGAACTGATGTTTGATTTCAACACCTTAGCTGATTTTTCACGTACTAACTGTATTAGTATTTGTATATTTTTAGTTCCTGCTAATTTAATTGCTACATCACTCACAATAGTTTTTGTAACACGAGTTCGTCCAAGTATTCAAGTGTGGCAAATTGCCCTAATTGGTATTATTTCTGCACTATTAATGCTTCTGCACGTATTTACTTGGTTTACAGTTGGAATAGTTATGGCTCCTACTTACATTCTCTTAGCAATTGCTAGCTGTTGTTTTTTAAGCAATATAGTAGCGATCGCTTACAACTATAATTCTGTTTATTTAGAAAAATATTACTAATTAACTTTATTTAAATTTAATTGTTTATTTTATTTTCAACAATTACTTTTATATTTGGATAATAAATAACTTTTGATTGGAATCTAGAATAGATGTGAAAGTAATTTGTTTCAAAAACTTCAAAGGCTTTC
>ERZ501023.51-NODE-51-length-39710-cov-6.648443_pt1 | contig 39710 bp, 30 predicted proteins | sample MGYA00248839_ERZ501023 | MGnify/ENA primary metagenome ERZ501023 (study PRJEB25958, sample SAMN03398596) | human skin metagenome | study: EMG produced TPA metagenomics assembly of the Human Skin Microbiome Metagenome (human skin metagenome) data set.
TATCTATAGAATTAAATATTTTTTTGATAATAAATTATTAAATTTACAGCAATTAACTGATTTTATTCTCTGATTAATATTAGAATTTGACTATAACTCCAGTGTTAGCTAACTTAAATCAACCCCAAACCGCAACATATCTCAGCGTTCCTAGTTCTGCATATGTGCATATTCCATTTTGCAGGCGACGTTGCTATTATTGTGATTTTCCAGTTTCTATTGTCGGGGATAACTTACGGGGTGAAACTTCTGGTACTATCTCTCAGTATGTAGAAGAACTGAGTAAAGAAATTGCTATTACTCCGAAGCTAGGTCAATTATTAACAACAGTTTTTTTTGGTGGTGGTACTCCTTCTTTATTATCAGTAGAGCAGCTTAATTACATATTAAATGCCCTTGATAAGCAGTTTGGGATCGCAAATAATGCAGAAATTTCGATGGAAATGGATCCTGGTACGTTTGATTTAAAGCAACTGCAAGGCTATAAAAGCGCTGGGATAAATCGAGTTAGCTTAGGTGTACAAGCGTTTCAGCCTCAATTGTTGCAAGTTTGCGGGCGATCGCACACCGCAGAGGATATTTGGACAGCAGTTGATGACATCCGCCGCGTCGGGATGTCAAACTTCAGTTTAGATTTAATTTCCGGACTGCCGCACCAAACTTTAGAACAGTGGCAAGAATCGATAGACGCAGCTGTTGTGATCGCGCCTACACATATTTCTATCTACGATCTTACTATCGAGCCAGTTACTGCCTTTGGTCGTTACTATCAACCAGGTATCCAGCCTTTACCCAGTGATGAGACTACAGTCCAAATGTACAGTCAAGCAAGTGAACTTTTGACAGCTGCTGGATATCAACACTACGAAATTTCCAATTATGCCCTACCAGGTCATCAGTGCCGTCATAATCGGGTTTACTGGGAAAATCGTCCTTACTATGGCTTTGGGATGGGAGCAGCAAGCTATGTTCAAGGGCAACGATTCACTCGACCTCGTAAAAAGCAAGAATACTATCAGTGGGTACAAGACTTAATTGCAGCTAATGGCGTGTTGGATTGCCCTCAGACACCGCCAGATGAAGTTCTATTAGAAACCTTAATGCTGGGTTTACGCTTGGCAGATGGTGTGAGTTTATCAAATCTAGCTCAACAATTTGGTGAAGCAACAGTAGAAAAGATTTGGACTTGTTTGCAGCCTTACTATGACCAAGGTTGGGTAGAAATTATCGGCACAGATATAGGAATACCAACTCAAGGACGGCTGAGGTTATCTGATCCGCAAGGGTTTTTGTTTTCTAATGTTGTACTGGCAGAAGTATTTAACTGCCTGGGGTAAGCAAGGGAATTACTGAATTTTCGATGGCTAATATTGACCTTATCGCTTACCCGTTGCCTAAGTTGATAATTCAATTTGAGCCACAATATACAAACCTCCAAAGTTCCGCCAACGACGGGGGAACTTTGGGTTAATTATTGCAAGGCTTCTACTTGCTGTCGGAAAGCAATGAAGGCGTGCTGACCTTTATGTTCTTTCAGGATGGTGAATATCTCATCAGAGACTTCTTTCGGCACAATAGTCTTGATCTCGATATTAGTGTTGTAGCCTGATATGTCTCCCATCCTTTTGCCGTGACTGCCCTCACCCTGCACTTGATTTAAGGTATAGCCGCTGATATCAAAGCTTTTCAGCATTTGGATAATACTTTCTTTCAGCACTGATTCACCAATGATGGTGATCAAGACAGCAGGTTCAACTAGACTGGCTTCGCGGGACATGGAGAACTCCTGAGATAAATTTGACATTTAGGTAATACGGTTTAGCAATGATGTTTGCTCTAGTTATGGGCGGCGAGATATCACATTCCCTTCGACGTGCTACGGCTAAGGAAATATATTAACCCTGATCTTATACAGAGTGATTTCAAGCTTTCTATCTGGAATTGGACTTATATTGATCATCCTACAGATTGGTTCTTTTGTTGAAAATACCAGTTCTAGCAGTAAGAACAACTGATGCAATAAAGCAGAATGCCGCTAATCGATAATAATTGCTTTGGTTGGGCAAATCAACTAGTAACAGCTGCTTGCCAATGCTGATGCAATATAGGCATGAAGAATAAACCCATGCCCACACCCGTAATTAACCCAAAGAGAGTGACAACGTAGTTATTGAAATGCCACAAACCAAAAACTTGTGCTGCTAATTCAGCTGGGTAAGCGCTCATTAGTAAACTTGTAAATATAGCTCCTAAAAGCTGATGTTGCGTTAGCCAGTAGAAAGCATTACCACTGTTTTTAGCATATAGTAGCCGCGTAATCAGTAGCCCGATAACAGTGCCATAGCAACGCATACACACAGCCATCGAAAAAGGTGGTAGAAGTGCTAACCCCATCTGCGGCTGTGGACAAACATGATTACCCATAGCATAGATAATTTGGGCAATACTCGGAAGCAGAGGTAATTCTGAGGCAGATAAAAAAGGAGCAGCAGCTGGTCCTACTACCATCCCCGCCAGCACTAAATCGGCGATCGCACTTCGCCAATTGATCGCAACCATACTTCTTTGCATCCAAATATCTCCTTTACCTCTGCGCCTACGGTCTATACTTACTTAAGCTGATAAGGGCTAGTTAATTTATCTAGTTGCTGCACTAGTAAACTCAGGAACAAGCCAACATCTGTAACTACACCAACTGATTCTACAGAACCGCGATCGCTTAATTTGGTGACGACAGCTGGATTGATATCTACACAAACCATCTTCACACCAGCTGGTGTCATATTGCCGACTCCAATTGAGTGCAGCATTGAAGATAGCATCAAAATCATATCTGCACCTGCTAATAGCCGCGAATATTCCTGCTGGGCTTTAATTAAATCCATTTGGGTATCAGGCAAAGGTCCATCATCCCGAATCGAGCCAGCCAAGGAGAAAGGAACACCATTACGGACGCACTCGTACATGACACCGCTTTTCAGAATGCCTTGTTCTACAGCTTTCGCAATGCTGCCATAGCGGCGGATAAAGTTGATGACTTTGAGATGGTGGCGATGTCCACCACGTACACTAATGCCACGCTTCATATCTACGCCCAAGGAAGTCCCCATCAAGTTTTGCTCAATGTCGTGGACAGCGATCGCATTTCCACCTAACAACGCTTGTACATATCCTTGGCGAATCAGATGCGCTAGATGTTCGCCACCGCCCGTATGGATGACAACTGGGCCAGCTGTTACTACTACTTTACCGCCGCGATCGCGGATTTGACGCAGTTCCCAGGCGACTTGTTCTACTACCAATTCCACCCGGCGTTCACTAGAAACTCCAGCTGACATGAAGCTAAATTCTTGAGTATTGCGCTGTTCCCGCGATTCTGTTTTGCGGATCGTGCGGATACCTTGGATATCGACAACTACTTGCTCACCAACTTCTAAATCTCGTAAAAGCTTACACCGTGCTACGATTCCCTCTTGATCCCCGTTGGGGGGGATTGTAACAGCGATCGCTCCATCCATGCGCTGCTGCTGCACCTTAATCCACTCACCATTAATCCGGACTTCAGTCGGATAAATAGTGGAGACATAGAAATCGTCTGGAGACACGCCTGCTTGTGTTACTGGCTCTAATTTGGCATCGCGCTCGTCGTGAGGCAGATCGACTGCACCGAGATCAATTAATTGCGCTAAAATTCCTTCCATTACTTCATGGTCAGGAGCCGACACTTTAACTTCTGCCGTTGAAGTGCTTTGCCGTTGCTCCCCCAGCTGGAAATTCAACACTTGGAAGCTACCGCCACTTTCCACAACTAAATCGAGAGCGCGGTTAATTAAACCAGAATCCAGCAAATGACCTTCTAACCGTACTGTGCGGCTTTCTACCGATACATTCGCATGAACTTCAGTGCGTACTGGTTCTGTTACGCGCAGTGTCAGGCATTTAGCAGCTCCACCAGCTTTGAGAAATTCTGTTAGCGGTGTTTCAATTACTTCAAATCCAGCTGCTGCAAGACGTTCCTTCAGAGGATCACTCGCCTTGTTCATAACTACAACCGAGTCAATATTAACTGTATTGCAGGCAAAGTTAACGGCATCGGCTTCGGCGATCGCAATCCTTTTCTCTGGCGGTACTCGCATTTCTATTAAGCGGTTGGAGTAGGCATCAAAAGCTGGTGGATAGTAAAGCAAATAGCCGCCGTTAAGCGGACAAAAGCAAGTATCCAGGTGATAGAACCGCTCGTCCATCAGCCGCAGCGACACTACTTCAATGTCTAGCCATTTTGCTAGATAGGGGTGTGAGTCTAGTTCCGAACGAAAGCCGTATCCCGCCCACAGCCAGCGTCCTTCCCGATCTAGTAGCGCATCTCCTGCGCCCTCAAACGGCAAATCTTTGGGGAGTTCATATACTGTGTAACCTTTGGACTCAAACCACTGTTTGAAGAAAGGTTCTTCTCCTTGGCGCTCTTTATGGAAAAAGCGGCTTAAAACTACTGTATTCCCTAAAACCAATCCGGCGTTGGCAGTAAAGACCATATCGGGCCAACCCTTTTGGGGTTCAACTAAGTCTACAAGCGTGTGGTCTTTGAGGACATGGTGAAGTTTTTGCCACTGCTCGACGGCGCGATCGCGCGATGACTTATGGATATTCCCTTCCATCCAAGGGTTAATTACATAGTCCACGTCGTAGTGGTCAGGCGCACACATGAGAAAGCGAATCTGAGAAGTCATAAAATTATTTCAGGTGAGATACAGACCACAAGCAATGGATACAAACTTTTGCTGCTTCAATTCTGTAGAACTTGCTACGAATTTTGGGCTTTTGCTATCTAAAAGGCAGCGCCCTAGCTAGATCATTCTATTACTTTAAAACAGAGGCAGATTAATAATAAAGGCAAAGGATGCGATCTGCTGAAAGCAGCAGCGCTTCGCTATCGCGTCTTGACGAAGTAATTTAGTCATTAGTCATTGGTCATTAGTAATTAGTAATTAGTAGGTTTATGCCTCGCTCACCGACGTTTGCACTAATGACTCGTTCGTTGCGGTTTGACTTCATTGGATAAAGGGATAATACAGCTCTCTACAAAAGCCTATTCGTACTAACCACACTTTGGATCTCGGCGATTACGGTAGTTTAAAGATTAAACATTGTTTTACATTTCGTTACATTAAAGACATACAGAAAGACTTTTGTATAAGTTTTTCCAAGCTCAAATTTAGAGGTGCTTGATTATGAACGGCACTATTCGCGTTGGTAATCTGTTCGGGATTCCATTTTATGTAGCTCAGTCTTGGTTTTTGGTACTAGGGTTAGTAACCTGGACTTATGCCAGTGGACTAGCGACTCAATTTCCCGACTGGGATGGGTCATTATCTTTGCTAGTGGGACTTGTGACAGCATTATTGTTATTTGCTTCTGTAATAGCGCATGAACTGGGACACAGTTTTGTCGCTATTCGCCAAGGAATTGAAGTTAAATCAATTACGCTGTTTCTATTTGGTGGTCTAGCTCGTTTAGAGAAAGAGTCAAAGACTCCAGCAGGAGCATTTTGGGTGGCGATCGCTGGTCCTTTAGTTAGTATAGTGTTGTTTGCATTAATCACAGCTATCCAGACTAGCGTTACAGTATCAGCACCACTGACAGCAGTTTTAGGAGTGCTAGCTTACGTTAACTTGGCACTGGCAGTATTTAACTTGATTCCTGGCTTGCCTTTAGATGGTGGTAATATCCTCAAGGCGCTGGTGTGGAAAATTACGGGTAATCCTTATAAAGGCGTTGTATTTGCCAGTCGCGCAGGTCAGTTAATTGGTTGGCTGGCGATTACTTCTGGACTAATTCCCCTGTTTTTATTCGGTAGTTTTGGTAACTTCTGGAACTTGTTAATCGGTTGGTTCTTGCTGCAAAATGCTGGTCGGGCTGCTCAGTCTGCTACAGTGCAAGCAAAACTCCAAGGTTTAACAGTAGCAGATGCTGTAACTGAGAATAGCCCAGTTGTACCTGCTGATTTTTCCCTGAGACAATTTGCTGATCAGTCTATTCTTAGCGATGTTAAATGGCAAAAGTTTTTGGTAACAGACGCGCAAGGGCAATTAATTGGTACGATTTCGGTAAATGACCTGAAAGCTATCCCTACTACACGCTGGTTAGAAATGCAGGTCAAAGATTTAGTTCAACCGATGGAACAAGCGGCAGTTGTGCATTTCAATCAATCGCTGCTAGAAGCAGTAACGCTACTAGAACAACAACAGCGATCGGCACTAGCTGTTATTCGTGATCATGGAGTGTTAGTAGGAATTTTGGAAAAAGCCGCAATTCTCAATTTGCTGCAAACAAAAGTGCAAGGAAATCCTGCTTAATCTCAAGAATCTGTAATCTTCCAACACCCCCTAGATAATCAATGTGGGGTGTTTTTTAGTAACAACTTAAACAGGAGAAGAATATAGAATTTTTCCACAATTTAAAGAGCAACTTCAAAGTCAATGCATTGACTTCAAAATTCGCGGCTCTTTCACGCGCGTTTGAAATTGGGGGCGATCGCGCTTGAAAGCCACTTAACCTCTATCTGACTTCAGGCGGATGTATTTTGAGTTCTTTTTTAGTCAATAGTAGTGCCAAATCAGTCAAACAATAATTTCCACTTGCAAAATACATGAGTCCACCGCCTACCAATTATTCGTCAGGTAGAATATACGCTCATACAGTCGGTAGCCTTCAGCTTTACCAGGCAAAAAGCAGGCAATTTACTTCATTCAGGTAATGTTTTGTATTTGAACAAAGTTTATTTGTTTCTGTTCAAGTGTTCCTAGAAATTTCACTAATTTATCTTAGCAATTGCTGCTGTTTTATTCGTATTTTTTCAAATTTAGGAAGTTTAAGGTTAAATATTAAGTCATTTATAGATAAAATCTTTATTTTTCGGTTACTTCCTTATCCCTATAATATTATTTTTCGGGGGGGGGAAATTGCTTTCATTAGCAGTAATAGTCACATCAGTTTTAGCTTTTTTAGCTTTTAATTTATTTCTCAATTCAGCACTGCGAACGTTAAATTCTATGTATCTAGCTCTAAGGCTAATAAACTGAAAGCCCAGCTCTTTAAACTGAGCATAATTCTGTTTTGAATACTCTCTTAGCTCTCTTAAATTCTGGACAATATTATTAGCATTAGCACTTCTTAAAGGCTTTGTAATTTCTAATTTATCTGTCTCTAATTCTGTTAATTTAACTGGCGAACCATAAATTGCACTTAGTAGCTCAGATAAAGATTCACTCACAGATTTTTTACTTTTCAAAATTGTTTCAGCTATTGCTTTAGCCTCCTCAAGGCATACCTGCTCTAACATCAGAGCCTCACATAGCTCAGAGTTAGTGTGTACTAATTCTTGCTCTAGCTCTTGCTGTTTCTGCTGCTGATAATCCAGCTCTAAATTTAAGCTCTTTACTAGCTCGTGGCAAAACTCTAGCTGTTCGTGCAAAAGTGCTATCTGCTCACTAGCAGTTGTCTCTACTTCTTGGCGGTTTTGTTGATTTTTGGGCATTTAAAACTCTTGTATCGCTTTGGTACACTCTGCTAGCTTTGTATTTATAATTACAACATAACTTAAAGATAAGTTCATCCCCTTGGATGTTGACCAGCATCAAAAAACGTCAACTATACTTATAGCGGTTATTCCATATTAGTACCTTTGTCCAGTACCTGACTATTTTTAGGTATTTGGTAGAAGTTGCTATTATTTGGCTTTATCTCATAAGTTTAAGAGCGCTTCCCTCCTAACTGCCTACTTCTTAATAGACCTCTTGCATAAATATTTTATAAGTCCTGTTGGCAAGCGCGAATTTCACTATATTCTACTTTCCCAAAAGCCGCTAGATGCTAAACGCTTCACTGCGTTCGGCTTTAAATGACATTCGTGAAGTACCCCTAGTTCCGCTACGCAACACTTGGGGCTTCCTGTCCTGAACCACTACTGCGGCTCATTCCTAGTCTTTCAACTGGCTGATCAGGCGTAAATTTCCCCTCTTCCAGGGGTATTTTTGATTCAGAAAATAGCATTAAGTTAAGGGCAGCATTGATATCACGATCCCAAAAACTTTTGCACTCTGGACACTTCCATTCGCGAACAGCAAGAGTTAAATCCTCTTTGATGTAGCCACAATTAGAACATCTCTTGGAACTAGGGAAAAATCTATCTACATAGCGGATTTCGCAACCGTAGATATCACCTTTGTATTCCAACATGGTGAGGAAATTTCCCCAAGCCACATCACTGATTTGTTTGGCTAACTTCCGGTTTTTTACCATGCCCTTGATATTCATGCTCTCTACTGATATTGCTTGGTTCTCGCAAGTCAGTTTCAAGCTGATTTTGTGTTGGTAATCACGGCGATGATTAGCAACTTTTTCGTGAATCTTGGCTACAGTTAACCTTGCTTTATTTCTATTTGATGAACCTTTGTATTTTTTGCTTAACCTCCTTTGTCTTATTTTGAGTCGGCGTAAGGACTTTTGAAAATATCTAGGATTCTCAAACTTTTGACCAAGTGATGTAATAGCAAACTCTTTTAAACCTAAATCCAGACCAATCTTGTCACCGTTCAAAGGTGCGTGAGGTATGTCTTGCTCAGTAACTATTGATGCGTAATATTTTCCAGACGGTGTTCTAGATATAGTTACATTCTTCGGTGTTCCCAGTATCGGACGATGAATCACTATCTTAATAGGTGTCATCTTAGGAATTTTGAGAAATCCGTTTTCGTCCATCGAAAAGTGTTGTGGCACTCTAAATGATTGCTGACTATTTTTCTTTTTGAAATTTGGGAAACCTCCTAACTTTTTGAAAAATCTTGTAAATGCAGACTCTAAATCTTTTAGTGTTTGCTGTAATGATTGGGAATTAACTTCACTTAGCCATTCAAACTCAGATTTTAGGGTAACCAAGAGCTTTGCCCATTCTTTGTAACGCAGAGATTTCTTAAACTCTGCGTAAACATCAGTAGTTACTCTTAAAAAGTGGTTGTAGACAAATCTGGAACAACCAAAACACTTTGCTAAAAATGCTGCTTGTTCGGTGTTCGGATAGATTCTGAATTTGTAAGCTTTGTTTCCCATACTGCTTACTATACAACTTGCGGACACCCCAGCTCTTCAAAAAGCGTCCGCAAGCAAAACCGGAGGCAACCTCCGGTTTGCAACTGCTGCGGGCGGTCTTGTCGCAAGCCTTCCGCACTATCTAATTCAAGTCAATTAGTTAAGCGCTTCTATTCCCTGACAAAAGCTTTCATCCCCAAGTTCCACTGCTTTACACTAGGGGTCTTCCCGCAAGGAATGATAAAAATGCCCTTCCACACCGTCTTGGGGAGGGCATTGTTAAATAGGTGTAAGGAGCAGAAGCATATTTGCTAATGTAAAACAGCATAAATCGTCAATATGACACCAATATGACAAACTTACAGAAGTTACCCTCTAACAAACAGGTCATACAGTGACAGCAGAATTTCCACCACAATCAGAGCTACCACATACCACTCTACTCGCAGACTACTACTGTGCTGCATAAACTCCAGCACTGTTTGTGCAGTTTGGGATATCAACTCTAGTTTGCGTTCTAAAGCGCTGTGACGCTCCCTAATTTCGTATTCATCTTCCAAGCGCTGATACAACTGCTCTAGCTGTGGCGATTCCCAGAGTAACTCCGGCTTATCGATAATCTCTACTCGACCGACAATCTTATGCTGAACTAACAGAGTAGTGCCAAGCTGACGCAGTAACTCCCTACTTTGTCGTCTACTTCTGTTTTCGCGCTGAAGACTAGCTGCAAACGGTTCAATTTGATCGAATACAGTAGCTAGGCTAGTTTCGTAATGAGACAGCACAAGACTTTTAGCAAGAATATCAGCCACTATTTGCAAGCGCTCAATACTAAATTCATGTAAGAAAATTCGCCCATCCTTGACTCGCTCACTCCCTGTTGCGTTGATTTGAACTTCCAAATCTTCAGTTTCAGGGTTGGTAAAAGAACCACTGACTATAGGTGATAGTTTAGTTAAAAAGGCTGCTTTTTCTTCTGGCTCAAGACCAAACAGGACAACTGCACCATAGCCCATTAGAACAGCACAGCCGTCACCTACAGCAACCATTAAAGGTAAAGTTGCCAAGCGATCGCTATTCTCCAGATTTTGAATATTAATCGCTTCACCCAGAAATAGAGCATAAGCTCTAACAGTATCTTTGTTATCAAAAAGGATTTTCTGCATTGTCGCGCCTAGCGTTGTCCTATCTGGTTATGTTGCCAAAACTTCCGCGCTACGGCGTGAGTCATTAGTCAGCAATTATCAGAAAATCAGGACTTACGCAAAAACCCTCTCAAACTCTTATTCCTTTGTGTACTTTGTGTTCTTTGCGGTTCGTTTTTCCGTTACTGGTGCGTAAGTCCTAAAAATATTATTCTGTTTACCAAATGACTAGGAACTAATGACTAGTGACTAATGACTAATGACTGTTGTTCATCTACCAAATAGTTGCCCAAAAGTTCAGCAAGTACCTCAACATGAGGTTTTTTAAGCATAGTTAGGTGGTTCCCAGGAATAAAGTGAACTTGGACACCAGATGCTGCTATTTGATTCCAGCCTAAAGTTGGATCATCAGATTTACTAACTGCTTCCCTAGTTCTAAACAAAGCAACCGCCTTGGGATAAGCAGATGGCGTGTACTTCAAGGTAGCTCGACTATTAGTATAAAAAATCTTCATAATTCGATGAATTGTTAACTCATCCAGCATTCGTAGCCTAGTTTCTTGGGGGATGAGATATTTAATGGTTGCTCGTTCTAAGAGCGATCGCCATGCACGAGGAGTAATAATTTTCTCAAGTGTGGGAATCGGAAATTTTGAGGTGCGTGGCTGATAACTCAAGTCTGGTTTCACCTGATCCCTAATTAGCGACCAATAATCTAGCAAAAAGGGATAAATAGAGGAGCTTGCAGTAGTGAGGAGAAATTTCAAACCATCCCCAAAGGAAGGCTGATTACTAGAAATAGGAGCGATCGTATCTAATATTGCCAAAAAACTTACTTGTCCTGCTTGATGTAACTGTTGCGCCATCTCGAAGGCAACTAAACCACCAAAAGACCAACCTCCTAGCCGATAAGGGCCTTGCGGCTGAACTTGACGCACTGCTTTGATGTAGTGAGCAGCCATCTCCTCAATACTTGTTAATGGTGGATGTGAGCCGTCTATCCCAAAAGGTTGCAGCCCGTAGAATGGTTGATCTTTACCTAAATGACACGCTAGCTCGTAGTAGGGCAAAACAACACCGAAAATCGGATGGACACAGAAGAATGGTAGTTTATTACCCGCAGGCTGGAGTGGCACTAGAGGCGACCACGATAAGGAAGAATTAAAATCAGGGTCTGAGTGTTTGTCAATTAAGAAGGCAAGTTGCTCAATAGTTGGTGCTAGAAATAAATCAGACAACGGTAGGCTTTGCTTGAACTGTTGATTAACCTGCTTCAGCAAATTAATTGCTATTAGAGAATCTCCGCCCAATTCAAAAAAGTTATCCTGAATGCCTACTTGCTGAAGATTAAGGATTTGTAACCAAAGTGTTGTTAAGGTTGCTTCAGTTGCAGTGCGGGGAGCAACATATCTCTGCATCTGCGGATTACTTATTGAGCAAGCATAATTTTCTAAGCTGGAGATACTTTTTAAGGCATTACGGTCTACTTTGCCACTAGGAGTTAGTGGTAAGGCTGACTGGATCACAAAAGCCGCAGGAATCATGTAATCTGGTAATTTTTTTTGCAAAAAGCGCCGCAATTCAATAGCTGATAGCGTCACTGATGGGACAACATGAGCTACCAGTTGTTTGTTGTCAAGGATATGCTCAGAAACAATAACGATCGCTGCTTTTACTGCTGGATGTTGAGATAACAAACTTTCAATTTCTGCTAGTTCAATGCGATAGCCCCGAATTTTCACCTGATCATCTAAGCGACCTAAAAATTGCAGATTTCCGTCGGGGAGGTAGCGGGCGATGTCTCCGGTTTTGTAAAGGCGGCTAGTAGAAGGAGGGGGAGATGGGGGGACAAGGGGAGGGGGGGAAAGCGCCGATTCTTTCCTTGTCCCCTTGTCACTTTGTCCCCTTGTCCTCTGATTACTACTCGTAGAAAAAGGGTTAGGAATAAATCTTTGTGCTGTTAATTCTGGACGATTGAGGTAGCCTCGCGCTAAACTTACTCCACCAATGTATATTTCGCCTGGAATCCCGATCGGCTGGGGTTGGAGATCGGCATTCAGAATGTAAATTTGCGTGTTAGCGATCGCTCTCCCAATACAAGTATCGCTACTATCAGTTACCTCGCTAACAGTAGACCAAATAGTTGTTTCTGTCAGTCCGTAGGCATTGAATAAGCGTCTTGCACCCCCCCAACGTCCCACATCCAGCGAACAAGCTTCCCCAGCAGAAATCAATATTTGCAAGGCAGGTAATTGAGCTGGTGGTAAAGTCCTGATTACGGCAGGTGTAAGCGTCGCATGAGTAATAGCGTGTTGTTGCAGATAGGAAATTAATGCTCCTCCTAAACGTGCCTCCTCTGGCACTATGTAGAGTGTTGCACCTACTGTCAATGCCATAATAATCTCGAAGATTGAGGCATCAAAGCTTAGGGAAGCGAATTGCAAAATGCGGTGTTCTGGCTTGAGATCGAAAAGTTGAATTTGAGCTTGGGCTAAATTGATTAGTCCCCGATGTTCAATTAAAACGCCTTTGGGTTGTCCGGTGGAGCCAGAAGTGTAAATTACATAGGCAAGATTTGCCTCAGTTACACTACTAATAATATTTTCTTGGCTTTCTTGAGCAATAATATCGCGATCGCTATCCAAGCAAATTAATTGATGTCTCCAGTTGCCGTTAAACAGAGGCGCAAAAGCTTGTTGAGTTAGTAAAATAGATACTTGAGCATCCTGCAACATGAACTGCAAGCGTTCCGGTGGGTAGGTGGGATCTAATGGTACGTAGGCTCCTCCAGCTTTGAAAATCCCCAAAATCGCCACAATCATGTCTATAGAGCGCTCTACACAAAGACCAACTTTGACTTCTGGCGCAACTGAGAGTTTTTGTAAATAGTGAGCTAATTGATTGCTGCGAAAATTTAATTCTTGATAGGTTAATTGCTGATCATAAATGGCGATGCCGCCTCCGGCGGCTTGCCCGTGCGGGTTCGCTTCTGAAGTCTTATTTACCTGAGCCTCGAATAATTGATGGATACATTGATTACAATAATTTTGTTGGGTGTTATTCCACTGCCCAAGTAACTGCTGGCGTTCAGTTGCTGTTAAAATTGGTAACTCTATTAGGCGTTGATCTGGATCGGCAACAATTCCTGCTAGCAGAATTTGGAAATGTCCCAACATTGAGGTAATGGTGCTGGAGTCAAACAGATCCGTACTGTAAATTACCTGTCCTTCTAGTCCTTCGGGAGTTTGCCACAAATGCAACTCTAAATCTAATCTGCTAGTGGCGGGGTCAAAATCAAACTGAGTTAGCGCTAGTCCGGGTAACTCTAAAGCTGTAATCGGCGTATTTTGCAGAGCGATCGCTACTTCAAACAAAGGATGCCTACTCAAGTCCCTTTGTGGATGCAGTTCTTGGACTAACTTCTCAAAAGGTAAGTCTTGATGAGTATACGCTCCTAGTGTCACCTCGCGCACTCGTTGCAACAATTCCCGAAAGCTGGGATTACCAGATAAATTTGTTCTTAGCACTAAGCTATTGACAAAAAAGCCAATCAATGACTCTAACTCTGCACGGTTACGGTTGGCGATTGGTGAACCGACGGCAATATCTTCTTGCCCGGTGTAGCGATATAGTAATGTTTGAAATGCTGCTAGCAGAGTCATGAATAAAGTGACATTTTCCTGCTGACTGAGGGCTTCTAGGGATGCAGTTATTTTTGATACCTGGAAATTCTGCGTTGCGCCTCGGTAGGTTGGAATGTCTTGGCGGGTGCGATCTGTGGGGAGATTTAGAACTGGCAGATCAGCTAACTGCGATCGCCAGTAAGACAGTTGTGACTCTAGTATTTCCCCTTGCAACCATTCACGTTGCCAGCTAGCAAAGTCAGCATATTGAATGAGTAGATCCGGTAGTGGCGAAGGTTTACCTGTATTAAAGGCAGTATAGAGAATACTAATTTCTTGTACCAAAACACCAATTGACCAACCATCAGCAATAATGTGGTGGAGATTCAACAGCAGAATGTGATCAATTGGCTCTACTTGGAAGATTGTCAGCCGTAGCAGAATATCTGCACTTAGATCAAAAGGAGATTGAGAGCAAGCGATCGCCTGTTGTCTTGCTGCTACTTCCCGCTCACTTGCAGGTAAATAACTCAAATCTACTACAGTCAGAGATACGGTTACATCTTCCAGAATTACTTGATTGAGTTGTCCCGCCGTCATTTCAAAACTTGTCCGCAAAACTTCGTGGCGGCGGACAATTTCGTTGAATGTCTGCTCTAGAGCAGTAATATTAAGCTGTCCTTGCAGCCGAATAGCAGCAGATACGTTGTAAAAAGGATTTTTAGGCGCTAAGGAGTTAAGAACCCACAAACGCTGTTGAGCGAAAGATGCCGGAAAGATAAATTCAGCATTCGAGACAGAATTAGTAGCAGTCAAGCGTTACCTTCCTATATTGTCATTAAGCGAAGAACGCCGCCGTCGATGAGGATCACGAGCAAGAGGCACAATATCTGGAGTTTTTTGCTGGGAGCGACTCTGTAAATCTGCAATGACAGAGGCAAGTTGAGCTAAAGCTGGGGACTCAAATACATGGCGTAAAGGTAACTCGACGCTAAAGACATCGCGGATCCGGGAAGTTAGCTGAGTTGCGAGTAGGGAATGTCCTCCTAACTGAAAGAAGTTGTCGTGAATTCCTACAGATTTGAGTCCTAGTAGATCAGTCCAAATACTTGCTAGTTTCTGCTCAATGGGCGATAGTGGTGCAGCATCAGCTCTTCCTTGCTTTCCCCATTCAGGTGCAGGCAGCGCCCGACGGTTAACTTTGCCACTAGCTGTCAGGGGTAGTGCTGACAACAGAATAAAGGCAGAAGGTATCATATATTCAGGTAAACTTTGCTCTAAATAAGTCCGCAGTTGGGGTATCAAGTAACGAGTTAGCTGTGCCTGCAAAGGCTTATTAGCATAATCCCCAGAATGGACTAACTCTTGTTGCCAAGGTAGTACATCAATGTTTTTTGTTGCGTCTTGGTGTTGAAAGCTGACATCGAAACAGCAACTAGCATCTTTATTTGACCTAATATTAACTGTGTAGGGCAATTCCGCCGCTAGTTTCCACCAATCTTCCGGTTCAGTACCCAATTCAAGCTGCTGTAGAGCATCGCGCATTCCACCTGCGGTTTTTGGTGCGAGTGTTCCTGCTGTCAGCCATTCTGCCGTTTTGACTGCTGCCATAACACGCGCATTAGGAATTTTTGTAACTGTAAGTATATCTGGCTGCACTTGCTCTAAATGCTGACGCACTGCTGCAATGCTTAGATGATCTTTAGTCCAATTCAGTTGAGTATAGACGGCAGGAGTATGAGCAACATTTTGGGTGTTGCCCACAGAATTCGCTTCCCCCAACCCCCCGTTGATTCTAATGGCGTAGCCTCCTCTGGCTTCCCTCTTTTTAAGAGGGAAGGGAGGGAGATTAAGGGGTATGGAGGGAGCTGGCTTAATATGCAGAATTACGTTATAGCGAAACTGAGTTAATTCATTATGATATCGACCGCGTGGCAGCTCAACTTGGACAGAGCTGATGCGCTCATAGCGCTGTTTCAAAGCGTCAAAGAAAGCTGGATCTATCACTAGTTCCGTTTCTTGAAATATCGCCAGTTGTACTTGCTGCTGCAACTGCTGTGGACTAACAGCGCTGTCTGCCTGATGTAACTCAACCGCAGCATGAAAAGCTGATAACAGAGGTAGACTCCGCACATCGCCAATAAAAATAAAGCCACCAGGAGCAACAGTATTGATTGCGCCGTCAAGCACTTGCAGTAGATAGTCGATGTTGGGAAAATACTGCACAACAGAATTGAGAATTACGGTATCAAAAGAATTTGCTGCTATACCCTCAAAATCAGTCGCCATCCTATGAAGTAACTTTACTTGAGGTAATGCTGGTGCTAATTGCTCAATGTATTGGATAGATACGGGTGAAAAGTCGGTTCCCCAATATTGAGTGCAGTGTGGGGCAATTTGAAACAGTAGTAAGCCTGTACCACAACCAATTTCTAATACCCGTTGAGGTTGTAAAGCTAGAATTTGCGCGACGCGATCGCTCACCCATTGTGCCATTTCCTCAGCTGGGATCGGTTGTTTTGTATAGCTACTATTCCAGCCGACGATGTTGAAAGTAGGATCGCTATTTACAGCAGGCTGACGATAAGTCTGGTTATACAGATTTTGCCATTGCTTCACTTGCTCATTTTGCAATTGCGGTTCCTGATCGAAGTTCTGATGCGGTACGATGTAGGCGATTATGAGCTTATCTGCTGATGTTTTCTCGTGGGCGATTACCACAGCCTCTTGTACGTTCGGATGTTGATGCAGTAGAGTCTCTATTTCGCCTAACTCAATCCGAAAGCCCCGAATCTTCACTTGATCGTCAATGCGCCCAATAAATTCCAAATTGCCATCAGGGAGATAACGCGCTAAATCTCCGGTTTTGTAGAGGCGGGAAGGAGGAGGAGGGGGAGATGGGGGGACAAGGAGAGGGGGGGAAAGCACCGATTCTTTCCTTGTCGTGTCACCTTGTCCCCTTGTCACCTTGTCACCTTGTCCCCTTGTCCTCTGATTGCCACTATCACAGAAAGGATTGGGGATAAACCGTTCTTGGGTTAACTCAGGAGAATTTAGATAACCTCGCGCCAAGCCATCGCCGCCAATGTAAATTTCTCCTGTAACACCGATGGGTAGGGGGTTTAGATGGGCATCGAGTAGATAAATTTGGGTATTAGCGATCGCTTTACCAATGGGAATTGATGCTGAAGTCGCTGCTTTACGGGAGGTTTCCTCGCGTAAGCATTGCAGCGACTTTTCTGGTGCTTGCACTTCATACCAAGAAGTAAAGGTAGTATTTTCAGTTGGTCCATATACGTGCAGCAAATGTTCAGGTGCGCCGTGTTCTAGTACGGCTTTTACTGATTTGGGGTCAACTGCTTCACCGCCGAATAGTAAGTAGCGCAGTGAATTAAAGGAATCAGGTGCTTCCCGCGCCATTTGGTTGAATAAGGCAGTTGTCAGAAACAAAACGCTAATTTCAGAGGAGCGGATTTCTTCAGCAAAGTCTTGAGGAGAAAGGATAACTTCTGAATTGATGCCAACTAATTGCGCTCCATTCAGCAGTGCGCCCCAAATTTCAAAGGTTGCGGCATCAAATGCAATGTTGGCACATTGAGCGACTTTATCTTCAGGCTTCCAGGTGATGTAGTTAGGATTGCAGACTAAGCGATTTACGGCTTGATGCGGTACTGCTACACCTTTTGGAATTCCTGTTGAGCCGGAAGTGTAAATTACATAAGCAAGATCGTCTACAGTTGTTTGGTTAATTAAGTTTTCTTCACTACAAAGCGCGATCGCTTGCCAATCTGTTTCTAGGCAAACAACTTTGAAATTTTGACTTAAATTAACGTCAGCTTCTCTAGTTGCTAATTCTAAATTTCCTTGTGTTAGTAATACAGATATTTGGGTATCCTCCAGCATGAACCGCAATCGCTCTGGCGGATTTGGATCTAGAGCAACATAAGCTCCGCCAGCTTTGAGGATAGCAAGCATTGCAGCCACCATCATTGGCGAAGGCTCCATGCAGATCCCAACTAGTGTTTCACCACCTACACCTAGTTTTTGTAAATAATGCGCTAGTTGGTTACTACCGCTATTTAATTCCTGATAGGTAAATTGCCGCTCTTGATAGCTAACGGCGATCGCTGTTGGGTTTTGGGCTACTTGATCTTCAAATAATTGATGGATACAGGACTTATCCGGATAATTACGAGCAGTTTGATTCCATTCTACAAGGATTTGATGTTGTTCTGCGGCACTTAAAAGTGGTAAGTCTGCCAAACAAGTATCAGGATTTGCCACCGCGCCAGCTAAGAGGATTTGGAAGTGATCAAGCATCAGGGCGATCGCGCTTGGCTCAAATAAGTCAGTGTTGTACACTAAAACACCCCGTAATCCTGCCGACTGCTGCCACCCCTCACCCCAGAAATTTCTGAAGTTCTCCGCACACTCCCACAGATAAAGCTCTAAGTCAAAGCGCGCGGTTGTAGTCTCTGTGTTAAAAGATGCCAGCGTTAACCCTGGTAGTTCTAATTGCTCCATCGGGGCATTTTGCAGTGCAAATACCACTTGAAATAATGGGTTACGGTTGCCTTTGCGTTCTGGATGTAATTCTTCTACTAGTTTCTCGAAGGGTAAATCTTGATGAGCATAAGCTGCTACCGCAACTTGCCGCACTCGCGACAGTAACTCCCGAAAGGTAGGATTGCCTGATAAGTCGGTTCGTAGGACTAAACTATTGGCGAAAAATCCAATTAAATCCTCTAATTCACGTCGATTACGATTGGCGATTGGCGAACCAACGGCTATGTCTGTCTGTCCTGTGTAGCGATACAATAATGCCTGAAAAGCTGCTAGTAAAGTCATAAACAGCGTCACGCCTTCCTGCTGACTTAGTGCCATGAGCGCTTGGGATAAGTGAAGGGGTAACTCTAGTAACTGCGTAGCGCCTCGGTAGCGAGGTTCATTTAAGCGGGGGCGATTAGTTGGGATTTCTAAAACAGACAAATTTGCTAACTGCGATCGCCAATACGACAGTTGCGACTCTAACACTTCTCCTTGTAACCACTGATGTTGCCAGTTAGCAAAATCAGCATATTGAATCGGTAGAAGCGGCAAAGGTGAAGGTTTACCAGCATTAAAGGCAGTATAAAGTAGTCCCAGTTCCCGAATTAGTAGCGCACTTGACCACTCATCAAAGACAATGTGATGCAGGTTAATTACTAGTACATAATCGGTTATGCTCAGTTGCAGCAGCGTTACTCGTAGTAAGGGACTTTGAGTTAGGTTAAATGGCTGCTGCATCTCCTGCACAATCAACTGTTTTGCAGCTGCTTCTTTGCTAATCGGTATTTGCTCTAGATTAATCAGTGGCAGAGATACCTTCAGATCAGGTGCAATTAACTGTACAGGTTGCCCCGCTATTGTGCTAAAGGTAGTACGCAATACTTCATGGCGACGTACAATTTCATTGAAGCTCTCTTCTAGGGCGGCTAAATTAAGTACGCCTGTCAGACGCAGCGCGGTTAGCACGTTGTAAGAAGTACCAGGAAATAACTGATCGAGAAACCAAAGTCGCTGTTGGGCAAATGATGCAGGAAAGACAAAGACTTCTTCAGAGTTATGACCTGATTGCATTGAAGTCATTAATGAATCTGCTCGGCTTTATTTGCTTCCTCTTTTTAATGGAGATTAAGTATAATTTGATCTACATTTAGATAGATAAGAGTTAAATTATGTATTACTTCTCATCTAGCACTTGGATTGACACAAGTATAGAAATAGATACTTGATTGTAATATTTGTACTCAAAAGTTTTCACAATACAGCTAAATAATATCGAATTACGATATTAATTCCTGATATTAATATGTAATAATGCTGCAACTTAGTATTTGCCACCTAAGACACTGAAATTAAGCAGCAATAAAGTTTATCTATGGTAAACCCACCTTGCTACAGACAATGTAGATATGCTGCGTTTTAACGTATGACATTGACACAAACTCGGCTTATATATAGTAACAATAAACTACCCTATAATGTTGAGATCAAACACATTCGCACTAATTTTCCCTATCAAGAAATTGCCGATAAGTTTTTTGCAAATTTACTATGTTGCGATCGCTTACTTTCAATTTCCAAACTAATGTATGCTTCACCTGTTAGACTCGCAAAAAAGCATACTTCAAAGCAGTAGATAGTCTATCTATTTCCCTCAATTTATTTGAATGCTTATGATCACTACAGCAGTCCTAAATAATTCGTAAAACCCTCTCTTTCTTTTTTCTTTGCGTCCTCTGCGTCTAAACGCTATCGCTACACTCCGTGAAGGCGGTAGCCTACGGCAAGCCGCTTTGCGTCTACGTTAAAAAATAATTCTCACAAATCAAATAAGATTGCTATAGTATACAATTGTAGTAGAGTTGCTAGCTTATAATTTTACTTGGTTTTAATTCATCTACTTACAAGATTATTAAAACAATTTTAAAAATATTTTTTTATTACAAAATTAAGATAGAACCATCAACTTCTGGAAGCGAATCGCCAGATTTTCGCTACATTAAGAAGTTTATCATGTTTTAAATATTAGTTAAAGCTTTCTTCCACAAATTAGGGTGAGCCTTTTTATACCTACTTGCTCATAAACCTTAATTGAAGCATTAGTGTCAGCGCTTAATTACTTAAATTTTAGCTATTTCTCTATACCTTCCTCAGAAACAATTACTCCTGGTGTTGAACACTGTCTTCAGTAGTAACACTTAATTTTTTATAGGTGTTGCTAACAAAACTGGTGAACATACTCTTACAAAAAAAATGTATCTCAATTAAGTTCAGCTCAAGAAATTTGTACTGATGTAATTAAAGTCAAATTACTAACGCTTCAAATCAATATTAATTGGGATTAGGAGAAATAATATGACAGTTATTTATGGCACTAGCGGTTTTGATAAAAGAAGTGGCACAACCGCAAATGATACTATGTACGGCTGGGCTAGAGGTAGTAATGCTAACAGTTTATCTGGGGATGACACACTTAATGGCAGCGCTGGCAACGATCAGCTTTTTGGCGGCACTGGTGCTGACGACTTGTATGGAGGATTAGGTTTAGATACGCTGTATGGTGGTGCAGACAACGATAACCTGAAAGGCGACAACGGTAAAGATCAGCTGTTTGGGGAAGCGGGTGATGACACTCTAAGTGGTGGTAGAGGTAATGATAGCCTAGATGGTGGCACAGGCAATGATAATTTGTATGGCGGACGTAATGATGCTGGTAATGACTTTTTAGATGGCGGTGCAGGCAGTGACACCCTGCGTGGAGGAGCAGGCAATGATACCCTTGACGGCGGCTTTGCAGATCAAAGCGACAACGGCAACGACATTTTGTATGGCGGCGACGGCAACGATATCTTATCTGCTAGTAATTACGCTCTCTACGATTACAGCTTCGACGGGGAAGATATTTTGTATGGCGGTAAGGGAAACGATACTTTAATTGGGGCTGATGGTGCTAATAATCTATATGGAGAAGCAGGTAACGACACCTACATCATTACTCTTAAAGACTTCATTGGTGAGAGTATAAATAAAATTACCGAAACTGCTAATTCAGGTATAGATACTGTTGAAATTAATCGTAGCTATACCTTAGAAGCTAATCTAGAGAACCTGACGTTGACAGGATCTGAAACAATCAACGGTATAGGTAACGAACTCAACAATATAATCATTGGTAATACTAATAATAACGTTCTTGATGGGTTAGCAGGCAACGATAACCTCAACGGCGGCGCAGGCATTGACACGCTTTTGGGTAGCGCTGGAGTTGGCGAGAGAGATACCCTGACTGGCGGCGCAGGAGTAGATTTATTTGTTTTGGGGAATGCGACTCAGGTTTTTTACGACGATCGCAATCCAGCAACTGTTGGTAAAAGTGATTATGCCTTAATTACTGACTTGCATAAAAGCGAAGATATTATCAGACTGAATGGACGCAAAACTGATTATCGCCTAGCTTCCTCCCCTACAGGTTTACCATCGGGTACAGCCATCTATCGCCGTCAGCCTGGTGGCGCAGATGAATTAATCGCGATCGCTCAAGGAAGTTCAAATCTAAGTCTAAATGGTAACTACTTCCAATTTACCGGAGATGAAGTTAACCTTTCGCAGCTAAATGGCACTAATGGTTTTGTAATCAATGGTATCAATGCTTTCGACTTCTTAGGCACTTCCGTTAGTGATGTAGGTGATGTTAATGGTGATGGCTTTGATGACTTGATTATTGGCGCTAATGGCGCTGATCCCAACAATCAAAGCGGCGCTGGCGCAAGCTATGTGGTATTCGGTAAACTAGGAGGTTTTGGCGCAAGAAACTTCGATCTTTCTACCCTTGACGGCACTAATGGCTTTGTAATTAACGGCATCAGCGCATTTGACTACTCCGGCTCCTCAGTTAGTGCTGGCGATTTCAACGGCGATGGCTTCCAGGATATGATCATTGGCGCTTCTGCGGCTGATCCCAATAATCAAACTAGCGCTGGCGCCAGCTATGTAGTGTTTGGCAAAGAAAGTAGTAGCGCTAGCGTTGATCTCTCTACCCTTAATGGTACTAATGGTTTTGTAATTAATGGCATCAATGCAGCCGACTTCTCAGGCTCCTCAGTTAGTGCTGGCGATTTCAACGGCGATGGCTTCGATGACCTGATAATTGGGGCTAGTGGTGCTGATCCCAACAATCAAAATGACGCTGGCGCTAGCTATGTAATTTTTGGTAAGGGAGGTAGCTTAGATGCTAGCTTTAACCTTTCTGACCTCAATGGCAGCAATGGCTTTAAGATTAACGGTATCAATGCTTATGATCGAGCGGGTAGTTCAGTTAGCTCTGCTGGTGATATTAATGGCGATCGCTTCGACGATTTGATAATTGGTACTAGGGGCGCTGATCCTAATGGTCAACCTAATGCTGGCGCTAGCTATGTGGTATTTGGTAAAGAAGCTAGTAGCGCTAGCTTAGACCTTTCTGCCCTTGACGGCAACAACGGCTTTGTAATTAATGGCATCAATGCAGCCGACTTCTCAGGCTTCTCAGTTAGTGCTGGTGATGTTAATGGCGATGGCTTCAAAGACATGATCATTGGGGCTAGTGGTGCTGATCCCAACAATCAAAGTGACGCTGGCACTAGCTATGTGGTGTTTGGGAAAGCGGATGCTGGCGCTAGCCTGAACCTTGCTGACCTTAATGGCAGTAATGGCTTTAAGATTAACGGTGTCAATGCTTATGACAGCTCAGGTACTGCGGTCAGTGATGCTGGTGATGTCAACGGGGATGGCTTCGATGATCTGATAATTGGGGCTATTGGTGCTGACCCCAACAATCAAAGGGAAGCTGGCACAAGCTATGTAGTGTTTGGTGCAGATAAATTTGATCCTAGTCTGAATCTTTTTAATATTAATGATCGCAATGGCTTAGTGATTAATGGCATCGACGCGCGTGACTTCTCCGGCACTGCGGTTAGTAGCGCAGGTGATATTAATGGCGATGGCTTTGCCGATTTGATGGTTGGGGCTACGGGTGCTGATCCTAATGGTCAATATAGTGCTGGCGAGAGCTATGTGATATTTGGTCGCGATTTTACCCAATCTGTGACTTATGCTGGTACAGCAGGTAATGATACGCTTACTGGCACTGCTGGTAACGATATTTTAATTGGGGGCTTAGGCAACGACACGCTGATTGGTAACGGCGGTGTTGATGTTCTTTATGGCGGTGCTGGCAATGATACCCTTAGCTTTAATGTAACTGCTAGGCGAATTGATGGTGGTAGCGGTAGAGACACATTACGCATTGACACCAATGAAGCTAATCTTGCTTTGAGTAATAAATTTAATCAGTTTGAACTAATTGACATTACTGGAACTGGAGACAGTAGCCTCACTTTTACCCGTATAGATGTGCTGGATTTGTCAGATACAACCAATCAGTTAATTGTTAACGGTAATAGGGGCGATCGCGTAACATCTACCTCACAAGGTTGGACGTTTGGCGGCACAACAACACAAGATAGCATTCTCTATCAGCAGTACACGGCTGGAGCCGCAACGCTGTTGGTGGATGCAGATATTACTCAGAGTCTTAGCTGAGTCTTCTTGGCTGTGGAATGTGCTGTAGGGGCGCATATTATTACCCCTACACTACATCTGCTCAAGTGTAATTTCTACTATTAAGCAAACCTTGAATCTGAACCTACATCACCATTTTCCAGGTAGTTTTTTTTACTTGCGCCTTCTTGATCAAGCAGCAACTTGGACAGGTACACCTTTATAGGTTGTTGTCTTGAAGAAACCTTTATCGTTACCTGCTGTGTAAAAAATTTGATTTCTAATACTCCTAGCAGCACCAGAATGTAGTGGTACAGGTAGAGGAGTAAGGGCTTGCCATGAGTTAGATAAAGGATTGTAGGCTGTTACAGTAGCTACTGATTTACCGTGTACGATCTCGCCTCCGGCAACTATGATTCGACCATCGATCACAAAGGTAGCGTCGGCAATATGCGATCGCGGACTAGGCAACCGTGCCACCTGCGTCCAATTTTGTTTAGCAGGTTCCCACCTATACACAGTAGACTGGGTAACTAATTCCCGATCTTGACCACGCTGACCACCGATCGCATAAATTTTCCCACTCACTGCGGCACTCCCTAGATGGTTAACTGGATTGGGAAGCCCAGTAGCAGCAACCCATTTTGTACCGTTATCAAGTGACAAAACCCAATGGTTGTTTTTGTCCGCACGGTTGATATCTGAACCGCCAAAGAAGTGAAGTTGCCGACCTAAACGCTCCAAGGCTCCACCGCCGCGTGCTTGCGGAAGGGAAGGCATAGCCAGCCAAGTATTCGTGTCTACGTTGTATCTCCACACAGCTGTTGTAGCGTATCTCTGTCCGCCACCTGGTTTAGCTGGGTAGCCACCAGCTAGATAGATGTTTCTACCATCCACTGCTGTCGCGGTATGTGTAAGCCCATTCGGTAAATCTGCAATCCGTGTCCAAGTATTATTAGCTGGGTTGTACACATCTGATCTGCTAATCGGTCTAGGAATAGGGTTAACAGTGCTTTTGACGAACCCACCAAACACATACAGCTTACCGTCTACAGTGGCGCTTGCAGTTTCAGAACGCGCAATTGGCGATCGCGCTACAGTTGTCCAGTTGATCTTTGTACTTGATAATGCCAGGGTAGTAACTGCTTCATCAAGGTTGTGGTCATCACGATTAACTAGATAATTTTGTCCAAAGGTAACATTGTCTGGAATCACCTGCGGTTGCTTGTTTAAGCTTTGCGCTGGTAGTAGCGCTGATGTATAAACAGTGATTACTGAAACAACTCCTAGCAGAAAAAAAGTTAAGGATTTGCTGAATCTGCTTCTTCTCAAAGAATAAATTAATTTGCTCATTGCAAGACTCGCTGTTTGTAACAAGATAACTGCTACTATTTCACCTGTCTTTAACGCTGGAAGTATCTATCAAGCGTGGGTAGTGTACTAATTGGCATCAAATTCTGTTTATTGACTAATTCTAGGTTGTAATACTTTGCTGAAAACGAATTAGTTCCCAGGATCTGAGCGTTATTTTAAGGAAGTTTACAACACTTTAAGTTTTTGTCATATTTTGTTGACACATATGAACTTAATGATAATCTTAGTTAAATCCTTAATAATTAGGCATCTCGGCTTATGAAAGCGACATCTTCAAGACATTTAGGTCAGTCAATCTCTATGGGCGTTTTGCTAGTATTAACCAGCGCTAGCGTGATCACCATAATGGCTGTTTTTTAACTGCAATTTTCTAATTTTTTTAATATTACTTTACATTGCCCCGCTTAAACTTAAATTAAGAGTGGGGCAATTTGATATTCAAGCCTAGTGGGAATAAAAGCAGTGCTACTTTAGCCTAAAGACGCTGGAGTAAGCTAAGACCGTGAGTATCAGTACCACAAGTATTTAATAATCTGTAGACCTTGGCTAGCTTCTGCACTTGTTGAGTTTCTTTGAAGCTGGGTTGCCAAGGATTAGGGTTATTGTAAGCGTAAAAAGCTTCAACACCATCAATTCCCGCTTGGGCGGCAGCTGGAATTAGATCAAAAGGCGATCGCTTGTAACGCGCTGGATGAGCTAGTACCGCCAGTCCTCCGGCTTGATGAATAGCTGCAATTACGTTAGCTGCTTGATAATCTTCACCTTGAGTAGTTTTTCGTTGGATATAAGGTGCTAGGCTGGGGTGCTGAGGCTGAAAGGCATAACCTAAAATGTGAACTTCAACACCCAGTAGATTAGCGTTAATTTCAAGTCCACTCCAAAGGTAAGGAGCGTTTTCTAAGTGGGCGCTAGTCAAATCCGCTAAATAGTGTTGCGCTGCTTGGAAGCCACTGATAGTATGGTGATCTGTAATCGCCAGCCCTTTTAAACCAATAGCGATCGCTTGCTCTATTAAAGCCTCCGGTTGCAATTTACCATCCGAGTGAACGGTGTGCATATGGAAATTGAAACATCGGGGACAACTGTCTGCATTAATATTCTGGAAAACCTGCTGCAAATGTTGGCATGAAGCAGAAGTTTGGGCATTAACTGCCATAATTGCCTCTGAACGAAGATACGTTCGTCTACTAGCTCTGATTACATTGTCCCCAATAGCCTAATGCTGACTGCATATAAATTGCTTTAGACAACAGTTAGCAGCAATAGACATCGAGCCAAAGTTTTCATTATGTTAATTTTACTTGTAAAATCAGTTAATGTGTATTAACTGGTGGCTACTTGAAACTGTTGGTTAGAAACTAGCATATTACAGAGAGTTAGCAACAGAAAACTAAGCTAGCATCAGAATTTTTTGTAGCTCCCATAAGCTTTAATTTCTACTCAATCGGTAGCAGCCAGTTCTATATTGAAGTAGACGATGAGGAATTCCAGTCAGGATGAGTTTCTTGTTGTAATTGTTGCCGCCCGTTGCGGATGATGCGTAACATATCATTAAGTCGCTGCTCAATATCGCACAAGACGTTATCGGCGTATTCATCGGCTCCTTGTTGAATTTCTTCAGCCTCAGCGATCGCCGCCGAGCGCATTTGCTCCAACTCCTGTTGAGCTTGAATACGAACTAGTTCAATTTCCGAGAAGTTTTGTTCCCTTTGCGCTTCACACTCTTGCTGCACTTGTTGGCGAATCTGCTTTGCTTCTAGTTCTGCTAGCTGAATAATGTCCATTTCATTAAGTATTTGCGCCGCCCTAACTTGTGCTGCTTGTACAATTCTTTCGGCGTGTTGTTCCGCCTGGAGAATAATGTCCTTTTTTTGCTGCACAATAATTTGCGCCTCTTGAAAGACGCTTGGTAGATGTACTCTTACTAAATCGAGCTGATCGAGTAATCGTTCTTCATCCACTAGGGTGCGTCGCGTCAGAGGAATATGTGGACTAGTAAGCACCATTTCTTCTAGCCGATTCAATTCTTGCTGGATATCTATACCTGCTGATCCGCCGGAGACAGGTTCAACGGGGGTACTGTGTTTGTTTTGGTCGGGGTTGATGTTGGGTTCTTGGCGTAACATCGGTAAATATCTAGAGCAACGTGCTGAGGAACAAGATGATCGACAGAGCCGCCAAACCTGGCAATCTCTTTCACCAGACTACTACTTAAGAAACTGTACTCATTTGAAGTTGCCAAAAAAATAGTTTCAATTTGAGTAGAAAGGGTTTTATTAGTATGAGCCATCTGAAGTTCAGCTTCAAAATCTGAAAGCACTCGTAGACCCCGCAGCAAAACTTGTGCTTGCCGCATTTGAGCATAATTAACTGTCAAACCATCAAAGCTGTCTACTTCCAAATTAGGTAGATGTTTTGTAGATAAGCGAATTTGCTCTAGGCGCTCTTGGACAGTAAATAGTGGCGTTTTGTTCGGGTTCCGTAGTACAGCAACAACTACCAGATCAAAGAGCCGACAGCCACGCTCAATGATATCAAGATGACCCAGGGTAATCGGGTCAAAACTACCAGGATAAATAGCAATCAATAGAATGTATAGAGTGTAACTAAGGCGATTATATCGGTAACTTGAGTGCGATCGCGTAGACCCAAGGAAAGCGGCTTTTTGTAAGACATCACTCGCTCAAGGCTTGTTTATTATAAACCAATATTTTGACTGCAAAGTTGCAGAAGATACCGAGCAAGAAGCGAAGCAGTAACTTATTTTTTAACTCAAATTATTTAAGATTCAGCCGAAAGTAGAATTATTCCAACCCCACATTGAACCTTTAGCATCAGCAAATTCAATATAAATTCGGTTTTTATCTACACCAAGTACCTGATTAATTTGCTGACAAAAATCCTGGCTCATTGCTTTTGTTTGCTCTGGCTTCATGCTACCAACGCTTTTAATCTCAATGTAACAGACTGGGTCTAAAGTGCCAGCAAACGTCATTAGTACATCAGATTCAAAAGCTGTCATTACATAAGATTCCGGTTTGCCCAAATGCTTGGCTAGCTTGGCAGAGAGATTTTTTAGTAGTGCCTCGATTTGCAATTTTTCTGGAGATGGAATAGACGTTTGGACTTTAATCAAAGGCATAATTCTTTTATTTGAAACTTACTAAATCCGTTTTGAGTAATGAGTTATCAGAGAAGAAAGACAGAAGTAAACTGATTCTACTCTTCTGTCTCCTGTCTCCTGTCTCCTTTAGTCAAAATTAGCTCAATTCATTCCGCAAAAAATATTTAACCGCCGTATTGCCAACCAGTGCTTTCTAATAACAAAGAATTGCCTTCGCGATGTACGCCAGCAGCAATTACTTCACCAACATACACAGTATGGTCGCCCTTTTCTACTGCACCGACAACTTGACACTCGATGTAACCCAAAGAGTCGGAAATAATCGGACAGCCAGTTTCGCCTAGATAAAATTCCACATCATCAAACTTATTTCCAACACGGCGCTGTGGTTGAAAAAATTTTTGCGCTAGGTTCTTCTGTTCTGCATCTAGGAAACTAATTGCAAATACTTGGCTGTTTTTCAGCATCTCGTGAGAGCGAGAATCTTGTTTTACGCAATTTACAACTAAGGGTGGTTTAAAAGAAGCCTGCATTAACCAGCTAACCGTAAAGCCGTTAACATCTTCCCCATCCTTGACACCGCACACATAAATTCCATGAGGAATTTTCCGTAGCATAGTTTTTTTGGCTTGTTCGTCTAACAATGGTTAATCTCCTGATGTTTACATTTGCTAAGTTTAGCAATCCGTCTTAGCTATTAATCAGCTCATGGCGTGACGCGATGGGCGAAATAAATGGTTGTGTTGGGGATGATATAACCGTGAACGCGCTTCGCCTATGCTCTCGGTTCGTGCTGTCCCTAGCGCGGGACTAATTACATAAAGAGTTGTCCTAATTAAATTTTCTGCTTGAGTAACAGCTGCCATTTTGTCAAGAGATACAATTAAAATTTTTTCATCTGACCAACCCAAGCGAAAGCAAATTGCTACTGGGGTTTCAGGGGAGTAATGTTCTAGCAGCTGCGTTTGAGCATCTTCTACATGACGCGCACTGAGATAAAGGCACAAACTAGCTTGGTGTGCTGCTAGAGATGCTAATTCTTCGCGTACGGGCACTTGAGTACGACCACTAATGCGACTGAGGATAATTGTTTGTACTAATCCTGGGACAGTTAGCTCTATCTTAAGTTTGGCGGCGGCTGCTTGGAAGGCACTGATTCCAGGGATAACTTCAAAATCAATATTTGCTGCTGCTAAAGCTTGCATTTGTTCGTGGATGGCACTATAAAGGCTAGGATCGCCGGATTGTAAGCGCACAACAGACTTTTGCGATCGCACCCGTTCAACCATCAATGGCAAAATTTCTTCTAATGTTTTATTCGCAGTCTGGATAATTTCCGCATCTGGACGACATAACTCTAAAATCTGCTGCGGCACTAGGGAATCAGCAAATAAAATTACATCAGCCTGCGTTAATATTTTCTGCGCCTTGACAGTCAATAAATCAGGATCACCAGGACCTGCGCCGACAAGGTAAACTCCTGGTGATAGTGCGAGTGGTATGTTTAGAGCAGTAGTATCAGGCATAAGTGTCAAGATTGGGTTTCTTGTTGTACGGGAGGAGCAACATCCGGTAGCGATCGCTTGTAAATATAGAGCCACGCTAATCCAGCTAATCCTAAGCTAATTCCCCCTAAACTCACAACTTGAGCGATCCGTAGCGGTCCTAGCATTAAGCTATCAGTACGTAAGCCTTCAATCCAAAAACGCCCCAAGCTGTAGGCTACTAAGTAAACCAAAAATAGTGTACCCACCTTGAGGCGTGGCTGTGCTTTTAAACCTCGAAAAAACAAAGTCAGCAGCAAGCCAAACACCATCAAATTCCACAAAGATTCATACAAAAACGTGGGATGGAAGTAGGCAAAGTTTTGATATCCTAGAGGACGGCGATCGGGTGGAATAAACAGTTTCCAGGGTAAATTTGTCGGTCTACCAAAAGCTTCAGAATTGAAAAAATTGCCCCAACGACCGATCGCCTGCCCTAAAATCAGCGAGGGAGCTACAAGATCCGCTAGTTGCCAAAAAGAAATTTGCTTAATTCGCGCAAAAATTAAAGCTGCTATAGTACCACCAAGAATCGCTCCATGAATTGCAATCCCACCTTGCCAAATTGCAATAATTCGCTCTGGATTTTGGGCGTATTCTGACCACTCAAATAAAACGTAATATAGCCTAGCAGCCGGAATTGCTGCTATTACAAGCCAAACTACTAAATCGCCTAGTAAGTCTGGATTAATACGACGGCGCTTTGCTAGATATTGCGAAAGGCTGACTCCAATTAATACTGCTGTGGCGATTAGTAAGCCATACCAGCGAACAGCGAACGGTCCTACTTCAATTAAAATTGGACCTGGAGAAGCAAATTGCCACGCCAAAGGTAAGTGCAGAAAAGCCGATAACATGAGCATTACTCAGGAAACAACAATCGTGTCCTCAAGCAGCAAGTGATTGCAGTAGGAATTGACCTCTGTTTCTTACACAAGCTACAGGATTAATATTATGTCTCTTTGAGTTAGTTCTGGAAATGAGATTAGGTGTATTTAGCACAGATTAAATTCGCGATGATTCGACCGACCACGCCCGATGACACAACCGCGCTGATTGCCCTAGCGGATGCGACCGGACTATTCCAGCTCAACCAACTTGAGGAACTTGGTGAAATTCTATCCGATTACTTCGGCGGTAACAGCGACGATCGCTTCTGGATCACCGACGACGACAACGGGGCGGTAGGGGTCGCCTACTGCGAGATGGAACGGATGACCGATGGCACATGGAACCTACAATTGATTGCTATCCGACCTGATCGCCAAGGACAAGGACGTGGTGCAACCCTACTACGCTACGTTGAACAAACGTTAACGGCGCGCGGTGGGCGGGTGCTGCTGGTGGAAACGTCAGGGCTACCAGACTTCGAGCGCACACGAGCGTTCTACCGCAAGTGCGGTTATGACGAGGAAGCGCGGATACGCGACTTCTATAAAGCAGGTGAAGACAAGATCGTTTACCGCAAGGCGCTGTCTGCTCAGGGGTAGTAAGCTTCCAGAGTGGGCTTGTCTGTAGGCAATTGTTGCTAACTGCGCCGTAAGGTAAGTTCCTTACAGTTGGAGTAGAATAATCCTAATTATCCAAATTAGGCTAGTTACCTGTTTAGCTTCTACACAGTTCCTGCTACTTGCTCGCTCTTGCCCAGTTCGTTGCCTTCCCCACTTAGGCTACTTCGCTGAAAAATATTAATTGGCAGGATTTAATTATCTCCAAATATGTTCTTGTCATATGATAAATACCAGTACGCAGGCTCAGATTGCGATCAGGTCACTTCTTCCAAGTGACAAAGAGCGGGTTAAGCATTTATTAGCTTTGCTTGAGCGTTTTCCTGATGACGAGTATGTGAGACAACAAGCGAAGAAGTTGAAGGGAAACGGGTTAGACAACCTTTATATTATCCGAGTAACTCATAATTTAAGGCTAATCTTCCGATACTCTCAAGATGTAGTTGAAATCCTTGATATTGTGACTCATGACAGGCTTGAGAGAATGCATGGATAGAAATCCATGAAAGAGTTTAAAAGCTTCACATTTGATCCTAAAGCTTGCCGCAAAGAACTGAATGATCTGAAAGTTCATCTTGATAGTAACTCCGAACTGAATGAGAGGAAAGATGTGCTGCCCTTCTTTAAGAAAAGGGAACATCTTTCATCGTTCATTGGTTCCTACTTTCCGTACATTGCAAGCTTCGATAGGCTTGCTTATGAGTATGATATTTTTGGTGATTTCAAAGCAGATTTAGCAATTGGCGATTCTGAATCAGGTTGGTATGGTTTTATAGAATTTGAAGGAGCTAGTGAGACGAGCATCTTTGAGAAAAAGGGTGATAAAGTAACTCCCGAATGGTCTACTCGCTTTGAACATGGCTTTAGTCAAGTGGTGGATTGGTTTTGGAAGTTGTCAGCATTGGAATATACACGGGAATTTATCTCTCGGTTTGGCAATCAGTTTACAGGCTATGAGGGGATGCTAATTATCGGTAGAACTGAAGGACTAGACCAAAGAGAGCGAGATCGATTACGATGGCGGCGAGATAGACTTATTGTCAATTCCAAACATATTCACTGTGTTACTTTTGACGAACTCTACCTTCATCTTGATGTAAGACTTCGTAGTTACGAAGCTGCTTTTCTTGCTGATGAAGAATGAGTTTTTAGTTCCTCCTAATGCAAGCCAACTCTGAGTTGAAGCCAACTGTATTAAAGATTATAGGTAAGAGCTAGAGGTTGACTGCGTCGGCTCAACTGTATCGGTTAACTTTGTAGTATGTCCGTTAAGAAGTTTCCCCTGTCTAAGGGTCATCTCGTTATGAGCAGCAAAGAACAAAATCATTATTTTCAAGAGACTGCGACCCTAACGTTACAGCCTAAGCAAGCTCCCTCAACGCCTTTATTAGGCGCAAATTTAGCTGAATTAACTGCTTGGGTACAGCAACAAGGACAACCAGCTTATCGGGGTCGTCAGTTGTATGAGTGGATTTATCAAAAAGGTGTGCGATCGCTAGAGGAAATCTCCGTCTTTCCCAAACAATGGCGTTCCACCCTAGTAGAAGTTGAGATTGGTCGCTCAACTTTACACCATCGCTCTGTTGCACCGGATGGCACAATAAAATATTTGCTGCGACTCGCAGATGGGCAAATTATTGAAACAGTGGGTATCCCTACTGAGAAGCGCTTGACTGTCTGCGTTTCTAGCCAGGTGGGTTGTCCGATGGCTTGTGACTTCTGCGCTACAGGTAAAGGCGGATTCAGTCGCAATCTTGCCACCCATGAAATTATCGACCAAGTTTTAACGGTTCAATTAGACTTTGGGCGGCGTGTCAGCCATGTTGTCTTTATGGGTATGGGTGAGCCGTTACTAAATACCAAGAATGTCGTCAAAGCGATCGCATCCCTCAATCAAGATGTCGGCATTAGCCAAAGATCGATGACTCTCTCTACGGTAGGTATCCGCGATCGCATCCACCAGTTAGCTCAATATCAATTACAAGTCACTCTTGCTGTTAGCCTTCATGCACCAAATCAAGCTCTTAGAGAAAAACTCATTCCTAGCGCACACTCCTATCCTTTAGCAGACTTGTTAGCAGAATGCCGAGAATATGTGCAACTAACCAGTCGCCGCATCACTTTTGAGTACATTCTTTTAGGCGGAGTCAACGATCTACCAGAACACGCCCTGCAACTATCACAACTACTACGCGGTTTTCAAACTCACGTTAACTTAATTCCTTATAACCCCATTCGTGAGGCTGATTACCAACGACCTAACTCTCGGCGGATTCAGGCTTTTGTTAGCGTTTTGCAGCAGCAACAGATTGCTGTGAGTGTCCGTTACTCACGTGGTTTGGAAGCGGATGCGGCTTGTGGACAACTTCGAGCAACGAAACCATTGCCGTAGGGTAGATCCCAGGAGCGTAAGCTTCGATCACTTTACCTGTAACAGAACACATTACCATCAGGTAGTCACAGCTTGGGCATTGTGTTCGTGTTAGGTGATCGCTTGAAATGTAGTAGCGTTCAGCTTCACTGCCACAGTTAGGACACCGGATTTTTTGAATTACTTGCATTTTGAAACCTCTCAATGTCATGTTTTTTTAGGAAATAGTAAAAATTAAAAATAAAACACTGAAAAATTTACAATACTCAACAAAAAGCAAATCAATGTATCTAACAACTTTTTTCGGATGAAGTTAAGAACGAAATGTATCTTCTTAGCTTCTTATCTTTATTATCTCTAGATTTATAGGCATCTGCCATATAACTTTGGACATATAAGCTCATCGTGTTTTCTGTTTTCTAGGTTTGATTTTAGTGATCCCCATGTAGAATGCTTTGAAGTTATATAGAAGGCAATGGATGTTACTAAGCTCTTAACTAAAAATTACAAACCCAATAAGCTTTAGAAAAAGGTGATTAGGCTAAACCTTAATTTGACTCAGATTAGAGACTTATACATGATTTTTTAAGATTAACTTAAGAATCTTAGGACTCCACAAGTTAGAGCGCTCAGTAGTAACAAAGAACACAAAAAATCTCATTTTCAAGTTTAATTAGCCTTTTTTAAGCTAAAAGAGAGAATAAGAACACAAGCTTGCCTTAGTTAAAGTGTCTGTCAATAACCTGCCTATGCCTTTGTAGCACTCTATAAACTAGAGCGAGTAAAAGCACTGTAAAGTTTTAATCATCCGACTGAGGATGGAAATAATCGTAGATTTCTTGTGCTAAACGCGATCCAATTCCCGGAACCTCAGCTAGTTGTTGGGGGCTAGCTTGGCGAATGTAATCAATAGAGCGAAAATGTGCCAATATCTGTTTTTGGCGATGATATCCTAACCCGGGAATTTCATCTAAGCGCGATCGCCGCAGTTTATCGCTGCGCTGCTGCCTATGGAAAGTTACAGCAAATCGGTGTGCCTCATCCCGCAACCGTCGTACTAGTTGGACTCCTGGTTGTTCTGGATCAGTCGAGAGTGGCTGAGATTCACCAGGTAAAAATATTTCTTCTCGCTGCTTCGCTAGGCTAACTACACGCAAATCATTCATTAAATTCATTTCTTGCAACACGGCGACAACCGATGAAAGTTGACCCTTACCACCGTCAATCATGACTAAATCAGGCCAATCAGGATTGCCAACTCGCTGAAACTGCGGATCTTGGGCGTACTTACGAAAGCGACGTTGAATAACCTCGGCAAGACTGGCAAAATCATCTGAGTGACCAGCAGTAACAGTAGGATTTTTGATTTTGTAGTGACGATAGTGCTGTTTAGCTGGCAAGCCATCGATAAATACTACCTGGGAAGCTACCGCGTTTGCACCTTGAATATGAGAAATGTCGTAGCCTTCAATGCGGTGGGGTAAATCAGGTAAGTCGAGAATTGCTGCTAAATCCTCCATTGCTTCAGAATTGCGATCGCCTAACTTCTGCATTCGCTCTAATTCATATTGGGCATTACGTTCCACCATTTCAATTAGTTCTGCCTTTAGCTGCCGTTGGGGAGTAACTATCGTTACTTTGCGCCCTTTGCGATCGCTTAAAACTTCTGCCAACATTTCCCCATCTGGTAACTCATGCTGGACTAATATTTCAGCTGGAATTTCTACAGAATCAGCTGTTTGGTAATGCTCTTCTAATACTCGCTGTAAAATTGCTCCGGGTTCTGCATGAGCATCCGCGACAAATCCTAGTCGTCCGACTAATTGCCCAGCCCGAATTTGGAATAACTGCACACAGGCGTGTTGCTCGGAAGCGGCAAGGGCAATGGCATCCCGTGACACTGTATCATCCGGTAAAGATACCTTTTGATCAGCGTTTAACGACTTTAACCCAGCAATTTGGTCACGAATTCGCGCCGCCGACTCAAAGTTAAGTGCTTCTGCGGACTTCTGCATTTGAGCCGTCAAAATATCAATTAATTCCTGAGTTCGTCCCTGGAATACCATTGCGATTTTCTGCACAGTTTTACGGTATTCTTCTGGGGAAATTAGCTGTTGACATACACCCGGACAGCGACCTAAGTCATAGTTTAAACAAGGGCGGTCTTTAAACAAAGGTTGAGGGCGTTGGCGCAGGGCAAAGATTCGCTTCGAGATCCGTAAGATATTCCGCAGTAGCCGGGAATCGGTATAAGGTCCGTAATACTTATCTTCTTTTTTCCCCTGGCGGCGATTGCGGGTGATAAAGATACGCGGGTAATCTTCTGACCAAGTAATACAGACGTAGGGATATTTTTTATCGTCTTTTAACAGGACGTTGAAATACGGTTGATGCTGCTTAATTAAGTTAGCTTCTAAGGCAAGCGCTTCTGCTTCTGTATCCGTGACGATAAACTCAATTTCTCCTACTTGCCGCACCATCATCGCAATCCGATCACTTAATTTCTGCGAGTCGCGGAAATATGAACGTACACGCGATCGCAACTTTCGCGATTTACCTATATATATAATCCGGTCTGCTCCATCGCGCATGAAATAGACTCCTGGTTCCGGTGGAATCTCTTTCAAACGGCTTTCTAGGCGTTCTGGATCTTTAACCAGTGCCAGTGTTTTAGTTACTGGTGTCCCCTCTGGCAAAGTTTTGATATCTGTCATATAAATATAATCCTTAACAATAGCAATCCTGATTGGCACACCTCTTACTACAAGTACGGCTGATGCTTGCTCCCAGAACTTCTCTTTCTATCATTTACCCAGAATTGAACAACAAGCAACTTCAACAAGGAGCAGGGTTCATGGAGACGAAGGGAAACTTCATAGATGAATCGTCGTAAATAAAAATCCCGTTCGGGTCAATAAATTCATGCATTAAAAGCAAGGAATAGAATTTTTCCTACCTCCGCTAGCCTTTATTTTCCTCAATCTACTTCAGCAACCGTAAGAATTCTGATCCTTTATATAGGCAAAATATTACGCTTCTTCTATTTTAGAGATTTCACGCAAGCTAATTGTATGGGTGTATGTTATTATACTAGTCAACGCTATTTATAAATCGGGATTTATGAAGCTAGCATTAAATTCTGGCTTATAAAGATGAACTTATAGATAGTAAACTAATTTTTTTAAGAAACAAGTTTAAATTAGATTCAAGAGTCTAAAAAAATTAAGATTTTTATTTCACTTATTTATATTAAAGTTTTAAAGATGAATTTAGAAGAATTTGAAAATAATTACCGAAATGCTATAGAGCAAAGCCTCAACGAGCTTCAAACAGCAGCTTTGTTAGCGGCAGAATTAGAAAATAGAATTGCTGTTATAGGTGAAAACTTGCAAAATATTAGCCAAACAGTTGAAGAATTTATTGTTGAACAAAAAGCTAAATAAAAACACAATTAAGGTATTTAGCTTGTGTTTAACTAACTCAACTCATCTTCAATAGCTTGTTTTAATTGACTAAGAGTCACTGGCTTAACAAAGTAGCGACGTACACCTAAGGCGAAAGCGCGTTGTTGGTCGGCTTTAAAAGCAAAAGCAGAAACGACAATTATCGCTATATACTGCCACTTAGGGTTTTGTTGGAGTTGTTGAAGTAGGGTATAGCCATCAATATCGGGTAACTTCAAGTCTAGCAAAATTAGTTGAGGCTGGAAATTAGTTAATGCCTCAAAAAATCCAGAACCACAATTAAGACTGAGAACCTGATATCCACAAAAATCTATATAGTCATGCAACATTTGACGATTCAGGTCATTATCCTCAACGAGTAAAATCCGCTTGGGTGCTACTTCCGGAAAAATATCTACATCTGTATTTGGACGGCGAAAGTCACTATTCACAATTTGGTCAGGTCTAGAAGCTGTTAAAAGTAACATTTAAAGCTCAATCTCAAGGCTACAGCTAGATTTAGCATAGTTCCTGAGACTAAGCTTATCAAAATATCTAGATTTACCTTAACTTGATTCAACAGGCAACTGTTTAAAGCTACCCTAAATCTTTAAAGTGAATTTAGTTTTTCCTGTTAAGCACAAGGCGTTAATCACCACTTTTCCAAGCAGGAGTTCTTGCGGAGTTTACCAAAAATACTGGTATTATTCTTAGTCTTGGGGTATTAACCAGAACGTAGAAAAGAGGCAATTCTCTCAACAGCAATTTCTAGCACATCTGGATCGTGAACTAAGGCAAACCGGACATATCCTTCACCAGATTTACCAAACCCAGCGCCGGGTGAAACAGCGACTCCAGTTGTCTCTACTAAATGCGTAGCAAACTTAACAGAATCTTGCCAAGGTTCAGGTAACTTCCCCCAGACATACATAGTAGCTACAGGAACGGGAACGTGCCAGCCGCTACTATGCAAAGCGCTGATGAATGCATCGCGGCGTTGTTTAAAAGTAGCAACAGCAGCCTTAACTCCTGTTTGAGAACCAGTAAGAGCAGCGATCGCCCCATTCAAGATGCCTCGGTATTGGTTAAAATCAACTGCTGCTTTCACCTGGCGTAAGGCGCGAATTAGCTGGGCATTACCAATAGCGTAGCCAATCCGGAAGCCCCCCATATTGTAGGACTTGGAAAGGGTGAAGAATTCAATTGAAATACTTTTATCTGGATCGGCTTGGAGAATCGAGGGCGCAGCATCCGCAAAGACTAAGTCAGGGTAGGGGAAGTCGTGGACTAAGACAAGGTTGTGTTGCTGGCAGAAAGTAACAGCTTCTTTAAAAAAAGCTAAAGGCGCGATCGCCGTAGTCGGATTGTGGGGATAACTCAATACCATCAGCCGCGATTGCGCTAAAACTGGTGCGGGGATATCTGCAAATACTGGCAAAAAGGAGTTTTCTGCTGTGATCGGCATTGGGTAAATTTGACCACCAGCTAAATAAACTCCCCCAGCATGGGAGGGGTAGCCAGGATCAAGTAATAAAGCAAAATCTCCTTCATTAAGGATAGCTAAAGGTAAATGCGCCGTACCTTCCTGGGAACCAATTAAAGGTAGTACCTCGGTTTCTGGATCAACAGAAATACCGAATTTTTGCGTATACCAAAGCGCTGCTGCCTCACGAAAGGCTTGAGTACCGTGAAACAGTAAGTAACCGTGCGTACTAGGATCAGCTAAAGATTGCGCGATCGCCTCAATTACGTGCGGCTGCGCTGGCAAGTCAGAAGAACCCAACGACAAATCAATTAAGTTTTGCCCAGCAGAGATCGCCCGCGCCTTTGCCCGATCCATATCGGCAAATACATTAACTTGCAGAAATTCTAAACGCTTTGCAAACTGCATTTTTTTAGCTATCAGCTTTCAGCTATCAGCCGTCAGCAGAGTAACGGCTTAAGTATATTAGTTTATCTTTTATCCTTGACTAGTTAGATGATTATCTAGGATGCTGACTAATTTTTGTTTACCAACTGCGCCTTCTGAAGATGCCAATACTTCTGTACCTTGAATTAGGCGTAGTGCGGGTACACCTTCTACTTGGTACTGCTTAACAGTGGCAGGATTGGGATCTACTTCCATTTTAACGACCTTAAGGCGATCGCTATATGTTTCCGCAGCCCAATTAATTAAAGGTGACATCAACCGACAAGGACCACACCAATCAGCCCAAAAATACACCAATACCGGCTGACTGGCTTGCAAAACTTGAGTTTCAAACTCATTATCTGTAATTTGAGTAACGCTGCTCATAGCAAAAACCTATCAACCAAAGGAGATTAAATATCAAAGCATCAATATTTTGCCGTGTTTTGCGCTGCTTAGGCAAATTCAATTTTTATTAGGAGGGGGCTGGGGGAGATCGGAA
>ERZ501023.52-NODE-52-length-39061-cov-10.167564_pt1 | contig 39061 bp, 38 predicted proteins | sample MGYA00248839_ERZ501023 | MGnify/ENA primary metagenome ERZ501023 (study PRJEB25958, sample SAMN03398596) | human skin metagenome | study: EMG produced TPA metagenomics assembly of the Human Skin Microbiome Metagenome (human skin metagenome) data set.
TAAACCTTTCAGGCATCAAGTGGCGGCAAATGACAGTCTCGCTGATTTCCCCCCTAGTTGTTGAAGTCGTCAGCACAAACTGGCAGAATGACTACGCCCGGAAGGTCGAGGACTACGCAGTATTAGGTGTACCTGAGTATTGGATTGTGGACTACCTTGGCATTGGTGGCAGAGAATATATCGGCAAACCTAAACAGCCAACTCTTACAATTTGCACTCTGGTTGAGGATGAATATCAAAAACAATTGTTCCGCAGTAATGACCAACTCGTCTCCTCAGTTTTTCCTGACTTAAGACTCACAGCTAACCAGCTTTTTTCAGCAGCGCAGTAGGCACTGCAATTTGGTACTTTTCTGTATTGGCTAGGCAAAATCCTAATTGCCTGTGTATTCCAGGAATTACATTTAGTAGGTTCACCGTTGGATGGAACATTGGTTTGAGTAGCTTTAAAGGTGAGCGCTCTGTTTGGTTTCAAGAGCGATCGCTCTTTACCAACACTCTTTGCATCAAATGTACTTGACTTTTCCCTTATGATTCCATCCAAGGTAAAAGTCAACAATTCTTTTGCTACAAACTCAGCCTCGTCTCTGCTTTTCTTTGGCTCACAGGGTGAAATGAGCAGCGCGAGGGGCGTGTCTTTGCCAGCCCCTCTTGGACACCCCGCTAGCCAGTTGTTGCCGACAGCCCGAAAATTAATCTGTAAATAGGAATGCTTACTGGGTAGCGACATTTATTATCTTCGCTACTTTTAGACCCACCTGGAGGAAAGCGATACCCTGCCGAATTCAAAGATGCAGGTTAGTTCCATCTGTAGCCTTACCCTACTACATCCTCCCCAAGTAAAGCGAGCGCAGCGTTTCGGTACTGACGGTCAGCTTCCCAATACATGATCCAGACTACCAGGATGCGATCTCGGCTGGCTGGCATCCCGCTTGTGAACTTTCGCTGGCAGTAGGGCGAACAATCAGGGATTTTACTAGCAAAATATTATACAAGCGACTAGCTGAAATAAGTAAGTGTTTGCCAACTCTTCATACAGTTCTTCATCACTTCTAAACTCCATTTGCACTTGCATAAGCCAGTATGGAAAAAGCACTAACCTCACTAGTATTTCTATTAAATACTACCATCAATAATTTTTAGAGTTTTTGTTATGAAATACTCGATTAAATCTTTAGCTTCTGCTTTATCATTTATAAATTTCTTGGCGATTAGCTTGAGTGTTTGTCAGCCAGTAAAGGCAGAGCCTTTATCTTGTGCTAGATACGCTGTAACGAATCCAGAGAAACATCTCGTAGAGGTGTTGCAAGCTATGAATGCTGTTAAGTCTGAAATGGTGACGATAGATAAACAGCTAAAGGAACTAAGAAGCCTGATGGACAGAGAGGATAATTTTAGTAGCAGTGAAAGTGTTGATAGATATAACCTTTTGGTAGATGGCTTTAACAGTTTGGTGTTCCAAAGAAATCAACTAAATGACAACCATAGCAGTTTGAGGGATTCCTTTAATTCACTGGTTGATGTGACATCACCTTCTAGAAACACCAGTTTTGTACTTTGCATGAATGGTGAGGTTGTGGCAACGGATGCTTCCACTGTCAAACTGAATGCTGACTCTCTTAGATGAACCCCTAAGATGTATCACTCCTCATTAACAGACGTAAGACATTCCTTAATTTTTCACTAATGATGCGACTACGAAACTCAGCACCCCCTACTAAGCCATTCATTGCTTTAGCTATATCATCTTTCATACTTGCCTTGTCTCAAAGTAGCGGTGCAAACCCATCAGTTAATACGCCGCAATCCTCAATCAACACAGTTGCGGTTGAGCAATCGCTTAACACCCAAAGCCAGTTTGACGCATCAGAATCTAACCAGACTAATAGTGCTGCCGCCATACTAAGTGCAGCCACTGTTGTAGGCATTTTGAGTTTAATGAAGGGTAAAAATTCCTCAAAGCCAAGTTCAACAGCCCCTCGCTCCAGTTCAAGACACAGTTCTAAAAGCCAAGAAAGTAACATCCGGCTTGAGCAGGCTAGCCGCAAACTTCAAAACAAACTCCTGAGACTTTTGCACAATGATCGCGGTGCAGCTTCCCGACTGCTCTCTCACGTCAAGATGAAAAATCCCAATAGGTCAACTAATTGGTGTGTTGAGAAAGTAATTTACGACCTACAACGTGATCATGGCAGATGGTAGTGAATCAGCAACTTCGGCAGCATTAAGCTGTTAAAAAGTTTACCAACAGTTATAGTTAAAATCAAACAAATGCTAAAATTATCTGGGCAGACATCCCGCAGTTCAGGCGAAGTTTACTGAACTACTGCAAGCGCTTCAGGATGCCCAAGCTGAGATAAAGCAGCTAAAAGATGAGCGCGATTTCCTACAAACAGAATGCCTTGTCCTCCATGCCCAAAACGGCGACCTAAACAACGAAATTGCCCATCTTCTGGCTGAACTAGCTTCCCTCAAGCAGCAGTAGCTTACAAACCATACAGAGGATGCTGATCAACTGCATTCTCTATACTAGCCAGCTCTTAACTTCTTTCCAAGTAGATACCTTGTACCAAGATGTTAAGCGCTCAACTACCGTATTTTTGCACCATCGCTATTGTGCGGCGTACAAGTCCAGCTCGCTTGCGTTTAGTCAATCGCACTTTGGTATCTGTAGCCGCACTGTAAGTCAGTTAGACATATTGTTGCAAAGGCTAACTCATCTACAACGTAAGAGATGAAACGCTAATCAGATATTTATAAAGTTTTGCGTACTCAACACTCCAAAAACTCACAATTTCAATGTTCTGGCACTCTAAAAGTTCAAAATAAAAACTACAAATAGCTTCTCTGTTAGTATTTCTTTGTACGATTCATTCTTCATCGGTAGTTGTCACAGAAACCATCTCTAACACATCTTCCAATTCTTCAATTGTTGGCAAACTGTTTTTCAATTGTTCAGGCAATGCACTTTGAAGTTGGTAAGCAGAAACGCCAATCGGTTTATTGAGATCGCGCAAAGCATACTCCGCGATTGCCTGATTTTTGCTTTTACACAAAATTATCCCAATGCTGGGCTGGTCGTCCGGGTGACGTAGCAAGTCGTCGGCGGCTGAAAGATAAAAGTTCATCTTGCCCGAAAACTCTGGCTGGAAATCTGACATCTTCAAATCAACGACCACATAGCAGCGCAAGCGTAGATGATAGAACAGCAAATCGAGGTAAAAGTCTTGTCCTCCAACCTCAAGATGGTACTGGCTACCTACAAAGGCAAAGCCTACTCCTAGCTCCAGCAAAAAATCACGGATATGATCTATTAAGCCACGCTCCAGGTCGCGTTCTAGTGCATCTTCTCCCAAACTCAAAAAGTCAAAAGTGTAGGGGTCTTTCAACAACTCCTGAGCCAGTTCCGATTGCGGTTTAGGCAGAGTTTGCTTGAAATTGGTGATAGCTTTTCCCTGTCGGTGGTACAGTCCGCTCTCGATCTGGTGCACTAGGATGTTGCGACTCCAGCCTTGCTGGATTGTTTGCTGTACGTACCACAAGCGTTCTGTTGGGTCTTTAACGGCATCTAGGAGTCGGACATTATGCCCCCAAGGAATTCGTGCAACAACCTGTTGCACAAATTGCTCGTCAGAGTACGCCTCGGCAAATGCTCTCATATACTTGAGGTTGCGCGGCGAGAATCCCTTCATCTCTGGAAACGAAGAGCGCAGGTCAGTCGCTAAACGGTCGATTACCTTGGCTCCCCAACCTTGCTGCTGTTGCCTGGTTAGGATGTCCCGCCCAATCTGCCAGTAAAGTAACACCAACTCGCGGTTAACCGCGAGTACCGCCCGTACTTGGGCGCTGCGGATACGTTCTTTTAAATCGCGGAGGAAGTCATCGTAACCCTCAGCTATTGAAACCCGGTCATTTACCATAGTATTTTTAGTTTTTCAGGTATTTAACTTTTTGCGTATTCAAGTAGTCAAGTTTTCAACAGTTTGGCGTTTTAAACTTTTAGACCTGCAAGTAGCTATTTACTCCTAGTGGCTGTAGATTATTGGCAGATTATCAAGATTTTAATTTTTCGCGTACTCAAAAATTCAGCAACTTAAAGATTCAAAATTTTAATAGTTTAAGAACTCAAAGATGTTGCTTGCAACCATTATACTTTTAGAAATTTACGTACCCAAAAGTTCAAATACCTGATAATTCAAGTTTTTGGCATTGTAAAAACTTAAGATTAAGACCACCAATATGATTATCACTGTTGCATCGTTCAAAGGTGGCGTTGGCAAAACTACAACCGCAGTTCACTTAGCCGCCTATTTACAACCCAAAGCCGAAACGCTCCTGATTGACGGCGATCCAAATCGCTCGGCAACGGGCTGGGCGAAACGCGGGAATCTACCGTTCAAAGTAATTGATGAGCGACAGGCAGTCTTACACGCTCCAAAATATCAACACATTGTCATCGACACCCAAGCACGACCTCTTCAGGAAGACTTAGAAGCACTAGCTGAGGGGTGCGATCTGCTGGTACTGCCCACTACTCCTGATGCCCTATCGCTTGATGCCCTGATGCAGACCGTAGATGCTCTCAAGTCACTAGGGGCTGAGAAATACCGCATTCTGATCACCCGCATTCCTGCCAAGCCTCGGCGGGATGGAGAGGAAGCAAGAGAGATGTTGAGCGATGCTGGATTACCGCTATTTAGAGGGGGTGTCCGCGAAGGAGTAGCTTTTCAAAAAGCCGCGCTTGCTGGTGTCCCAGTCAACGCGGTTTCAGATCCACGCGCACGGAGCGCTTGGCGCGATTACCAACACATCGGGCAGGAGATAATGAAGTGAGTAAATTCAAAAGTCTTTTAGATGCAGCAAAGGGCAAAGAGCCGGAGCCGGAAAAACAGGAACTAGAAGTAAACACACCACAGTTAGTTGCTGAACCGAAGCAGCCCTCTAAACGGGGAAGACCTAAAGGGAAGCGATCGCATCCCGACTACGAGCAGGTAACAGCCTACATTCGCAAGGACACCCATCGAGCTGCTAAGATTGCACTGCTGTCTGAGGGCGAAGAGCGGGAGTTTAGTGAATTAATTCAGGAGCTGCTAGAGCATTGGCTAAAAATGCGTACTTAAAAACTTAACTACTTGAAAAGTTAGACTTTTAAGTAGTTGAATTTTTGGTGTGGTAATTACGGAAGGGCATAAGTATACACTTTGAAGGATGTTTGGGAGCCAGGAGCAGGTACGAGCGCTCTTATGATTTTATTAACTAGGGTAGGCTTACTCGACTTGTTAGTAAGTCAAGAAATTGTCGTACCTGCTGCTGTGGCAATTGAGATCCAGCAATATGGGGTCAGAGACGTGACATCTCAGGCGATCGCTCAAACCAACTGGCTCGTTGTCGTTGAAACCCCGCCAGTGCCAGAGTTAATCCAATCTTGGGATTTAGGACCAGGTGAATCTGCTGTCCTGACGTGGGGCTATGTACATCCAAACACTGAAGTTATCGTGGACGATTTAGCAGCCCGTCGCTGTGCTGTGGCTTTGGGTATCCCAGTACGGGGAACGCTTGGTCTAGTTCTTACAGCCAAACAACGCGGCACAATTCCAGCCGCACGACCCATTTTGGAGCAACTGCGCGACTCTGGTATGTATCTGTCTGACCGCGTGATGAATCAAGCTCTGGCATTAGTGGGGGAATAAGGCGCACCTATCCCCGCCCCTCTAGCTTCTGTCGAAGCACACTCGCAAGGGGAATACCAGCTTCCACCAATCGGTACACCAAATTAGAATACCACCGTAAAAGCACACTATCACTACGAATCTGCCGCTCAAAGCTGTTCCAAATACGGTTTAATAATTCGGCTGTCCTTCTTCCATTCTCACGCTCTTCATTCCAAAGGTCATAGACAGCGTTAATCGTACATCGATTCAACCATTCAAGTGTCGGCTCCGGTGCAAACTGCCAGCCAATACCATTAAGCATTGTTAGAAGATGGCTATAGGCGTAAAGATTATGCCCAGCTATGCTAACCCATTTGTCAAAAATATCAATAAAAAGGTGGGCGTGTTGCCAGTCATCCTTAATGCGGGAACTACCATGCTGGGTAAAGACGATCAGTTGTAAAACTTCTCCAATATTACGATCAAGGTAGTCATAACTGGCTTTTTTAGCAATTTCTGGACTATCCAGTACCCAGTTGCAAATTTCTTTCCAAGTTTCTAAAGCTTGTGTAGTTGGTCCCTCGACGTAAGCAATCTGATGGCTGATATATCCGTCTAGGAGAGCAGCAGTTAATTCTGGAATCTGTGACCAGTTATCTCGAAGCGGTATTAAAATGTGCTGGCGAATTTCCTTAATGCCGAGTGATTTTGATAAGCACGCTACCCAGTTAAAGATGAAAGAATTCCACATATAGGGCTTATGAGACTGTGAATATGGTTTACCCTCCACTGGCAAGTTGTCTGCAATTGTTCGAGCTACTAAATCGTCGCAAAGCTGGAGCAAATTGTCTTTCGTGTCAGAGTCTCGACACAGTTCTGTGAGTGGCAAAGCATAAAGTCCATACTTAGCCTGCTCGTGAACAAAAACAATATTTCTTGCTGTAGGGATTCTAGGAAGCTCTGGAATTTCGTCCTTTGCTAAATAGTCAAAGTGATTCTGAATAACACTGTCTTCCCAAATTTCTAGCTCCTCAAAACTGGTTCCAAATTCCCCAACACGAGTTCCGTAGTAGAGTTTCCTAGGAATCACTGATAATAAGAGACAGAGGCTCAGGGCATTCCAACATAATACGGGATCGATATTCCATGCGCCTTGTAGACCACTAAACACTGCTTTAACTACTTCTCCAGCATGGGAGGACCGCCTCAGTGAGCCAGTGATTAGATGGAGAATCTGCTGTCGTACTTCAATATCCGCTGCATCATGTGCAGCTAATAAGGTTAAGCCACGTCCAGCATAAACTTTTACACTAGATGGTGACATAGCATACATGGATGCCTCAGCCATAGGAGCAGCCGCAAGCAAAATAGCACGGCTCCATTCCAAATGATTCTGTGTTCTTGCCCACTCAAAATCTGCAACGAGAATAGCTGCTGCAACACCAGCTATTGCCTGAAGCCGAGTAACACTACGAATATCTTCCTTATTCGTGTCAGAAAAGTCTTCGGATGTCTGTAATTCCTTGGCTGCTGAAACAGCGTCTTCTAAAGTCATCCGCTCTTGTGGTCTACCATCTTTAATGGTTTGTTCTACCCATAGGTATACGCCAAGCCAACGTTGCCATTCAACGTCAGGGGCAATAAGCTCCTCATTGCGTTTTCTAATTTCTTCGGGACGCTCCACTCGGATGTGACAATGCTCACCCACTTGCTGTTGTCGATAATTTTCTCTCCTCCCAAATACTTGATAGTTCTCCATCTTTTCTCGGAGAGCAACCACAGCGTTTGGATCTGATTTTTCTTCTTGATAACGAAAGGGAAGGTTTTCTGTAAATTTCTCAACTGCTTGCTCGAATGGAACTCTTAAAGAGTCATCACTCGACAAAACGTAATACATTGCTAAACCTCTAATCTCGCAGGAACGCTGCGGTCTTTTATTTCGCTCTTCAAGAACTGAATAATACAACTTCTTGCTCTCATCCCATTCCCATTCCTTAAGGTTTTCCCATGAATTGGTGCTGTCATAAGCTAGACGACTTAGATCCATTTCCCAAATATCGGGAGAACTAGCGATTGGTAACGCTACTTTTAGACACTTTTCGGGATAAGCAAGTGCCATACTTAAGCAAATACCTAGCACAGCAACAGAATTGCTCCCGCTCAATACTTTTTCAAAAAGGGCTTCAACATCTCTACCTGCTTCAATCTGTCTCTCTACCCACTCCTCTAATGCCATCAAGGCAGAAATCACTGGATATGAACCAACAGTTGTTCCTCGAAACCAGCAATAAACTTGAGTGTCACCCCAGAATTCACGAAGACCAGAGGGTAAGTTAATAGTGACTGGTAGAGGAGTCAATGCGGGTCGATCAAATTCTCTTCGCTGTTTATACTCACGCCATTTCCCAGATGCAGCATTGGCAAGAGCATGGACTAAGCGCAGTCCTTCATCCTCATTCTTAAGCAATAGATATAAAAATGGTCCTTGAACAGGTGCAGGCGGGATGAAACTCAAATTATCGTTTATACCAAAGTTTCTATCTTCTAGTGAGCTAGTTATTCTTCTAGGTATACTAGGGTGATTTTCTGGATTGGTTGACTTTTTGATAAGCACACTGATTACAAAATCAACAAATTCTCTTGGAATTGAATCAGCAAGAAGCTTGAAGTCTTGAATTTTAGAAATTACATCCTTTTTAAGGTCGTAATTCCTAGACTTAGCAAGTTCACTAAGGTAAATTCCAACTTTTTCTGGCAGAACATCTGCTGAGTGCAGCACAATTCTGTGTAAACAGTTCTCGTATTCGTCATATCTTGGCATTACCAACCTCTCCTCGCTTCCGCTTCCTTAAGCCATGCGATCGCTATTTCACCAATTTGCTTTCGATAAATTGAGCCTCTTGGTGACTTGACTTGCCAAATCTCCATTAGCTTGACAGCTTCTGGACGAATATTAGTAGGTAAATCATTGAGGCGTTTTAGCAACCAACCCATGAAAGGTTGCCACACTGACCATCTTGGGATTGGATCGCTCATTAGAAGCGGCATTAAGCGGTCGCTAAACTTTAGCGCTTTTTCTGGAAATAAAGACATTAGTGAAAAGTTCGGCATGACTTCCAATGTTCGTACCGCAACAAGCAACTCGATAAGCCGCCGTGCATTATCAGCTATGAGCAGAGGTTCAGCTTTATCAAGCAATTCGCTGGAACGTGGAGATACTAGAGGCGCAGTCAGTAATGCTTGCCGCCATCTAGAAGAAAGTTCCGAAGCTTGCTCAACTTGCTGTATCAGTTGTATCCAAGAATCTGCTGTCTCAGAGTTTTCTAGCAAAGCTAACCCCAGCAATTGAACAGATCTATATAAACCTAACGGTTCATCTAGTTCTAGAAGATAAGCAGATAAGTCCTCACGACGCTGATCTAACAAGCGATACATCACCCAGTCTTCAAGCAAATCATGACTAAAGCGATACACTTCCCGATTAGGGTCTTGTACAATGATTCGATCTGCCGTGAGAGAAATAATTGGCTTTGGAGGAACAGTTTCTTCAACAGTAAAATGCTTGCCAGGAGATTTAACAACTTGTCTCCCCAATCTCAAAAGGGAACTTTTTCTATCACGACCGGAGACGGAACCTTCATTACCAACCAGTCTGTCCCACCAAACTTTACTGATTTCAATCTCTGTAGCAACAGGTGGTAAGTCTTCTGAGTTTGGAAGCATACGTGGGTCTTCCAGCAATCTCAACATCAACGGATTCTTGAGAATCGGCGAAAGCTGATTAAGAGATAAAAGTGGTTTGAGTCGAGGACTGTGTTCGATAACACTTTGGAGTTCCTCTGCGGTTAATTCCGGTACTTGCAACCTTGTTGGCTTTCCTAGTGCTTGCCAGTTCAACCATCTGTAGACTTCCTGAAGATTTTCTTCCCGTGCTGAGAACACGACTGTCCAATGCCGAGAACCATCTTTACTGAGTGGAACCTCTGCTAACGTGCGAAGTAAATCCTTCACAACAGCACGTTTACCTATCTCAACAATTCGCTCAATTCCATCAATGAAAATAGTAGGTCGAGAACTGCCACTCAATGCTATGAGCAGTTTATTTAGTGGCTGCGTAAGTTGTAGACTACTACCATAACTACTCCAGCCCGCTCCAGTGATCCGATCTCCTGAAATAACTAGGACTGGTCCTTCGCCTCGCTGATACTCAACAAGAGTTTTCAATACGGCTGACTTACCAACCCCAGATGAACCGACTATCTCAATTAATGATGCTTCTGAAAGCTTTTCTAAAGCGTTAACAATTAGCTCGGTTCGGCTAAGACTTAAACCGCCAATATCAACACGGATGTCATTCAGCACAAAATCTGATTCTTGTCGTAACTTCTTAAGGTCAGAACGACAATCGATGGGAGAGAGCAAGGAAAATTTAACCTGCAATCTCTGTCTCAAAATATCTGCATTAAAGCTGCCAGCAGTTCTATTTACCTCAGCAGCCAAATCAACAAGTTTAGTGAAAAGCTGCGGTGCTTCAGCTTTTTTATCAGCATTTAATAGATGACTCACCATCTCAACACTATAGGTATAGTCACATGAGCCATCTCGCTGAAAATCAAAATACAGAATAACCATCGAACGTAGAAAGTTCCATATTTCATCATCGGTTACACTACTGCCTGAGTAGCTATCTAATTTGCCGCGAATCAATTGAACAAAGCTACGCTGCGTCTGATTAGCCAAACGTGGTTGATTAATTCTCTTCAAGAAGTCATCTGCATCCGTACTAGTACGCGCCCAACTAAGAACGCTTTGATAGTATTCATCAATATGCTTTGAATACAGCCCAATTACAATACCAAAGCGGTCGATACCAACATGAAAGTTTGTAGACTTGAAAGTTTCCCAACAAGCTTGGATTACTTCATCAAAAGTCTGATCTGTTTTACCGAAAGTTAAATCTCGTTTAATCTGGAGGGCAAGTTTAGCCTCACCAGCCGAGAACTCCGAAACAATAATGAGGTCATCTAGCGGCTCACCTTCATAGAGACGCTGAAAACGTACTCCTCGCGTTACTCCTGCTTCTTGACCGCGAGGAACTGCTTGCAGTAACAGTGCTGCTAGGTAGTAAGCACCAACACGTTTTTCGTAATCACTTCCAGCACCTCCGGTTGAAATAGGGCTTGCAACTTCTGTCATGCTGATACTTAAGAGTGCTAATTCAACCTTACCTATCTCTAAATAGCGTTGCCACCTGTTTACCTTTATATAATCTAGGTTATACCATGATAAACTAACAAAGTAGTGAAGTGATCGCTTACCTAAAACTTCCCTAGATACTACCTTGACATGAGCAACACAGGGCGCAACAAGAAGCTAGCATCGTTCAACTGTGACGAAGAACTGTGGTCTGCTTTCATGCATCGATGCCAGGAGCAGGGGACGACCGCGACTGCAACACTCACCCAATTTATTCAACTCTACCTCGATGGCAAGCTGGATAACCTGGATGCAGATATGCTGGGCGCTCGCTTTGATAAACGAGTCAAGGCAAGCGTGGATGAGTATCTAGAGAAGCATCTGCCGTCACACTTGGATAAATATCTAGCGACGAATCAAGATAAACAGTTGTATTCCACAGTCGTTGCTTTATCTGAAAAGATTGGCTCCCTGGAAGCACGTCTATCCACAACAAATGCTCGTACTTACCCGAATAAAACCAATCCTCCTAAAGAGCGCGAGTTTTGGTTTATTCAGGACAGAGCTAGATATTTAGGCGTAACCATCAATGCAGACCAACGCCTGAAAATCGAAATGTTTGCCAATGAAACTTTTAAGGAGCGGCACGGACAACTACCCAAGCGGCAACCCTATAGAGGCAATCAAGCTTTTGCCTACCCAGCAGCAGATTTAGATATTTTAGATAACACTATCAAAGGCGTGGTCAAGCAAGGATAAGGCATTGAGACTTGTTTAAAGTATTCTAATGTCGCAAGTAACGGGTATCATTCGTGGCAGTAGGCATTGATGACACTCACTTTTATAAATGTTATGGTGAATGATGTAGAAGACCCCCCCATCTTGCCGAACAACTACGCAGCTTCAACGCAGAGTTGGAAGAAGCTAGAAAGGGGGGGTCTTTTCCCCATATCAAAGTTTTCTAAAATCCTGATTCGCAAAGCTTAATTTATTTAATGCTTGGTGTTTACCTGTTTGCTAGCAATCAATAACCAAGGTAAGTAACGTTCGTTGCATTTTTTGCAGCCTCACAATAGAGACGGATGAAGGTGTAGCCTTAAATTATCACCTTAATTGCTATGGATGAAAATCGACAGGCACGGCAGAGCAAAAATACTTACCCAGGCAGAGATTCAGTTGCTATTTAGTTCGGGGCTGGATAACAACCGTGATCGCGCCTTGTTTGGTATCTGTCTGTATACTGCTTGCCGGATTAACGAAGCCTGCACCTTACTAACAGTGGATGTGTACGACACTAGACGCAGAGTGCGAACTGATTTGGCGATCCGCAAGGGAAACACCAAGGGCAAGCTGGCAACCCGTAGCATCCCAGTGATTGAAGATTTACGACTACTACTTACTGCTTACCGACCGACTGCTGACTCAACGTACCTATTTCCAGGTCGTCACGGGCGCGGTCACATCAACCCCGATTCAGCTGCTTTAATACTTCGGCAAGCTTGTTTGAAGGTAGGGATAGAGGGTGTTAGCACCCACAGTTTTAGAAGGACGGCATTGACTCAAATGAGTGATGCAGGTATCCCGTTGAGAATCATTCAGGAGGTGTCTGGACACCGAACCCTTGATGAATTGCAAAAATACCTTGAGGTCAAACCAGAACAAGTTAGAGGCGCTGTAGCGGCGTTGTCGATGCTGTCTCATGTGGAGGATACATACATCGGGAAAACTATGTATGATGATGTAAATTCACCTGTAGATGAGCGGCAGATCCAATTACCTAAACGTCCACGCCACAAGCAGTAGAGAAGACTGCGTTCCGAATAGCGCGATCGCCTTGGTATAACCAGAGTCAGTACCCACAGCTTCCGGCGAACTGCCTCACCCAAATGTCGAGCGCTGGCATTCCTCTACGTCACATTCAGGAAATATCGGGTCACAACGATTTAGGGACATTGCAGCGTTATTTGGAAGTGACCCCAGAGCAAAGACGATCTGCTGTTGCTGTGATTGGATTTTGAGGAGGATAACAGAGGATAGCGCTCACACAAGCGACGCAAATCCCTTCGAGCGATTGGGCGGAAACGCCCTAGACTTTACGCTATATCTGTTTAAAATTCGCTGCAACCGCTCTTTGGAGTAAAAGTAACGAGGACCTGTTGGGCTTAGATGGGTTTTCATTAATCCATAGAATTTTGGGATTAATAAGGAGAGAGTATAAACTACTAGATTTGAGTTCTGAAGTTTCCTGCTTGATGTCAAGAGCGGGCATTCAGTTTTTAGAATCTGAGCTTCTAGATACTAAAATTTATTGTCACATTACTGGGGCGCTCGCCGCACCGTTGGTTCATGCAATTAGTAAAGTTTGTCTCAGAGCAAGTGAAACTTTGCTGCACCTAAAAAACTAACACGCTTAAGAGTGCTAATACTACCCAAGCCAGACGTAAAACAACTTGAGCATCAAGGTTTCACAGTCACTGTTCACAGTCACTGTGACGCTGAGTAGTTAGCGATTGTCAAGTAAATAATGTGCACTTGTAAAAGAAGTCTCGCGGCGAATGCTCTAAATATGACCTTTTGTAAATCTTCTCGACTTCTTTACAAGTTCTTTACTTTTTGCACCTAGCTTTGAACTCAGCTAATCTCATTACTAAGTTTTAGTTCTTTATGGCTTGAGCATTCTAATGGTTCGTACATTTTGTAAATATCACTACCAACTTAGTTTAAGTGTATTCCTGTCTTTACTGATAACGCTTCTTACAGACATAGCTTTAATAGTTTCAGATGAATGATTGAGACAAAAAAATTAGCCGAGTCGGTGCTAACAATTCACAAAGGTGAAAATTTAAAGCTAGAAAAGATTCATCTTCTTCTCAATGGATTGAACTTTGGAGGAATGCTATTAACTGGAATTACTATGACATGACTATTTAAGCACAGGCATACCAAGCCAAGGAACATCATTAAATAATATAAAATTTAAAGAGTTTTATAATCTTAGAGCAGATATTATAAAAAATCTTTTGGTAGTAGTTTCACTAATTTAATTTAGGTTTTGTAAAATAATATGAGAATTTTGATAGTTGAAGATGATGACCGCATTGCTAAACCATTAGCAGAAGACTTAAAACATCAATACCATACTGTAGATATAGCAAGTGATGGAATTGAGGGTTGGGAATACGCGCAAGCAGGTAACTACGATCTAATTTTATTAGATTTGATGCTACCTCGATTAGATGGAATTACACTGTGTAAACGTTTACGCACCTTTAAATCAAACGCTTTAATCTTGATGCTAACAGCGCGAGATACAACTACAGATAAAATAATTGGGCTTGATGCGGGTGCTGATGACTATTTAGTAAAACCGTTTGAATTAGAAGAACTAGCAGCGCGAATCCGAGCTTTGTCACGAAGAAGTTCAGAAACCAAACAGCCTATTTTAATTCACGGTAATTTACAACTCGATCCAGGTACTTGTAACGTTACTTACAAGGGCAAGCCGCTATCATTGACACCTAAAGAATACATGATACTAGAATGTTTTTTAAGAAACCCAACTCAAGTTTTAACTCGCTCGGCAATACTAGATAAGTTATGGGAGTTTGATAAATTATCTGGGGAAGAAACTATTAAAACTCACATCACAAATTTGCGGAAGAAGCTAAAAGCAGCAGGAAGTTCAGAAGACTTCATCGAAACGCTCTATGGCATTGGCTATCGTCTCTCTGCTAAGTGATGTATTTTGAAGGCGTAGCTTTTGATGATTGGTTAACTATTGAATCTACAGATAGTTGCTAAGGAATGTCCCTAGAACTAAATCATTATTTTATGGTAATAAGAGTGTGTTTCAGAAAATTAGATACCGTTTACTGTCATCTTATTTGTTAGTTCTTGCATCAATATTAGGAACATTTGCGATCGCAGTACGGATTGTCTTCACTCGCAGTCTAACTCACCAACTAACTGAAAAACTGACTGCTTTAGGGCAAGGTGCTGCTGCTAATGCAGAATTTGAGAATGGTCGGCTCAAAATTGAAAGTGACTTTGTTACACAAAACCTTGTTACTCAAAATCAAACATTACAGTGGTTTGACACACAAAGTCGTTTGATTGCCCAAGAAGGAAAAGCTGTTGTAAATTTACCTTTTTCTATTAAAAAAGATTCACAGTTTCAGGATAATAAAATTCGCATTCAATCAGTTACTTTACCAATTATTGGTAGCGACGAAGGTCATTTAATTGGTTATGTGAGGGTGAGTCAATCTCTAGAAGATTTTGATGAAACCTTAAATAAATTAGACTGGGGGTTAGGCAGTGGAATTGTTGTAGCTTTAGTTCTAAGTGGTATTAGTGGAATTTGGCTAACTCGTCAAGCCATGCAGCCAATTGAGCAGAGTTTTCAACAGTTGAAACAGTTTACTGCTGATGCTTCTCACGAACTGCGTAGTCCTTTAATGGCAGTTAAAAGTAATGCGGCTGTAGCACTAAAATATCCCGATGGAATGCGAGAAACCGATGCAGAAAAGTTTAAGGCGATCGCTAGTGCTACCAGTCAAATGACTCGTCTTACAGAAGACTTACTATTTTTAGCTCGTACTGATAAAATTCCCAGTCGGAATTGGGAAACTCTCAATTTAAGGGTAATTTTAGAGAACTTGGTGCAGCTATATAAGCCTCAAGCTGAAGCTAAACAAATTAATTTAAAACCTCAGTTAACTGAGAATTTGCACCTATTGGGTGATTCAGTTCAACTGATGCGGCTATTTACCAATTTAATTGAAAATGCACTCCACTATACGCTTAATGGAGGCTTAGTTGAAATCAAAACAAGCCGTGTAGGATCTTACATTTATGTGAACGTGCAAGATACTGGTGTGGGAATTGCACCAGAGCATATGCAACAAGTTTTTGAACGCTTTTGGAGGGCTGATCGCTCTCGTTCTTACTGGGATGGTGGTTCTGGATTAGGACTTGCGATCGCTCAAGCTATTGCTCAAAGCCACAGTGGCTCAATCACTGTCACAAGTCAGTTAGGAGTAGGTAGTTGTTTTACAGTACGCTTAAGCGCTAATACCACTACTATCAAGTCAGGATAAATATTAGCTGCCATGCTTAGGAAAATGACGTAGTAAGTACCAGAATACACCTACGTTCCCTAAAAATACTACTAGCTTAAGTACCGTTATTCCTTTAATTAACTCAAATATTTCGGCTGGGATGCTAACGCCAACGAGCACCAGCACCAATATTCTTGCCCAGCCTTTTTCATACCATAAACCAAGTGCTTCAACTAGAGTTATAACGGCATAGATTCCAGCTGCTATACCGCTAAACTGTAAAGTTTGCCGCTTGACATTTATCATCTTCTCTAACAGCCATTCAATAATTTCTAGTTTTCCTTCTAAAATGTAGGACTCAGAAACCCCTACGAAACTTTGATAATTGTTAAGGGCTAAAAGTAAGACTGTAGCTGTAAGTCCAAGGAGAAAAGCAACAAAGGTTTTGTAGACGACAATTACAACTAAACCAGGTGGGCGCTTATTTTTCACGTAACTGCTCGTAGTTTTTCTTGAGCTAGTTTATTACTGAAGTGCTGTTGAAAATCCTCACAGAATCAAAAATTTTACCGTCAGTATCAATTCCTCTAATTTCAAGGCGGTTTGAATAAACATCAAAAGCGGCAAAACTCAATTTCGAGGCTGAAAAAGCTGTCCAAGAGGAATGTCTCACAGGGCGTGTTTTAGCACCAGCACCGCAAATAAGATAAGTTGTTCCGTGTACAGGATGAGTACGTTCGTAGTTATGATCATGACCGCTAAGGTAAAGCTGTACTTTATAGCGTGAAAATAAAGGGGTTAATTGCTCCATTATCTGCTTATTTCCCCCATGCCATCCAGAGGAATAAACTGGATGGTGTCCAACGACTATCTTCCAAGGTAATTGACTGTTAGCTAAATTTTCTTCCAGCCAGTTTAGCTGCTCTTTCCAAGGAGCATTATTGTTAGTATCAATAGCAAAAAATTGTACTGATTCTTTTGTAAAGGTGTAGTAACGCCCCTGCATATTAAATCCTGGATATCGAATTTCATCCTCACCATTATTAGTGCGAATATCGTGATTTCCTAAAGTAGCGTAGAATTTAATACCCTGTTTTAAAAGGACTTGGTAAGGCTGTTCAAAAACAGAGCTTATTTTTTCGATTTCCCCGTTGTTGTAAATATTGTCTCCGGCAAGGAGAACCAATGGAAAAGGATTTGCTTGTGCATAGCAGATCATTGCTTTAGCTACTGCATACTGACCATCATTTCCAAAACCTGTGTCGGCTAAAGCTATGAAACGCAATAAAGGCTGCGACAGCTTTGCATCCACCTTGGGGCATGACACGAGAGTTTGGATCCGTTGAGCATATAAGTATTGGCTCCCCAAGGCTAGCCCTAACCCACTGAAACCACCGAGTAAAAAATAACGTCGTTTCAAACTTAACCCTATTAATTAATGTGGAGTTTTCTGAAGTTAAGAAGAGAGTGCAAGCACAACTAATACTTGTATTGTCATGACTCTATCTTTCTAATCTTTTGATTCAAGCTGTTTGAGCTTGTCTTGAACATTTAATTCTTCGTTGCTACAGATTACTTCTAAATTAGCTACTCTTTGCTCTAGGTCTTTCACACTATTAGCTAAAGCAACGCTGTTAATAGTGTGACGGTCATATCTTCGCCAAATAGCAACTGTAGCAACAGAAGCTCCTGAAATCACTGCTAAAGGCAAAATAACACCGCTTTCAGTAACAGTTACGAGAGGGATACAAAGTGCTAGCATTCCAGTTGCAATTACCCAAACTCCTAATGTATTAGCAAGTTTGATTTTTCTAAGTTTTTTTGGGTTGATTTTGAATTGATGTTCCATTAATTCCTACAAAACCGACACAAACTTATCAGTCTGGGTTAGTTTTGATTGCTTGAGACAATCTCTAAATGTTGTAGGTAAGGGATTGCTGAAGCGTTGCTTCAACAATCCCAAAATACCTAATATTTAGTTAACCTTCGCCACACCAGTCTCTACTTGATCTTCTAGCTAACCAGTTGAGACAATGCGGTTTTAGCTAAAGTCGTAGGTTTTAGCCCCCTTGCTGTCCTGCGCCATAATCCTTGGCTTCACCATCATTATTAGGAATTTGAATGCTGCTCTTGGGGCGAGAAGCTTCATTCTTTTCATCCTCTTGGTTTTCATTTTCAGTGTAGAGAACTCGACCATTGCCAGCGTCCACTTTAACTTCTTGCTTACCAATTTCTACGGCATAGACTAGGTTGCCGTTTTCATTTTCCAACTCAACACTACTTGCTTTCCCTGCTACAGCGCTTTCAGCTGCTTGTTGAGCTTGTTGGAGCGTGATTTTAGCCAAGGATTGCAGTTTAGCTGCTTCTTGCTGTTCTTCTGCATCGTCGTTAGTTTCACCATCACCATCACTAGCTTCAGACTGTTGATTCTCAGTGCGATTTTGATTCATGGCTAAGGACTGAGACTTTCTGGTATTTTCAGGCGCTTCTGTGTCATCATTGGCTTCGCCGTCACCATCACTAGCTTCAGCTATTTGGGTATTGTTGTGATGCTGGGGCATAATTGCCACCTGAGATTGTGGTTGCTTTGCATACACGGTTCGTACTAAGCCACTAAGACCCAAAGAACTGGCAAAGGCTGCTGCTAGGATAATTTTAGTTACAGTTTTCATGATGTGAAATCCCTTAATCTGGGTTGGTTATTTCACTGTAGGTAACAAAAGTCAAGAACTTGGAAAGTTAGATTACATTCGGTAAATTTATATTTAAACAGTTGGAATAAATGTTTGAGTTGGCGTTGATAGTTAGTCCACTTTTAGTTAAAAGATTGAGTCCACCTTTAGTTAAAAGATTGAGTTGTATTCAAAGCGAGCGCTCCACAGATTTTTTCAAAGTAACGGTTAATCTTTCCAACTTCTTGACCTTCGCTGTTTAAAGTGAAATTACAAATCTAGAACAAAAGAATTTCACTCAATGAACACTTCAAAAAAGATTATTTTTATTACTGCTTTTATGGGAATTTTGGGGCTTGGTGGAGTAGCAAGAGCAATGTCCACAACCGAATCTCGTAACGCAGCTATTATGCTTTCATCTCACAGTAGCCAAGTTGCTCAAACCAGCAATCAAGAGCGAGAGGTCAACGACTCTAAAGAAGTTCCTGATTCAATGAATGATAGTGAAAGTGAAGTAAACGATGATAAGGTTCCAGTATCCCTCAGTCAAGTAGGTGAGTACGGTGAAACTGTTTACGATATGGCTAAAGTAAGCGATTGGAAAAAAGCCACAGCTAATCTCACCTCGCTTCAAAATGCAGCCAAAAATCTCCCCAGTGAAATAGCGGGTAAACAGACCGCGCAGTTGAACAAAAGCATTGTAGTCCTCAGCGAAGCTGTGAGGACTACAAATCGCCAAGCAACAATGCACGATGCCAATCAAGTAACACTAATCGCAGCTAAAATGACAAACCAATTTGAGCCGAAAGTGCCAGTTGAGGTAACATTGCTTGACTATTACGGTCGTGAATTAGAGATTTGGGCGGCAACAGGAAATACAGCCAAGCTGGAAACTACTGCTAGTGAAATACAACGAACTTGGAATAAAGTACACCCATCAATCAATGCTCACGGAGGCTCTACCCAAGCACAGAAATTTAACCACCTCGTTACCCGTATTAAAGCAGCAAAGTCACCTAATGATTACGGTCGTCTTGCTACCCCCATATTAGACGAAGTAGACAATCTTGAAAAAGTATTCAAGTAAGTAATGAATCGCCAAATTTGGCGTTAATTTACCTGGAAACTAAGGTCATTAAATTAAGGAGCGCTCTGGTGTATCACCGCTTAAAATTTCATTTTAGAGCGCTCTGAACAACGACAGAAACTAAAAAGTAGGTCGAGAATCTTAAAGAGGTTCGAGTAAATGCCAGATAGCGACGAGAACAAGCTGTTACTTTCCATCCATAGCATTGAGTTTATGGCTCCCTACCCGTTAGAAACAGCATTAGCATATCCTGGTAATTCCCGTTGGCTGGGACTGTATTGGGAGTCGGAGTTAAACCAATTTTGCTACTCTGATGGTCAGTTAGTGGGAACGGGCAGTAACCAGGGGTGGCAGATGTTCCGCACCCATCGCCATGTCAGTCCGTTACTCAAGCAATATCACTTTGGGGATGACGGTCAACCTGCTCAACATTATCTGTTGTTAGATAGAAAGACTCGCAGGCTATATGTAGGAGAAGGCGCGCTCATTGAGGCTTGCTTGAAGCAGCCGCCACTATTAGCCTTGCTAGCGGCGATCGAGGCAAATTGTGCAGTTACAGCAGAAAACGACTACCAGTTTCAGTTAAAGTGGGGAGCATATTGTACTCGTACAATGATTATTAGCAGTGCTCTGCTATTGCTGCTAGGGCTTCCGGCGATCGGGTTTGGTGCTGCGGTAATGGCTGAGAAGATGGATTGGCTGGAACTACCTGAGTGACCTGATTAACAGATATAGCTCTTGAGAACAAAAGACACTATATTAACTTGTTACTGATAACGTAAAGTGAAAACAACTTAATAAATAGGGCAAATTGTAAGTTGTCTTTGCTGTAGTGAGCGCCTAAACGATGTGATTTGCTTATGAGTTTACAAACCAAAGGTACGAAAAAATACGTTTTTGCTCAACTGGTATAAACTTCTGAAACACTGCTTCATCAAAGTGCTATGCCTTTGCCATAGCTTTGACATACTCAACTACTACGCTAATAAGTAACCTAAGTTTCCTTGCAGTTATTATCAAGGATGAAGAGAACAATTATGAGCAATTCAAGCGACTGTAAAAGCTTAATTAATAGTCAATTTTTAGGAATTGATTGCATCACGATTCCTGTTAAAAACCTCGCTGTTGCTGAACAGTTTTATGTAGGTGTCCTTGGAGGTAAAGTTATATTTCGTATTGACTCATATGAGGTAGCCCCAAAAGGACATCAGCCTATCCCTTATTTTTCGGTGGTTATCGGCAATAGTCCAAGACTGGATCTATTTTTACAAGTTTGGGGGCAGAGCAACGCCTATGAAGTACATCCGCATATTGCTTTTAAGGTTAAAGAAGACCTAATGACATGGCAAGCACTTCTCCACTCCAAGGGTATTCCAACCGATGGACCTAAAAGTGTAGGATTGCCAGGACAAGCCTCGCTCTACTTCAACGACCCCTTTGGAAATCATCTGGAACTGTGTACCTCTAATTTTTCCGGTGCTATGCAGTTAAGCTCACCACCCCGCGAAACACTCTGGCATATAGCTAATGACTTTTGCAACCGTTCACTCAACAATGTAAATCGGGCGCAACTGTTGCCTTGCTGGAAGCAGAGTAATTTGCACCTGTCTACCGTAGAACGACCGGAAACAACTACAGCAGCCGACAATACTTTTTTAGTCTCTTATGGCCAGCGCTGGGAGCAGGAAATTTACAACCGCTTTCAAGAAGCTAGGCAGCGCTACTCCGAATTCTTTCCTTGCTTTGAGTTAAAGGAAGACCCGGTGGAAGGATTACAGTATTCAATCCATTTTAAACCCTTGACTCAGTACGCTAAAACGCTGGTTTATAATGCTCCACTCTTTCCACAACGCGAGGAATTCAAGCCTATTGAGCAGCTATGGAACGAAGACGGACAGAGTCAACTTGACATTATTTTTGAGCGCTTTCCTACTCAGTCGGCTCTGAAGCCACCTAAAGAGCCTTGGACATCTCGGTGCAGAGAATTATTTTTGGGGCTGGTTAACCAAGGGCTGGAGTTAATGCACATTCGAGCGCTGGTAAGCTAATCAGTCTTTAAGTTGCAAGATACAGGCGCTAGAGTTCACAGCCAGCCTTGATCGCCCCAGGAAATTAAATGACGATCAGCTTAGTACAGAGAAATATTTGAATTTGTTGCATGATGAGAAGACCTTTAGTGAAGTAGGTACTTTATGCTGCTTAACTGGGTTAAGAAAGATCAGAGTAAACCAGCAACAATATTGATACTGAGCGCCAGAATTACTGTATTGAAGAAAAAGGTTAATACCCCATGCATTAGAGCTAGCCGTCTCATAGAGCGTGATGTTACTTGAACATCTGAAACTTGGCACGTCATCCCAATTACCAAAGAAAAGTAGAGAAAGTCCCAATAATCAGGTTGTTTTTCCTCGGGAAAATCTAAGCCTTTGGCATTTCCTTCAGTACCACTTTCTCTGTCATTACGGTAGTAGAGATGTGCGTAGTACAAAGCAAACATTGTGTGGGTAAGCAGCCAGGAAACAACAACTGTTAAAACCGCCAGGGCTATGTGTAGCGTCAATACCCACTCAGGAATATTTTTACTACCTTTAAGCATGAAACCAATAGCGAGTAAGCTGGCACAGGCTGCTGCAACAACTAGGATTAGGATTGTCAAACGGCTTTCGTCCTGACGCTGGGCGCTACGGCGCATTTGTTTGGGGTTGGCAGTATTTATTATTGACCAAGCCAAAGATAAGAAACAGACAACGCCTATATCCCAAGTAACAATAATGCGAGTCGGCAGTAGCATCCAAGAGGGGAGTAGAATGTATGCCAAAGTAGAAATCATTATGGAAATGAGTAGTCGGGGTCTTGCGTCTATGTGCCTTAACAACTCAATGTAGGGATAGCTTTTATAGAAATATATAGCATCTTCAAGGCTAAAAGCATTTGAATATTTAATTATTTGAGCGAGCGCACTTGGTAACTACTGCCGCATTCTTCTACAAAAACAGTCTACTATGTGTTGGTCTTACTTTGTGTCGAACGTGCTTTACAAATATCATGGCTAATTTTAATTCAAATGGCAATTTAAAAACTGAGTTTCAATAGTTCTAACACTTCAAAATAGCTTGAGAATTCTTGTGTTGTTAGAGTTTTTTTAAATTTGATTAAAAAGAAGGATTCTTTAAAAAAAGCTTTAGTTTATCTCTATAATTAACCAAATTATTTCTTCAAACTTAATATTTTTAATAAAGTCAAAAACAAGTTTTATTTTCAGTGTATTTTATTTAGTATATTAAAGGTTAGCTAATTTACTGAATCTGGTGGCATTAGGATAAGCTATCTATAGTATTTCTTACTAATTCAGTCATATATATATTTCAATAAAAGCGGCAGTATTACATTATTTCAATATTTTAGCAACAAGAGTATAAACAATAATTGTAATTACTAGAAGTGCCTTTTAAAGTTTTTGACAATTATTACATAAGATATAAAATTCTTTGAGAAAACAAACTTGTATATGATTCGCAAAATTTATATTTTCTGGCTACGCCATGTGTATTCCCGTTTGGCTCCTTTAATTGCCACAATTGGTATTGTCGGGCTTGCGACTTGCCTACTTGTACTTTTTCTACTAGCAAAGCTTTTTGAAGAAGTGTTAGAGCGAGAAGCCTTTGCCTTCGATACATCTTGGCTATTGTGGTTGCACAAGTACGCTAATCCAAGTCTTGATGCTGTAATGCTAACAATAACTCAACTAGGTAATCCCAGCTTTGTAGTGTTGATTGTAGTAGTTACTTTAGCTATACTTTGGCGGCGTTCTCGACAAGAAGCTAAGATATTTGCGCTCGCCTGTTTGGGAGCCTTGATTTTAAATACAGGACTGAAGCTATTTTTTAGTAAGCCTCGTCCCCAACTTTGGAGGCTCTTAATTTCTGAAAAATCTTTTAGCTTTCCTAGCGGTCATGCTTTAGGCTCTTTAGTGCTATACGGATTTTTGGCTTACTTGTTAGCAACTCACTATCCCAAATATGCCAAAATTATTTATAGTTTAGCAGTAGTAGCGATTGCTGCTATTGGATTGAGTCGGCTATATTTAGGAGTACATTGGCCAACCGATGTAATTGCAGGTTATGGAGTAGGATTCCTTTGGTTGATGATCTGCATTATAATGCTGAAACTACAAGCATTGAGAGGCGTGTAGTACCTAACAAAAAGAATATTAAGTGGCTTGAATACTTCAATATTTTTCAATTCCGTCCGTAACGTTTTCTTGTGGTGCGTTGCATTTCAAGCCACATCAAAATTCCAGTAATTGCTAAGGTTAGTAAACCCAAAGCATTTAAAAATGGATAAATTATCTCTAAATTAACAATCCCGAAATGACCCTTATGAATATTTAGTAACCATTGAAAGGCATCACCTTTGCCTCCAATATCTACAAGTTGATAGAGCGAACCAGTAATTAAGGTTAGTAGCACTGGCAGAATCATAATTGGGGCAACGATGCGATGTAGCTGACGCAAGCGAGGCTTATGAGTTGTCATAGCAGTGTTCTTACAAATTGGCAATCAATTGATTGTAACTGTTTGAATATTCTCCAAAAATCTTAAGCAGAAGCTGATACATTTAAGCAAGAGTAGTTTGTTGCTTGAAATAGGCACTTCAAACTTGACTTAGCTAATGAGGTACTCACGCATATCAGCTTTGTGCCTGTGCAGTTTAATTAAAGCTTCGCGCTCGATCTGCCGCACTCGTGCTCGGCTAATGTTGAGGATCTCGCCTATTTTCTCAAGAGTTAACGCTTGCCCATCCACCAGACCAAAATGTAGAGTTAACACCTTCCGTTGTTGCGGTGTCAGATTTATTGCCATCAGTTGCTCTAAGTCGTTAAACAAAGAAGACTGGATGACCAACTCTTCTGGAGAGGCAGAGTCTTCTAACAGTTCTCCCAATTCAGTATCTTGGTTATCTCCCACACGCAAGTCTAAAGACAGTGGTAGCCTTGCCCACTCTAGGTACTCTTGCACCTGCTTGGAAGTCAATTTTAATTCTGCCGCTATCTCAGAAGCTGTAGGGGTATGTCCCAGATGTTGGGATAGCTGACGCTGTACTTTCTTAATTTTGTTTAGCTTCTCGGTAATGTGAATAGGTAAACGAATAGTGCGACCTTGAACCGCGATCGCCCTCGTGATCGCTTGCCGAATCCACCAATAGGCGTAAGTCGAAAATCGATATCCCTTGGTGGGATCGAACTTCTCTACCGCTCGTTGCAAGCCGATAGTACCTTCCTGAATCAAGTCCAACAGTTCTACATTGCGCTTAGTGTACTTTTTAGCGATGGAAACTACTAATCGTAAGTTTGCTTCCATCATTTTGCGCTTGGCAGTTTCACCAAGAGCGATCGCCTTTGTCAACTCAGTGCTATCTAATATGCCTGTGGCTTTAGCCCACTCATCAAGCGTTGGTTGGTGATCTAACTGTTCAATAAGAAACTCTTTCACCAACTGCAAGGCAGTAGAGTGTTGCACCTGTTGAGCATACAAAATTTCTTGCTCGTGGGTTAGTAGTGGTACACGACCAATCTCACGTAAGTAAGTACCTAAAAAGTCAGTAGCTATACGAGTTTTTTTCATATAAGTTTGCATTAAGTGACTTGTGTAGCAGAAAAATCATCATGAAATGGTATGAATTTAATAGCGTTAGTCTTGGTAGCTATTTAAGAAGTATGTTTCTTTGAGCAAATATAGGAAGCTATCTTCTACTTGGTAAAGCATTGAAGGCGTGGTCATTTTGCTTCATTGACAACAGAGTCCATCTCAGTGTCAGTTTTATACATGGGTTAAGTGTGTGCAAAGTGTTCTAACGTATCCTCTCTATTCAAGTTTTCCCGTTTAAATAATCCATTAACAATTTTTATTTGCTTGTTATTAAATTTGCTATATTACAATTTATACAACTAATTTACATTGAAGTATTTAAGCAGTAAATCAATTAGAATTTTTCGATAATATCGAAAAGTATTTTTTACATAGAGGATAGGCATTAATTTTAGTAAAAGTATTAGTGGATTGACGAAATTTATCAGATTCAGATGTTTCTAATTGTTTAGATACTGCTTACGTTTAATGGATTGCAAAATTACTAAATATTCAATAAAAACTATTTATAGTAGTAGCGGCTGGAACTAAATCTTTAACATTGCGGAGCATTGTGTTACACATTATATCTAAAGGTAAATCATTCGGATCGTGTCCAAAAGGATTTTCGAGTTCAGAACCAATTTCTTCAATTCCAAACAAAATAAGACTAATAAAAGCCATAACTGGAGCAGTCCACCAATTCAAACTACTAACTAATTCAACAGGTAAGATCAAGCAATAAACCACTAATAATTGCTTGAGATAAATAGCATATGCCAAGGGCATCGGTGTTTTTAAAATGCGTTCGCAACCACCTAAGATATCTACTAAATCATCTACTAATTTCTGGAGAGCAGTTAGTTGATAGACATTCAGCAGATTACGCTCATGCTGATACTGTAGATACTCTCCAAGCCAGAAAGCAATTTCTAGTGGCGGATGATTCGTATTTTTAAGTTTTACATACTGAAATGAGGACATCAATGGCATTAACTCCTCATTCACAAGTTCACGGCGTAGATGTAACTTCGTTGCGATCGCAAAAGCAACCACTAAGCGCGATGCTGCTTCCTTTTCTGTTCGATTTGTTACTGAGCATTCTTTAATTACTATCCAGTTTCCACGAGTTAAGTTACGAACGGTATTGACTAAACTTCCCCAGAGTTTTCGACCTTCCCAAAATCGCTCATAAGCTGTATTCGTCCGAAAAATTAATAATAAACTTAAGATGAGATTAAAACTCAAGACAATATTAGGAACACCAGCACCTATTTTTGGCAAAGGTATGTGGGCTTCATGATATTCAAGTAGTGAAACTAAAAAACCATATGCGCTGAAAAAGAATATCCAAGGGATAATACTTAAAATAATTGATGTTTGAAGTCGTAAAACTACTTGAACCCAATGCAATTTCTCGTCAGTATAGCCATAAAACTTTTGCGTCCATGACTTCAAAGATTTATTCTTTTGATGTCTGGTCAATAGTTTATGAAACCGCTTTTTAGTAGACTTTTTTTGACGCATTTTAAAAAAGATAAAATAATGAGTTTATAGTATTTTTTAAAAAGTGGATTAATATTTTTTAGCAAAAATACGTATTTAAGAGTTTTTTGTTTTGTAAGTTTGTTAGCTAAAACCACAGATTTACTATAAATATAAAAAGTCAAAAACTTGAAAATATTTTAGATATAACTTGATTTTGTTACTAAAAACTTAGTTGATAAATAATTGTGAATATTTCCAATATTTTAAAAATGGATAATAATTTTTAAAGACTATTATCTACTAATAGTTGAAATCATAGTGTTTGTGTAAACCAACAATGTCTAACTACTTTCTACTTTTGCAAATACGTGCATTTTGAGGCATAGTTGTTTTACGTCGTTTGAGTAGCACCACAAGCAGTAAAATTCGAGCGCTCTGAGGACTACAGTATTTGCACTTGTAAGACTGTCTATGTTTGCAACGACCGTTTTTTACGGTTTTGGTTAAATTGAATTGTGGGACACCTTTATGTATCTATGATGCAATCTTTATCATTATTCTTTCGGCAACGCCCTAGTCAGGGTTAATCTTCTCTGCTTTAGAGTTGTGAACAGGATACAGACTCCAAGTATTGACACAAGAACTATAGATGAGCCGATAGTACCATAACCGAGTCCACCTTTTGCGTGTGTTTTTGTAAGAAAATCCCCTAGTGTTGCACCAAATGGTCGGGTAAGGACAAACGCAATCCAAAACAACATGACTGCGGAAATTTGGGTATAGTAATGCGCTGCTAATACCAGAGCAAGCAAACTAGCAATTAGGAGCGCTCCTCCTGCAAATCCAAGTCCAGAAGTATCGGCTAGGAAGTCGCCCAAGGCTGTACCCAAAGTATTTGAAAATAGAATTGCAGTCCAATAAAGCAGCTCAACTTTAGGCGTGTTGACGTTAGTAACAGATAGAGACCCAATACTGAATCGCCAGAATGCCAAAATAGCCAAGAGAATGCTAACTAAAATCATAGACCCCTTAGCATAGCCAAGCCCTAAAGTGCGATCCATGAAATCTGACATCGTTGTACCAGCTGTACTGGTTGCAAGGATGACGGTCCAATAAAGTAGCGGGTTATAGCTTTTCGATATCAATTGAGTTACAAGAGTAGTCAAAAATACTCCAACCAATATCATAGAACTAACAGCATAGCCCACGTTTAACGTCATCGATAAAAGGTCTCCTACCGTTTCTCCCAATGTGGTTGCACATATCTTCATTATCCAAAAAAATGCAGTAATTTGTGGAAGTTTGCTCATTTTTGCTCCTACTTACTATTGGGCTGTCATACTTTATCTGGACTTGTGGCTTCACTTTAGAGAGGAAAAGTCAAGAACTTGGAAAGATATAGCTGGGAATGAAGACATTACTATTTAGCGTAATTACTAAAAAATTATTATTTCCTGTATCTGGTGTGCTTTAGATTTGAATTGATATTGTTCAGGGCTAAAGCAGTCTCAGTTTAAGCAGCTAAATTCAAAAACTCGGAATATTTAATTAATCATGTTTATTTTTTTAATACTTTTGATATTCGTGTTTATCTTGATTATCATGTGGCTTTCTAGTTGAGCTAGTCAGATGTTCTATGGTATATTTTTTTCATTTATAATAAGTGTTAGATAATAAATCAATTAAAGTCGTATATTTAATATGTTTTTTTAGTCCTATTACTTAAATGCTTAAAATTGCTAAACACAATATCAGCGCTGCTACTAATACAAGAATACTAGTCGTAACAAAAGTTGTATAGACAGCAGCAAGACTAGAGCTAGACTAGCTAGCTCACCGATTACACGCCTTGCCCAACTTAACCTTGCATCGATTGACTCAATGTCAGCAAGCCTCATGATCGTTATTTATTGTCTGCAAAGCATGAAATACCGTCTCAAGTACATTCGTCCACTCTGGAGAGTTGATATATTCTTGGTCAGCAACACCAATTCCTGTTGCCTGAAAAACTCGCTCGATTGCGTGTAAAACAGCCTCGATTGCCTGTGCTTCGCGCTCATTCTTGAGGAAAAGACCAATTGCACCTTTAGGATTTTCTACTAGGCTTGTATCGTCGTAAACAAAGTCAAATGCAAACTCGAAATAGATAAAATGCACGTTAAAGTTGCAGTGTTTCTCCTCAATTTCAGATGGAATCTTCAAATGGTTCACATTCTCTTGAATGAGCGATACTTGGCGTTGATCTTTTGCATCTGCCAAACTACGCAAATTTTCCAGTAGTCTCTCTCTCAACTCAGGAAATTTCAACCAGACTTTATCTGCTTGGCTAGAGTTCATAACATTATCTCCATATCAGCCTCTCTGTAACGGCTAGCAGCAGTAATGGCAAGCTGAGATTTCACCTTCTACCTATGAGAACTAGCCCTAAAACAACTAGCCCATAGCATATTAGCCGCCCTACTACAGAGGTTGCTAGAAACCCCCAAGCTACTATCAACCTGCCAAACAATGTTTCAAATAGCAGACGATAGCCAGGCGGTTGGTTAAGATACCAGTCTTTTGGAATCCAGCTTGGGTCAACGTATTGTTTTGCCAAAGGTAAAACATCAACTTCATTCGTACTGCCCATGTTGTCGTTTAGCAGGAATTTAAGATTAATGAATGCCATCACTGCTAAAACTCTAATCCCTATCTGATATAAGCTTGGTAGGAGTTTGCCCACCTCAGTCATGCCAAGTCCTCGTGTAAAGCCCCTTAAATTTGAGCTTGAGGTTTGACTTTACATAACAAAAGTCAAGAACTTGGAAAGATTTTTTAAACCGCATTAGTCATTTTGCATATCACAACGATTCTTGCTGTGGCTATTACATTTGATCTATATAGCCAGCGAATGTTGCTGCTTCTTTTTTGGAATGATGAATACACAAGTAAGTAAACAGAAGAACATAACAGAATCTAGTCGTGGCTGAGGTGCTCGCACTTAATTTTTTCTAGTCAAAGTCAATCTTTCCGAGTTCTTGACATTTACTACTTAGAGTGGGATATGCCCATGTAACATATGCAAATTACTATGAGTCAGTATCCTTACACTCATTAACGAATAACATTAAGCTAACGGGAAATTAGGCTGTATCTGCATTCAATTTACTAGGCTTTTAGCCTTCAAATCGTGGTTATTTTTATGCCATTCACTCATTAACTGCTGAGTATAGTTATCTGCCAGTAAGAGAATCACAATGACTATTTTTTGAGTGTTCTTTACCATTACACATCTTAGACTTTAGTTTTCTACCGGAGCTTTAAAAATTAACGAGACAAGATTAAATGGCGGGTTTATACTAACGGGATTAGAGGAGAGTCAACAATCACTAGATATGTAGCTTCTGTCTTTAGAAAAGCTGGACACCATATCTTTAATAAGTCCACAGGTAGCGCTGCTAGAACTCTACGATCCAATGGAATTTTTTTTGACTTTAAACGTAAGGATTACATCAATGTTAACGCATAGATCAAAATTTTAGATAGTTTCTATCGGTAGAAAGCACAAGTTGTAGTGCTTGAATGTATAACTGTTAACCCTGTTTATTTCTAGTGATTAAATAGTGGGGCGCTGATCTGATCTTTTTAGTCCGGCGCGAACACTCTGCGAGCGCAGAGTTTTTCCAAGCAGCGTTAGTAATCATGTAATTCATCCTGCAAATTGCTCTGTTCTGGTTGAAAAAGCTCATGAATCTGTGAACACAAATAAGGGTCAGGAACTAGCATAAAAGATTCATAATTACTCTAAAAATATTAAGCAGGAGAAATATCATGAAAAAAGTGTTGAACAGGGTTCCAGAGGTTACAATTTTTTTCTGGATAATTAAGATTTTAGCAACCACAGTAGGTGAAACTGCGGCTGATTTTTTGGCGTTCACGATGAACCTTGGTTTAGGCGGTACATCTTACATTATGGGCGGTTTGCTACTGATTGTACTTTTCAATCAGTTTAGACTTAAACGGTATGTTCCAGTGAGTTACTGGCTTGTAGTCGTTTTGGTAAGTATTGTTGGCACACTAATTACCGATCGATTGGTAGACGAGTTTGGAGTAACTTTGATGACAACTAACATAGTTTTTAGTGTCGCCTTATCAGCAGTTTTTGCACTTTGGTATTTGAGCGAAAAGACATTAGCTATGCACTCTATTAATACAACCAAAAGAGAGCTGTATTATTGGGCGGCTATTTTGTTGACGTTTGCCTTGGGTACTTCAACAGGAGACTACTTAGCTGAGGCTTCGGGTTTGGGTTATGCCCAATCAGCAGTAGTATTTGGTGCTTCAATTGCAGCAATAGCAGCTAGTTATTATTACTTTCGGATGAATGCAGTTTTGGCATTTTGGTTAGCCTACATCTTGACTCGTCCACTTGGAGCATCGATAGGCGATCTACTATCACAACCTGCTTCATCAGGTGGTCTGGGTTGGGGTACAACTGGAACGAGTATGGTTTTTCTTTCTATCATTGCAAGCCTAGTTATTTACTTAAGCCTTAAGCATAAGAAACCAGCATTACTGCCAATTGACCGACAAGATTGATTGGCAGTGAGGTGGCGATTTGCCATGTCGCTCAACAGGGTTGTGTTGCAAAAACTGAAGAAGTGATAGGCTAAATAAATTTTCCTGAAAAGATTAAAATATAGGGAGTTGTGAACGCTATCAGCGACGAGAGAAGGGTGAGCACAATCAAGGCAATAGCTGATTTTTTCATAAATGCTTTAGCAATCTGTAAATAGCAATACTTGCCTTCACTATTCCCCGAACTAAGAAGGAGACGAATCTGCTCTCTCCTAACTTTTTAAAGTTTGACTGATTAATCTGTAAGTCCTGAATCTTCCGAAACGGTAAGAGATCAGTGAAAGTTTCAAACTGGTATTACTTACAACTCATAAAAGCCAAGAACTTGGAAAGATTTGCCTATGATTGAAATATTTTGTGTAATCCCTGAATTATTCGACGTGAATCTAAGCTCCGGTGATCCAAGAAGTTCTTAATATTTATTAGCCATCTATATCTTCTGGTAGCCTGACTTCCTGCTCTACGGCGAGTCCAGCCAGAAAACTCCGGTCTTCACTGATGTGGGGAAATTTTAATTGTGAATCGGGAATTCCTCTCTGCACTTGCCATTGACGGAGGATAGCAAAGCTTCCATTTGTCAAAATCCGCAGTCGGGGAGGAGGGATTGGATCTCGGCGACTAATTTCATAATGGGTGTTAACTTCCTGAAGCCTGCGGTCAAACCTAGCAAGGAAAGCTTGCAAGTTGTTGAGTGTCTGGTTAGGAGCCACTTCAATGTTCACTAGATAGCGAGCTGGGAAATCGTGTTCAGATAAGGTAATACAGAAATCTTCTAAAGGTAGGTTAAATTCTTGTTGCAAGGCTTGCATTACCTGAGTTACATGAAACTCAGTCGTTTTCTCAGTTGTAGAAGAAATGAACCCACCGCGACGGTAACGAAAGACAATTAGGGGTGCTGTCTCGTAAAAACCTATAACCTCAACGACATCGCCAATGTCGTAACGGTAGAAGCCACCATAGTTTGTGATCAGAATTCGGTAGCGTTCTCCTGGCTTAACTTCCATAGCTAGTAAAGTTTTGGGATGCTCTACCTCCCATTGGTCTTCAGGGATGAACTCAAAAAAGCCACTCTCGATCGCCAGGATGCTGCTGTCGTTGTTGAGGTCGTGGTAAATACTGAACATCCCTTCTGCTGATGAGTACACTGCCCCCCATCCGGGAGTATCGCTGAAGTAGGTAGGAAATCGCTCAAAGTAAAAATCTGATGTTCCCCCGCGTGCCGTAGCGACAAAAGACAGATGCGGCCAAGCGTTCTTGGGGGTGAGCCGTCCCTTTGAATTCAAGATTTTCCGCAATTGAGCGGCGCAACTGGGAGCAGATGACCATTGCCGCTCCAGACTGGCTCGAAGTTCTGGTTCCAGTTCTAACCAACTTGCTATTGTACCTTTTTCTAAGTTCTGGATCAGGTCTTCGGCATAGCGCTCCAAATAGTTGCAGGTTCGCAGTATCAGCATGGGAAAGTTAGCAATTATACCGCGCATTGACCGTTCTCGTAGGGCAAATAGCAGACAAATGTAGTGGCGAGTTAGACTGTCTGCTGCCTGTATGGTTTCGTAAGGGTGGGCAAAGAATTGCTTGTAGAGACGCTTATCCATGCGGAGAACGCCAGCACTGGATGGACCGTACTCAATACCGCCACTGGTACGTCCCCATGCTTGCGTTGAGTTAGTCACTAGCAGTTTGCCAAACTGTAGTTTCCGCTCTCGCAATGCTTCACTTAAAAAGCCCATACTTGTTAAAGTAGCTGTGCGGACAATATCCTGCGTTCGCCTAGTCGTTGGGATTAGTTTTTTCTTTCCAGTCGAGCCGCTAGTTAGAGTCAAATAAACAACTGGAGCGGCTGTGAGAATGTTTTGCTCACCCCTGGCGATGCGCTCCATTAATGGTTCATAACTGCTGTAGGGTAGGATGGGAATTTGTTCACGAAAAGAATCAATGGTTTTAATCTCGCTTAACCCATATTTCCGACCAAGTTCTGTATTTTGATGAACCAGCAACAGGTCGCGCAAAAACTGCTCTTGCACAGCTTCGGAATAGCGAGTTTTTTTTACAAAGTTGGCTTTGGTATGTCTAGCAACAGCAGCCAAGCTTGATAGCAATAAATTTGTCATTAGAGTCTTACAACGGTCAGTAAAAAAACACTGAACATCACTTTGGGTAAAACCGCATTTAATGGCGTTACCACTCGTGTCCTCATAGTCAATTCCCGGATGTGTAATGCAACCTTAGATAGGAAAAGTCAAGAACTTGGAAAGATTGGCTTGCCTGAGTCTAAAAGTTTTGTTCTTGACTCCTCCAGGCTGTAAAAGCATTTAGAGACGTTCTAAGAACCGTATTTACCTTTGTATCCTGCTTCCTCAGCAACCCACTAAATAGAAATTCCCAGTTTTTAGCTGGGAATGAAAAAAGGTATGAGGAGCAGTACATCTCGTATTGACAAGCAGACTCCCTTGTAGTGTGAACCGGAAGCCTTGCCTCTTAAGAGTAGCGAGCAAGGCTTATAGGCATTAGTTGCAGATAACTGCAATACAAGAGGCAGGTTTGCCGAATTGAGATGCCACTCATGAGTAACTCTAGATAGCATTTGTCAAGAACTCGGAAAGATTCAGCTAGATCTGAGAAATTCTGCTTGGATGGTTTTCAGCTTCGTTATAAAGTTTTCCTGCTTTACAGGACAAAGGGTGAGTTATGAATGCCCCCATCACCAACAAATCCGATTAGCGTCAGTGTTCCACATCTGACCTGTACATGAAAACTTGCCCACGGATGACTTAAAATTTTCAGCCTTGCAACTCCTATTCGGTTGTGTGTGTAACTAGATGTCCTCTACTGAGGACTCAGTGGCATAACTGGCTAACGCTGACGAGGCAACGAAAGTTGCCACTACAAAACTTTTTAATTTTAGGTACAACAAGTTCCTAAACGTTTCCACATTTGTATTAATTGGGCGGTAGAATGCCTACTCTACAAAAACTTTGGTCAATGTGGGTATGTAAATTAGAAGACTTTTAGCTTACCTCTCGCTATGAGATTGAAGCGTTTCCAGTGCAATATCACCATTTTTATGCGAACTGCGCTCTGCATAAATTCAACCTAAGATGGGCAATTACCTCACTTTTTTGAGGCTACGCGACAACACCCAGTAACTCGTACACCACCCAGATGCTTTTATTTCGCACTCTTGTTCACCTTGATCATTAATGCGAGTATTCAACACCTCTAGCTCTTTGCCGCGACAGGTGACAGCCATCGCCCCTTTTTCTCCTGAGTAGTAGCAGCGATCTGCTTGCAGCAGCGCTTCGCTATCGCCTACCCGAAAAACCTGCGGTTGCCTTGTCGTTGTCGTCGGTGTTAGTTCGGATTGTTGGGCTGATTGAGGTGCTTTTATAGGTGCTGAAGCGGCATCCGGTTGACTGACGACCTTACTGACGACTTGCTGACAACCTTCACTGACGACCTGAGAGTTTGATTCTATAGGTAGTTCAGGCTCATTAATGGGTAGAGCGTCAAAACTTGGGGATGACTTATCAACTTTTACTACTACGGATGATAATTGATTTTCTATTCCAATAAGTTTTGAAGTCAAAAGGTTGTCAGGGTTGTCAGATTCCTTATTTTGAGCAGGTTTTAGGTTGTCAGAGCAGTTGTCAGAGCAGTTGTCAGATAGGTTGTCAGTCGTCAGACTGTCTTCCAAAGTTAGTGTAATGTCACCATCAGTTCGCAGTCGTAAAGAGCGGAGCAGCCTTCGTCCAAAGTTATCGCGGTCGTAGTTGACATCACCCCAACTAAGAGTCTGCTGGCATAGCTCAATCAGGTCAGAACTGAAGTTGTTTTTACCCTTAGCCTGAAGACCACTGACGCGGCAATAGTGGGAGTAGGAACCAAACAGGGTTGAGATATCAGGGTTGTAATCTTTATCAGCCCATTCTGAGCGATCGCACCCGATTTGAGTTTTGGAAGTTGGTTCATGAATAACCCACTCGTTAACCCAAGCAGCAATTGAATCAGTGCGGATTTTGGCTTGCCACAGCGTAGGGCTAACCCCGTCCTTCCCTATGCGGCGGAGGACGCGGGTAATTTCATCGTTAGGAATTGACAGCAGGTAATTAGTGAATGCTGATAGTTCTGGCTCAAACTCAGCCTCTAAGTCCCTAACGCTGTCTGTTGCTGGTTTGTGGTCAAAAGCCAACATGAGAATTCGTCGCGTTAGCCAACTACCGCCGTCCGCATGGAAGATAGGCGAATTAGAAGTGACAACCGCCATACCTGGAAAGCGGAAGTTCAAACCGTCCTTATATAAGCGCCGTCCAGAAAGAGTGTCTTGACCCGTCAGCCGCTTGAAGTTGGATAAGCTGCCTGTTACCTTGTCTTGGTCTGGGAGAATGACCAAGCGCTTGCCGATTAGCATGGCTACCGAGTGCTTATCTTCTAGATCAGTTAAACTACCATTCCAACAGTTTTGGGAACCGATAAGTGCTTCTAATAGCCGCGTGAAAGTAGATTTTCCTGAACCACCAACCCCAATTAAGTGCAGGAACTTGTGTAAGTCAGAGCGACCGCGCAATACTGCGGCGGCGAAACAGAGCAGAATTTCTTTGTGCGCTTGATTTCCTGTCGCTTCATCTAACCAGCTATCTATTGTTGCCCACCCAGTAGCTACAGAGTTGTAGGGGCGTGGTAAGCACCAAGTTAGGCGATATCCAGGGGCGTGTTGGTGGAACTGCCCCGTTGCCAGTTCTAGAACACCATCGGTAAAGGGCAGAATCTCACTCATCGAGCGTTCGTCCCAGACACGCTCAAACAACCGCCGTCGCATCTTGGCAACGACGTTGGTTACATAGGAAGCGCTACCGTACCCAATGATGCCTTTAGACTCTAGAATCGCATCTACGACTGATTCTAGGTATAAGTCACTGATGGGAGTCCAAACGCCTTCACGTTCTAAGCTGTAATGCATCCAGGTTTTATGCTCATCGTTCCACAGTAGGCGATCTCGGTAATCTTCAATGATGGAGCGCCCAACGATATCAGATGGTGGCAGCTTGCCAGTTCTGTGTGTTTCTGGCTGTTGCATCTGCTTTTCCCAAGCAGTAATATCAACCACCTTGCCCAATACCTTACGCTTAAACTGTTCACCGCCGTGATTCTGGATGTAATCATCCATGCCCTTACCCTCTGCCACTGTCCAAAGTCCCGTTGCACTATAAAGTGGGGCTTTAAACAGCTTAAGCTGGTGAGCTAATTTATGTTGCGCTATTAAGACATTCTTATTATCAGCACAGTCAGCATCAAAAGCGATGATGAATCCAAATCCGGCTTTGGCATAGCGTTCCAATGTCGGCACTAGATAGCGCTTGCCTTGTGGATCAGCATCCGAAGATGTTAACCCCATCTCGACACCCAGCAGGGCGATAGTGGGAATGCCGTTAGCGCAACCCGCGATCGCCTTAAAAAATCCCTCGGTTAGCACTAAGCAGGGATGCCCCTCAATCTTGTATGCCTTAGATTTAAGTGCTTCTAAGTCATCCCAGTAATAGGGGTCAGTTGGATGGGTGGGCAGCATAGCGTCGTATTCGCCCAAGGGGGAGCGGTACTTGGCTGCTTTCTTGTCGCCCTCTTTCTTCCAAGGTTTATCTGGTTTGTATTGAATTTGATGGTTGCAGCCCTTGAGCCAAATACCGTCTGATAACGCCTTGTACCCCAAGTATTGAGTTGCGTAGTTGGCTATGACTGAGTGGCAATTAGCTAAAACCCACTGAGGATTTAAGCCTCGTTTCTCGGTGCATTCCTTGTAATGCCGTGCCGTTAGCTGCGAAGCTTCACAGGCTGGAATGACTTGTGCTGTTGCGATGGTGGATTGGTTTTCTGTTTCTTTTAGCATTATCTCAACTCCTTTGTCGGAGCCGAGAACCAAGCCTGAGTATGCGATCGCCTTATGGACTGCGATCGTATCCTTTCGCCTAACAGCTAGGGGAGGATAACTTTTTTCGCAAAAATCGCAAAAATCGAGTTATCCTGATGGAAAGTATTAAATTAATGATCTAGCTGTCAGTGTTGGGGAAAGTTTCCAGCTTACGTCCCGACTCTGACCTTTTTTTTGCGTGTGTTTACAACGGATTCAAAACGAAAAGAACGTTAGCCAAACCGGACGGTCGTGCTAACGCTCTCATAACATGAACGAAACTGACTTGTGCAGATGCTACTTAATGCAGCCAACCTGCGAAAAATATTCATAGAAAAACCTCTGTTGCCTCAAAGTAAGCTAACAAAACTATTGCTCAAATATTGGAAGATTTGGGCGGAAAAATAAGCTTGATCTAGAGAATACACCCCCAGAAGAAAAAATGAGCAGTTGATACTTAAGAATTTAATATAGACGATTATCGTCTACAGAGCCAGCTTAGTCGAATGTAGCATCTTGTTCCAGAGTTTGAGTTTCTGGATGAGAGCTACCAATATTAGTGGTCAGAGGATAAAACAAGCCCGTGAAAGAATGGGATGGGATCAAAACGAGTTAGCGGCTGCTCTCCAGGTAGACTTTCAAATCAAATTAGACCAGTCAGATATATCTGAGATTGAACGTCAAGTACGGGGCGTAAAGGACTTTGAGCTAGATGCAGTTTCTCGCTTATTAGGGGTCAGCCCTGAGTGGCTTCTACGCGGAGATGAGAAGTTGTAAAAACAGAACTACTTGGAAAAGAAGTTAAACCGAGTTTATTCATCAGTCCTCAACTCTGCAATAAACCGATCCAAAGCTTCCTTGATGCGCTCTTTACTCTCCGAGCGCTTAACCACTCGCCAGTTGCTTAGAATGCGATCGCGTATTGCCTCTAAGTCTTGTTGTTGCTGCGTCTGTTGCCCAAAAGATTGCAACTGCTCTCTCAGGCTGCTAACTCCCCCAACTGTTGCCCTTCTAAAGCCTCTATACGTGCTTTGATTTCAGCTAGATGTGTGTCTAGGCGTTCTGTTAAGGTTGCCTCCTTCTCAGCTAGGTGAGTGTCTAGGCGTTTGATGATAGTTGCTTCAATCTCTGCGGGGTCGATAGCTGAGTTTTGGGGAGTTTCCAATCCTAAGTATTGCCGCATAAAGCCTACCAACAAATCAGTAGCAGTGGTGTTATCAACCTTGGCTTTATCTATGAAAGCTCGTTTGAGTTCGTCATCAACTCGAATATTCAATTGACCCGACATAGGTTTTTCTAGCTAGTGCATATACAAATTATTAACCTATCACTGTATCTATGCAACGCCTATAAGTAAATTGTATATACTTAGTCTTTACAAAGTATTGACGAAGTTTGTTTAAACGCCTATACTATGTATAGTCAAAAATTACGCTACAGCCCAAGAAAAACTGACTAACTAACAAATTCCGGTACTCGCTACACGCCGGACTAATAAAAGGAATTTCCCGATGAACGCCCAAGATTTTCTTACTTTTCTATTCGATGCGATCGCACTCTCGTTTCTCACCATTGCAACCATCGACTTCATTACAGGACTCATGCCACGCCTCAAAATATCCCCAACCTCGCCTGGTCAATTAAGCCTATTTGATCACAAGCCTGAACCACTTCCCTTGTTGCCTGACCCCTGGACGCTGCCAATAGTTGACATCCTCCCCACCCTGCTTTTAAGCGAGGATGGGGATTCTTAAACCTCAC
>ERZ501023.53-NODE-53-length-38978-cov-6.602292_pt1 | contig 38978 bp, 32 predicted proteins | sample MGYA00248839_ERZ501023 | MGnify/ENA primary metagenome ERZ501023 (study PRJEB25958, sample SAMN03398596) | human skin metagenome | study: EMG produced TPA metagenomics assembly of the Human Skin Microbiome Metagenome (human skin metagenome) data set.
TATTCCCTAGTCCCTAGCCCCTAGTCCCTAGCCCCTGTTCCTCACTTGATTCCGGAATAATCGGAGCGCCATCTTTGAGGTTGAGGATACCTGAGACGACGAGTTTTTCTCCTGGCTGTAATCCTTCAAGAACTTGGTAGTTATTACCTTTGATATCACCTAATTCAACGGGCTTTTGTCGAGCTATTAGTTGGGGTTGTCCTTGTTGTGATGCCTGTTGTGTTTGAGCTACATAAACAAAAGGCTCCCCAGCCAAGCGAGTTACTGCTGTTGTGGGAATTAATACTCCTGGGCGCTGATTCCAAATCACTCTGGCGCGGGCAAATTGGTCAGCCCGTAGTTGACCTCTGGAGTTATCAAAAAGTGATTTGATTAAAACTGATTGCGTGTCGTTAGTTACGTTAGGAGAGATGAAAAATACGCTACTCGTCCCTACGCTTTGACCTTGGGCGTTCAATACCTCGACTGGCATTCCTATCCGCAATTGAGGCGATCGCTCAATTGGCACCGAGACGTTCACTTCCAATGGTTGGTTTTGCGTAATTGTAGTTAATTGGGTGGAAGTATTCACAAAATCCCCTACTTTAACGGGAATATCACCAACTGTGCCAGCAAAAGGCGCGGAAATTCTGTAGTATTGCAACTGGACTTGTTGCTGTTGGGTATTTGCTTGCGCTTGCAACACTGCTTTTTCAGCTTGAGCCACAGCAGATTCTTGAGCTTGAATTTGGGCATTAATTGAACCAAGACCAGCTCTTGCTGCTTGCAGGCGATTGTTATACTGCTCTTGTGTCTGCCGCGATACAGCCCCTTGAGAAGCAAGACCAGAATACCTTTCGTATTCCTGCTGGTTCAATCGCACATCAGAAAGGTTAGATACCCTTTCAGCCCTCAAAGATCTAAGCGTAGCTCTAGCATTTTCCAGTTCTGCTTGAGCTGCTTGCGCGGCGGCGCTAATACTACTAACTGCTGCTTGTTGTTCAGCAGCGTCTACTTGCATAATTACCCTTCCCGCCGCAACTTGATCTCCTGCTCTCACAAGTATTTGACTTACTTGACCTTGAATACGTGGTTGCAAAGTTACAGAACGGCGGGACTGGAGACTAGCGATAAAATCTGAACTTTCTTGTAGTGAGCCTGTTTCCACTTCCGCAAGCCTAACTTTGATTCCTGGCGGTGCTTGAGCGGCAGATTCACCTTGGGAACTAAACATCCGCCATAGGATAATGCCTCCACCCATTAATAGTAGCGCTAGCAATAACCAAAGCCACTTTCGCTTTAATAGAGGTGGCTTCGATGCTGTATGCAAGCGCTCATCTACAACAGAAGCCTGAGTATCAGATGTATGCACACTGTTATCTACAACAGAAGTATGAGGATCGGGGGAGTTCATAGCTGACAGAGAACCTAAAATAAGTGAGTTTTCTTGCCAAAGTCTAGAGACGCAGACAGCCGCTTTAACTTAAAAGTGAACTAGACTCTGCTCTGTTAGTAGTAAATTTTCTAATTGCTTAAACTAAGCCTACAGATAGATGCTTTTTGAGATTTTTCAACTAGTAGTAAGAATGTTTTAATTTTGCTCAAAATTTAAGCAATTAAGCCTGTGCAAAGACGCGCTCCTGGTTCAGTTTTCTAGCATCTTTGCATAAAATTTCTCCAATACCTATTAGAAACTTATAGCGCGTTTCTGAGATTTTTGGGGTTGTTGCGGTATATCTGCTCAAAAGAACCGTTAAAGTAGCTTTTCAAGAATTAATAGTCATTAGTCATTTGTTGTATTTATTAAGTTCATCCTCCGCCTCAAAGTAGGTGGGGTTTAACTAATGACTGAGGACAAATGACCCCTTCGGGGTTCGCCAGTCGCTCATGGGGGAAACCACGCTAGTCCGTTGCGGGGGTTCTCCCCAAGACCGCGCTGGCTCACTAATGACTCGCGCTGTGCGCGTTTATTGCTTAAGCTAAATCGAACAGCAAGATTTCCGCGCCGATATGTGTACTAATTTGCAATTGTTCAGAGCTGCTTATTTGCACACCATCGCCTGCTCTTAGTTCTTGACCATTTAGAATTGCTACACCTTGCGCTATTTGTAGCCAGCCATAACGGTTAGGCTTTAGGGCATAAGTTACAACATCACCAGCTTCCAAGACAGATGTGTATAAGTCAACATCTTGATGGATGGTGACAGCACCTTCACGCCCATCTTTAGCAGCAATTAACCGTAGTTTGCCCTTCTTCTCCTCCAGGGGAAAAGCTCGCTGTTCGTACCTTGGTGGCAATCCTTGGGTATCAGGAATAATCCAAATTTGCAAAAAGTGAACAGGATCTGTTTGTGAGGCATTGAATTCACTATGGGTGATGCCAGTACCAGCACTCATGACTTGTGCTTCGCCTGGATAAATTACTGCTCCAGTACCTAAGCTGTCTTTATGCTCTAAAGCACCTTCTAAGACATAAGTCAAAATTTCCATGTCGCGGTGACTATGAGCGCCGAAACCAGCACCAGGTAAGACGCGATCGTCGTTAATTACTCGCAGAGAGCGAAAACCCAGGCGCTTGGGATCGTAAAAATTGCCGAAGGAAAATGTATGGTAGCTATCTAGCCAGCCAATTTTGGTATGACCCCGCGCACTGCGATCGTGGATTAAGTTGGTCATTGTATTCTGAGACATATTTTATACCTCACTTTCTGCTGTTTTAGTTGAATTTTCGTTAATGCAGTGTTGTGATGCAGGTGCTGATAAGTTACATCACTTTTGAGGGTTGATCTGCTTGATCTAGCTTTGACCGCGTTCTCGCGTTGAACGCAGGCTCCAAAGAGAGTTTCGGGACGGAAGCTTCCGCCCCGAAATCTCTCATCCAATTCATCGGCGGAGTACCGTTCACCTCAATACAGAAGTCAAGCGCTGATAATAGCTCCGAAACTTAGCTACAGAGGCTACGTCTGCCGCACCTGCTGCTACAAATTCTTGGCGATCGCCCACTGGAAATTACACAGCTAAATAGTCTCTGCCAAGCGACTATTAACACGATTAATACCACCGAAATTATGAGGTTCTGCTATAACTCCCGATTAGATCAACACTTCACGTTCAATCGTTTTTGCAATGTCGTTCATTTTGCTCACCTTATGATTAGGCAAATTTGCTCACCTATTTATATTTTAACATCAAATAAAAATATGTCAAATTATTTAATATTGAAGCAATAAAATACAAGCCCCTACCAAGAGTTAACGTCTATTCCTGTTTACCTAGCCGCCGACACAAACGACTCAGTTCTTCTTGCTCTAAAGCGGAAAGAATACTCATCTCATTTACTACGGCTGCTACATGAGATGGAAAAATCTGGCTAATTAGCTGTTGCCCCTTATCAGTTAGAGAAACTTTGATGCAACGCCGATCTTCGATTTGGCGATCGCGTTTCACCAATTCCTGCTTCTCAAGGTTGTCAATAACTAAAGTAATGTTGCCACCACTTTTAAGCAGTTTCTCAGCAAGGTCACGTTGGTACAACGAACCCAAGTGAAAAAGCGCCTCAAGTACCCCAAACTGCGTGATAGTTAACTTAGTTCCCTCTAGATGCCGATGGATACGACTTGATGCTGAATCTGCTGCGCGGATCAATTTGATGTAAGTGTCTAAAGCTCTAACTTCCTCTTTTGTACCACGATATCGAGTTCCCATTAATTATTAAATATCTAATCATTTAATATTAATTTATCTTAAATGCTTGTTTTTGTCAAAGGAACTACAGTTCTAACGCGCACAGCGCGAGTCATCAGTCATCAGTCACCAGGGAATAAGAATTCTGCATAGCCAATGTCCGCAAGTGGAGTATAAACGCTCTAACCAAGGACTAATAACTAATGACTACTCACTTAATTACCCTTCACCGCCTTCGCCGCCTTCACCACCTTCGCCGCCTTCTGGAGTAGTTGTTGGAGTAGTTGCTGGTTGCGTCTGTTCTACTACGGGTGGCGTTTGTTCTTCTGTTTGTTCGCCGCCCTCTCCTCCTTCACAACCTGCAAGCGGTGTCATTAATCCTAATAGCACTAAAAGACCTGCTGTTTTACTTTTCATGGTGATGTACTTTATTTCACAAATAAGAAAATTTTTCAACTTCTCACTTTACAAGTAAACGGCTAATTGCACTACTACCTCACAGCTTTTGACTAGTTTGATCAACACTACTACCCATGTAACTGACTGAACCGACTAGTATCTAGTTGCTACACAGCTGGTATAGCCTACGGTAATCATGGAGATCAGGCGCTGATGCGCAATCAGGAGAAACTACTTCTCTTTACTTGCTCACTGCCCCATAGTCTTTATCTCACTTCCAACCAGCGCTATCCATTAGTTTTACAGCTTCTGGGTTATTTTCTCCATAGGCAGCAACATTAACCGTAGAAGTTTTGAACTTACCAAAGCTAGCAACTGTTGCATTCGGCTTCATCCCAGAAGCAACAGGTATCTCGTTATTGACGTTGGCGAAGATTTCCTGTGCTGCTGGTGTAGCTAAATATTCTAAAAACGCGATCGCACCTGCTTGATTTGGAGCTCCTGCAACTACACCAGCACCATTAATATTCACATGAGTGCCATCTTGTTGCTGATTAGGGAAGAACGCGCCAATTTGATCGGCAACTTTCTTATCTGCCGGATCACTTGACTGTTTTAGTCGCGCTACATAGTAATGGTTGACGAGCGCTACGTCACATTCACCTGCTGCTATGTCTTTAAGTTGGGAAACATCGTTTCCCTCTGGGGGACGGGCAAAGTTCTTGACTAAGCCTTTTAACCATTTTTCTGTTTCTGGGACACCGTCTTTTTCAATCATCCAGGCAACTAGGGACTGATTGTAGATATTTTCGGAACTGCGGACACAAACTTTACCTTGCCACTGTGGTTGAGCTAGTGCTTCATAAGTTGAAAGAGTATTGGGATTGACTCGCTCTTTGTTGTAAGCAATAACCCGCGCCCGCTTAGATAATCCCACCCAATAACCTTCGGGAGAGCGCAAATTTTCTGGGATTGCTGATTTTAGCTTCTCAGAAGAAACTGGCTGTAAAATTCCTGCTGCTTGCGCCCGCCACAGACGACTCGCGTCAACAGCAATAAATACGTCCGCAGGGCTATTTGCTCCTTCACTTTTAATTCGTTCAATTAGTTGGTCAGCCTCGCCTTCGATCAAATTAACTTTAATCCCTGTCTTTTTTGTGAAGTCTTCGTACAGAGCATTATCAGTATCGTAGTGACGCGATGAGTAAAGATTAATTTCCCTTGTCTGAGTGTTGCTTGTTGTATTCTGTGTTGTTTCTTGTCCAGATATTTCTGGGGTGCATCCGGTGGCAACGACAGCAAGTGCTGTAATTAAGCTTAATAAGTTGTGTCTAGTAATTTGCATTTGTGATTTGTTCTTAGGGCTACTAAACAGGTAGCTTTAAGTCAGTGACCTGCCTTGAGTAATTGTACAATGATGCAACTAGTTCTCAATTATTGAATTTAACTTCAACTTCTTTTTGAGAAAAAGGTGGTGCAATATTATTAGCTATGATTCTGTAGCAAAGTAATCTAGCAATACACGCGATCGCCACAACAATTAATTAAGACTAATGAAATACTTAGAAGTGATAGTATTTCTCAAATATGTGTTGACTAGCTAGCACGAAAAGCTGCAGATAAGGTAGAAGGTTGAGCTGCAGAGGTGGGAAATACTCGAATAGCCTGTCTAGCAACTGATATTCGCACCCGCGTTCCTACAGGTAGTGCAGTTTCTGCCAAGGTGCGGGCAATTAGCTCTTGCCCAGAGGGAGTTCTTAGGCAGTAGCGGCGATCGCGCCCTAAAAACTGGTGAGCGCGAATAATCACATCAGCAGCATCGTCAGCGTGAATCATTAAATCTTCTTGACGAATCATCAATTCGCTGTGATGGCACGAGTCTAAATCGCTACCCAGAGTAAAACAGCCGATCTCGGTTTCCCAGACACGCCCTTGACGACGAGCTGGAATAAAATTTGCTTGGGTAACAAACTCAGCAACGAATCGAGATGCTGGCTCTCGATATAATTCTTCCGGTGTGCCAACTTGCTCTACTTGTCCGTCGCACATGACAACTACGCGATCGCAAATCGACAACGCTTCTTCTTGATCGTGAGTCACCAAAATCCCCGAAGTTCCTGCCGCTTTAAGAATATCTCTCAGTTCCTGACGCAGCCTCAAACTTACTTGCACATCTAAATTGCTTAACGGTTCGTCTAGCAAAATTAAAGTCGGCTGAGGAGCGATCGCCCGAGCCAGGGCAACACGCTGCTGCTGTCCGCCGGATAATTGATGCGGATAGCGGTTCTCCATTCCTTCGAGTCCTACTAAAGCCAGCGCCTTTTTAACTTGATTTCTGACTGCGGCAAGTGGTCTTGAAGCACTCTGCTGTAAACCAAAAGCAATGTTTTTAGCTACGGTCAAGTGAGGAAATAAAGCATAGTCTTGAAATACCATGCCGATGCTCCGCTTTTCTGGAGTCACCCAGCGATTTGCTCCGGCAACAATTGCTCCGGCAATTTGAATAATTCCAGTTTGAGGTTTTTCAAAGCCCGCAATTAACCGTAATAAAGTTGTCTTACCACACCCCGAGGGTCCCAACATTCCTAATAGTTCTCCTTGTTGCAGGGTCAGTGTTACTGAGTCAACAGCAGGAGCAGCAGTAGAGGAAAACTGCTTAGTGACGCTGTCTAGGTGCAGAATCACGGATTGAGCCATGCGGACTAATTAAACCTTAATGTAAAGTGAGGACTGTAAAGAATTTGCTTTTCAGGAATCAGCGATTCTCAATAAAGTCAAGGCGATGCTCGAAAGCATTGACTTCTTTACTAGTGTAAATTGCCTTTGCAATTATTTCTCATTAAGCTGCAAAATATCTGAGAGTGCTTGTAAAATTGCCTTCATTGCCTTTGAAATCTGTGACTCGCTCAGTGTCCAGTTTGCGTCTTCATGGCTGGACTACCTTAGTTATAGTAATCGCTGCTTTAATCGCCGCCCCAATTCTGGTTGTCCTCAGTAGTATCTTTGCGGATGCCGGAGAAGTGCGCCGTCATTTAGCTGCCACTGTTTTGCCTATATACATCATCAATTCCCTCTGGCTAATGTTAGGTGTAAGCATTGGCGTTTTAGTAATCGGAGTGGGAACGGCATGGCTAGTAACAATGTGTCGTTTTCCTAGTAGCTCGATTTTTGCCTGGGCATTGTTACTGCCTTTGGCTGCTCCGGCATATTTGCTTGCCTACGTTTACACCGAGGTGTTGGAGTTTTACGGACCTGTACAGGTAACGTTACGGGAGATATTTGGCTGGAGTAACTCACAAGACTACTGGTTCCCGAATATCCGCTCTCTAGGAGGAGCGATCGCCATGCTTGCCTTAGTCCTTTATCCCTACGTCTACTTACTGGCACGCACGGCATTTCTAGAACAGTCAATTTGTACCCTAGAAGCTAGTCGCTTGTTAGGCTGCAACCCTTGGCGAAGTTTTATTAAGGTTGCTCTACCTTTAGCTAGACCAGCGATCGCCGCCGGGTTAGCGCTGGCATTAATGGAGACGCTTAATGACTTCGGTACTGTGCAGTATTTTGGCGTGACTACATTTACTACAGGTATCTACCGCACTTGGTTTGGCATGGGAGATCGGCTAGCGGCTTCTCAACTAGCATCCGTATTACTATTGTTCATTTTATGTTTAATTTTGCTGGAGCAATGGTCAAGACGACAGACGCGGTATTACCACACCAGTCGCTTAGAGCGTTTGTCACCTTATCAGCTTTTGGGGTGGCAAGCTGTCGCCGCCTGGATTGCCTGTTTCTTGCCGATTAGTCTCGGCTTTTTACTACCGGCTTTATTTTTGCTACAAATGGCGATCGCCAACGCTACCCAAACTTTTACCAGAGGATTTTGGCAGTTCGCTAGCAATAGTCTCATCCTAGCCACCCTCACGGCAGTTCTAGGGGTAATTATGGCGCTAATTATGGCATATGGGCTAAGGCTACGTCCTAGTTGGGGCATGAACTTGGCGGTGAAAACTGCTTCTGTAGGCTATGCCGTACCAGGAGCGGTTATTGCTGTAGGCGTGTTAATTCCGGTTGGCAGATTTGATAATGCTGTTGATGCCTGGATGCAAGCGAATTTCGGCATTTCCACTGGTTTATTGTTTAGTGGCACGATCGCGGCTTTGATATTTGCTTATCTTGTGCGGTTTCTGGCAATTTCTTTCAACACTGTAGAAGCTAGCTTGGGTAGAATTAAGCCTAACCTAGATGATGCTTCTCGCTCCCTCGGTCACAGTTCTACTAGCACATTAGTAAGGGTTCATGCGCCGCTTATGAGTCATGGGTTACTAACTGCGGCAATATTGGTGTTTGTAGATGTGATGAAGGAACTTCCCGCTACTCTAATTATTCGCCCTTTCAATTTTGATACTCTCGCAGTCCAAGTTTATCGCCTAGCTTCCGATGAACGACTTGCAGAAGCTGCTGCCCCAGCTTTGGCGATCGTTGCTGTTGGCATTATTCCGGTAATTCTTCTAAGTTGGCAGATGACTTACACAGGGCTTACGCAAACACAAAAATTAGGGCTAAGCGATCGCGCTTAAACTTGAGGTATGACTTTTAGCATCGATTACTGCCAATATTTATTGAGCAGTCCGATTAACTATACGGTCACGAACTTAGCCGCTCATTTCAAAGGTATCAGTCATGACCGGATTAACCTTTATCTGCACGGGGACACACCCCGATTGCTGTGAGACAACGTCAAAAGGCTCGTGCAACCGTCAGAGAACGGCTATTTGCTTCTCCAACTCCCCGCGCGATTACTTCCGCACAAATTGCATCTGTGCCAATTAACCCCGTCAGCCCATGTTGCTCAGTAGAACCAATCGGCAGAATAATACCTTTAGATTGCTCTAAATAAGCTTCTACTTCAGTCCAGGTACTTAAATGTAGTAACATTTTTAATTACCTTTTGTCTAAATAGGAAATAACTTGCTAACTGAAATCTGGCAAAATAAATATACTAACGGATTAATTAGGTAAAAATGATATAGAACACAGGATTAGTAGTACCCCTCTTTAGCGCTCGATGGAACTTGATATTGTTACACTTTTCTCAGGTTGTGGAGGACTCGATCTAGGTTTTGCTCAAGCAGGTTTCAATGTGATATGGGCAAACGAATTTGATAAAGATATCTGGGAAACTTATGAAAAAAATCATTCTCACACTTTTTTAGATAAAAGAGATATTAGGAGAATTTCTCCAACAGAAATACCAGATTGTATTGGTATAATTGGTGGCCCTCCTTGCCAAAGCTGGAGTGAAGCTGGTAAGCAAAAAGGCATAAATGATGAACGAGGTCAACTTTTTTTAGACTACATTCGGCTTCTTAAAGATAAACAGCCCTTATTCTTTTTGGCTGAAAATGTTTCTGGAATGCTGCATACAAAGCATCATAAAGCAATAGATAATATAATTACTGCCTTTGAAGAAGCTGGCTACAATGTCTCATATAAATTGCTCAATGCTAAGTATTACAATGTGCCACAAGATAGAAAACGGGTTGTTTTTGTTGGTTATCGTCTTGACTTAAAAAAGCAATTTAATTTTGATTGCCTTGCTTGTACGCTTCCTATTCCTACTTTAAAGCAAGCGATATGGAATCTACAAAATTCAGCTTTGCCTGCTATTGATAAAAGTAAAACAAATTTACTTTGTTCTATTCCTAATCATGAATATATGCAAGGAGGTTTTTCTAGTATTTATATGTCAAGAAATCGAGTTCGTCTCTGGGATGAACCATCTTTTACGATTCAAGCAGGAGGACGACACGCTCCTATCCATCCACAAGCCAATAGAATGATTCATGTTGGTAAGGATAAATGGATTTTTGATCCAAACTCGCCGCATCCTTATAGAAGGCTATCTGTGCGAGAATGTGCTAAAATTCAAACTTTTCCTGACACTTTTATTTTTTACTACAAGGAATTATCTGCTGCTTACAAAATGATTGGTAATGCTGTACCTGTCAATCTTGCCTACGCTGTAGCACAAGCTATTAAGGTAGATATACTCAACTTTCAAAAGTGTGAACAGGTAAAAAACTTATTATAACTAAGCCTCAAGTTAAATTAAATTTAACTAAATGCTTTTAATGTAAAATAATGGCAAATCTTCTGCAAGCAATTTATACAGCTATTAATAACCAGATTGTAGATGTAGCAAGTTTTTATCGTAGTAAGAATAGAATCAATGCTGTTGGCGATGCTTTAGAACTTTTCATTAAAGATATTTTTGCTGATACGTTAAATGAAACTAACGAAGTAAAAAAGAATGATGTTTATGAAAAAGTATTTTCGTATTTTGGTAATGCTAACAACCCTCCTGACTTAATGTTGATTAACGGAGGAGATGCAATAGAGGTAAAAAAGATAAGTTCAGAGAATGGTCAAATTGCCCTAAATAGTTCTTATCCTTCAGCAAAATTGTTTGCTGATAGTCCTATGATTACATCTACCTGTCGTAAATGTGAAACTTGGAAGGAAAGAGATTTAATTTACACAATTGGTTCCATTAATAATAAAAGTAATAAGTTAACTTTGTTATGGTTTGTCTATGGTGATTGTTATGCTGCTAGTAGAGAAGTTTATGAAAAGATTAGAACTACAATAGCTAAGGGAATTATTGCAATACCAGGAGTTGATTTTAGTCAGACGAATGAACTAGGTCGAGGTAATAAAATAGATCCTTTAGGTATAACTAATTTAAGAATTAGGGGAATGTGGAATATAGAGCATCCAACTAAAGTTTATAACTATCTTAATATTAAGTATCAGCCGTATAAAACACTAAGGTTATTTGGTATTATGCGAGAAATTAAGTATCAATCTTTCCCGCTAGAGGATAGAGAAAGACTTGAAGCTGTAGTTGACTCTAATTTTATGATTGAAGATATAAAAATTAAATCTCCTGATAATCCTGTTAAACAAGTTCCTGCAAAACTGATTAGTTATCAAGTTTGAAACTTACATTATTTAAGTTTGGTTTTTAAGTGCGATCGCAACTATATTCAAACAAGTATAGGTTCTGGTAGAGCGCCTTGCATTTTACTCAAAGCGTCAATAAGAGTTTCTAGTTGTTGATTAGCACTCAAAACAGCCAAGCCTCGGACAATAACTTTACCAGGTGCATAAACATAACGCGATCGCAAATGTTCTGGTAAATTTGCTACCAATAAACTCCAAGCAGGTTCTTCCATCGGAGTTTCTAAAGCAATGTGCTGTTTTGCTTCTGGCTTGATGCGGCTAAATCCTAGCTTCTTCGCCAGTTGTTTAAGTTCCATCACCCGTAATAATTGATTTGCTGCTACCGGAATTGTCCCATAGCGATCGCTCCACTCCGCAGCAATTTGGGTCAATTCTTCCTTCGATTTCGCAGCAGCAACAGCTCGATAAGCACTCATCTTTTGGTCTAAATCGGGGATGTAGTCAGCTGGAATAAAAGCAGTAAGATTCAAGTCTATCTGCGTATCGTCAACTTTAGGAATTTCCTGACCACGAATTTCTTGGATTGCTTCTTCCAGCATTTCCATATAAAGGTCAAAGCCAATCACATCCATTTGACCGGATTGTTCTGCTCCTAGCAAATTACCAACGCCCCTAATCTCCATGTCCCGCATCGCTAGCTGATAGCCAGAGCCGAGTTGCGTAAATTCTTGAATTGCTCGTAAACGCTGCCGCGCGGCATCGGATAGAACCCTCTGCTTGGGGAAAAAGAGCCACGCATGAGCTTGAATGCCAGCTCTGCCGACTCGACCCCGCAACTGATACAACTGCGATAAGCCAAATTTATGGGAATCTTCAATCAAAATTGTATTGACTTGGGGAATATCCAAACCAGATTCAATAATCGTCGTACAGACAAGGATATCCGCATCACCATTACTGAAGGTCAGCATTGTCGATTCTAGCTCGCCTTCGTTCATTTGCCCGTGAGCGATCGCTAGTCTGGCGCTAGGGATCATTTCTCGCAACTTTGCTGCTGTTTCTTCAATTCCCTCGACTCGCGGCACAACATAAAATACTTGACCGCCGCGATCTAATTCTTGGCGGATGGCACTGCGTACTGTTTCCAGGTCATAAGGAGCTAAATGAGTTTTAATCGGGCGACGTGACGGCGGCGGTGTAGTAATTAAACTCATTTCTCGAATCCCCGACAGTGACATATACAAAGTACGGGGAATTGGAGTTGCGCTTAGGGTTAATACATCTACCTGACTTCTGAGTGATTTAATTTTCTCTTTTTGGTTAACGCCAAATCGCTGTTCTTCATCCACCACCAACATCCCTAAATCGTGGAAAGCAACGCCTTTACCTAATAACTGGTGCGTACCCACAACTACATCTAATTCCCCAGTTGCCAAGCGGCGTTGAATATCGCGGCGTTCCTCGGCGGTGCGGAAACGGTTTAGTAAACCTACTTGAATCGGATAAGGAGCAAAGCGCTCTTTAAGCGTGTGGTAATGCTGTTGAGTCAGAATTGTAGTCGGCGCGAGGAGAGCAATTTGTTTACCAGCAGTGACAGCTTTAAATATTGCCCGAATCGCCACTTCCGTTTTACCAAAACCAACATCGCCACAAACAAGCCGATCCATCGGGCGATCGCTTTCCATATCCCGCTTTACATCTAGGACTGCCTTGAGTTGGTCAGTTGTCGGCTGGTAAGGGAAAGAATCTTCAAGTTCTTCTTGCCAAGGCATATCTGGCGGATAAGCAAAGCCTTGTTGCTGCGATCGCCTGGCATACAAATTCAGCAGATCAACCGCTAACTTTTTAATTGCTTTGCGGACTTTATTTTTAGTATTAGCCCAGGCTTTACCAGACATTTTATTAAGTTCTGGGGCAGCCTCACCCGTAGAGCGAAACCTGGATAAAGCTCCTAGCTGATCAGCTGCTACCCGTAACAAGCCATCAGCATACTGCACTACCAGATAATCGCGGGTTTCTCGATTAATTGTTAAACTTTCTAGCTTCAGGAATTTACCCACACCGTGATTTCGATGCACCACATAATCGCCAGGACGCAGCTTATTGGGGTCAACTTGCTTCGAGGCAGCGCGGCGACGCTTGCGAATATAACTAGGAGTTGCTAGCGAGTGCTGACCAAAAAATTCCCGATCAGTTACTACCATCAAGCGAAACGTAGGTAGGATAAATCCTTCTAATTCCGCTAGCCCAGAATATTTTAATGCTACAGGTACGTGCTGAATTTGCAGCTTATCAATCGCCCCATAGTCGCGGGGATTAGGGATAAACTGAGCCGGACAATCGTGTTCTTGTAATAGTGAGACAGAGCGACTCGGTTGAGCGGAAATCAGCCACACAGAAGACCCGCGATCGCGCTCTTGGCGTAAAGTCTCTGCAAGTTTGGCAAATTGGTGCGGCGTTGCTGGTACTGGACGACTAGCGAGATTTAGCCCACTATTTTCTTCTATCAGTTGAGATAAATGTAACTGCTTAAACTCAGCCGCCGCCAAGAGCGACTCATCAAAAGAGCGATGAATAGGCGGCAACGAAGTAAAACTCTCCCCTTGTCCCCTTGTCCCCTTGTCCCCTTGTCCCCTGACCCCTTGCCACTGCTCCTGGGCGTGTTCTACCCAGCGATCGCTATGTGCATGACACTGTTCCACCTCATCAATAGCAATTAGAGTATTCTCTGGCAAATAATCTAGCAGGGAAGCTACTTTATCAAACGCTAAACCCAAAAAGCGACGACTACCTTCTAGGCGCTGACCTTCGTCAAATTGCTCTTGTTCTTCTGGGGAGAGGTAAGCTTTAACCGCCAGTGCTTGATTATCAGTTAAAGCTGCTCTGATAATTGGGCTGAAATCGGTAGGAGTAAGAACTAACTCGTCTATTTTATCGAGTGTACTACCAGCACCACGCCCATTTTTAACAGTATTAGTAGGAGCGCTGCGTTGAGTCGCCGGGTCAAATTCCCGTATTTGCTCTAATTCATCACCGAACCACTCTAAGCGCACTGGCAATTCCGAGGAGACGGGAAACACATCAACAATATCGCCGCGCCGACTCCACTGACCTTCCATCTCTACCAATGGAACCCGCTCGTATCCAAGCTGTGCCAGTTGATTGCTAAATTTTTCTAGGTCTAACTCCATAGAGCGTTTCAGCGTCAAGCAGTAAGGCTTAAAAGCTGCCATTGGCGGCAAATGCGGTTGCAGCGCTCTCTCCGTCGCCACAATTGCCAAATTAGTCCTTAGTCCTTGGTCATTAGTCCTTAGCCCTGACTGATGACCATTGACTGATGACTGGTGACTATTAACCAAATCCGCCAACACCTGCATCTGTCCCCAAGTCATCTCGGTTTCGGGGTCAAAGAGTTCGTAAGGCGATGCCTCTGATGTTGGGTAAAAATGCACCGTTTGCCAATTCATTGCCTCTAGTTGAGCCGCCCAGCGCCCAGCTTCCTCTAAAGTGGCACATACCACAAATAAATTGCGCTGCTCAGTTTGAGCTAGAGTAGAAGCCACTAAACCTTTCGGAAGGCGGGATATCCCATTGAGACGACATATTTGCTGCCGATTAAGTTTAGATAATAGTTCTGATGTGAGCGGCGATCGCCCCATAGCACGGACAATGGAGGAAAAAGGCATAGATTATAGATGAGATTGTTTGCCTTCGCTGGTGCAGAAAAAGCTTATATTTAATATTTTAAAAGTCCAGCTAATATATTGAATTTTGGTTCTCAAAAAAGTGATGCCCTAAAACCGCTCTTCAAGGAGGTGTGGTTTAAGTTGTGAGGTGTCAGAATCATATTGTTAATTGTAATCCCCCAACACTAGTTCAAACTTCTCACTTTTTATGATCGCTAACTGCTCAACTGCTGCTACTTTACTTTACATTTGGATTTTCTCAGAACACCTAAGTAGGATACTAGATACTAAGACCATTAGCGCAGTTAGCAGGTATCACTGGCAATTTTAGGAATGTCCCCAAGTAGCGAAATTTTGATTGTTCTACTACTGATTTTTGCCAACGGTCTTTTCGTAATGTCCGAGTTGGCAATTATCTCCGCCCGCAAAGTGCGGTTGCAACAGATGGCTAATCATGGGGATGCCAAGGCTCGCGTTGCTTTGGAACTGGCTAATGCCCCTAACCAGTTTCTAGCGATCGTTCAGATTGGGATCACACTCCTTGCTATCCTGTCTGGTGCTTTTGGGGAATCAGTGATCGCTAAAAGACTGATACCTGTCTTCGATGTTATCCCTTGGCTAGCACCGTATAGTGAAGCAAGCGCTTCAGTAATAGCAGTTCTGCTGATTACTTATCTAACGCTGATTATTGGCGAACTAGTGCCTAAGCGGATAGCGCTGAACAACCCAGAGCCAATTGCTTCCATCGTCGCTATTCCGATGCGGATGTTGGCGACAATTGCTGCCCCATTTGTTAATCTACTGAGCGCTTCCACTGATTTAGTAGTTAGGTTGTTGGGCATTACACCGTCTACAGATCCGCAAGTGACAGAGGAAGAAATTAAAGTTTTAATTGAGCAAGGTACTGAAGCGGGAACATTTGAGGAAGCGGAACAAGATATGGTGGAGCGCGTATTTCGCTTGGGCGATCGCCCTGTTAACGCGCTGATGACACCACGTCCAGATATTGTCTGGCTTGATCTTGAGGATTCCCCAGAAGAAAATCGCCACAAAATGATGGAGAGTGCCAATTCTCGCTTTCCTGTGTGTCAAGGTGGTTTAGACAACGTTCTAGGTATTATGCCAGTCACTGACTTGTTAGCTCGTAGTCTTTCTGGTCAATCGCTTGACCTCACTTTATCCTTGCGGCAACCTGTATTTGTGCCAGAAAGTACGCGAGGGTTAAAAGTTCTAGAGTTATTCAAACAAACTGGCACTCACATGGCGTTAGTGGTGGATGAATACGGTGTAATTCAAGGATTAGTAACGCTCAACGACATTATGGTAGAAATCGTTGGCGATGTCCCTCAAGCAGATTCACCGGAAGATCCGCAAGCTGTACAACGCGAGGATGGTTCCTGGTTGTTAGATGGGATGTTGCCAGTAGATGAGTTCTTTGAAATTTTTGAAATCCAAGACTTGCCATCCGAGAATCGAGGCAGTTATCAAACCTTGGGCGGTTTTGTAATTACGCATCTAGGTCGGATACCTGCTGCTACCGATCACTTTGAATGGCAGGGTATGCGCTTTGAAGTAATAGATATGGATGGGAACCGAGTTGATAAGGTGTTGGTAATACCAATGCCGGAATTAAACCAGTTGACAGATACAAAAAATTCCAACTAGGTAGCTTATTTTAGATTTTCGCTCTAACCTCAATTATCTAAAAGAGTTGCTATTAGAGGATATAACAGCAACAATTACTTGGAAATAAAGCTGATTCGCTACAAATATTTCAATTATGGAGTCAGAAACAGTGCGCGAATTCCACCGCTACCAATTTCAATTGCTAGTGCTGCTAATAAAAAACCTAATAATTGAGTAATAATCACTGCGCCTTCTGCACCAATCAACCTATCAATCCGACCTGCCTGACGTACAATAAACCAAGTTACGAGCATTGCCGCTCCAATGCCGACAACTACACTCAAATGAGCATCAGGAGATTCAGACATTAACAGCATTACTGTAGTTAGTGTTCCTGGCCCAGCTAAGAGAGGAAAGGCAAGTGGAGTTATTGCTATATCCCGCTCTTGTTCTACAATTGGCGTGTCCAGTTCACCTTGAAGCATCTGTAAGGCAATTAACAGTAGTAGCAGCCCTCCAGCTACCTCTAAAGACCCCATACTGATGTGCAAGTAATCCAGAAGTGCTTGCCCTGTAAAGGCGAAGGCAAGTAGTACAGCTGTTGCTACAACACTAGCTTTATCTACTATATTGTTTCTTTGCTCTGGTTCCATACCCTTGGTTAAAACTAGAAAGATCGGTGCATTCCCCAAGGCATCAGCTAGGACAAACACAGCAATAAAGGTTTTAACTAGAATAGAGAAATTCACAAGCTACAGGTTAAAAAGGTCTTTCTCAACCTTAGCGTGAATGTGGAGTTTTGTTGCTTTAGGAAGAGAACTAACATTGCTTCAAATTAATTGATCCTTTTGACTGCTGGCTCAAGATATGCTTCAATCAGCCCAACTGAATAGATTATTAGCAGCTACGGAACGCTCAACAATTGTTGTTGGTAACTCTTGGTGGTAAACACCTGTAGGTATAAGACCACAACCACCATATAAAGCCATGACTCGCAACTGAACTAAAACATCCTCACCGCAATGTTCTGAGGGAAGTTCTTGCCAAAAGCTGAAGCCACCAACGTTGCGAAGTTTAGCAGTATCATACATTACACAGCCTGCAACCCAGGCAACACGGTATTTACGTTGCTGCTGAGGGCTAAGACCAATATTTTGCTGAATATGGTAGATATTAGCAGCATTGTGCAGCCGCCAGCGTTCCCACTGAGGGGTATTAGGTTTAATTACTTCTGGCTGTACTGGTTCATCCCAAAATTCAATTTTCTGCTCGTGAGGGCGAATATCATTAATAAAACTAAGTCCAGTAAAGGCACAACCAACAAAGCCACAGTTTTCTTCTTGAATGGCAATCAGCATCCGTTGAACTACATCGGATTCTAAAATCAGGTCATCGTCAAGGAAAAGAGAGTATGAAGCGATCGCCTGATCCAGTAAAAATTGTCGTTGCTCTGCTATCCCTCGACGTGGTAAGTGTTTATGAACTTCAACAACATGACCATGAGCGCGAAGAACCCTAATTACAGCCTGAACTTCCCCGCTTGTCTCTAAATCACTGTCCTCAGTCTGATCGGAAATTACAATCCGGAAGTCGCGGTAAGTTTGCGCTACCAAGCTAGTCAGAGTAACAGCCAAGGCAGCCGGGCGACGATAAGTAGGAATAAGAATATCAATAGTCATTTGTTAGTTACTTTTGACGGCTGTTGTTGATTAAGCAATTCATAGACAGCATTGACGACCGACTCTGGGGTAACTAAACGCAGACAGTTGTGATGTTCTTCTGGACAAATGCTTTTGTAACAGTATTTGCAGGGGACATCGTGAAATAGGACACGGTGGGGAACTCCCCAAGGTGTATGTTGGGGGTTAGTCAGAGCATACAAATCAACAACAGGTGTACCAACAGCAGCAGCAATGTGTACAGGCCCAGTATTATTCGCAATTAACACCGGGGCGATCGCAATTAATGCTGCTAGTTCTCCTAAGTTGAGACTTCCTACAAGTGAATATGAAGCAATACCCATTGCCGCCTGAATCTCTGCAACTAGACTCTGTTCTGGTTCAGTACCAGTAAATATTACCTGGATGCCCTTGTCTAAAATTAAATTTCGGGCAACAGAGGCGAAACTTTCCGGTGGGTAACGCCGCGACGCAGCTGTCGCACCAGGATGAATAACTACCCAAGGTTGCTCTTGCTTAATGCCCAGTTTTTGGAGAATATTCTGCACAAGAGTTAGCGCCTCCTGGGAAGTTTGCAGTGACATTCTTTCGTCATTTATCTTGCACCCGACTGTAGCAACTAAGTCCAACTGGCGGCGTACCTCGTGACGTACATAATTCTCCGGCTCTGGATCTTTTACCCAATGCGTCAGCAATTGATAAGGATTTTCATGGCAATGAGCGAGCCTTAGAGGAATATCTGCTAGATAACACAAAAACGCCGATGGCAGAGGATTCTGGCTATAAACAGTAAAAATTACCGCAGCATCAAATTGTAAGCTTCGGAGTTTATCTGCCATGTCGTACTCAGGAGAGCTATTGCGTCGTGGGGCAGTTGCCTTCAACCAAGGGGCATCGTAAACAATAACGGAGTCAATTTCTGGCACAAGTGACGCTGTTGCTGCTCCCGCAGAAGATGTCAGCAGGGTAATTTGGCGCTTAGGAGATGATTCTTTTAAAGCTCGGATTGCTGGTGTAGTCATCAACACATCGCCAATCGTGTCCAGCCGGATGCACAAGATGTTTTTAACGCAATTCCAGTCATTCATGCTAGGTTTCCTTACTGGCGCTTCCTGTCCTCTTCCAACTGTGCTTGACAAATGCGCTTTATGATATTTGTAGTAGAACGATTCTCAACGAACGGCAAAATCTCAATAACACCGCCCAATTGTTCTACAACAGAGGCTTCTGGTAGCGTTTCTTTAGTGTAGTCACCACCTTTGACATAAATATCTGGGCGAATTTTTTGGATCAAATTGATCGGGGTAGCCTCATCAAAAGGTATCAGATAATCAACACAGCCAAGTCCAGCTAAAACCTGAATGCGGTCTAAAAGCGGATTAATTGGGCGAGTTGATCCCTTAAGACCTCTAACACTTACATCTGAATTAACACCAATAATTAAAATATCTCCTAACGCCCGAGCGCGATTCAGGTAAGAGACGTGACCAGGATGAAGGATATCAAAGCAGCCATTCGTAAAGACAATGCGCTGTCTAGAGGCGCGGTGAGATGCGATACGGGCAACAAGACTATCGAGATCAGCTACATATTTGTCAGTAAGAGTAACAGGTAAAAAGTGATGAAGTGATGAGAAATTCTGTCTCTCTTCTGTCTCCTCTCTTACAAAGCTTTGATGTCGGGGGACAAGCCGCTCCGCGTCTACGGAGGAAACCTCCGCCCCGCCTCCAGCAGTTGCATCCGGAATTTTAAATTCCGGATTGCTTGGAGGCGCTTTGCGCTGTCTCCTGTCTCCTATCTTCCGATAAAGATACTCCCGCAGTTCTTGAGCAGAACAAGACGTAGTTCCATCTTTACTTACAACAACGGCAGCAGCAGCTGAGGCTAATTCTATAGCAGCTGGTGTTTTGGTGGCAGCAAGGGCAATCAAGGCACTAACAAAAGTATCACCCGCACCAGTAGCACGAGAGTGATTTGCTGCTTGGGTATAAGTACGATAAGGAGGACTATGACGCTCAAACGCGATCGCACCCTCTGTATCTAGAGTGACGGCAACAATTTGAGCATTGGTAAGATCAAGCAGTTTTTCACCATACCTGGTAATTTGCGCGGCTCTATGAGCGCGATCTGGTACAGATAAACCTAATAACTGCACAGCCTCGCTGTAGTTCGGTTTAACTGCGGTTACATGAGCATCACGGTAGGCAGTTAAACGCTTAGAGTCAACAACTAAAATGCGTGGTGATGATTGCTGGAGAAAAGTAATCGCGGCAATTACTTTCTGGGTTAAAATCCCGTAACCGTAATCAGAGACAATCACCGCATCAACTTTTGGAAAACACTCCTCTAGTTGCTCAATCAGCGCTTGCTCAGTTGGGGAATCTATTGCCTCAGTGCTACCTTGATCGAATCTAACTAACAGCTGCTCTGCGGCTATTACTCGTTGCTTGGCAAGCGTTTGTCTACTCTGTTGGGTGAGGATATATTCTGGAGAAACACCTTGTTCGGTAAGCGATCGCTGCAATGTTGCTCCTTCGTAGTCGTCACCAATAACCGAGAGGAAAGTTACCCTTGCGCCTAAAGCTTGGACATTTACAGCCGTATTCGCTGCGCCACCTGGAACCTGTTTTTGCTCAGTGACATTCACAACTGGTACTGGTGCTTCCGGACAAAGGCGATCGCTATATCCTTGCAAGTAGCAATCTAGCATTGCTTCACCAATTACAAGTACATTTAGATTAGCAATTGCATCAAGTAGCTTGATTAAGTCATTCACCAGTAGTCTCCAGGAGGGACAAGGAGTATAGAGGCTTGATATCAACTGATGTAATCACCCGCGCTGCTGCGGTAAGATCGGCAACTGTATAATGCGGCGATCGCTCTGGTGACAACTGCCACTGGGTTTCATTACCGTTGTCGATTAAAATCGTCTGACATCCAGCCCGGCGACCAGCCTCCACATCATTTAAAATGTCACCAATAAACCAAGACTGTTGCATATCTACATCATGCTTGTTTGCTGCCTCCAGAAGCATACCAGGTTGAGGTTTACGACAAGAGCAGTTAAGCGCAAATTCTTGAATTATGCCATCTGGATGGTGGGGACAGTAATAGAACCCAGCCAAGGGAACTGCAACTTCTGCCAACAATTGACGCAATTGCTTTTCTACGGCTACTAGCGCTGATTCTAGGAAATACCCATGCGCGATCCCAGACTGGTTGGTAATCACAATCAAACTGTAGCCAGCTGCCTGAAGTAATTGCAATCCCTCAACTGCACCCTGTGTTAGTTCAATAAGTTTCGGATCAACATTGTACGCCACATCCTTAATTAGCGTCCCGTCCTTGTCTAAAAATACTGCTTTAATAGACATAATGTTTTTCTTTAAACTTAATTCAACAATAAGACTACAAGATTCTCAAAGCATTACAGATTTCTTTAGTCGGAGGTAATGATTGTAGTGTAGTTAGTCGTAATCAGCTGGTTAATGATTTCTTCATATATGCAGTACATTAAGTGATTAAGTTAAATTTTTCCGTTTTAGGATTTCCTCAAATTATTTTTCGCTATAAGCTTAGTACCTAGTTACCAATCTAGCTTCTTCAAAAGTTAGGTCTAAGTACCAGTATCTTATTTTAAAAGGAGTTTTTATTTGAATATTGCTATTGTTGGATGCGGCTACGTTGCTGATTATTACCTTAGATCACTACCAAATTATCCAGATTTGAATTTGGTGGGAGTAATGGATATCGATCAGGAACGAGCCAGTAGGTTTGCTGAATACCATTCGCTTTTCGCATACCATACCTTAGAAGAGCTACTTGCAGATCCTCGCGTCAATATTGTCGTGAATTTAACAAATCCCAAAAGCCACTTCTCTGTTTCTAAAGCAAGCTTAGAGGCTGGCAAGCACGTTTATTCTGAAAAACCTCTTGCTATGTCATTTTCTGAGGCTGAGGAACTCGTGGAATTAGCTGAGAAAAAAGGCTTGTACATCTCTTCAGCTCCGTGTAACCTTTTGAGTGAAACAGCTCAGACTGTTTGGAATGCCCTGCAAAATAAAGAAATTGGGCGTGTATTCTTAGCCTATGCCGAGATAGACGATGGACTTGTTCATCGGAGGTCTTATCAGAAGTGGTTGAGCGACTCAGGTATTCCCTGGCCTTATAAAGATGAGTTCGAGGTTGGATGTACGCTAGAACACGCGGGTTATTATGTTACTTGGTTAACTGCGTTCTTTGGACCTGCAAAAACCGTTACAGCTTTTTCCTCTTGCCTAGTTTCAGATAAAGAAATTGATGTACCTCTAGATGTTAATGCTCCAGATTTTTCCGTAGCGTGTATCAAGTTTGCATCAGGTGTAGTTGCCAGAATTACTTGTAGTATTATTGCCCCACACAACCACTCATTACAAATTTTTGGTGACGAGGGTGTGCTTTATGTAGATGACTGCTGGAACTATGCGTCTCCAGTATATATCGAGCCACTACAAACCTCTAAACGAAGGACATTTGGAGAGCGTTGGCGTAGTATTTCAAATAAATTAGCTTACTTCTATAAAACATTGAAAAATCCCAAGGCTAAACCTCTACCGACTAAAAAATATCCACTTGTAAAAGAGGCTGATTACAGTCATTTAACTGCGCTGAAAATGGACTTTTGCCGAGGAATTGCAGAACTTGCAGAAGCGATCGCCCAGCAACGTTGTTGCCGAATATCAGCTAGATATTCTCTGCACGTAAATGAAATTGTCTTAGCTATCCAAAACTCTTTAGAGACTGGCTCTTCTTATACCGTAACATCCTCTTTTGAGCCGATCGAGCCTATGCCTTGGGCGAAGCCTTAACGTAACTTAGGACTAAATTAATATTGCTACAGTCTCTAGGTTGTTAAAGCTAGACAAACTCTTAACTTATTAAGTAAGTATATGAGTATAAATATTTTCTCGTTCAGATTAGACAGAAGCTAGAAGTAAGCTACTTGTTTCGTTTAATTATGTTGGTCTACTTGGAATATTTTATCCATGTCAAAAAGTATTAATTGGGGATTCCTAGGTACAGGATATGCAGCAAATAAGTTTGCCGAAGGGCTACGTTTTCTTCCTGATGCCCAATTGCTAGCTGTTAGCTCACGAACGCTATCTAATGCCCAAGAATTTGCTTGTCAATTTAACATTCCCCACACCTACACAAGCTACGAAGACTTAGTAAAGAATAAGGATATAGATGTTGTTTATGTTGCTACACCTCATATCAGGCACAAAGATGACTGCATTCTGTGTCTAGAAGCTGGTAAAGCAGTCCTCTGTGAAAAACCATTTACTCTTAATGCTTCACAAGCGCGTGAAGTCATCGCCCTAGCTCATCAAAAACAATTGTTTTGCATGGAAGCTATGTGGACGCGCTTCATTCCGATCATCCAAAAAGTTCAGCACCTGATTAACAGTGGTGTTATCGGTGAAATTCGGATATTGACAGCTGACTTTGGTATGCCTACCGAGTTCAACCAGAACAATCGTTTTTTTAATCCTGAATTAGGTGGTGGTTCTCTACTTGATCGCGGTGTTTATCCTCTTTCTTTAGCTTTTCAACTATTAGGTTCACCTTCTAGCATTGTTAGTCAACCTTCTATGGGCGACACAGGTGTCGATGAACAATCAGCCATTATTTTAGGCTACCCCCAAGGGCAACTAGCTATTCTTTATGCAAGTTTACGTACTCGCACCACTAATGAAGTCATTATTATCGGAACTGAGGGACAAATTAAAATTCATGCACCAATATACTCGCCTTCTAAGTTATCTATTACTAAATTTCCTGGGTCAACATCAGCTACCAATTCTTTAACTTTTAAAAGAAGGCTACTGAAGTCTACTAAAAAGATTCCTTTACTTAGGCGCTTGTACTTTCGATTCAATAATGAATCTATTAACATCAAGCAACCCTTTCAGGGAAATGGCTACAACTATGAAGCTGCTGAAGTAATGTCTTGTTTAAGAAATAGTGAACTGGAAAGCAAGATTATGCCTCTAGAGCAAACATTAAGCATTATGGAAACTATGGATACTATTCGTCAGCAATGGAAGTTTAAATATCCTGGTGAGTGAAGTATTTTAAGCATCATCAAAGTAGAAGATAAAATAGCGCTATTTTAGCGCTATTTTCTTAGGGCCAAGAACTTTCACGCATTGGCAGCACCATCATCTCTGGAATAACTGTTCCTGCGGGTGTAGACAGCAAAAATCGTACAGTTTCAGCCACGTTTTTTGGATCTTGGAGTGTACTAACGTCAATGTCGGGGAATCGATCCAATAGAAACGGCGTTTGCATTCCACCAGCAACAAGAGCCGTAACCTTGATATTATGTGGTCGAGCTTCTACGTGCAGAGCGTGGCTAAAACCCAAAAGCCCCCATTTACTTGCATGATAAGCCGAAGCATTTGCCCAAGCGCGTTTGCCAGCAGTAGAGGCAACATTAATAATATGACCGCTACCTTGCTGCTTCATATGCGGTAAAGCAAATTTTGACATCAGAAAGGGACCGCGTAAATTGACGGATAGAACTGTATCCCAGTCTTTAATCGCCAATTCCTCAATTGAGAGCGTGACATCTGTTCCCGCATTGTTAATCAAAGCATCTAGCTGACCGTAGTGAGCAATAGTTTTTTGAATAACAGCTTCTGCTTGCTCTTCGCTCGTGACATCAAGCGGCAGAGCGATCGCCTCATTACCACTAGCCTGAATATCCTCTGCCACTTTATCCGCTAGTTCTTGGCGGATATCAGCGACAATTACACTCGCACCTACTGATGATAAGGTTTGGCAGATAGCTTCACCAAGTCCACGTCCGCCGCCAGTTACTAAAACAACTCTTCCTTGCAGTTCCATGTTCTTTCTCCTTTTTAACTATTGAATTTCAGCTATTAACTCAGAATTCAGCATTCGGTATTCCTCCTGCTCCCTGACTCCTGATCCCAACTGCTGCTCAGTTAATTCACACAAAAGATGCAGTACGAAAAGCTGTACCTCTTGGATGCGCTGAGTGTCTGATGCTGGTACAACTACGGCTAGATCAGCCAAACTTAGTAACTCACCACCATCCCCGCCTAGTAAAGCGACACACTTGAGGTTGTAAGAGTGGGCAGTTTTAAACGCTTGAATAACATTAGGCGATCGCCCACTGGTACTAATACCAAGTAACAAATCTCCAGGGGAAGCAAACGTTTCTACCTGCCGCGAAAAAACATATTCAAAGCCGACATCATTCGCCCAAGCAGTCAAGAAAGCTGTATCAGCAGTTAGCGCTAATACTGGTATACCTCCTCTCTTTAGACATCGGAAGCGCCCGACTAATTCAGCAGCAAAGTGTTGAGCATCAGCAGCACTACCACCATTGCCACAAACAAGGATTTTACCGCCTGCACTTAAGCAACTACAAATTGCCTGCGCCGCTTGCACAATAGCCGGAGCTAATACTAAGCGCGATCGCTCATACGCCTCAATCGCCGCATCAAAGCTTTCTGCAATCAGCGTTGTAGAAAGATGGGAGGTTAGGAATTCTCTGTTAGAGTTGGGGAGCAATGCAGAATTATTCTGTCTTCTATCTTCTGTCTTCTGTCTTATAACTTTTTCGTACAGCACGGCAACATCACTTGTCACTTGTTCCCAGGTAAACAGCGCGTTTGCTCTTTGAATTGCCTGACGGCTCAAGGAATTGCAAATTTTCGGGTTTTGATATAAATAAGCAATTGCGAGAGCGATCGCCTGAGGCTGATCCGGTGGTACAAGCAAACCTGTTTCACCGTCTTTGACTGTGAATTTCACTCCCCCCACATGAGAACCAATTACTGGAGTTCCACACGCCATTGCTTCTAAGGGTGTAATTCCAAACGGTTCATATAAAGGAGTAGTTAAAAAAATATCGGCAGCACTGTAGTAATACTTCAGCAGTTCGCGGCGCTTGCGACCGACAAAAGTTACTCTATCGCCAACGCCTTGATCAGTAGCGATCGCTTGCAGCCTGCCAATCTCGGGAGTAAGGTGCGGATCTGGTTCTTCAGATTCCCCGCCGACGATTAGCAATCGTGCTGTTAGGTTAGATGTAGATACAGCGCGTCCAAAGCCGCGAATTACTGTATCAACTCCCTTACGCGGTACAAGTCTTCCTAGCTGGAGGAGTAACGGTTGATCAGGATCAAGCCCTAATTTCACCCTTGCCTCTGTCTTGTCAATTTGCCAAAACTCGGCTGGATCAAAACCACAAGGAATAATGCTAATTTTGGTGGGGTCAGCATGGTAGAGAGAAAGCAAATCTTCTTGGTCTTGCGGACACTCAGCAATAATATGATCAGCTGCCGCAACAATGGAGTCTTCAATAATAAATCGCTCGTCAGGAAATTCATCGGCTTCACCTTGGTAGAAGCGGCGGACGCGACCTAAAGCATGGAAAGTGACAATAAACGGTATGCCTAGTTCTTGCTTAATTTGAGCTGCCACCATTGCCGACATCCAGAAATTTGCATGAATTAAATTGTATGTCTGCCGCGTTTGACAAAAATTTAGGAGATAAGCAGTGAATTCCTCCATGTATGGCAATAAATCTTCTTTTCGCACATATATAGGCGAACCTGCTGACACATGGATGATGCGGACACCATTTATCCAATCAACAATTTCTGGTAATTGATCGCTATCCCTTCTGGTAAATACGTCAACTTGATAGCCAACAGCAGCCAAATGTTTGGCAATCTGACCTACATAAACATTCTGACCACCACTGTCTGCACCCCCAAAAGTGCCTAACGGTGAGGCGTGTTCGCTAATTAAGGCAATACGTTTAGTCATAAGGCTAAAGGCGAGAGGCTAGAGGCTAGAGGCTAGAGGTAACAAGTTCAAGAGCGTAGATCACTTATTACCTCTCGCTTGCTTTCGGTGACTAGGGTAAAGGCTTCGTTCCAGTCGTCGGTGAAACGTTGGATGTTGAACCGCGATCGCGCTTTGGTTCGCGCACCGTCACTCAATGTTTTTGCTGCTGTTGGATTGTGCAAAAGTTGGCTCATTACCTCTATTAGCTTCTCCACATCGGTATCAACATAGCCAGAAACTGAGTTGTCAACTACCGTCACCATTTCTGTAGTCGCTAGTCCAATTATTGGCAAACCAATTGTCATCGCTTCGCACACGGCAAGTCCTAAGCTGGTATAGCGGATAGGGTTAAAAAAGAAGCGATAGCGCGATGCAAATTCTGGTAACTCCTGGTGTTGCACTTCGCCTAAGCCACCTAGTTGTTCTGAATTCATGCCAATTAAATCTAGGGGAACACAAGAGCGTACACGCTCAAATATATCAGCACCAAGCCGCCGCCCCCGCGATCGCAATCCGTTGACAATTACTAATCCTCGTTCCAGTTCTCCTGTATAAAAAACGTTGTCTGGCACAATGACACCGTGTTCAATCACTTTTGTAGGAGTGCGGTTGTTATCCCACATCAACTGGTTAAAGGCAGTGACATGAATTAACAGCACATTGGGGTCATCAACAACGTGGCGCGTGTTTGTGGGGTGTTCTTGGGGTGGATCGTGTTCTAGGTAGATGCGGGGCAGTTGTCGCTGCGATTCTGATAAAATTTCATATTGATCTTCTAAATAGTTTTTTCGTGACTGAAATAAAATACAGTCAAATTGGAGGTTTTTAACTTCCTCGGCTGGCACATCGTAAACGTTATCTGACCAAGAAAAGCCATAAGTACGACCGCCATAGCCTTCTGGTCGATTGGATTTAATCGGCAAGTAAAAATGATGTCGCGCCTGCGTTAGATAGTAAAGATAGCTGCCGTGAATGTGCCAAGTTAAAATGCGTAATGGTCGCATGACTCAATAGTTTTGAGTTTTGAGTTTAAGAAGTTGAGAAGTTCGGAGTTCCTTTAACTGTCTTCAGGTCGGAACTGATTGGCTGTGCAGAGGGAAATCCGGCTGATTCCAGCAAGAATAGATGGTGATTTTCTGGGTGAGTGCCTGACAAACTGGACTTTACCCACTGGGAGAGAACACTGCCACCGAACTCTTGTGACTGTCCTAGCCGAATGGGGATGCCTGCTAGATAGCAGATGTAAGCTAGCGAGTAGGGTGATTCATCAGTGTTGGTGAAGATAATAGCGGCATCAAAGCAGCGATCGCGTAATTTGTCAATTAAATCAATCTCGCGTTGAGCGTTCCCAGTAATACCCTCGTACACCATAATTTCATCTACCCAAGATTCAACCACTTGACTACAAGCTGGAGTAGTCAGCAAGGTAATCTCAGCGTTTGGTAGCGCCTGGCGTAATATCTGTAGTGCAGGTTGAATGTGCATTACATCCTCAATGCTACTCGGATAGATAACAAGCAGTCGGTGGATATTCTGCCAATCAGGCAACACTTGTCACCTCCTTTACTAGCAATTCTTCTACTTGCGCGATCGCTTCTTCTGGTGTAACTTCGTTGTTTGCAGTTAAAACCCGATGGCGATCGCGATCTAAGGGAGCCCAACGCTTAGGATCAGAAGTGCTAAAAATCACCACACTCTTAACTGCCAGTGCTGCGGCTAAATGAGATACACCCGTATCGTTACAAACCAATAAGGCAGCATTAGTTAATAAAGCAGCGATCGCACCTAAGCTAGTACGTCCAGCTAAATCAATTGCCTTAAAGTGCATTCTCTGTTGTACCGTTTGCGTTAATTGTGCTTCTTGAGCAGTACCCGTAAGAATTACTTGCAAGCCACGCGCCGCCAAAGCATCAGCAACAACAGCAAAATTTTGGGCTAACCAACGGCGATCGCTTACACTTGCGCCTGGATGAATACAGACGTATTCACCTTTTTTCAGGTGTTGGACTTCTGCAATAGCGTTTAGTGAGGCAAAGTCCTCCTCGTGCAAAGGAAATTCCAGGGATGTACCCTTAAGCGGTATTCCTAAAAACTCCATTAGCCGCAAATGCCGCCAGATTTCCGGTTCATCTTCTGGGTAAGGCAGAAAAGTATTGACATCGGGGCAGTATTGATCTGATAGGTAAAAGCCAGCATTTAGCTTTGCGCCTAATAAAACTGTGAACCCATTGCTAACAATGCCGCTACCATGCATCTGCAATGCCAAATCAAAATTTTGTTGGTGAACATCAGTAAAAAATTCAGGTAGCCTCCTAATTTGTAGCGGTACTTCTGGGATTCCTGGATAGCCAGGGAATTCTAAGAAGTTGTCGATATATTTGCTAAAGCGTTGAATAAAAGTCCGCGCCCAAGGTAAACCAACTAAAGTAATTTGCGCTGCTGGCAAGGCTACTCGTAGCGCTCTCCACGCTGGGATAGCACAAAGGAGATCGCCTAGTCCTGGAAGCGATCGCACAATTACAATGCGTTGAGGTAGAGGGTTTCCCAATCGGTGTTTGTTACTCACTAACCACTATCAACGACTCGCTTTACTTTACCGATCCCCTGTTTCTAGTTCATTAGACATTTGCCCAAAGAATCTTTGGTATTGCCAGCTAGCATTTAGGCATTTGCACAACTACACTTTGTTAGCCCTACACAAATAGTTAGCTATTACCGTACATTCACTGAAGTAACCAAGTAAACGCAGCTTTACTCTTTTACTCTCCAGTAAAATTACGCTTGGACACAAAGCAGAGATCGCATTAAGTTAAATTTTGTAGCCATTTGGTTTCAGGCTAGCTGCGGAATGTACAAACAAGTGGGGCAGGGAGTGGAGCAAGTAGATACTTACCTTCAAGGTATTGTAGACACGGTGCGGCAGCCTTTTGTAGTAATAGATGCTCATTTGCGCGTTGTACTGGCAAATCGCTCTTTCTACAAAACATTTCAATTGGTAGCAGAGAAATGTTTTATCTATGATTTAAACACTGGGCAATGGAGCATCCCTGTCTTACAAGGACTTTTAGAGCTAATCCTGCGTGATGACATTCAAATTGAAGATTTTGAAATAGAACAAGAATTTCCGACAATAGGTCGTAAGACATTAATACTGAATGCGCGGAAGTTGCGTCATCCAAGCAATCATGCTGAGATGATCTTGCTGGCGATTGAAGACATTACTCAAAAAAGACAAGGAGAACAGGCGCTGCGTGAAACTAATGAGCGATTTCGCTTGCTGGCAGAAAACGCTAAAGACTACGCAATGCTTGTGCTGGATAAAGGTGGCAACATAGTTAGTTGGACTCCTGGAGCAGAGCGGATTATCGGTTGGCAAGAAAGCGAAGTTCTTGGTGAGAATGCTAGCTTGATATTTACGCCTGAAGACAGGGAACTTGGCGCACCAGAGCAAGAAATCTTGAAAGCTGCGACTGAGGGAAGGGCGGAAGACAAACGCTGGCATTTACGTAAGGACGGATCACGTTTTTTCGCTGAGGGGGTAACGATTAGCCTGCGTGATGAGCGCGGCAATCTTAAAGGCTTTGGTAAAGTTTTTCTCGATGCTACCGAGCGCAAATTAACAGAGGAGGCGTTGCGCGAAAGTGACGCACGTCTGAGGTTCGTTTTGGATGCTGGGCAATTAGGCAGTTGGGATGTGGATCTTTTTACAGAACTGCACAATGCAAATCGTTCCTTGAAACATGACCAGATATTTGGATACGATGTGCTTTTGCCTGAATGGAATTACGAAATATTCTTAAAGCACGTTCATCCTGAAGATCGTGAATTCGTAGATCGGGCATTTCAACAAACTTTATCTACGCATGAAGATTGGGATTTTGAATGCAGAATTATCTGGTCTGATCAAAGCGTCCGTTGGATTTGGGCAAGAGGTAGTGTTTATTATGATCCAAATGGCAAGCCAATTTGTTTATTAGGAGTAATAAAAGATATTAGCGATCGCAAGCGAACAGAGGAAAAAATTAAGGCATCACTTCAAGAAAAAGAAGTTCTTTTAAAAGAAGTTCATCATCGAGTTAAAAATAATTTACAGATTATTGATAGTCTTTTTAGGCATCAGCTAAGACATACGGCTGATAAACAAGCTGCTGAAATATTAAAGGAATGCCAAAATCGTGTTAATTCAATGGCATTAATTCATGAAAAACTTTATCAATCTAAAAATATATCAAAAATTGATATTTCTGGATACATTCGTAGTTTAGCAGCTAATCTGTTCGACTCTTACAACTTTAATTTAAATATTAATTTAGATATAAAAACTATTGATATTTCTCTAGGTATCGAATTAGCAATTCCTTGTGGATTAATAGTTAACGAACTGGTATCTAATTCTTTAAAATACGCTTTTGCTACAGATAAAGGAGAAATCAAAATCAATTTTTGGACGAACAATACTAATAGCTTTGTGCTTGTTGTTAGCGATAACGGGGTTGGGATTCCAGAAAATATCGATTTTGACAAAATCCAAACACTAGGTTTAAAACTAGTCAAAAGCTTAGTTAGGCAGCTAGAGGCAACAATTGAAATTAATCGTAGTGCCGGAACAGAAGTTATAATTACCTTTCCCATAGTAGAAAATGATATCTAACACTGCATTAAAAGCTATTAAAATTTTAGTTGTTGAAGACGAAAGTCTTGTAGCAGAAGACATCAAGGATTTTCTAGAGGAGCTAGGATATACTGTTCCTGCTGTTGCGGATACTGGCAAAGAAGCAATTAAAAAAGCCGCAGAGACACAGCCAAATTTAGTGCTAATGGATATTAGACTAAAAGGAGAAATGGACGGATTAACAGCCGCTCAACAAATTTGGGATTTATTCAATATTCCTATAGTATATTTGACTGCCAATTCAGATATAAATACATTAGAAAGAACAAAAACAGCTGGTTCATTTAACTATATAACTAAGCCATTTAAAGAAAGAGAACTACATACTGCCGTTGAACTTTCTATTTACAGGCATCAGTTAGAAAAGAAATTAGTAGATAGAGAGAAATGGCTTGACACTATTCTTAATAGTATCGGTGATGCTGTAATTGCAACTAATGAGCAAAGTTGTATAATGTTACTAAATCCTACTGCCGAAGCATTAACAGGATGGAAACAAAAAGATGCAGTTGGCAGAAGTTTAACAGAAGTATTCAATATTGCTAACACAGAAACTAATATCCCGATTGATATACAAATAACACACGCCCTGCACGAGAAGGTTACTATCGATTCAGCAAAACAGAAAATACTTATTACTAAAAATGGTGTAGCAATACCAATCGATGACAACGTTGCACCGCTCAAAGACTACCAAGGAAATATTACAGGAACTGTTCTTGTATTTCGAGATATTAGTGAACGCAAGCAGGCTGAAATAAGTCGTCTGGCTATGGCGCGATCGCAACAGCTAGAAATCCAAATGGCAGAACTCGAAAGGATCAACCGACTCAAGGACGATTTCTTAAGTACAGTTTCCCACGAGCTACGCACACCTATGGCGAATATCAAAATAGCGATTAAGATGCTAGAAGTAGCTTTGACTCAAAGCAGTGGTTTTTTACCCACAACTAGTCGCTACCTCCAGATATTAAATAGCGAATCTGAGCGAGAGATTGAACTAATTAACAATTTACTTGACTTACAAAAGCTAGAAGCAGGGGTACAGCCTTTAGCTTCAGAAATAATTCATTTACAGACGTGGATACCTCAATTAGTAAAACCTTTTCAAGAACGCGCCCAAAATAGACAGCAAACTTTGCAAGTTGATATTCCGGCGGATCTGCCTCCCTTAGTCTGCGACTCAGCGAGTTTAGAACGTATTTTGGCGGAACTTTTGAACAACGCTTGTAAATACACACCACCAGAGAAACAAATTGCGATCGCCATCCGTGTTCAAGAGGCAGTAATGCAGTTGCAAGTAAGCAATTCTGGTGTCCAGATTCCTGCTGATGAACTACCGCGCATTTTCGAGAAGTTCTACCGCGTTCCCAGCACTGATCCTTGGAAGCAAGGCGGGACTGGGTTGGGTTTAGCACTGGTAAAGAGATTAATAGAGCATTTAGGCGGTTGGATCTCGGTTGTAAGTGAGGATGGTAATACCTGTTTTACACTCCAGTTAGCGATCCTGGCTTCAGATAACTAGTGAACGGTACTCCGGCTTTAAAAGCCGGAGCCTGCGTTCACCGCTTTCCGCGGTCACAATTAAAGCCTACGCAGCAGCAGCGCTAGGCGGATTTGTACAGCATCATCAAAGGAACGTGGATCAAGTCCAGTCAGTGACTTAATTTTATCCAATCGATAAGCAAGAGTATTGCGGTGAATTGAAAGCTCATTTGCCGTAGCAGAGGGGCTAAGGTTGGTAGTAAAAAAGGTATCTAGGGTAGCAATTAGTTCTGGTTCATGATCTAAAGGACTAAGCAAGTATTTCGCTAGTTCAATCTTTGTCTGCTCATCAGCAATTCCAATCAAGGCAGCAATTCCTAATCGATCTAGGCAGTGGACTTGGTTGCGATCGCCAAAACGACAACCGAGTGATAGCGCCGCCTGAGCATCTTTATACGAGCGAGCAAGTCCACCAATTCCCGGGTGATAGCGACCTATGCCAATATTAATCGACGCGCCAGTATCTGCGCGTAAGCGCCCTAACAGCGCCTTTGCCGCTCGATGCAGCGCCTTCAGATTCGCCCAGGAAGAATTTAATTGCTCTGGGATATCTCCCCTATTTACCCAGTTGCCCAGGTTTTTTGTATCACTCGCTTTTAAAACAGCAACCTCGCCATCACCGATATAAGCGCAAATTGTATCGTTAGGCAAATGAAAAAAGCCGACGACGCTACTAATAACTACGCCAGCCCTTAGTTGCACTTGTGCCTCTACTTTTTCCTGCCGCAGATCATGGGAACTGTCAGAAAAGATATAGTCGGAAGCATCAATTAAAATTACGGCGCGGGGAGGCGACAAGTCTAATCCCAAAAGCTTTGCTTGCCGCAAAACAGTTGGCTCATCATCAATTAAACCGTGCAGTAAATCGTAGATAAACTTATTTTTAATCTGGTGCTGGTTGGGCAGTGCGTTAATAACTGCTGTTTGCTCAATCACCATTTCCACCAATGCTTGTGCCAAACGTAGAGAAATCACTTCGCCATTGGCTGGTTTGCTGACAATAAGTTCACCCACTACGGAATTAAGGGGTAATGGCACTCGTAGATACTGTGCTTCTTTTGCCCAAATGGAGTTGAAGGGAAGCCCGACTAAATTTTCTGGGCTACTAGCGATTACTATTCCTTGTTGATCAATTACCAAAACTTGAGCGCACAACAACTCAGCCACTCGTTGGGTGACTGTGGCAACTCTCAAACATTCCGCGCTGCTAGTTAACACTGCAACTTATCCTCAATTTCTACCCCTCTTGATTAAGAATCGTAACTAAAGCAGTATTTAAGACCCTTTTTAAGCAGTCATCCCTTAAAAGGTAGATTGTTAATTTAGTTCCTACACAATTCCTTGACACAAATAAGCCTATACTGCTTCTTCCAGCATTATTCAGCAAATAGAAGTATGACTAATTAATTAACTTTGTGGTATGTCCTTGTCTGGTAACTGCAAGCAAGGATTAAAACAGATATGCAACTAACAGATAAAGTAGCTTTAGTAACGGGTGCGGGTTCTGGTATTGGTAAGGCAGCAGCACAATTACTAGCGCAAGCAGGTGCTAAAGTTGCGGCACTCGGACGTACAGAAGACGAACTTAAAGAAACCGTTGCCCAAATTCCAGGCGAAGCGATGCCAGTAGTTGCCGATATTTCCCAACCCCAACAGATGCAACAAGCAACTGAGCAGATTATAGAGCGTTGGGGACGGCTCGATATTGTATTTGCTAACGCTGGCATTAACGGTGTTTGGGCTTCCTTAGAAGAGCTTACCCCCGAAGACTGGGACAAAACGTTAAATATCAATCTTAAAGGCACTTTCTTAACGGTTAAGTATGCTGTACCTTACCTCAAAAAGCAAGGCGGTTCGGTGATTGTCACCTCATCGGTTAATGGTACGCGGATTTTTAGCAATACTGGTGCAACCGCTTATTCCTGCTCTAAGGCGGCTCAAGTTGCTTTTACAAAAATGATTGCTCTAGAACTTGCCAAGCATCGCATCCGTGTCAATGTTATTTGTCCAGGGGCAATTGAGACGGATATTAGTGAGAACACTGAGCAACGAAATTTAGAGCAGATTCGTGAACGAGTTGAATTTCCTGAAGGCAAAATTCCCTTAACTGATGGCAAGTCGGGAACATCGGAGCAGGTGGCACAGTTGGTGCTATTTCTTGCCTCAGATGCTTCTAGTCATATTAGCGGTACAGAAATTTGGATTGATGGCACGGAGTCGCTGCTCAAAGGTTAAAGGCGATCGCACTTTTACTCTGGATCTTTAATTTAGTCCATCGGTCTAAGCTGACTAAGTTTAAGCTTGTCGGCATAGTTCTTGTCAATCATTCCCGTCGAGGTATCGCACCATTTAGCAATCACAGCACTAGGAACACCTTTAAGTAACTGAAGTGTTATGAAAGTATCCCTACAGTTATAAGGGGTTGTATTAGGCTTGATTTTATCAACTACAGCATTCCAAGCACGACGGGTGAAGTTGTCATAGTTAATCGGCTTGCCATCAACAGGAGACGGGAACACTAAAGCATCTTTATCAGGTGTTTTAGGTTTAATTGCTAATAATAGCTGCTGTACTTTCTTACTTACTGCAATTGTTCTAGTTTTATTATTCTTAGAGCCAGATGACCAGTGATGTTTACCGTTAATAACTTGATATGAACCACAGAAAGTAACATTAGAACAATTAGTAGCAACGTTACCCCAAGTCAAACCAATAGCTTCTGAAGGACGGCATCCCGTTTTAAACCAGAATTCTACTAGGGAAGCATAGTAACTGTAATTAATACCGCTTCGTTTATCTGTTCTGAAAGCTTCTATCACTTCTTCTATCTGGTCTTCACTAAAAGCATCTGGTTGATGATTGGTTGATGAAATTCTAGGAATATCAGTAGACAAACTTTTATAAGAATTATCTGTAATTAATTTGTGCTTTACTCCCCAGTTACAGCAAGCGGATAAATAAAGCAGCATCCGTCTAGTTTGATCAGAGGTTGTAATTGCTAATAAAGAATTCTTGGTTTCTAAAGCGTTATAGCTAGCATCATTACCTAGCTTGTCTAAAAGCTTAGTAAAGGCAATGTATTCCCGTTGCGTTTTAGCTTTGACATTGGGTAACTTGTCAGCTAAGAACTTGTCCCACAGTTGTCGCAAGCTAATTTGTTGTACAGGTTGTACAACTTCTAAAACTGTTGGCTTATTCTTGCCGTACTTCTCTAAGCTAAAGTCAAAGCGATCAAAGGTAATGTCACTATCAATTAATTGAGCCTTGGCTCTAGCCGCTTTGATTGCATCTCTAGAGTCAGTACCGATGTTGAGGGAGTAAGTCTTCCCTTTAAATGTCCAACGCAAGCGAATGTATTTATCTTGGTAGCGTTCAACCGTAATGCGTCCTACTCGCTCTTTACCTAAAAATACTTGTTGAGCCATTTGTACAATTAGCCGTCCTGTCTAGTGGTAATTGTACAAGTATTGTACAAGTATCCCCCAAGTGTCAACTAATACACTTGGGGAATTTATCTTTGGATGCCTTAATTGACAGGCTTTTTAAAACTCCCCAGGCAAGATTCGAACTTGCGACCAATCGGTTAACAGCCGATCGCTCTACCACTGAGCTACTGAGGATTGTGAATTCTTATGTTAGCGGTAACGCATACCATTTGGCAAGCACCTTGGTAAATTTTCTGCAAATTTGTTTGATTAGCTGCAATGTAAAACCTTTACACTTGGTTCCCGTCACTAAAGCTTGTTTGTAATACTTATAAATCCTTCAATCCCATTCGGAGTTCAGCTAAACGCTGCCGCGCCTTGGCATCTATGGAATTGGCTAAAAATCTACTAGAAGACTGTTTGTGTTGTTTTTGCTGGTGTCGCGTCCGGACAGTTGTGGCTTGCACTTCATAATACAGTTGCAAAGCTGACATCCATTCAGCACCGTATCCGACTACCATTAATTGCTGTGTCCGATCTGACGTGGCGACAATCAGCCGACAAAGGTGGGATTGTTTTATATAAGGGCGAAAAGAGGCACAGGCTTTTTCTATATAGGTGTCTGCTGTTTGCCCAAAATCTGTGTAATGAACCGATAGATATTGATTAATAACTTCTTGATTACTACAGCTATTTTGATAGTGGGCATCAAAGACAATTTGGATCTCAAAACCTTTAAATGCACTGTAATTTATCAATTCTTCAATTAGCTGTCCCCGAGCTGCTTGTAGTCCAGTGCGATCGCGGGTTTTTTTCAGGCAAGGCCAAGCGCCGATAATGTTATAGCCGTCTACTAGCAAAACTGCTTCGGGTAGGGGACTGGACATAATTTAGAGTTAATTTTTCTAAAGTTAGCATTAATTATTCATAACATTAATATTCATCAAAGTATCTGCCATAACACTTAGAGCAAAAATATCAACAGCACCAACGCCAAAGTTGATGCTGTTGCAGTTTTAAATTAAAGATGTTGCCAGCAGCGAAGCGTGGTTAAAGCATTTCTGACTATTTGTACTTACCTATTAATGAAAGTACAAAGCATCGGATGTCCTTGCCTTTTGCTGTTGTCTGCTTAAGATGCTACATCTTCAATTTTCATCAATTGCTTAAGGCGTTTTGGATCTCCTTGCTCTACTACATAGCCGCGTTCTAGCAAGAAAGCACCATCACAGTAGTTCAACTCATCCAATCGATGTGTTACCCAAAGCGCTGTTAGACCCCGACTTTTAACTAAACGTCTCACTTGAGCTACTAATTCTAGCTGACTATCAGGATCAAGTAGAGCTGTAGGTTCGTCTAACAGTAAAACTTCGCACTGACGCGCCAACGCCCCCGCGATCGCTACTCGCTGTTTCTGACCCCCACTTAAGGCATAAATAGGTCGTCGTTGCAGTTCTTGCAAATTCACTGCACAAAGAGCCTCAGACACTCGCTGGCGTACCTGGCTTGGCGATAGATTTTCCTCCACTAGTCCAAAGGCTACATCAGCACCAACAGTTGGCATTACCAGCTGATGGTCGGGATTTTGGAAGACAAAGCCAACCGGATGTAAAGTCCGAAGTTGACCAGATTTAGGAGTCAACAATCCTGCTAGTAATTTTAGTAGTGTAGATTTTCCACTACCGTTACTGCCCAAAAGCATCCAAAATTCACCTTTAGGCACTTCTAGATTACAGGATGTTAAAACCTCCTCTCCTTTAGCCCAACTGAAGTATAAATCCTGTACCTGAACGCCAAGAGGGGTCATTTGCACAATTTGGTTCATTCGGATAACGCAAAGAAGCCTGGAGGTCTGCCTGCACCTGTACCAGCTTTCTGAGACATCTGCACTCCGGCAATTTCACTTGCGCGGATCGCAACTTTTTTCTCAGTTTTGTCATCGCACGTTAGTTCCAAAATGTCAGAACTACCTGAACGCATCGCTTCTAGGATTTGCTGATATACAGCAGAGGCTCCTTCTTCTGACTTCCGTTGCACTTGGAGCGGAAAGGGCGTATTCTTCAAAGTCAAGTCAATAGTAAACATTGGTTAAGCAATTTAACTTTAAATCTCATTTTAACGTCAGCCAGCCGCCGATTCGGGCATAACCTGATTTTTCGCCTGCTGTAGAAGTTGTACAGGGAAGTATCACATAAGTTTAGCTAGACAAAATGGGCTCAATCTTAAATTTATGCAAATAGATTGACCAAAAATGAGTTAGTTGGTCATAATATGATTAGAATGAGTAAAGAATCGTAAACTTGGTTGACAACCATACTAGCTGTCTGTAGTTGGCATTAAAATAGCTCAACCAGGTAGTTGATTCAATTCCCGTAATTATAAAATTTTGGAGTTCTACTGTAATGACAATCGCAGTTGGACGTGCAGGCACAGAAAGAGGATGGTTCGACATCCT
>ERZ501023.54-NODE-54-length-38839-cov-6.568121_pt1 | contig 38839 bp, 29 predicted proteins | sample MGYA00248839_ERZ501023 | MGnify/ENA primary metagenome ERZ501023 (study PRJEB25958, sample SAMN03398596) | human skin metagenome | study: EMG produced TPA metagenomics assembly of the Human Skin Microbiome Metagenome (human skin metagenome) data set.
TCCCCTCCCTGCACAAAGTGCGAGGAAGGGGTATCCAGGGAGGTTGAGTGATGAATTCAGATTAATTCCTTGCACGACTCGCCCATGTTTCCCCGACTAGTGGCGAGTGACTAATTCCATCTTCTGAGCGTAGAACTTATCAAGTGTGGAATCGTCCACTACCAGAATTCCTACCTTCTTATTTATATGCTGTTGAGCTTCAGTCCACAGCATATAGGCGCGATGGCTCTATGCGATGCAGTAACCGTGTAATCGCATCATGGGCAGGAGAATTATCACTCTCTGGTTGAACTCGTTCTGCTTCCACGCCGCTATAAGCTTTTTGTGTAGCAATCAGAAAGTTGATGTAGTTGTACTCGTTGACCTTTGGTGGATTGATTCCTCCTTTTTACTCAACTGCGTAACTCCTGCCAAATATACCCAGCAAAGCATTAAGCTCTGGTCAAGCCAGTTGTACTGCTTAATGCCTGAAAGTATTGCAGTTTAGGTAAAACCTTTATTTATTCCGTATTCTAAATTTTAAGCGGGCGGCGAGAATCGAACTCGCATCATTAGCTTGGAAGGCTAAGGTTTTACCACTAAACTACGCCCGCACAATAACTAGGTTCGTTACTAGAACTGAATGCCATTAAATTAGAATAGCATAATTTTTTATTAATTAAAGTTGAGTGGGCGGCAAGTTAGCTTTCTAGTTTTACAGAAAAAGTTAAAACTGTTTCATCAACTCCTCTAAATTGCAGGGGAGTACATTTAATAATTTCATCTTCTTGCAGGTAATCTGCCACAGTTGCAGAAACGAGAATTTGGGAAGGTGCAGCAGCTTGTTGGAGACGTGCAGCAATATTTACACTCGGACCAATTGCAGTATATTCGGCACGTTCTGGGCTACCAAACATTCCCACAACTGCTGTACCTTGATGAATACCGCAACGGAATTGTACTGGAGGATACCCCATAAGTCCTTGAGCCAGCCAGTGGTGATTAAGTAATGAAAGTGCAGAGTGCATAGTTCTAGCAGTGGCGATTACTTTTGCTACTTGCTCGTTGGGTGTTAGTTCTTCCGGCGCGCCAAAAATAGCTAAAATCGCATCTCCCATAAATTTATCTACAGTACCACCGTTATCAAACACTACCTTAGTCATTGTTTCTAAGTATTGATTTAATAACTCTGCCACGCGGCGCGATCGCAAAGTATTTGCTAGCTGAGTAAAGCCTACAATATCACTGAATAAAATTGTAATTAAGCGCGGTTCTGGACGCAGATCCAGTATTAATTCACCCCTCGCTGCCTTCTTCACCATTGCTGGCGGCAAAAAACGCCGCAAAACAGACTCAGTTAAGTAAGTATTTAGTTCTATAACCCGGCGTTCATTTTCCTTTAAAGCTAGTAAATTTCGTACTTCTGCTAGCAATTCCCGATTATTAAACGGCTTGGCAAGATAAGCATCTGCACCGCCTTCTGTACCAGAAATACGGGTTTCTTCATCAGTTTTCGCTGTCAGGAGGATAATTGGTATCCCCTTCAAATTCTCCTCTTTACGGATTAACCAAATCATTTCCAAACCAGATAATTGCGGCATCATCAAATCAGTCACAATTAGATCCGGAGAATGCATTTGCGCTAAATAAAAGCCCTCTGCGCCGTTACAAGCTACTTGAACTTGGTAGCCACCAGAGCGGAGAATACTAGAAACATAAGTCTGCAAATCTGGGTTGTCATCCACCACTAAAATCAGAGGTGAAGGGGAAGTTTGCAATTTCAATCCATCTTCCTTAGCCTCAAATCTTGACTTATCTGCTAAAATTTCTAGGTCTGCTAACTCCACAGCCGCACTACGACGTAGCTGTATTTCTGTAGGTACTTCTAAAAGAGATTCGAGAGGGAGGTGAACTGTCCCAGTTTGCAACCAAACTGTAAATGTAGTGCCTGCACCGTAAACTGACTCTACTGTAATTTGCCCTTTATGCAGTTCAACCAGTTCCTTCACCAGAGCTAGCCCCAAGCCACTACCTTCGTATGAGCGGTTTGCCGATCGCTCTGCTTGGTGAAATCGTTCAAATAAGTGGGGAATTTGTTCTGGATGAATGCCGATGCCCGTGTCTTTTACCTGTAACAAACAATGACTACCTGCTGTTTCTACTTTAACGGTGATCCTGCCGCCAGTAGGAGTGAATTTCATGGCATTAGATAACAAGTTATAGAGTACCTTGTCAAACTTCTCGGTATCTATGTATAAAAGCGGACAGTAGCTCAACTGAGTGACTAAGTGTATTTCTTTTTTTTCACAGTAAGGGCGAAAAGCATCAACAATTTGGTTGACAAATGCGCTCAAATCACAGGGACGGAAACTAGGTTGCATCCGCCCAGCATCAAGTCGCTGGAGATCGAGGAGTTGATTTACTAATCGTAGTAAGCGGCGGGAATTACGTAAGGCGATCGCCGCTTGTTCTAGAGGCAAATCTTGTTGTTGAGCCACAGCCGACTCTAATGGTCCTAACATCAAAGTTAGGGGAGTGCGGAACTCATGCGAGATATTTTGAAAAAACTGAGTTTTCTGGCGGTCTAATTTTAGTAAGCTGTCAGCTAAAGAGCGCGACTTTTGGTAAAGGTGAGCTTGTTGAACAGCGATCGCCGCCTGATCTGCTAATGCTTGAGCTAATTCAACTTCTGCCACTTGCCAGCGACGCGGCTGGTAAACTTGGCGTAATGTAATACTGCCGATACTCTTACCGTCTATCAGTAAAGGCACAACCAAAAGCGCGAATGCCGGCGATCTTAAAGGTAAATCTAACCCTTTCATGTGTGGTTGCTGGCTAAGATCGTTTATTACCACTGGCTGTTGCGTCTTCAGCAGTTCTTGTAATACGGGGTTGCCAGCAATCGGCGACTGCGATTGTGGTAGATGAGCAGCGCCAACGCCAAAATTCTCATATTTGTCATACAATCCTACACACTGGACAAACTCATCCTCTTCTGTCCATAGCGAAAGCGCACAACCATCTACAAGTAAAGCTTGCCCTAGTTGTTGAGTGATCGCCGCAAAGATATCTTGGGGATTAAGGCTAGAACGAATTGCCCGCGTGATTTTGTTAATCAGTGCTTCACGTTTAGCTAGAGCAGCAATGTGATTATAAGCGCGGGCTTGAGCAAGAGCTAAAGCTGCCTGATCTGCTACTGTAACTACGAGTTGCACTTCCAAATCCCGCCACAAGCGCGGCTGCTGGCATTGGTGCAGTGCTAAGACTGCAATAAGTTCCTGTTGCCAAATTAGTGGTACTACTAAACTAGAGCAAATATTGGTTGCCTGGTAAGCTAAGGCAATATTACCTTGGAGGCGATCGTCTAGCTTGACATCATTGATCACCAGCACTTCTCGTGTTTCCCACACTGTTTGATTTAAACAGGAATGAAGATTTGCTGAAGAATTTAGGGATACATCTGGGTTACTTTTAAACTCCTGGCTGCTGATTTGATAAACAAACGATTCATCAACTAGCCGATTATCCTGAAACGGACGCAAAATACAGTAGCTGGCTTCTAGCATTTGACCTACTGTATCTACAATTGTTTGGAGAATTTGTTTATAGTCAGAAGCGCTACGAATTGTATTTGTAACAGTATTAAGTAGCGACTCGCGTCTTATTGTCTGGTACAATTCCTGGGTGCGAGCCTTGAGAATGATGTGGGTGTCTATGGCTTGCCGCACTAAGTCTTTAATTTCTTCAGGATTTCCAGGTTTAATTACATATTTGAAAACTCTACCAATATTATTCGCTTCTACCAGTTCTGCATCTACATCGCTAGTTAAAACGATCTGCATAACATTGGGATACTTAGTTGTTATTAAGCTCAATAACTGATTCCCATTACTCAAGTGCAGATGCCGCTCAAAAATTAGCACTGCTACTTCCTCAGTCGTTAGAATATGAAGTGCATCTTTTGAAACTGCTCTCAGCACCTGGTAGTTTGCCCCTAAGGTGCAGTAAAGCAGTTTATAGTCATCTGTATCATCTACGAGCAGAACTTTTGGCTGACTGTTAGCTTGAGCTTTCATGCACTGCAATTAAACCTGTAAGGTTAGTTGTATAAACAACGGCACTACAAACAATAGATAGATTGAATGTATCGAACTATGACTAGCTGATAAAGTTATCAGCTCTTTTGAGTAGCAAGTTTAAAGCTGATAGCTAATCTTTGAATATTAAATGTCATTACAGCCCCTAAAGATAAACTAATTAATTTTCAAAAATGATGTCATGTAAATAAACTTTGTGTTGCAATTACAAACACTAGAAAAAATACCACTCTAAATCTAGTTTAGATGGTATTTCAATTTCCTAATACCTTATTTAAAGGCTGACAAAGATAAACTTTTGAAACTTACACAGCTTTAAAAAATTGTAAAATGTTAAGCATATGAAAATCCCTCCTTTGGAAAATCGAAAAAGGAGGGAGCTAAATAAAGCAAGTATTATGCTAACGAATTGAGCAAACTACTGACATCTACGCTTAACTTCTGCCCCAACTTAAGTAGATGATCCAGAGCAGTTTCATTCCAGTTAGGGGGAGAATGATCCCCATTCATTACATCAGTTTGCTGGGTTGAAATTGCTCGCAGACACCAAGAGGAAATTTGCTCCAGGCAACTGAAATAGAGTTCCTGCGCTCTAGCAAGGGATAAGCCTAGATTGAGCTGATATCCGACATTAATTAAGCGCTCTAATCGCGCAATTTCTACCTCTGCTGTAGCAGAATTATGATCGTGCAGTAGCTGCCAGAGGAATCGCGTTATGAGCTGCTCTAACATCTGCTTGCCTTCTGGGATATTGATTTGACAACGTAGATGCTTTGCTTCAATGGCGATCGCTTCTAGTTCTCCTAAGTGATGTAAACTAGCATCCACACCTTCTTCCGAGAGTAATCGCACTAAACTGAGGCAGCGATGTCCCAGGGCAATCTGCGCTGCGACTTGCAACTCTTGTGGCACAGCTAATTCATCACGGTGAAACGCCATCAACACGCCGTAGTTATCCCGATACACTTGAGTATACAGTTGATCTAGTCGGGTCAAAGTTTCATGACTTAGTAGCCGCATGATCCGGTGTCGTTCTTCAGCAAACAAATTCTGTAAACTAAACGATTGCTCCCCGAACATCTGGGTCATTGCTTTAATTGTATGCGCCGCGCTAGCCTGTTGCAAAGCTTCAAACACTTTGTCTTTCATTTGGCTATAAGCACGTCGTCCAGTAAAAGGTTGAATACAGCAATGAAAATCCCAACCACCTAAATGCAGCACAGCAAAAACGATCTGCTCACTTTCCCAGGTAATCTCGGAAGTCAACCGCAGTTGCCCCACAGCTAGTGTCAGCGATCCCAGCCGTTGCAGCTGATAATTCAATTGCTGAACACTATAGCAATAGACGCGCTTCACATGAGGCTCATTTCTGTCTCTCTCCTCTCTTCTAAATAGCGAAGTAATAGCATACTGTGCTGCAACTTGCTGAAAGTTAATTTGGGCTGTTGCTACCAATTGGCGATATATTTCTGAACCATGCTTGAATAAGTCAACATTACTAGGAGCTTGGGCAAGACGTTTAACAAAGCCTTTTTCTAGCTGTACACCTGTAACATCTCCAGCTAACTCCAAGGCACGGGCAGCATAACGGAGAATCTGCGTTCCTTCGGGGCGTGATAATTCTTCAAAAAACCAGCCGCAACTCGTATACATTAGCAAAGCATGACGCTGCATTTCTAGTAGTCGTAGGGCATCCACTTGTTCTGCTGCTGTAAGTTTGTGGTTTTGATGGTGGGCAAGGAAGCGATTAATATTAGCAGCAGAGCGATCGCGCATTACTTGGATATATGCATCTCGTGTAACCCAGGGATCGCGGAAAAATTGCTTTCCTGCTTCCTCATACACCTTAATTAACTGATCCCGCAGCCAATCAAGTGCTTGACGTAATGGTCGTCGCCACTTTTGATGCCAACCCCCTTCGCCGCCACAGCCACAGTCATCTTGCCACCGATCTACACCATGAGCGCAACTCCAGGCAGTTACTGGTTTTAGTTCCACTTCCCAAGTAGGAGGATTGAGACTGAGGTAATGGGCAAAGTTTGTTACTGTCCAACCGCGCTGCGGAAATTCATTTACAAAGGCGTAAGCTAGGGTTTTTTCAGTGCCGCCTTTATGATGACCGAAGGTTTCGCCATCAGTCGCTACAGAAATTAATTGTGCCGGACGATGATCCCCGCGTACTGCTTGCCCTATTCTGCCTGCTAAGTGATGGGAATTGTAGAGAACATCACTAAAGCCCATATCCCGCGAAATCGGACCATCGTAGAAGAATATATCAATGTAATCGTAGTTAGGATTACCGCCAGGCAGAAAACAACGATAAGGACGGGTGGGATCAATTTGACTACCGCCGACTTCATACCACTCGCTGACAATCTGATCTGCTTTGGGGAGTGTACGACAGCGCAGCGCTTGTGAAGGTGCAAGGACAATAAAGCGAATGCCCTCGGAGATTAATGCGGCAATGGTTGCATAGTCTACAGCAGTTTCAGCTAGCCACATTCCTTCGGGATCGCGCCCGAAGCGAGAGTAAAAATCTGCTTTCCCCCAGCGAATTTGCGTATATTTGTCTCGCTCATTCGCCAAAGGCATAATGATGTGGTTATAGACTTGCGCGATTCCATTCCCATGTCCATTTAAGCGATCGCAACTTTTGCGATCTGCCTCTAAAATTCGTTGATAAACTTCGACATCGTAGCGTTCTAGCCACGACATCAGCGTTGCGCCGATATTAAAGCTGAAATACTCATAGTTATTCACGATCTCCACAACTTCACCGCGCTCGTTAAGCACTCTCGCAAAAGCATTCGGGCGATAGCATTCATGGTGAATCCGCTCATTCCAATCATGGTATGGAGAAGCGCTAGGCTGGCGCTCAATCGCATCTAAGTAGGGATTCTCGCGCGGCGGTTGGTAGAAATGTCCGTGAACAGTTACATAAACACCCGTAGCAGTCTCTAGGGGATCTGTTGTCGGGTTAGCATCGCCGCACAGTGTGACTGAGCTAGCAGCAGATAAAACAGTCATGCAATATTTCCAAAATGATTAATTTAGAGTTGTAGACGGTATCCATTCACCGTTCTAGAGAGGCATATTGTGGTGCAGCAGGGGATAAAAACTTAGGAGCTAGTGTTTATGTTGTAGGCAAGTAATTTTGCTTCAGCACTTCGCCTAACAACTAATTGCAGCAGAACGGGTTAAGTAGAAAAAACTGTTTTGGTTGCAACCGTAACTGCAACATAATCTACTTTAACTGCAATCTCAAGGTCTGGGTAAGGAAGAATTGCTAGTTTTGCATTGAAATTGTGCGATTGTATCTGCATCCGAAATATTCTGTTACCGAAGGAGACAGAAGAGAGCTTAGGTCTTGTCCTCCAGCAAAAGCTGTTATAGGTTTTAAGCACCATTACTTATGGGTAAGAATGAAAAAACATCGTTATCGAAACCCCTGTTTTTAAAAGCAGCGAATTTTGAATACGCTTCAAAATTACTCTTCTGGGTACACGGGGTTAACTCAAGTCTCTCTCCATAGAGCTTTAACAGTTTTTACGAGTAATTTGTTAAGACGTTTAAAACCTGTCTCAAGGTTGATGAAACGATTTTATTTAAATTGCCTAGATCAACAGAAGTTCCAGCAAGTAGAGTCATCACTAAAAGTTGTCATTCCTAGCCGTGAGCATCTAATTTAATTTAAATGGTGCAATTGGGTTTTGTTGACAATATACTTTTAACCAAAGCTAGAACTTGCTATGTCAATTAAAAAGATTATTTCTCTAGGCTTACTAGTCTTCGTACCAATATCAATTGCAGCCGAATACTTGCACTGGGGTACGTTCACAATTTTCATCACATCTGGTTTAGCGATCATACCTCTAGCTGTTTGGTTAAGCACTGCTACCGAAGAAGTAGCGATCGTTACTGGTTCCTCAATTGGCGCTTTGCTAAATGCCGTCTTTGGTAATGCAACTGAGCTAATTATTGCTTTAGTTGCTCTTAAAGCGGGATTAGTTGATATTGTGAAAGCAAGTATTACTGGCACGATTATCAGTAACTTACTTCTAGTCATGGGATTGTCAATGTTATTAGGCGGACTGCGCTATAAAGAACAGGAATTCAAACCTGTTGTAGCGCGGGTAAATGGTTCCTCAATGACCTTAGCCGTAACCGCACTAATTTTACCGACGATGGTTATTTACACCTCAACAGGCGTTGAACAAACAGCGATTCGGAATTTATCAAGTACAGTAGGCATAGTTTTAATTGTTGTTTATGCTTTGACATTGGTATTTTCATTAAAGACTCACAGCTACCTTTACGAAGTGGGATTAGTAGATTTAGAGGCATCTGATACTGCTACTGATACTCATAAGCCTAATGTGTGGCTGTGGGTAGGTGTATTGTTAGCTGCTACTGTCGCAGTCGCCTTTGAGTCAGAAATTTTTGTGGGTGTCGTGGAGGAAGCAACAAAGGGATTAGGCTTGACTCCGTTGTTTACGGGAGTTATTCTTTTACCCCTGATTGGTGGTGCGGCAGAATATGTAACTGCGGTAAGCGTAGCAATTAAAAACAATATGGATTTATCGGTTTCCGTTGCTATGGGATCTAGCTTGCTGGTTGCTTTGTTTATGGCTCCGCTTTTAGTTTTAGTCGGACAAGCGATCGGTCAACCAATGGATTTAGACTTCAATCCTTTTGAGGTTGTAGCTGTAGCTGTAGCTGTAACAGTAGCTAATTTAATTAGTTTAGATGGACGCTCTAATTGGCTAGAGGGAACGTTACTTTTAGCAACCTACACAGTTTTAGGATTGGCGTTCTACTTTCATCCAGCTTAATTTTTTTGTATTACCCAAAAAAGTGATAGCTTTAGCGCCATTGTATTAAGCCCGCACAAATAGGCGGGCTTTGTTTATGTAGCCTTAAGATTCAGTAGCAGTTGTATTATTCGCTACTTGCAGGTTTTGCTTGTTGGGATTACCTAATATTTTCATAAAATTATTAAATCTTTATAAACTCTCTAATCTCTACCTTTTGGTACTGTTGCAGCCACCAAGCGGCTGATTAACCTACGAAGAGTTTACTGTTCTTGGATTCGAGGGTTCAAAATAAGGTGATTTTTGGGATAATACCCTCATTTTTAGGAGAAAAATTAAGAAGGCTCCTAGTCTTCATTAGCTTACGGTTTCAGGCAACGCGGTGGTTCTCTGAGCTCGGCTTATCCTATCCAAGCGTAAGATGTATGGCGTTGATTCCTGCTAATTGTTAGTTAAGTAAAGGCACAAGAACATGAGTACCGTCCAAGCAAAATTTGCAGCAACTGAAACTGCATTTCATGTAGAAGGTTACGAAAAAATCGAGTTTAGTCTCATTTTCGTCAATGGAACTTTCGATATTAAAAACACTCAACTGGCAGATAGCTACAAAAGCTTTGGACGCTGTCTTGCGGTTGTTGACCATAATGTAAATAAGCTCTACGGAAACCAGATCAAAGCATACTTCCAGCACTACAACATTGATCTCAGCTTATTTGCGATCGCTATTACTGAGCCGACAAAGACTTTAGATACACTTCAGCGCATAATAGATGCTTTCGCTGATTTCGGTTTAGTTCGTAAAGAGCCAGTTTTGATTATTGGTGGCGGCTTACTAACAGATGTTGCTGGCTTCGCGTGTGCCACTTATCGTCGTAGTACCAACTACATCCGCATTCCGACAACGCTGATCGGTTTGGTTGATGCTGGCGTAGCAATTAAGGTTGCCGTCAACCATGAAAAGCTGAAAAACCGCTTGGGTGCTTACCACTCACCAAAAAAAGTAATTTTAGACTTCTCATTTTTGCAGACATTGCCTACGCCTGAAGTCCGTAACGGCATGGCAGAACTCGTAAAAATTGCGGTTGTCTCCAATGCCGAAGTGTTTGAGTTATTGTGCGAGTACGGCGAAGATTTACTTAACACGCACTTTGGTTATATTAACGGTACTCCAGAACTTAAGGAAGTCGCTCATCGGGTGAATTACAAATCAATTCAGACGATGCTGGAATTAGAGACTCCTAATTTGCATGAGTTGGATTTAGACCGCGTAATTGCCTACGGTCACACTTGGAGTCCGACGCTAGAACTAGCACCATCTGTGCCACTGCTGCACGGTCATGCGGTGAATATAGATATGGCACTATCAGCGACGATTGCCGAGAGGCGTGGTTACATCACAGTTGAGGATCGCGATCGCATTCTCGGACTAATGAGCCGCATCGGTTTAGCCCTCGACCATCCTCTGCTGGATATTGACCATTTGTGGTATTCCACTCAATCAATCACCCAAACGCGAGACGGGTTACAACGGGCAGCAATGCCAAAACCAATTGGCGAATGCTTCTTCGTCAACGATTTGACACGGGAAGAACTAGAGGCTGCTTTGGCTGAACACAAGGATATTTGTGTCGCATACCCACGCGCTGGTGCTGGTATAGATGCTTATGTAGGCAGCTATCAGCAATTGGTGGATACAGCTAATGTCTAGCGTTGTAAATACTGTTTATTTGCAATATGTCGCTTAAAGATCCCCGCATTCAGTAGGTGAAGAATTGCCAATCCCAGATGGCTTAAAGATTATGGGGCAAGTGTAGAACCACAGGGGGAAGCAGGTGAAGATTTGTCATGCTTCTCTTTCCCTAATCTCCTTGTCTTGTCTTCTTCCTAGCCACTAGCCACCATCATGCCTTAGTTACAACGTATGAAGAAGCGTATTTTTGCTCTGTTCCAAAACTTGGGTACGCTTGCATTATTAGCGATCGCCTTTCCCTTCAATTGCATTATCGTTTTCACAGCTTTGCTATGGGATTTTTGCAGCCGACCATTTCAAAAGCAAGTAATAAACGAGAATCCCAAAAATATCTTGATTGCTGGCACAAGGATGACCAAAGCCCTACTGCTAGCGCGGTCATTTCATGCTGCTGGACATCGGGTGATTTTGGTTGATACTCACAAATTCTGGTTAAGTGGTAATCAATTTTCCAACGCTGTTGCTGCCTCTTACACGGTTCCTGACCCGCAGCAAGACCTACAAGGCTATATTGAAGCAATTAGGGTGATCGCCAAGCAAGAAAATATCGACTTTGCGATCCCAGTAGCTATGTTCGCTGTAGGAAACTTCGACTCCAACGACAAACCACCATTATCAGGTTGTTGCGAAATTTTTCACTTCGATGCTGATGTAGTAAGGATGCTGGACGACAAGTTCGCCTTTTCCGAAGCAGCACACTCATTCAATTTATCAGTCCCCAAATTCTTTAAAATTACTGCCCCTGAACAAGTTATAAACTTCGACTTCTCCCAAGAAAAACGCAAATATATTCTCAAAAGCATTCCCTACGATCAAGTGCGCCGCTTGAATTTGACGAAGCTACCCTGTGACACTCCTGAAGAAACAGCAGCATTTGTCAACAGTCTACCGATTAGCGAGGAGAAGCCCTGGATCATGCAGGAATTCATCCCCGGACAAGAATACTGCACCCATAGTAATGTGCGGGATGGAGAGTTAAGATTGCACTGCTGCTGCGAGTCATCCGCCTTTCAAGTTAACTACGAAAACGTTGATAAGCCGGAAATTGAGCAATGGGTAACTCATTTTGCCAAGGAACTCGGACGTACTGGACAGCTTTCTTTTGACTTTATCCAAGCTGATGACTCAACTGTTTACGCGATCGAGTGCAACCCCCGCGCTCACTCTGCGATTACTATGTTTTACAACCATCCAGGGGTAGCAGATGCATATCTAGGTAAAGAACCTTTGGCTGAACCTATGCAACCGCTTCCTGATAGTAAGCCGACTTATTGGCTATACCACGAACTCTGGCGGCTGAACGAGATTAGATCGTTGAAGCAACTCCAAACCTGGATTAAAAACATTCTGCGTGGCAAAGATGCAATTTTTGAATTGAATGACCCCTTGCCGTTCTTGATGGTACACCACTGGCAAATTCCGTTACTAATTCTCGACAATCTCCGCAGACTCAAAGGTTGGATCAGAATAGATTTTAATATTGGGGAGCTGATTGAGTAGGATTGAAGCCTGGCTATATAGACGGGCTTTTTGTTATCTTCTCTCGGGCAGAACATTTCTCTAAAACTATAAAGCGCGATCGCACTTGTGGAGGTAAAGGTGCGATCCGCCTTGCTGCAACTATGATGCGGTCGAATATAGGCTTTCTACTAACGCTGATAATGAAGTATAAGGTTAACTCCTAACTTTTGCATTGCGATTGAAAAGTTGTCGCCCCAACTCTAATACTTCTTTCTTTTCTTCATCAGTTAGATAATCCTGCTCATTCAAGCTACCACCTGAAAGCCGAGGATCGCCTCCTGCATTTAGATATCGCTGTCGTCCTGTAACAAATATTTCTTGCAGCCTTTCATATTGTTTTTTTTCTAATTCAGTTGGCTTTCTCATAATTATGATGCCCAGTTAGTAGGAACAATATCACCATTTTGCAAGATCATAGAAACTGGTAATAAAGAGCTAGGGGTTGCTATATACCATTCTCCTCTATCTTGGTCATAGAAATCGTACTCAAGCAAGTCTAATGTTTGGAGAGCATTAATAATTAAGTATTGAGATTCAGTTGGTTCCACAACTCGTTATTTGGTATTTTAGCCTTAGCTATCTTAATAGATGTCGCGATCGCACTTATGGTAGCAAAAGCGTGATTCCTGCGGCTAACTTTTAAAATTACTATTTTGCTCAGGGAAACTTAAAGTAATCTCAAAAACTGATCAATACTAAGACCAGTATCTCGGATAATAGCTCGAAGGGTTCCTTTGTCAAGTTCTTTATGGTCAGCTACAACAACTAGAGTAAAAAGCTCATCTCTACAGAGAATTATATGGCTCCCTCGCTGTCGCATGAAGTAGAAACTGATCTTTTCCAAGGCTTTTATAGATTCCCTACCAGAAATTTGAGGTAGCTTACTCATACTGCTACCAGCAACATTTCAAAGCGTTCTTCTGGAATAGGCTGACCTTTTTCCTGTAACACTTCAATATAAAGTTGAATGGCTTCTTTAATATTAAAAATTGCTTTTTCTTTCGTCTTGCCTTGGCTGATACAACCTTGTAAACTTGGGCATTCTGCAATCCAGTAGCCGTCTTCACCAGGGTAAATAATGACTTGTCTCATTAGATCCTGCTTAAAGCGATCCTTCTGTAACTAGATTTTAGAGTATTCTCCTGTCAGATTCCCCTACGATCGCACTTGTGGAGGTAAAGGTGTGATCGCACTTTCAGGAAAAATTCTGGAAATTTCTCGATGGTAAGCAATCCGTTAACAAATAATGATGGTTCATATCTTTTTTTTTGTAACTCTAATTTATTCAAAAGTCACCTGTAAAGCGTGTAATTATAATATTTGAGCTATTTATTTTTATAGCATTAATTATGAGTATTGCACCACGTGGAATGAGTGTTACTGAAGCTTACCGACTCTATCGCTCAGGTAGCTTGTTAGTAAATCGCAAGTATCAACGAAAGCTTGTTTGGACAGTTGAAGAAAAAGAAAGGTTAATTGGAAGTATTTTAGAAGGATACCCAATACCTCTAATTTTATTAGCGGAACGTCCCCAAATATATAGTAGTGGCAGGTATGAAATTATAGATGGAATGCAGCGGTTAAACGCAGTTTTTAGTTTTATAGAAAATTCATTTGCTTTCAGAAGAAATTTTTTTGACGTTGATGAATTTTCATACGCTAAACAGTTAGCTGATCATAAAGTTTTTCTACCAGTTAATAAAGATGCTTTACTCCTATCGCGTCAAAAATGTGCTGATATTTTAGATTATCAACTGGCAGTTACTATTTATACTGCAATGGAAGAAGAAGATATCACAGAAATTTTTGGTCGAATTAATTCAAGTGGCAAGCATTTGAGCAGTCAAGAAAGAAGACAAGCAGGAGTAACTTCTGCATTTGCAGAAGTAGTACGTACAATTTCTATGGAATTACGTGGAGATGTCTCAGAAAAGGTACTACGTCTTTCTGATATGCCGGAAATAAGCATTGAATCACAAAAATCTAAGCAAGGCTACAAAATTCAAGCTGAAGATACAATATGGTGCAAGCAGGGCGCTCTTACTGTACAACAACTGCGTGACAGTGAAGATGAACAAATGATTGCTGATATTGTTGCTTCTATTTTACTGAATGAACCCTTACCAGTAAGTACAGAACGTTTAGACTATTTATATGATCAAAGAAATATGTATTCTCAAGATATAGAAAGTGCCTTAGTAACTTATGGCTTTAGTAAACTTACGCAGGTCATAATCAAAACATTTTCTATCATGAGAGAAACAATTGAAGCTTATAGCCCAGAAGTAAAATGTCTACGACGCATTGTTAATCCTAATAGTAACAATCCTATTAAAACAGCATTTTATACTATTTTTATGGCGTTTTTTGATTTAGTGATTTGTCAAGACCTTTCTCCAGTCGACCCAACAGGTATTATAAATGGGCTTCGAGGTCTTCAAAGAAAACTTGATTTAAGTAGTCACTATACAACAACACATGATCGAAAGAACAATATTAAACAGACGAAAGGTCTTATTCAAGATTATTTTGCTAGAAGAGAACCACCAGTTCTTGGGCATGGTGTTGAGTTAGCTCTAAACTTGGAGAATTCTTTACGTCGTTCTCGTATAGAAACTGCAAGGTATGAATGTAAGCAAGGCTTACTTGACTTATCACCAGACAGAAAACTAAATCATAACTTAATTGACAGAATTATTGAAACAATTTGTGGAATTGCAAATATAGGCTCAGATATAGATGGATATATCCACCTTGGAGTAACTGATTCAAAAAGAGATGCTGATAGAATTGAAGCATTGGACAAAATTAAACCTCTTGAAATTAATGAAAGATATATTGTTGGAATTGATAGAGAAGTAAAGTACCAAAATAAAACTCTTGAGCAGTATGTGAGGGTATTAACCAATGCAATTCAAAACTCTGCCCTTACTGACCCATTGAAGACTCAAGTATTAACAAAGTTTGACACGATATCTTATAAGGGTTATTCAGTAATTAGGATTACTATTCCTACTCAAACTGAAGTGTCGTTTGTCGGAGATAAAGCTTTTACAAGGAAAGATTCATCAACGATAGAAGTACAAGGACGTGAGCTACTTGCTGTTTCAAAGCTTTTTCAAAAGTGATTATCTAATAAGTAGGGTTTATACCCTACCTACTTTGATTATCGACTAGCCGCCGCAGGCATACCCAAAATATCTTCAATTCGAGGCATTTCTTCAAGTGGAATTACGCGCCCTTCATCTTCAAAACCACTAATTTGATCAAAGTTGAGATAGCGATACAAATTATCAGCAAAAGGATTAATTTTCTGCGCCACGATGTCCATATATTCCTGTACGGTGGGAATGCGCCCTAACATTGCACAAACTGCTGCTAATTCAGCTGAACCAAGATAAACTTGTGCGCCTTTGCCCATGCGGTTGTTGAAGTTGCGCGTTGAGGTAGAAAACACTGTCGTATTGTCTTCTACCCGCGCTTGATTCCCCATACATAAACTACAACCAGGCATCTCCGTTCTTGCACCAGCAGCGCCAAAAGTACCGTATACACCTTCTTCCTTCAATTGATGTTCGTCCATCCGCGTTGGCGGACAAATCCATAAGCGAGTTTTGACGGCTGATTCGCCTTCTAGCACCTTGGCTGTAGCGCGGTAGTGACCAATATTTGTCATACAAGAACCGACGAATACTTCTTGCACAGGATCGCCAGCAACTTCAGACAATAACTTGACATTATCTGGATCATTTGGTGCAGCAACAATTGGTTCCTTGATGTCGTTCAAGTCAATCTCGATAATTTCTGCATACTCCGCATCTGTATCAGCTGCCATTAGTGAGGGATTTGCTAGCCACTCCTCCATCTTGGCAACGCGGCGCATAATTGTTCTTGCATCTTCATAGCCCCGCGCTACCATATTTTTTAACAGCGCTACATTCGATCGCAGATATTCCGAAACTGTCTCTACACTCAGCTTAATCGTGCAACCAGAACAAGAACGTTCAGCTGTAGCATCGGTAAGTTCAAAAGCTTGCTCTACCTTTAAGTCTGGCAAGCCTTCAATCTCCATAATCCGCCCAGAGAAGATATTTTTCTTATTCTCCTTCGCCACTGTCAGCAAACCTTTTTGGATCGCCACAAAGGGAATAGCATTTACAATGTCTCGCAGCGTAATACCAGGTTGTAACTCTCCTTTGAACCGCACTAAGACGGACTCTGGCATATCTAGAGGCATGACACCCAAAGCAGCTGCAAAAGCTACCAATCCCGAACCTGCTGGAAAGGAAATACCCAAGGGAAAGCGGGTGTGAGAATCGCCGCCAGTACCAACAGTATCTGGTAACAGCATCCGGTTCAGCCAAGAGTGGATAATGCCATCACCAGGACGCAGGGCAACACCGCCGCGTTGAGCGATAAAATCTGGTAAATCATGGTGAACTTTGATATCAACTGGCTTCGGATACGCTGCTGTGTGACAAAAACTCTGCATCACTAAATCGGCGCTGAAACCAAGACAGGCAAGTTCTTTAAGTTCATCCCGCGTCATTGGACCTGTGGTATCTTGAGAACCTACGGTAGTCATAATTGGTTCGCAGGAAGTACCAGGGCGGACTCCGTGTAAGCCGCAAGCTTTACCCACCATTTTTTGCGCCAAGGTGTAGCCTTTGCCGCTATCAATTGGGGGTCTAGGTCGGACAAAAATCGGGCTAGAATCTAAATCAAGGGCAGCGCGGCTTTTATCGGTAAGCCCGCGACCGATAATTAATGGTATACGTCCGCCAGCTCTTACTTCGTCGGTAATCGTGTCCGGTTGGAGAGTAAAGGTAGAAATAACTTCGCCAGCTTCGTTGGTGATCTCACCTTTGTAGGGATGGATGGTAATAACCATGCCTGTTTCCATCTTGGTGACATCACATTGAATCGGTAATGCCCCAGCATCTTCAGCTGTGTTGAAGAATATAGGTGCGATCGCACTCCCCAAAATATATCCCCCCGCCCGCTTATTTGGTACACAGGGAATATCATCACCAATGTGCCACAGAACGGAATTTATCGCTGATTTCCGCGATGAACCAGTACCAACAACATCCCCAACATACGCTACAGGATGCCCTTTTTGCTTTAACTGGGCAATAGTTTCTAGACTTCCTGGCTGCTTAGACTCCAGCATTACCAAAGCGTGTAAAGGAATATCTGGGCGGGTTGTAGCATGGGGTGCGGGAGATAAATCATCGGTATTCGTCTCACCAGGTACTTTAAAAACAGTGACTGCGATCGCTTCTGCTAGGGGAGGACGACTGGTGAACCAATCAGCAGCTGCCCAAGATTCCATTACCTGATGGGCATAAGCATTAGTTTTGGCTAATTCCTGTACATCGTGGAAAGCGTCATAAACCAGCATTGTTTTACTTAAGGCAGCTACTGCTGCTGTCGTCAATTGCTGATCGGGGACTTGCAGTAAGTCAATCAACGCTTGCACGTTGTAGCCCCCAATCATTGTTCCTAGCAGTTCTACTGCATAGATCGGGGAAACCAGAGGACTGATGATTTCGCCTTTAGCAACACCTGTGAGAAATGAGGCTTTAACGTAGGCTGCGGCATCGACTCCTGGGGGAATGCGATCGCGCAATAAATGCAGCAGTGTTTCTTCTTCCCCTGCTGGCGGATGTTTTAGTAATTCACACAGTTGAGATGTCTGCTGGGCATCTAGCGGCAACGGCGGAATCCCCAAAGCGCTACGATCAGCAACGTGCTTACGATATTCTTCCAACATTTCCAAAAATCTCCTCTATAATCAGCAATTTAGTGTTCTACTGCCAAGGTAGCGCCGCTTTTCTATTGTTACAGTTGGTAATGATACGCCGTTTAAGTTATCTACCCAGAAACTCAAAAGATACAATAGCTTGTTAGCAATTAATAGTGCCTGACACAGACTTAAGTCAGCGCGATCGCCAAAACGTCTTTATAATATATGCCGCAAACTTACACCGTTCAAATTAATTACCAAGGCGAAACCCACACCATCCAAGTACCAGAAGACAAAATTATTTTACGAGCTGCTGTTGCTGCCGGACTAGATTTACCGAGTTCCTGTAATGCTGGTGTTTGTACCACCTGTGCAGCGCAGATTACAGAAGGAACTGTAGAGCAAAGTGAAGGTATGGGCATTAGTCCAGAATTACAGCAACAAGGCTATGCCCTATTATGTGTATCTTATCCGCGCTCTGATTTGAAGATTGAGACAGAGAAAGAAGATGAGGTGTATCATCTACAGTTTGGGCAGTTCCAGAAGTAGGCTGTCAATCCTCTATGCGCTGCATCCTTAAATAAGGGTGTATCTGTCAATCAGGTTTTTCAGGCGCTATTCTATTGTAATCTTCTGCTAAAGTTCTGGCAAAATCTATTGATATAGACTATTTTGCAGAATAATTCTGAATATTATTTGAGATTCCAAAATTTTCTGGATATCGAGTTTGCAGGGGATAGAAGAAAATTTTCTATATACTGGAGAGCTAGACCTCAAAAAACGGATAAACTCTAATTTTAGAGGCTAGACGAAAATAGGTAAGATGAATCACTAATAACCATATTAAAATACTATGAGTAGTCAAAGAAATAGTTATTTTTTCCTTAATTCTCATGGTATCTGTTCACCTCCAAACCATCAAGAAGTTAGAATTTCTGACTTAATTAATAGCTCATTTATATTAATTCCTGATAATAATATCTGCATCCATATGTCCGAGACTGATTCGTCAAAACAAGACAAAATAAAGAGAGAAAAAGTTAATAATTTCTTAAGTTATTGTTATACATCAAACATTACTGTTATTCCAAATTATGGCTTATTGGAACGTGCAAGTAAACCTGGAACTCTAGAATTAAACCATGATAAGCTTATTCATTTTGAGGATATTTTTTGGAGAAAGCTTGGTCACTATTCTCATAATGACAGGCTTTCATCTGTAGTGACCACAATTGAACCTTTAAAAGTTTTTCTTTATCCATTTTATGCATACTTATTAAACATTAAACTACTTCTCCTCAAGAGAACACCAAGTCGTACTAATGTAGAAACTAACTTTCAAGACTTGTATGAGTTTACAAATAAGATAGGTATAACCTTATCTTTACCATGGCAATTTGCTCTAGGTGTATTTGGAGGAAGCACAGAATTAAATAAATTTATAAGTCCTAAAAAAGGAAATGTATTTCAGGCTTTGTGGGGAGCAGCTTGGGATTTATTTTATATTCAACTAATTCATGAGCATAACGGAATTAGAAGAAAAGACAACAATTCTTTTCCTAGATATATTCTAGTTACAGATGATAAAAGATGTTCTACTATAGGCGATTTTGCAAAAGTTACATCTGCTTTTGATTATGGAGATACGATCTATAATGGGGTTATGATGAATGCTGATTTTCCTCATCTAAATCATATTTCTAGTTTTTTGTCTGAAATAACTCTAAAAATGTATTATGAAATACATCAAAGAGCTATAGAGCGAAAATCAATGTCTGAATTAGAACGTCAAAATGAGATTGAGGAAATAATTAATAGAGCAGATTCATTAATTATAGAATTAACAAAACAACTTCAATTTTGTCAGAAGAAAGGATTTAGTTAAAAGTACAAAATTCCTTTTCTCAAACATCATTCTGGGTCAAAGTGGTATTCATACAGAAGTTGAAATTGAAGTACATGATAATCGCTTAATTGTTTGTACAGCACTATAATCACTTATGAGATAGAATTCAGCCTTTACAAAAGTCGCAGGTGAAAACCTTCACTCCAATAACCAATTGAACAAATCTTGTACAGTAAGATTGAAATCTTTGGCGAACTCCGGCACAGGTAACTGAGCTTCTGGTTCATCGTAAAAAGTAGCTACTTGATCTGGCAGATATACAAATACTGATTGCTCTGCTGGATCAATTAACCAACCCATATAAGTTTCATATCTTAGACAGTACAAAATATTTTTCGTTACCTTTGTTTGGCTCTGATCAGGTGACAAAACTTCAATTGTCCAATCTGGTGCAATTGGGAAAATATTTGCAACTTCGCCATTTTCCTTACGTGGAATTCTTGACCAAGTAAAGACAGAGATATCAGGCACAATTGAACGTCCGCCAAACGTACAGCGCAGCTCTGAGAAAGCTCGTGCAATTCGTTGTTGTCTGAGTACAGCATTGATTGCAGTTGCTAACTCAGTTTGAACTGCGCTGTGTTCTCCCTGAGGCATTGGTTTTTGAATGATATGTCCATCAATGTATTCACTAGCGGGTTTTGTTTCTGGTAGCTCCAAAAACTCCTCTAATGTCAGGGCTTTAGCAGGTATCTGTACCATTGGGCTTCACAATCCAGTAAGCTATGCTGCTTCTAGTTGCTATTCTACAAGTAGTCGCCTATTTCTACTTCCCTGTTACTTAGTGGTATTCATATTGAGATTGAACTAGATGGCGATCGCTCCACTGCACGTACAAGACAACGCGATCGCAGTTGATCTGCTGCATTGGAAGTTACTGACTGAGCAAGATAGCTCTATTATAAGTTTGAAGTTTTAGACAGACTGGTAAAGAGCGGCAAATGCAGGTACATAGTAGGATGAGTAAGCCTAACTTTCAAGTAATGAGCCAGAAGGAGTTGCATAATTACGTTCTTGCTCATCGAGACGATCGAGAAGCTTTTTATGCTTACGTAGACAAGCTCCATGCAGAAGGGAACTGGATTGAAATGCCGCCGCTACAGTCAGAGCAGGATTTAGAAAATTATCCTGAGTTCATTGAGCGTATTCGTAAGGATTCTGAGCCGCGAGATAATGTAGTCTAACCCTGTACTAGGTAACAAGAGCGATCGCTTACTACAAAATAAAGGAGTTAAATCATGACAACACACTTTATCACCGCAGAAATTGACCTTCAAGAAACACCCACGCAGTTGCACAAGGAAATAGAGGCAGAGTTGAAAAGAAGTGGAGAACCCCTACGCTGGGCAATTACAGATGTAGATGTAGAACGTCAAAAAGCCACTGTTGAAGCTGTTGTGACTTTAGAATCTGAAGCTATTGCTAAGTGAATCAACGTCCTTATACTGTTGTCTTAATTGTTCCAACTGGCATCGGCGCAGCGATTGGAGGTTATGCCGGAGATGCATTACCAGTTGCTAGAGGCATCGCCTCTGTTTGCGATCGCCTAATTACCCACCCGAATGTCCTCAACGGCGCACAACTATATTGGTCTTTGCCTAATGCCTTCTATGTCGAAGGTTACGGACTTGACAAATTTGCCGCAGGATGCTGGGGTTTGCGTCCCATTCACCAAAATCGGGTTGGTTTAATTCTTGACCGCGCAATAGAACCAGATTTGCAGCTGCGCCAACTCCAGGCAGCTGATGCAACCAGAGCTACATTAGGGCTGAATTTAACTGATTATGTAATTACTGACGCACCTTTAGGAGTAACACTACGCTCATCTGAATCCGGCGCTAGTTGGGGTACGATTGAGAATCCAGATAGTTTATTACGGGCAGCCGAAGTATTAATTAACCAAGCAGGAGCAGAAGCGATCGCAGTTGTTGCTCGCTTTCCTGACGATACTGATAGCAAGGCACTAGAACAATACCGTCACGGTCAAGGCGTTGATCCTCTAGCTGGTGCAGAAGCGCTCATCAGCCATTTAATAGTACGAACCTTTCAAATGCCCTGCGCCCACTCTCCGGCATTGTCACCCCTGCCTCTTGACCCGCATCTATCGCCGCGTTCAGCTGCTGAGGAATTAGGCTATACCTTTTTACCCAGTGTTCTTGTCGGTTTAAGTCGCGCTCCCCATTTTATTGTCAAGCCAACAGCCTTCAGTAACGTCAATGGTTTACAGGAATTGCCCTTACCCAACGATATTTGGGCTAATCAAGTTGATGCTGTAGTTATCCCAGCAACTGCGTGTGGTAGCAGCGCCATCTTGAGTTTGAGTCAGTTAGGGACGCAAATCATCGCCGTCCGCGAAAATCAGACACAAATGCAAGTTCCGCCAGAATTATTAGGGGTTAAAGCAATACAGGTAAACTCATATTTAGAGGCTATAGGCGTATTGGTCGCTCATAAAACGGGAATTGCTCCAGCTGCCCTTAGCTCCACAATTTCATCACTAAATTGCCTATCTATCACAGATATTAGGTAATAAACTTAGATCAGCCCTCGCTCCAACGTCTCAGACTCGCTACCACTTCGCTTTTACATAGTGCAGCGTCTTATAACCCTTGCTCCTTGTCCCTAGATGCCCTTAGCTAAACAGCAAAAACCCGAACCCGAAATCCAGCCTCTAACACGCACTCAGATTCTTGTAACAATAGGCGTAACTGCATTAGTATTGTGGCTGATTGCCAAGCTTTGGTTACAACTTGGCAGCGTTTCCTTACTACCCTGGAAATGGAATGTAACCACATTGTCTTTAGGGTTAGGTTTAGGAATATTTATCACTTTTGCTAGTTCCCTAGTGTATCGTCTTTGGTCTGCCTATCGTCGCAGTGCAGATTTCTACCTAGAATTTATTCTGAAGCCTTTACTATGGTCAGACTTGATTTGGGTAGGACTACTACCAGGACTGAGTGAAGAATTGTTATTTCGGGGTGTAATGTTACCGGCTTTTGGCTTGAATTTTACTGCTGTAGTTTTATCAAGTCTTTGCTTTGGCATTCTCCACCTCAATGGCTCCCAACAATGGTCTTATGTTGTTTGGGCAACCGTCGTGGGAATAATTTTGGGATATAGCGCCTTGGTAACAGGCAATTTATTAGTACCAGTTGTGGCTCATATATTTACTAATTTAGTTTCTAGCTACTTTTGGAAGCTAAAGCGATTTCAATAAAAAAGTGTAGATATTGAATAGCGGAAACTAAAGATTAAAAAGCTATTTTTATATATTGCAGTATACAAATACCTCTGATGCTATTTAAGGGGATAGATTGAAGTAAAGATTGAATGTTAGATAAAAGTGGTAGAGCCTAAAGATAGCAAGTCAATCTGCTTAAATGCTACTTATCTTGCTGCTGTGTGCTGAGAATAATGATGTTAAAAGATTCTCGTTTAGTTTATAAGTTACAGCTTTTGATATTTGATAATTCAAATAAATAAGAAATAAGTAGTATTACTGGTAGCAGTTACCCACAGTTGTGCTAACTCGTAAAATAGAAATATTAAGTAAATATAATTATGCAAAATTAATAAGAAGTAGGAGTCACAATTAACAGAGTACGTAACGATATTTTTCTCCCTAGATTATACAAATTAATCATGTATGAGTGCTATACAGTGATAGCCAGATGTAGTTATATTAATTTGTAGACTTACTCTAGTCTATATTTTAGGTGTTTTTACTTATTAGGCGATCGCTTAACTTATTTTGCACCTCCTAAGCTTATTACCCTTAAAGCTTAAGCGGATTAATCTGTATCTAGTCAGCTGCTGATTATCTCAATTATTTTACTACTTAAGTGATTGCACTGACATAAGAACTTAAGACCTGTATTAGACAAAATCAGAATATCAGTAAATATACAGAGAAATTGACTCCTATTCAAAAGTATTTTTCAGTGGATTACTTGTTTTTAAAATTATTAAGAAGATTTTGTGAAATCAGCTGCTTAATCAGTATTCAAGTTTTTTATTCGTATAGGCTAAGAGAATAAGACCAATTATTACTAACGCCGATACTATTAAAAAATAGTTTATGCCTGTAAATTTATTTGATGCAAATTTTTATCGTGCCGCCAATACTGACCTAGCTAGCTTCAATGATGCACAAGCATTATCACATTTTCAGAACTATGGTTTGAATGAAGGACGTGCCTTCTCACCATTTGTTGACCTTAACTTTTATCGAGCTAGCAACTCCAGCCTAGCTGGTTTCAATAATCAACAAGCCTTTGATCATCTGCAAAATTATGGTGTAGCTGAAGGACGACAGTTTTCCCAGTTTACCGACCTCAACTTTTATCGAACTAGCAACAGCGATTTAGCAGCATTAAGTAACGAGCAAATATTTGAACATCTACAAACTTATGGTATCAATGAAGGACGAAGCTTTTCGCAGTTTGTTGATCTAAACTATTATCGAGCCAGCAACACCGACCTAGCAAGCTTTAATAATAGCCAAGCATTACAGCACCTGGAAATTCACGGTCTTAATGAAGGACGACAGTTTTCTGTTCCCTTAGATATCAATTACTATCGCAGCATCTATTCCGACTTGGCATCAGCACGTCTAAGTAATCGCCAATTGTTAGAACACTTTGAACGTTATGGTCTTCAGGAAGGACGTACATCTTCACCATTTTTCAACGTATCTTACTATCTTGCTAATAACTCCGACTTAAAGGCGGCAGGTTATAACAACTCACAGGCATACGACCACTTTGTACGCTATGGTTTCCCAGAAGGACGCTCTAGTAGTCCATTTACTGGCGGCGACTATGCTGGTAATGCCGTAAGTGGAGCTCGCAATATTGCTATAAGCGGCATTTCGACTATATTTAGAGACTTCGTTGGCGATACCGACACCAACGACTACTATCGTTTCAGTTTAAGCAATAACAGCAACTTCCAATTAACACTTAATAATCTGAGTGCAGATGCAGATGTCCAAATATTGCGGCTTAATAGCGATCGCACAACCACTCAAGTTGCTAGTTCAAGCACTAGAAGCACGAATGCAGAAGCAATTAATATCAATAACTTAGCAGCTGGTTCCTACTTTGCTCAAGTTAATTCCTATAGCGGCAATACCCACTACAACCTCAGCATATCTGCTACTCCAGCTGCTGACTGGACTTTCATGGTTTACATGGCAGGTCATAACCTTGAATCTTTTGGTGTCAAAGATTTTCTAGAAATGGCTAATGTTGGCTCTACTCAAAACGTCAACATTGTCGCTCAATTTGACCGCACTGCTGAATATGACTTTAGTTACGGTGATTGGACAGATACCCGTCGGGGAATTATTAGGCAAGGAGATACACCAAGTTTAAACTGGGGAACCAGCATTGGTGAGGCGAACATGGGTGATGCCAACAGCCTCAGTAATTTTCTCAATTGGGGTATGACAAACTACCAGGCAAGTAATTATGCTCTGGTACTGTGGGGACATGGCTCTGGGTTTAACGTTGCTTATGACGATACTACTGGTGATAGTCTCACTCCTAATGAGACTAGTAGTGCTTTAGCTAGTCTTTCTAGGAATATTGATTTAGTTGGTGCAGATGCCTGTTTAATGGGTATGACTGAATTTGCTCATCAAATTAGAAATAATGCCTCAGTTCTCGTTGGTTCGCAGGAGCTGACACCAGGAACGGGATGGAATTACACCACAGTATTATCTGATTTAACTACCAACTCTACAATGAATGCAATCGATCTAGGTACTGCGATCGTCAACCGTTATGGACAGCATTACAGTTCAGTTAATAACACTATTCAAGAGACACTATCAGCTATTAATTTGACTAATCTTAGAAGCAGTAATCCTAGTAACTTATCAACAGCTATTAGCCAATTTGCAACTACGATTATGAGTAGCGCCACGAGTAATGATCTCAGCCAATTATCAACACATAGAAACAACGCCGCTTCCTTTGATCAAAATCCAAATTACCGCGATTTAGGTAATCTTCTTAGTAATGTAATTAGCGACATAAGTATAACAGAGAGCATTCGTACAGCAGCTCAGACAACTCTCAATGCTTATCGCAGTGCGATTATTCAAAATTATTCTGTCAGTCAACGGGGTACTGGTTTGTCTATCTATTTCTCTGCCTCAGGTTATAATCCTAGTAACAGCTATACCAGTTCCAACTTAGCTTTTGCGGCAGATACACAATGGGATGATTTTCTCCGGTGGTCGCGGTGGTAAATAGCGGCTTATCTAAGAAAGCATCTACTATACCAAAGTACAAATTGGCACAGTTTCAGAGCAATATGTATTAGAAAGTGCTAAAAGTATGGATTAAAATCTCCTCAGCTTATTTCATACAGCTTCTAGTAATTGTGTTAGCTAATTTAAACTCCCCTTAAAAGCATGGAAGTTTTTGAGGGGTTTTGTTGTGAGTATTGTTACTGCCTCTAGTAGATTAGTGTAATGGCTTCTTAAAGAGTATTTTAGGTAGCGAGGTTAATGCGATCGCTCCTCAGCTAATTTATAGAAAGTATTTACCTAAATTAATAAGTAGGTGGCTCAAGTTGCAGAATCACGGCTAGAGCAAGCGTATCTATAAATTTATGCGCTGATGATTGCAGGAACAGTAAGCTGAGTTTTTAGTCCGCGATCGCACTGAAGCTAATTTAAACTACTTGACTATTAATCTTGCCATACCTTAAGCATTTTTGTACTCTCCGTAGCTTTTATGCGTGTATTTAACCACCTAAAACTTGCATTTATGTACTTATAGTAAAGCTTCTATAAAGTTTATTAGTACATTTAGTATAAATATAGCCATGTAATATTACTTAAGTAAAAATAAGGAAGAAAGCAAATTTATTTGTATTAAATAAAACAAAATTTATGGCTGTAAACTTATTTGATGCTAACTACTATCGCGCTGCTAATGCTGACCTAGCTAACTTCAACGATCAACAAGCAGCATCACATTTTCAGACCTATGGTTTAAACGAAGGACGTGCTTTCTCACCTCTAGTCAACCTTAATGTTTATCGCTCTAGCAACAGCGACCTAGCTAGCTTCAACAACAAGCAAGCATTTGATCATCTGCAACAGTATGGTGTAGCTGAAGGACGGCGCTTTTCTGAATTTGCCGACCTCAACATTTATCGAGCTAGCAACAGTGACTTAGCTAGCTTTAACAACGAGCAGGTATTCGGGCATCTGCAAAACTATGGTATTGCTGAAGGTCGCCGCTTTTCGCAGTTATATGACGTTAACTTCTATCGAAATGCCAATGGCGACTTGGGTGGCTTGAACAATCGTCAAGTGTTTAATCATCTGCAACAGTATGGAATTAACGAGGGTCGCCGTTTTTCGCAGTTTGCTGACCTCAACCTTTACAAAGCTGCTAATAACGACTTAAGTGCTGCTGGCTTTAACAATAGACAACTACTTGAGCATTTAGCAAGCTATGGTGTAGCCGAGGGACGACGCTTCTCTGTTTCGTTTGATAGCGGTTACTATCGCAATACCCACTCAGATTTAGCAGCAGCAAAGCTAAATAATACGCAACTACTAGAACACTTTGAGCAGTATGGTCTGAATGAAGGACGTGCTTCCTCAGAATCTTTCAATGTGTCATACTACCTTGCTAATAACCCTGACTTAAAAGCAGCAAAATTTAGCTTTCCGCAGGCGCAGCAACACTTTGAGCTTTATGGTTTCCAAGAAGGACGTAAGGGTGCTCCCTCAGGTAATAGTTCTGTACCAACAGACCCAGGTACTACGCTAGGTAGTGCTACTAACTTAGGGATTCTAAATGGCGATCGCAATGTTGCACAATCCGTAGGTGGTAGCGATCCTGATGACTACTATCGCTTTACCCTAGCACGTACTAGTAACCTGAAATTGTCCCTTAGTGGTTTAACTAGTGATGCAAATATCAAGCTAATCTATGACAGTAACGCTAATGGTCAAGTCGATAATTCTGATACTTTAAGAGAAGCTAACGGTACTCCCAACGCTAATGCATCCATTAGTTCAGCCTTAGCAGCAGGTAGTTATTTCGTTCGCGTCAACGCTAACACTCAAACTGATACTAATTACAACTTGAGCCTTTCTGCAACACCGACTTCGCCCACAACTCCAAGAGACCCTGGTAACAGTTTAAATGCTGCTCTTGACATAGGTGTTGTAAGTGATAAACGCGAGTTCAAGGACTTCATCGGTAGTGCTGACCGCGAAGACTACTATCGTTTCAATCTAACTACTACCAGTAACTTCAACTTATCACTCAATAATTTAGCTGATAATGCTAACGTACAGCTAATTTATGACCACAACCAGAATGGTCAAATTGATGATGTTGATATCTTGAAACGACAATTGAGTCAGAGCAATGATGTATCTATCAGTTCCGCTCTAGGGGCAGGTTCTTACTTCATTCGAGTTAATATCCCTTACGGTAGTGTTAATACTAACTACACGCTGGGAGTTTCTGCAACACCTACTTCGCCTACAACTCCTTCAGATCCTGGTAATAGTCTAAGTACGTCTCTTGATATCGGTTCGTTACGCACAGTTAGTTATAACGATTTCGTCGGTAGTGTTGATCGCAACGACTATTATCGTTTTACCTTAGCAAATAGCAGTCGTTTCAACTTATCTCTTGATAACCTGAAAGACAACGCTACTGTAGAATTAATTTCTGACAAAAACGGTAACGGTCAGTACGATTCTGCACCCAATACTCCTGGTGATGAGCGTTTGAACGTTACTAGTGGAAATCAATTCGCTTCTGGTTCAATCATTACAAATTTAAATGCAGGAACCTATTTTATTAGAGTTAACTCTACTCCTAACGATAACACCAACTACACTTTAAGTTTGTCTGCATAGCCCAATATCAAGATTGAGCCATATAATTAAACAATTCCCCTCAGGAGCTAAACTTCTGGGGGATTTTCATTTTAGTAAAAAACAATGCACCCCCTGTAAACAGAGAGTACATTAAGTGTTTGCGTCTTGCGAAGCCGAATGACAGCGTATTTACCTTAAGCTAGACAAAGAAAATTACCCTAGCTTATCTAACTGAAAATGCTTCACTAAATCGGCGCGTAACTGGCTCAATTAGGAAAGTCAAAACTGATTTTTGCCGAGTAACAATTTCTCCACTAGCAGACATACCTGGAGTTAACTTCACCTGTTGACCGCGAACATTAATTGAGTGTTTGTCAAGCTTAATGCGGGTGGAAAAAACTAAGCCTAAATCTTTATCGGTAGTCGCATTTGGACTAACTTTTACTACCTCTCCGTTAATTGTGCCAAATTCTTGAAACGGGAAAGTCGCTAGCTTCACCTTAGCTCTCATCCCCTCACGAATAAATCCAATATCTCGGTTCAGAACTTTGACTTCTAGCAATAGCTCCTCACCCTGCGGCAAAATTGATAATAACTCCTCACCAGCCTGTACAGGACCTCTTGTTGCTTTGACACTGTAAATTGTGCCAGCAACTGGAGCTGTAATCACATTCTGTTGTTGCTGCTTACGAGCCTGTACTAATTCCCCTTCAACTGTTGCTTGTTCTTCGTTGCGTTTATTTATTTGAGTCAAAATTTCGCTTTGGCGCTCCGAACCAACACGCGCCGCCTGATCACGAGCTCCTTGATACGCTTGTTGAGCTTGTTGGACTTGTTGCGCTTGAGCTGCAATTTCTTTTTCTATTGACGTGACTTTATCTTGAGCTTCGGTAACTTTATTTTGAGCATTAGTGATACCGTCTTCAGACGTAGTAACACCTGCTTGAGCTTGAATAACTCCGTTTTGAGCTTCTATATAGTCGAGTCGCGGTACAGCACCATCAGCTATCAGGCTACGTAATCCTTGTTCTCGTTTTTCAGCGTTAGCTAAAAGACCTTTTGCCTTATCAAATATGCTTTGAGCATTAGCTAAGTTAGTTTTAGCGTTAACTACGCTAGTTCTAGCGTTGATCAGGTTTTCTTGCAACCGACTAACACGAACTTTAGCTTCATTCATTACAGCAAGTTGTCTATTTGCTTCTGCTATAGCCGCATTTCGACGAGCTTCAAAGTCTTTAAAACGCGACGTTAAAAGTTGATCTTGAAGATTCGTTCCGGTAGCTGCTGCGCCTGTTCGCTCTGCTTCTAAACGCCGCAAGTCTTCTTGAATTAAGCGTGCTGATTTAGCTAGACGGTCAACTTGTGCTTGAGGCAAGTCTGAGTCACGCTCAACTAGTACATCACCTTTTTGAACACGATCGCCTTCTTTGACTTTGATTGCTTTAATTGTACCTTCACCGAGCGATCGCACTGGTCGCACTTGTGATGAGGCAATCAATTCACCAGGAGCAACGGCAACTTCATCAACTTTACTAAAATGCGCCCAGGTAATTGCCCCAAATACTAGTAAGCTAATGCTTCCTGACAAAAGCCTTGTATACAAAGGCGGTAACTCTTGTACCGCCTTCCCCAACTCGTAAGATAAGTAATCTTCTGATCTCGCAAATTGCTGTTTAGTTTGCCGTGCTTGAGCAGGCGAGGAGGCTAGAGATGTTTTCATTTGATATGTAAATCTATCTTAAGTTAATGAACAGTAGAAGCTAATGATGTCTAATTAAAATTAAGTAGAATTATTGATGACTTTAGTTAGGTTTAAACCGCAACCAAGTAAATTTGCATAAAAACACTTAGACAAAACAAGCTGATGTCGTAGTTTTTACTAAAAAACATCATCTTTATTTTACCCGCCCCGCAAAGAGTTGTCATGCTGCAATTACTGTATATTCTATTTCAGTTCATTCAACCTGTTTTAGTGCCAATTTGCTTTTTCTGTGCCTGGGCATTCGTTATTGGCATTATTTGGAGTCTCTGGACTACTGTCCAAGATACAGTAACTATAACTAAGCGCCTGCATCAGATACCTTGTGCCAACTGCCAATATTTCACTGGTGATTATCGGCTTAAATGTACAGTAAATCCTTCTGTTGCTAACTCAGAAGCAGCAATTAACTGTCTCGACTATCAACCACAAACTAATAATTTACAATACTAAGCATCTGGAGCCATTCGCTATATTAATCAATGCTGGTACAAAAACTGAGCGACTGCGATGAATTTCTAGCTGGAGATAGCACCCGCTTAAGAGAACTGCTACACCCCGATAAGCAGCCACTAGAGTTACGGTACAGTTTGGCTCATGCAACTTTACCAGTAGGTGAAACTTCTCAACCCCACTCGCTGAAAACTTCAGAAGTTTATTACATTCTGAGTGGTAAGGGGGAAATGCATATTGCCGATGAAACCCAATTAGTAGAACCAGGAGATGCGGTGTATATTCCTCCCAATGCGCGGCAATTTATCGCTAATTGTGGTAGCGAACCATTGATTTTTATCTGTATTGTTGATCCAGCTTGGCGCAAAGAAGATGAAATCGTTTATTAAACAAGATCAAAAGCGCAAGAGATTTTATGTCTTATCGCCGCTTCTAAGTAACCTATTTGCCTTATCACTGGGTGTCTGGTTATGCAGCCCTGTTGCTACCCAAATAGTAAATTCCCCTAATTCTCAAGTATTGCCACAATTGGCAAGAGATGTTGAGGAATCGGACACAAATTCTCAAGTGTTGTCACAACTAGCGCGGGCAAATGTAGTTTATTTAGGAGAAACGCACGACAGCCCAGAAGACCACAAAATTCAACTGGAAATTATTCAACAACTTCAGCAACGTAATCCTAAAATTGCGATCGCGATGGAGACGTTCCAGCGTCCTTATCAAAGCGTCCTTGATTCCTATGTGGCAGGAAAACTGAGTGAGCAAGAATTAGTAGAAAAAACTCAGTACAACCAACGTTGGGGATTTCCTTGGGAATACTATGCCCCGATCTTAAGATTTGCTAGAGAAAAACAACTGCCCGTCTTAGCCTTAAATACTCCCACAGAAGTAACTCGTCAAGTTGCGCGTGGAGGTTTAGAAAGTCTGACATCAAAGCAGCGAAAATATATTCCCCCTTTCTCAGAAATTCGCACCGATAATGATGAGTATCGCCAAATGATGCTAACTTTTTTCCAACGGCATCAAAACGGTAATAATGGCTCCAGTAAGAATTTTGAACGATTCTTTCTAGCTCAAGTGCTATGGGATGAAACAATGGCAGAAAAAATTGCCTCCTTTCTGCAAGCTAATCCAGATTATCAAGTAGTAGTGTTAGCTGGGCAGGGACATATTGTTTACGGTCATGGCATTCCTAGCCGTGTTGCCCGCCGAATGAAGGATAAAAATCTAGTGCAACGTTCAGTTCTACTTAGTCCTTTGGAAAATAAGGCTGATACTGATAAGCCAATAGCAGATTTTATTTGGAGAAGTAAGGCTAACACAGAAGCAAAAACACAAGAGAAAGACAGGCGTAAATACCCTAGCTCAAACTAGAGGCTTTGAGTGTAGGCACTATACACCTTTAACTCTCCGTAATTAAGATTAAGGGCTTTAAATTATGCTCAAACAGCGAAAATTTTCTTTGCTATCTTTTATCTGAGTAATTAACTATTTATCTTTTACTATTACAACAGTAATTATTAAAGAAATAGGGCTTGCTAAAAATAGGAAAATTTGATATTATTTATTTTATAGTGAAAATCTGTGCTAAATTTTTATAAAAGCTACTATTTCCATTATGGAATTAAGCATACCAAAAAATAACGCAAAAGTACAGAGGTAAGAATAAGTAATTTTTGCTTATTAATATTGACGTTCAACACACTATTTGAACAAACGGTTTAAATATCGGTACTAATTGGGTAGAACTGGCAACCAACGTTGGGTAGGAAACTTTGCCATAATCCTGCCCAACAGCTAAAGGAAAAATTGGCTCAGACTTCAAAGATACCCAAGCCCCGCCTGCTGCTTGGACAATTACCCAAGCGCCAGCAATATCCCAAATCTTGGGAGTTGATTCTACGCCGCCTAGCGTCGTTCCAGCTGCAACAGTCAGGAAGTTGTAACTAGCAACGCCCAGCATCCGAATTTTACAAGGAAAGCCATGCTGGATAACAGCTGTACTCCGCGCACACAAGCTGAAAAAGTGGTTGTTGCTAGGAGAATCAGGACTTGTATGAATAAGGCGGTTATTCAAGAATGCTTGATCGGAAATTTCTAGACTTGATGAACCAGACCAAAAGCCATGAAAGCTTTGTGCTATTGGCGGTAGGTGAACATAGCCAAAAACAGGCGTACCTTGGTAGAGCAAACCTAATGAAATTGCCCAGATAGGAATGCCGCGTGTGAAATTGGTTGTACCATCAAGGGGATCGATTACCCAGCACCATTCAGTACCAGGAAAAATATGTTCTCCCTCCTCACTGAGAATGCCGTGATCCAGAAATGTGGTAGCGATCGCCTGACGAATTTCTGTATCTGCCCACTTATCCGCTTGGGTTACTAAACTACCATCAGTTTTTTGGTCAGCTTGTACTTTGCCAAAATCCTGCATTAGCTGAATGCCAACTGAAGCCGTGGTAGTAGAGGCGAAATCAAGAACTTTTGTCCAAAAATCATTCATTAATCTAAGTCACTTTCTAGAACAGCAGCGATCGCTTGCTTGGCATTTGTGCGGAATTCTGTGACATCTACGCGGCTAAGAAGCCAAACTGCCAGAATCATCCCCACTGCTTGCAAACTAAACACCAGCCCATAAGCTAAAAGGGGAGTTGTAAACAGCGTTTTGCCAAAATCTAAAACAGCACCACCTGTGACAGTAGCGATTCCTCTTGCCATAGCCTGTGCTAATCCCCAAGCACCGATAAACGTTCCCGCAGTTTCCGCAGCTGTAAGATCCAACATTAAGCTAACCGCGCCTGTTGTTGTCACACCTGAAGCCAAGCCAAATATAAGCAATGCTCCTTGCAATATTTGCGGATTTGTAGTCGAACCTGCTAATATGATCAACCCAAAGCAGAACGCTACAGCTATACAGCCTAGCTGAGTTGTTTTTTGCTTACCCAAACGCGGCACAATCAAAAAGCCAGTTATACTCAGACCAATTAAGGTTCCAGTTCCCCAAAAAGCATTTAATCTCGTAGTTTCGGAAATCGTCATGCCGAAAACTTCGCCACCATAAGGTTCTAGCACTGGCTCTTGCATAAATAAACTAATCGTCATCACGAGGAGAAATGTAAAAAATATCCCTGTCTGGCGATTAGCCGTTAACACCCGCAACGCCTTACCTAAAGTAACGCTATCTTCCCGATTAACTAATCTAGAACGGAAGGCATAGTGAGAATATTTGTTTTCAACACCAACAGTCGCTAGTAAAGCTATCCCAAAAACAATTGCTGGTACAATTAAAAATAGCTTATTAATCGAAGCTTGCAAGATTTCTAACGGTGCATCTAGGGTAATTTGCTTCAGCAGGCTACTACTAATAATTGCGCCGATAATAATTCCTACCATTAACATTGACCAGACAACACCTACCAATTTAGAGCGGTTGTCTTCATCGGAAATATCTACCAGTAGCGCTGCAAAAGGTGTAGAGCTAGCACTAATAGCAAGACCATAAAGCGCGAAAATCAAAGCTAGTAGTCCAATCCAGCCATAAGTTTGGATTGTCCAGCCTGAAAGTTGGAGGCTAAAACCAAGTCGCCAGATAACTTGTACAGCTAGCAAAGAAGTAATTGCAAACAAAAATGCTCCTGCCCAAACATAACCACTACGGTGATGACCAAACAATTTTTTAGCGTCGGACATTTGCCCAAACCATACTCGTGCTGGAGCAACAAACTGAGCCATTGCCAGACATCCAGCAGTTATTAGCGCTGGTACTTTCAATTCATCGATCATGACTCGGTTCAGCACCCCTAAGGTAAGGATAGACATGATGCCTAACCCCATCTGAAATAAACCAAGGCGGAACATCGTCAAAACATTGATTTTCGGTATAGGAGGGGAATTTGTCTGAGGATCAATAAATTTGCCGATGGACATATCTATACACAGGATTAAGTCAATATTTGATATCTTTTAAGCTTGACACTCCCGTAGCGATCGCCGCAAGCAAACGAACCGCCAAGACACCAAGTACACAAAGGAATAAGAGTTTGAGAGAGTTTTATGCGTAAGTCCTGAGCAAATCAAGTACAAATACAACTGTATACATTACGTCTTAAATCGCTTACACTGCGATCGCGCTTTTGAATTGAGCTTCAGCAGTAGCTAAATGCTTAATTAGTGTCGCTTGAGGTAGCGCACCTTGTAAGTGACTCCAAGGCAGAACTTGGGCTGTTGACCAATTTGTGTGGACATAAAAGCTTAAATCAGGAAGTTGCCCGCGTAGTTCCTTAAAGGCGCGGCGATAACTACCCAGTGAGTCTCCGTAGTGGCGCGTTAGTTCTAGCAATTTGGATAAACGGCGATCGCCCCTGGATATTAAAGCTTGAATAACTGACCAATTGTAACTTTCTGGTCGAAAATCAATGCCTTGTGGCTTTAGCTGTTTCTGCAAGAATTGCAAACGCTTTTCAGCCTGCGGATTTACCCCGAACCATTGAAACGGCGTGTGCGCTTTGGGGACAAACGTGCTACATCCGAGCGTTAAGCGTAACCCAGGAGCGGCTTTTTTAATGTTACGCATGACCGTTACTGTCTGCTCTAAATCCTCTGGTTCTTCCCCAGGAATCCCCACCATACCGTAGAGTTTCAATGCGCTTAAGCCACCCGCTTTAGCATTTATAGCAGCCTGGATAATTTGATCATTATCTAGTTTTTTGTTAATAATTTGACGTAAGCGCTCAGAACCACTTTCTATGGCAATTGTCAGCGATCGCGTATCACGATTAGCTAAAGCTTGGGCTAGTTTTACTGTTACTGTATTTGTCCGTACCGAAGCAATACTCAGCCGGACGCGATCGTACTGGGGTTTACTCAGGTAATCCAGCAAACTTTCAAATTCTGGATGCTGAGTTACAGATGCTCCTAATAAGCCTAGCCGATCCGTTACTGCCAAACCGCGCTCAATTGCCCCAATTAACGCATCAACACTTGCTGTCCGAAAAGGTAGCGTTAGATAACTAGCAAGGCAGAAGCGGCACATTTCTGGGCAACTACGTACCACTTCTACCATGTAAATGTTTTCCCAGGCTGCTTTCTCAGTTACTACAGTTGAAGCAGATAATGTATTGCCTCGATAAGTCTGCTTTGCAACTGAACTGGGTATGTCAGCGTCAATCGGTTGAATTGAATCAATACAGCCATCTGGGTCGTGATAAATTACCTTGTACAAACTAGGAACATAAATTCCTGGTACTTTTGCCAAATGCTTTAGCTGCGTTTTGCGATCAGCATTGCGGACTTGTTTATAAGCCTCAATGAAATCACCCAGCAGGTTTTCCCCATCTCCCAGCAAAATCACGTCAAAAAAGTCAGCAAAAGGTTCTGGGTTAGCAGTCAAAACCGAACCACCACCAAAAACTAAGGGATGACGATCAGAACGATTAGCTGCCCTAATCGGAATCTCCAGAAATTCTAATAGATTTAGGATATTGACATAATCGAGTTCCCACGAGCAAGAGAAGCCAACTAATTGAGGCGATCGCGGTAATTGTTCATGAACATCTGTAAATAAGCGGCTGACTTGCACATCAGAACGCATTGCCAAAGTTGCCCACACTACTTGATAACCTAAGCTAGTAATGCCAACGCTGTACTCGTTAGGAAAGGCAAAAATCGTCGGTATAGCGTCAGTATCAGGGGTAGCTGGTGTAAATAACAGGCGTTCAGCAGAAAATATAGAGGCAGTCACAGGCTTTTTTAAAATTAGCAGAATATTGTCTATCTATTTTTAATTTTAAGCCTGACAATTCTTAACTTAAAGCTTAACGTTAGGGAGTTGCTAAAAATTGAGCAATTGTCTAAGTAGTTTGATTGTTAGCTACATTACCTTTTAATTCACATCAAGATGTAGCGAGTATAGGCATTACCTTCTTTAATTTGAGAATATAAGAGCGATCGCCCACTAATTTTAAGCAAAAATTTGTGCCACAGAACAAGTAAAATTAGGCAACAAAGAACAAGTTAGTTTATCATTTGCAAACAATGTTGCCAGTAATTTGAGAGCTGCTTGCTCACGCTCATAAACTTCAATTTGTTGCTTTTCCCAATTGACAATCCAGTATTCACGTACTCCGCGTGATGAGTAAAGTTTAAGTTTCGCTTCTCTGTCTCGGCGTTCATTTTCCGCACCAGATGATAGTACCTCTACGACTAATTCCGGCGCTGCGGTTAAGTGTCCTGCATTATCTAATAAAACAGCTAGTCTTTCATTACTAGCCCAGACTACATCAGGAATTACATTATCAGCATCAGAAAAAATAATCCCTGGAGCGATCGCAGCTTGTCCTAAACCAGTCTTTAGTGACCAAATATTAAGTTCTTGGAAGATATTCCCGCAAGTCCGTTGATGCTTCCAGTGCGGCGCTCTTGTCACAAATAATTCTCCATCAATAATCTCATAGCGGTTGCCGTTATCAGGCAACAACTCTAAGTCAGCTGTAGTCCAGCGTACTCTCTCATCTGTTGTCTTCATACCAATCTTTCTTGAGGTGATGGCAATATTTTAGGCTATTCTATTGAGAGCGATGGCGTACCCTCACAACACTCCACACTGTCCTTGGTGCCGCAATAGATGATCGCATAACACCAGAGCAACCATCGCTTCTACCATCGGTACAGCTCTTGGTAAAACGCAGGGATCGTGTCTTCCTTTCGCTGCCAATAAAGTTTCTTCGCCCTCACGGTTTACTGTACGCTGTTCTTTACGAATTGTCGCCGTTGGTTTAAAGGCAACCCGCAGCATAATATTTTCACCGTTAGAAATTCCTCCTTGAACACCGCCAGAACGGTTTGTTACGGTGCGAATTTCCCCATTTTCATCTGTGTAAAATTCATCATTATGCTCACTTCCAGTCATTAACGTTCCGGCAAAACCGGAGCCAATTTCAAATCCTTTAGTAGCAGGTAAAGACATTACACCCTTGGCGATATCTGCTTCCAGCTTGTCAAACACTGGCGAACCTAACCCTTTGGGAACGTTCCGAGCAATGCATTCTACCACCCCACCAACAGAATCACCTTGCCTGCCTATTTGCTCAATCTGTTCAATCATGCGTTCCGCACATTCAGCATCCGGACAACGGACAATGTTACTTTCAACTTGTTCTAAGGTGACAGTGTTGGGATCAATGACTGCTTCTAAATCTTTGATGCGTTTAACGTAAGCGACAATTTCTACCCCAGCGACAGAGGAAAGGATTTTTTTAGCGATCGCACCTGCTGCTACTCTGCCAATTGTCTCGCGCGCTGAGGATCGTCCCCCACCCTGATAGTTACGAATCCCATACTTCGCGTCGTAAGTAGCATCTGCATGGGAAGGGCGATATGTTTGTTGCATCTCGTCATAGTCCTGGGGACGAGTGTCTTTATTGCGTACTAAAATTGCGATCGGCGTTCCTAGTGTTTTTCCCTCAAACACTCCCGAAAGAATTTCACAGGTATCAGTTTCTTTACGAGGTGTCGTGATTTTACTTTGACCTGGTCGCCTGCGGTCTAATTCTAACTGAATTTCCTCGGCAGAAATTTTCAGTTGCGGTGGGCAACCATCAATCACTACGCCAACGCCGCCACCGTGAGATTCGCCAAAAGTCGTAACCCGAAATAGATGCCCAAAAGTGTTGCCCATGATGCTTGGCAAAAAGAGACTGATGTTTTTTTAACACAAGGCAGATAGATTTTACTGCTTAGTGCCTTAATATCTAAAATAATGACAATAAAAAGCACTCTTTCGTCCAGAGATGCTGTTTCAGCCAGACATTAACTAATGGTAGCTGATATATTTATTAATTTAGGCTTTCGCTTGTCGATAACTTAGTTTAAAAATAATCAGAACTTGTAAACCTTCAACGTATAGCTATAATAAAATACTATTATTAGAATTAATTTTAGTAAAATAATGTAT
>ERZ501023.55-NODE-55-length-36694-cov-6.883785_pt1 | contig 36694 bp, 23 predicted proteins | sample MGYA00248839_ERZ501023 | MGnify/ENA primary metagenome ERZ501023 (study PRJEB25958, sample SAMN03398596) | human skin metagenome | study: EMG produced TPA metagenomics assembly of the Human Skin Microbiome Metagenome (human skin metagenome) data set.
CTCACCTACCCGCCAATACTCTCTTCTAACCCGCCATTAACAGTGTCGTCTAATACTAGTGGTATGGCTGGGCGATTTGAAGGATTAAGCGACCTAGAATGGAGGTTATTTGAAGATATATTCCCCAAGGAACCAGAAAAAAGAGAACGGGGAATGCCTCATGCACCATTTCGCCATGTACTTAACACATTGCTGTATGTGTTGATAACAGGTTGTCGTTGGTGCGATGTTCCTTCAGGAGAAATCTGGGCATCAAAAAGTGCAGCGCACAGATGGTTAAAGCGCTGGGAAACAGATGGAATCTTAGAAAGTTTACAAGCACGCATACTTGGTATTGCCCAAGAAAGAGGATTAATCAATTGGAGTTATGGCGCGGTTGACGGGTCTTTTTCCCACAGGAATTGGGGGTGGTGAGGATGTGGCATATGGCTACAAGGGGAAAGGGATTTTAATACATACCCTGACGGACGGCAATGGTATGCCATTGGCTAACTGTACAACACCAGAAGAGTGGTAGTGAACAACAGCAAGTGATACCGCTTCAAGTAGAGCGCATCAAAGTCAAAACTGATAAACCAGGTAGACCGATGTATTCGAGTCGGAGTGCTGGCTGCTGATAAAGGTTATGATTCAAAGGAAATACGCACGACTTTACGTAAACGTGGTATCAGACCACAGCTACCCAAACGAGTCTGGAAGACAAAGAAAAATCGGGGTAGACCAATTAAAATTTCTGTGCTACGTTTTCAACAAGAGCGATGTTTCGCATGGTTTCAACGGAAATATCGTCGGCTTGTCGTTCGCTCTTAGAGAATTTCTGCCTGTTTCAAGGCTTTTCTTTCTCTTGCCACAATTCACATTTGGATTCATTGAATTTTATTAGTGGGATAGATTCATACTATTGGCATCGGTGTTTGTCAACGTAACAGATGCGATCGCCTCTACTGGATTGTCCCTGCGAAATGTATTGCCACCTCTTAGTCGCAGTTGGGCGTTAGGAATATCGGCAATGTATATGTTGCCATCTGTTCTCGGCAGGACTTGTAACTATTCTTGTGCTGGAGTTTCTAAAATTATCTCAATTCCTACATCTGTGGAATTAAGTTGCACTTCAGTTACTTGCACCACTTGAGCAAATGCTGGTTGTGAAACTAAGACTGATACTGCTAGACAAAAAGAAGGTAATAATTGCGATTTCATGTGTTAATTCACATCAAAATTAAGAAAAATTAGCACTGTTAAAAGGGAACAAAAACTTATTCCGCTATCAAAACTCAACGGAAAATGTTCCCAAAACAGTAAATGGTGCTTGGGGAGTTACGAAAAAACCTTGAGTCTGGTAATACTTGGTATTAAAAAGATTCTTGAAATTGAGAGCGGTTCGCCAATTATTTCGCCTGTAGAAAATGCTGGCATCTGCTCTTAAATAAGACGGGAGTTCAATTGTATTGGGTAGTTGGGCTTCGCGATCGCTCACAAAAACTAACCCCGCTCCCAACCCTAAACCTTGCAAATTGCCACTTTGAATTTCATAAGTCGTCCAAATACTGGCACTGTGTTCCGGCGCATTAACTAGTGTGTCGCCAAAGGGAATATCTTCATCTGCGCTAACAAAAGCATTGGTGTAAGCGTAGGTAGCAATAATATTCCAGCCAGGTGAAATTTCTCCAGCTACGTCCAGTTCAACACCACGACTCGTTTGTTCACCTGTTTGAATGCTGAAATCTGCATCTTCGGGATCAGTCGTCAGTACATTCTTTCTAGTGATGTTGTAAAGTGCTAACGTTGCCGAAAGCCTACCATCAAAAAACTCCTGTTTGACTCCGACTTCAAATTGCTCACCCTGTTCCGGTGCAAATGCTTCGCCTGCTTGGTTCCTACTGAAAAACTGGGGATTAAAAGAGTTTGACCAACTAGCATAAATAGAAGTTGACTCGCTTGGCTGGTAAACAATGCCAAGTCGCGGTGAGAGATCGGAGTCTGATTGCTGAAAGTCAAATGCGTCGGCTAGGGTATCTCGGTAGAAAATGTCATTTGAGTCGAAACGCAAACCAGCCAGGACTTTAAGGTTAGGTAAAACCTCGATCAAATCTTGGATGTAAATTGCGATATTGTCTGCACCATATTCCTCGGCGAAATCCGGTGCAAAGTCTCCCCGTTCTGCACCATACTGGGGATCAAAAATATCAATGGGAGCAATGTCCGCTCTTTCAAAGTCGTAGGCGAATCTATAGCGAGCTAACTCAACTCCGAATAAAACATTGTGGCGGATAGATCCGGTATTAAATTCACCGATAATTTCATTTTGCAGCGTATAGTTTTCCTGTTCTTCATCTGTCTTTCGCACTTGCCGCGCTACGGTTCTACCATCCGCTCCCAGAAAAGGTGGATCGAAGACATCTGGGGTTGCCGATATGGTATTTCCTGTAACTCTAAGAGCGTTAAAACCTTGGCGAAATTTCCAGTTATCGCTGAATTTATGTTCAAAGTTGTAGGTTCCAGAAAAGGAGTCAAATTCAGCATCGTTTAAATCTGGTTCTCCGAGAAACCTACCTCTGGGAAGATCGAGAAATACTTGGGATGGTAGCAAGCCGCGATCAAATACATAATCATAGTTTTGATATTCAAACTCTGCTGTGAGAGTTGTGCGCGGATTAATTCGCCACGTCAGTGCCGGAGCAACAAAAATACTCTCGTTTTCGTTAAAGTCGCGGTAACTGTCGGCATTTTCATAGGCAGCATTAAAGCGGTAGAGCAGCGAGCCGTTGTTTGTTAGTGGTCCACCAATATCTAAAGTTGAGCGGTAAAAGCCGTAATTGCCAATGGTGACGCTGGGATTGAAGAGAGGCTCAGACAATGGTTTTTTTGTCACCGTGTTCACAAGTCCACCAAAGCCGTTCGCACTGCCATACAGAACTGATGCTGGACCTTTAAGAATTTCAACTTGCTCTACATTGGCGACATCGCGGGGACTGGTGAAACCAAAATCTCGAAAACCGTTGCGGAAGGTTTCAAACTCTAGAGGAAAACCACGAATGTAATAACCTTGTGAGGAAAGCCCTGCATAACCTGACTGCGGTTGCACACCGCTCACGTTGTCGGCTAACTCATTCAGACGCACCACTTGGCGATCTTCGATTACTTGACGCGGAATAACCTGAATTGACTGCGGAATGTCGCGGATGGGAGCCTCGATTCTAGTAGCAGTTGTGGCATCTGGTACGCTGTAGCCTGTATCTTGCTCGCCTGTAACTACGATCTCAATTTCCTCATCCTCCTGGGTTGCAGTTGCATCTAGCTGTGTTTCCCCCCCAGGCTGCGCTTGTTCAGGTGTTGCATCACTAGGTGTCGTCTCTCCTGTCTGTGTCTGGTTCTCAGGCTGGGCTTGTTCGGGTGTTTCTGGCTGGGGTGACTGATTGGCTTGAGAGGCAGTTGGTGTGAAGCTGAAAATTAAACCTGCGTCACTGTCAAATAACTCAACTGTTGGCACACCCGATGAACCTGTCACTGTGACTCGGATACTATTAGCATTAAAGTTCGTCACTGTTACCGCCCTGATCCCTTCAACTGGGTTCTCCTGACGGAAGGTATTACCAGTAGGTAGTCGCAGTTGAGCATTTGGAATGTCAGCAATATATGTGTTGCCATCTGTTCTAGGAAGAACTTGTAATTGTTCTCCGGCTGGAGTTTCTAAAACTACCTCAATGCCGTTGTCTGTGGAATTAAGTTGTACTTCAGTTACTTGTACAACTTGGGCAAAAACTGGCTGCGCTACTAGCACTGTTGTTACGACTGTTGCTAGCCCAAATCCCTGAAGAAGTTGCAATTTCACCGGATCTCCTCACACAAATTAATGAAATCAAAAAACATGACTAACCGCACCGATTTATAATCGGTAGTTGGTTATAGACAAGAGATAAAAGTTTTTAAGCTCAACGACGTTGTTCAGCAGGCTGTCTGGCATTCATTTGGTTATTCGGTTTAGCCCGATAACGATACCGCCACATCACAAAGCCAGTGATGAATAAAACTAAAGGTGCAAGCCCTACAAACACATAAAATATGCGTGTTGGCAAGCCCCCAAAAGTGCCGTAGTGTATGGGTGTAAAGGAATTGAGAATGCGATCGCCTAATCCGCCTTTACGGCTATCTTGCACATACAACACCTTGCCGCTAAATTGGTCGAGTTTGACGTAACTATTGAAATCTTCTGCATCTCCAGGCAATTTTTTGAAAATCTCGAATACGTCGTCAGGCGCAGTAGGCAAATTAATAAAGGTATTTGTTGCACCCGGAAGCGCTGCATCTGAGGAAGGCAAAATTTCATCTAGTTTCAAGGTTGGTTTGCCACTTACTAAAGTGGATTTCACCTCTGGTGGTTTGGGGGTAAACGTTGCGGCATAAATTGCTGGTTGAGCATCTTCGTAGAAATTCCAGCAGAAACCTGTAAAAGCGATCGCGCCGAGAAATAAGGCGGTGATAATGCCAGCGACTTTATGAATGTCGTAATTTACCCGCTTGACATGAGCATTCCACTTGATTTTGAAGCCGGAAATTAATCTTTGCCAACCAGACCACAGCACTATACCTGTAATACTGAGAATCATCAGCAAAAGAGCAGCAATCCCAACGATCTTTATGCCTGTGTCACCAAGCAAGAGGGCGTAGTGTAAATCCAGCACCCGACTAAACAAGGCAGTTTCTCGCTGGCGATCGCCCATAATTGCCCCAGTGTAGGGATTAACAAAAACCTCCCACTGAGTCTCATCAGGACGGTTGAGCCGGATCGTGTAAAAGTCTTGTTTGGGTAGCATTTGCACTTGTCCTACCCGCCAATCAGGATGATTGCTATAGGCAGCTTTGACGTTATCAACTAATGTTGCTGTTGAAAGACGTTGTTCTTGAGGAACCACATGACCAAAGCGTTGCTGGATCGCCCATTCATCCATTTCATCCTCAAAAACCAACAAGCTACCAGTTAAGCCAACGATCACTAAAATTATTCCCACTGCTAAACCGATGTAGCGATGCAGCGTCAAGGCAAGATTTCGTATTTTCCTAGATTTCATGGCAAAGGCTCCTGATTGATTAGGGTTACAATAACTACCTCTAGCAATTCCTATTGGCAAGCTCTTACTTCTTCCCCTGGATACCTCAAAACTGCACTGAAACTGAACCAATTACAGTGAAAGGCTCACCAGGATAAATCGCTTCTCTAAATCCCGCACTCGACGTGATGTAATCAACATTGAAAAGATTTTGGAAATTGACAGCCGCTCTCCAGTTGTTTCTGCGGTAATAGATAGCTGCGTCTGTACGCACATAGCTAGGTAACTGAAATGAATTATCTAGATCCCCTTGGCGATCGCCGACGAAAAACAACCCGGCTCCAAACCCTAATCCCTGTAAGCTACCCCTTTGAATCTCATAAGTAGTCCACAAACTAGCGCTGTTCTCTGGCACATTAGCCAGCTCATTTCCCACCGAGAAAAAATTATCCTCGGTAATTTCAGCGTCTGTGTAAGCATAAGACGCAATAATGTTCCAACCGTCTAAAATTTCTCCGACAACATCAAGTTCAATGCCGCGACTTCTGACTTCACCAACAGCAATGCTAAAGTCAGTATTATTTGGATCGGTGGTGGCAACATTCTCCTTGCTGATTTGATAGGCTGCTAATGTTGTAGAGAGTCTGCCATCAAGGAATTCGCCTTTAATACCAACTTCATACTGAGTGCCAGTTGTCGGTTCCAGGGGTGAACCATCAGCGCTAATCGAAAAAATGTCGGGGTTAAACGACTGACTGTAACTGGCATAAAGCGAAATCTGCTCACTTGGTTGATACACTATACCAAGGCGGGGGCTGAAGCGTTGGCGCTCTTGATTGGAAGTAGTGCTTGTTAGCAAGTCAATTGAGCGTCGGTCAAACAAATCGAAGCGTCCACCCAGTAATAACTTCAGGTTATCTGAAAAGGAAATCTGGTCTTGTAGATAAATCCCCAGCGTATCTACTCGGTCATTATCATTCCGGGCAAACAATGTCAAATCTGAAAGATTGGGCTTGGAGATCGGATCTGCCTCTTGAGTAAAAATGTTGAGGAAGAAAGACGGATCGTTAGGCAATCGCCTTTGTCCGCCTACCGTAGTTTCACGATTTAGGTCGACACCAAATAAAAGCGTGTGGTTAATTGCACCCGTTGTAAACTCACCGACTAAGTTAGTTTGTAAGGCATAACTTTCGTATAAATCATCGTTAGACCTCCATCTGCGGTCGAGTTGTCCCGTGTCGTCTATAATCCAGGAAGTGAGACGAAAATCGAAGCTATCAGACGCAAGAAATCGAAAAGCGTTGCGGAGTGTCCAGTTTTCACTGAAGCGATGTTCTAGTTGATAGCCAGCGCCAAATTCCTCGACCGTCCTTATAGCGTCTGGATTTTGAAAAATGCGCTCATACGGAACATCAGCAACTCCTCTACCAATGGCGACAAGACCTTCATCAAACGGTCGCTCATCATTTAAATAATCAAACTTAATTGTCAGATCCGTTTTGTCGCTGATGTTCCAGGTCAATACAGGTGCAACAAAAACCCGTTCCACATTTTGAGCAAAGTCACGGAAGCCGTCGTTACTTTCGTAAACTGCATTCAAGCGATAAAGCAATCTTCCGTCTGAGTCCAACGGACCAGACAAGTCTATGTTGGGTCGATAAAAACCGTAGCTTCCTACTAATAGTTCAGCAGAGTAAAAAGGCTCACTCAACGGTTTTTTGGTGACTAGGTTAACGACTCCCCCCGGTTCAAGATTGCCGTATAAAACCGAAGCTGGTCCTTTAAGCACTTCGATTCGTTCAAGATTTGCCGTTTCTCGTAAACTAAACTGGCTCTGCCTGAAGTTATCTTGCAGAAAAACATCTTGAGTAAAACCGCGAATGTTAATTCGATCTAGCGTACCTGCGAAACTATCGTCAGCCGTAACCCCGCTCACATTCCGGAGAGCTTCATTCAAGCGGATGACTTGTTGATCTTCCAAAACCTGTTGAGGAATAACCTGAATTGACTGAGGAATGTCTCGGATTGGGGTGTCGGTTCTTGTCCCAGTTGTGGCGTTTGGTACGCTATATCCAGTTTCTTGCTCACCTGTTACCACAATTTCAATCGCTTCTTCTCCCTCCGCTACCCCTGGCTGTTCATCTAACTCTTGCTGGGTAGCTTCTTCCTCTGGTGCGGTTTCCTCTGGCTCAGTTTGGCTTTCAGACAAGGCTTCCGGCACTTCTGGCGTTGGCTGTTGAGTTGTAGTGCCAGCAGGTGCAGCCACACTTAAAACTAAGGCATCACCCTTTTGTACCTGTACTTTAGGTAATTCTGCTTCGCCAGTCACAACAATGCGAACACTATTGGCATTTATTGAAGTAACACTAACTGACGCAATACCTGCAATTGGATTTTCTTGACGAAAGGCATCGTCATCTACTAATTGCAACTGAGTATTAACAATATTTGCCACAAACGTCTTGCCATAACTAGAGCTAAAGACTTCCATCTGTCTGCTATGGGTTGTGCTTAAGACAAGGTTAATCCCCTTACTAGTAGCGTTAAGTTCAACCGCCGTCACTTTGGCGGTATCAGCGCGAACTGGCTGTGCTACTAAGACCATGACAAGTCCAGCCACCCCTAAATAGGAGGCTAAATGCTGTTGATTCACAATATTTCCTCACACCAAAATAGCTGCACTGAGATGGAATTAGATAAATCCTATCGGTGCTTCACAGTTGAGTTCTACACAAAATTCGTAATTTGTGTATGGTTCTAAGTAGGAAATCTTACCATCATAAATGCTATTGATTATCATTAAAGTTAAAAATTTCATGACTAAATTGCAAATTTTTGCCTCTCAGTTATAAAAACAGTGGGCGTTGCCTAGAAAATTAGACTTTTTGGATGAGTAGACTAAAAGATGCAATAAGTAAACTACAAGCGGATCAAAAGCCTCAAAGCTAGTGCGAAAGATCCAATTAATATAGTAGTTAGTTCAGAATAAATGTTCTGCTGCAAGCGAACACAAGATATTTAGCTCTCAGCTTAGATGCAGCATACAACTCATCCTTTTGTTAAAGACTTAGTGCTAATTGGTGGCGGACATAGCCATGCTATTGTGCTGAGAATGTTTGGCATGAAATTATTGCCAGGAGTACGCTTAACTTTAATTACAGAAGCATCAGATACTCCTTATTCTGGGATGCTACCTGGTCATATAGCAGGCTTCTACAGTCACGATCAGTGTCATATTGATTTGCGATCGCTTGCCCAATTTGCCCAGGCACAATTGTATATCGACTGTGTAATTAATCTAGATTTAGACAACAAAAGAGTTATCTGTGCTAATCGTCCCCCTGTAGCTTTCGATTTATTATCTGTAGATATTGGTAGTACCCCAGCTACTCTAAGCGTACCCGGTGCAGTTCAATACGCGATCGCTGCTAAACCTGTTTCTCGGTTATTAACACAATGGAACCAATTAATAGAGAGAGTAACTAGCAATCCCCATAAACCTCTTTATCTGGGAATTGTCGGCGGCGGTGCTGGCGGTGTTGAATTGACACTTTCTATGCAAAGTCATCTACATAGAATACTTAAAGCTGCACAACAACCACTAAATAATCTAGAAATTCACTTGTTTCATTCTGATGCCCAACTGATGCCTCATTATAATTTGTGGGCGCGTCGCTCCTTTGAGGAAATTTTGAGGCAACGTGGAGTAAATCTACATCTTGGGGAAACAGTGTGTGAAGTTCAACTAGGCAAAGTTATCTGTAAATCTGGGTTGAAAATTGAATTTGATCACCTTTTCTGGGTAACACAAGCATCAGCACCCGCATGGATAAAAGCCTGTGGACTAGCAACAGATGCACAAGGTTTTATTGAAGTAAACGATAACTTACAATCTGTCTCTCATCCTGATATCTTTGCTGCTGGTGATATTGCGACAATGGTTAATCACCCACGTCCGAAAGCTGGTGTGTTTGCTGTTAGGCAAGGTAAACCACTATTTGAGAACTTGCGTCGCAGTTTATTAGGACAACATTTGCAGCTTTATCAGCCACAGAAACAATATTTAAGTTTAATTGGTACAGGAGATAAAAGCGCGATCGCTACCAGGGGATCTTTTGGCTTTGGTGCTTCGCATCTATTATGGCGTTGGAAAGACGCAATTGATCGCCAATTTATGCAACGCTTCAGCGATTTGCCAGAAATGAAGGGACTAGGGACTGGGGACTGGGGACAAGGAGACAAGGAGACAAGGAGACAAGGAGACAAGATAAATCTCCAAACCCTAACACCTAATTCCCAACCTCTACTGATGCGCTGTGCTGGCTGTGGTTCTAAAGTTGGGAGTACAGTTTTAGAGCGTGTCTTGCATAGAATTAAGCAAGAGCAACCAAGTTGCAGTGACAATGATATTGTAATTGGTTTAGATGCACCGGATGATGCTGCTGTGGTGCAAGTACCAGCAGGTCAATTAATGGTGCATACGATTGATTATTTTCGCTCTTTAATCAATGATCCGTTTACATTTGGGCAAATTGCCGCTAATCACTGCCTCAGCGATATCTTTGCAATGGGTGCAACTCCTCAGAGTGCCTTAGCGATCGCAACTATCCCTTACGCCCTAGAATCTAAAGTTGAAGAAACACTCTTTCAATTATTATCTGGCGCTGTAAAAGTACTAAATACAGCTAAATCACCGCTTGTGGGTGGACACACAACCGAGGGTACAGAACTCTCGTTTGGCTTATCTTGCAATGGTTTGGTTTATCCTGACAAGTTGTTAAAAAAAGGCGGTATGCAACTTGGACAAGTGCTAATTCTTACTAAAGCACTAGGTACAGGAACACTATTTGCTGCTGAGATGCAGCGCCAAGCTAAAGGATATTGGATTGATAATGCTGTTGCATCGATGCTGTTATCAAATCAAGCGGCGGCTGTTTGTTTATTACAATACGGCGCTACTGCTTGTACTGATGTTACAGGTTTTGGACTACTGGGACACTTAATAGAAATGGTGCAAGCATCACTTGTTGCAGTTGAGTTAAAGTTAGATGCGATCGCAATTTTACAAGGCGCAAGAGAGACAGTACAAAAAGGAATTTTTAGTTCACTTTATTCAGAAAATTTAAGAGTATCGCGTTATATAGAAAATCTGCATAAAGTAGAGCATCACTTTATTTATCCGCTATTATTTGATCCGCAAACGTCTGGTGGTCTTTTAGCGTCCGTTCCAGTTGCAGAAGCTGATGGTTGTTTAGCGTCACTTAAAGCATTAGGATATGCACAAGCTAGCGTTATTGGTTCTGTAATACCGGAAGTTGTAGGTACGCAACCAGTATATATCTCGAATATTGGCGTTGCATAATGGAGAGATGAAAGTAGAGGTTTTGTAATGCAGTGTCCAAAGTGTAGCTCTACCCATATCCGTAAGAATGGGAGTAGAAAAGGTAAACAGAGATACATCTGTGGCGATTGCAAACGGCAATTTTTGAGTGTTTATGAATCGCACATGAGTTACTCGAACGCTCTCAAACGAGAATGTATTGAGTTATATCTCAATGGTATGGGCTTTCGAGCAATTGAGCGAGTCAAGCACGTCCATCACACGACAGTTATTCATTGGGTAAAACAGCTTGTGGTCAACGTTTGCCAGACGTGCCCCAAGAGATTAACATCCCCGAAGTCGGAGAATTAGATGAACTCCAAACCTTTGTCTGCTCAAAAAACCTAGGACAGCAAAGTTAGCTAGAAAGTAGTGTAAGCTAACTTTGCTGTCCTAGATTATTTCTTACCTCAATTTGGAGAGTCAAATCGCGGTATTAATATACAAGCTCAGGTAGGGGGAGCGCTAGATGGACGAAACGGATTGGCTAAGACGAGTTGAGCCTTTGCAGCGTGGTCGGCAAGAATCAGACAACTGGGACAAGAACTGCTGGAGGAGCGTACTAAGCAACAAATACTACAGTCAGCACCACCAGAGGTAGCGCCACCCATTAACCCAAATGAACTCAAAAACAATCTGCACTTATCAGCAGCAAACGCTCTAGTTAACAGCAGTGCTATCAGAAGAATTATCTTATCAAAGCAGAACAATGTGCCTACACCAGGAAAGACTGATAGCTCAAGATGAATTTTTCAGGACTTGGTAAATGTTTCGGCTCTTATAAATTACGAGCATTAAGTTTTAGCTCTTACTGGCAGCAAGGCGCTGGAGAAATCGCTCAAACTTCACACCCAAAAAGTTAAGTGAAGTTAAGAACACATAAATAAGTCTGAATACTGAGTTATAAGCATTAAAGTCATGTACTTTAATCAATTGTCTAACTTTAGGAAGAGCCAAAGATGAAAGTTTTCCATCTCGTTGCTGATGAAGTTCAAGAAACACTAGATTGCTTAACAGACCAAGCAGCAGCTGAAAGCCTTGATGAAGTAGTCGAGCTACTAGGTAGTAAACAGCAGAATCATTGTGGTGAAGTTAAATCATCTTTTCAAAGTTGCACTTGGTGGGATGGAGATTACTACTGCCAGGATGAAAACTGGAGATGGCATTTTGTGGATCTGGGTTCAACGTCAAGCAGTTGAGAAACTAAAGTGGCACACAATTAGCGCTCTATGCTGCACAAGTAGCGTGGAATGGTAACTTAGGCTCACAGGCTATGTTGTTGGCAAAAAATCTAGCAGCAATGGACGACTGGTTATAGTAACAAGACCTGCCGACGTAAAGGGCAAGACTGAAGCGATTGTGTTTTTTAGCAGCAATCGTCTGATAAACACCGATTGTTTCCGAAAAATAGTTGATGCTCAAGGAGAGCAGTCATGCCGACATCAGGGAAGCTAGAGCTAACCATCACTCATTAACGAGTTTCCATCTAATGTCAGGACTCTTGAGAATGGCTCGAAGCAGTTTGACGGCGGCGAAGGCATCGCTCTGATTAATGTGCTTTGGGATACTTACTTGGGTAATTAGTAGCAGTTTTTTCGGCAAAGTTCGCGCTCTGCCAAGCCCTGGGAGCAAGCTAGTAGTCATGTGCGAATATTCCGAAGACTGGGAAATAGTGAGTAAGCACCTAGTACATAATCAATAACGTTTTCGTATTGCTGAATTCCACTAAAAGCTTTCAAATGCAGCGCGATAATAAAGCCTACTTCGCCGCAACAATGGATGTACAGGAATTGGGAGCAGCGCGATCGCCCCAGCCTGTTGAACTATGTGATGCAGCGATCGCTCACTGAGCCGTTGTCGTCGCTCGGAAGCAAAAACCCATTCAGTGGTGTGCTGTTTCTACAACTGCTCTAGAAGCTCGACTTCAGGTAGACACAGTGGTTGAAGATTAAGGACGACTTGTTGGGGATGATCAGCAGCAGTTAAGGAGCGATTGCGCGTTACAGACAGAGTTTTTTGGGTAAAATTCACATCACGCCAGCGTAGCCAGCATAATTCAACTGGTTGGAGAGCGTGTCCGAACAAGAGGAGAGCGATGCCAGCTTTCGCTGGCTTGCCGCTTCCGGCTCGCGCCATTACGGATGGGGGAGCGAGTTTTTTGGGTAGCGGCAATTAAGGCATTAACTTCTTCAAGGTACAGGAACTCTCGTTCGCGGCGGTTAAAGAAAGGTGTTTTGCGTGGCGGTGGAGAGCTAGGCACTTCAAGACTGATGCAATTTGTTACTGCACCAATTATTCCCCACTATTATTGCAGTACACAACGCATTCTAGTGACTCTAATGTTGGCGGGTAGGGCTGCACTTGCCCAAGCCCATAGGTGTGGGGTCGAAGGGGGCTATTATGCCATGTGTGCCTCGCACCATTGCCATCCAGCCAATCCAGCCAGCAATCCAGTCTAGATAGATCCAATAAAGTAGCGAGCAAGGCTATGGAGACGAAGATGTTTATGCTAACAATGATGGCGTGAAAGCTGTTTTTCTGTGTCCAATAAATTAAGCCATGTTCCGGCGCTAGAGATTGAGCCGCGATTGACGTAAAGAAATGCAATATGGTCTAGAAAGCCTTGCTATATCTAGCTTTCATTTATTTCGTCTAGAGTCGCGGATCGACCGCTTCGCTCTCTAGTGCCAAAATGCCGAAGACGCATTCATGTACTAGGCGCAGGGAAGCATGGGTAACAAATCGTTCCAATGCCTCAATGCCCAAGCTAAACTCCCGTAGGGCAAGGGAACGCTTTACTGATAACCCGCGTTGGCGCAGACGTTCCAGATTCTCAGGCGTTGAGTATTCTGGTCCATAGATAATCCGCAGATATTCCCGCCCTCGACACTTAACCGCAGGCTGTACGATTCCCCGGCTACCTTTGACAATAAAGTGCATTGGCTTGATAACCATGCCTTCACCGCCCGCGACAGTGAGTTCTTCCCACCAGCGAACCCCCTCTGCCCAGTCACTTGGGTTATTGAGGTCTATTACTTTGTAGTTCGTTGCCAGAAGTAGGGCGGGATCGTACTGGCAGAAATTGGCAACTTGCTCCATATGCCAGCGATGGTCTTTGTCTCCATGGACAGCTCCCTCAGTGGCCAGGATGTGGAAGGGAGCAAGCTTGAAGTCAGCGATCGCCCCCACTGACCAGCAGTAACGACGGTAGGCAGTGACGTACTGTTGTGCCATCTCTGCCCGTTGTCGATAGTGACCCAGTTGGACACTGACATCTACCCCTCTCTGGCTTGCCTGCTCCAATAAATTCACAGCATCACTAAGCGCAACACGCGATGCAACACCCACCGCGGCGTATTGTTGCTGTAGAAGCCCCTGAGCTTTGGCTGACCAGGGCAGCAGTTCGCAATCCAGACAAACCCAGCCTGTGTGGAATTTTTCCCAAAAACCACTAGCAGAGAGCGCAGCATTCACCCGCGCTAGCAATTCAGTCTCCACCACTGGATTATCGAAAAAGCGCCGTCCAGTACGGGTGTAGCAGATACCAATGCTTTCATCAACTATACCAAACCGTTTCTTTACAGCCTCTATATCTCGGCAGACGATCACCACTGCCCGTGAGCCCATATGCTTTTCTTCGCACACTACTTCGGTAATACCCTGCTGCTGATAGTAAGCAAAAGCTTCTTGAGGATGTTCCAGTAACCCCGATTCTTTTGAGGTTGCCACAGGTGACATAGTAGGCGGCAGGTAGATCAGCCACTTGGGATTAGTGGCAAAGCGGCTCATTACCTCCAAAGCAGCGATTGCGTTTTCTTGGCGAATTGTGATGTTGCCTTGAAGTCGGGTGGTAATGACGCGCTTGCCCAGCACGTCGTCAATATTGAGTACGTCATCCAATTCTTGCTGGGCAGTGAGGGCAGAACCCTGAGCGAGCAGCAAGGGCTTGACAGGTTTGCAGTAAGTCCGCGCAGCAGGGATACTTACTAACTCCTTCTCTGGGTAGCGGAGGGCGGTCAGCTTACCCCCAAACACGCAGCCGGTATCGATGTTGATCGTATTATTCAGCCATTCGGGTTCTGGTACAGGCGTATGTCCGTAGACCACCATTGCCTGACCCCGATACTGAGCTGCCCAGTCATAGCGGACGGGCAAGCCAAACTCGTCAATTTCTCCGGTGGTTTCGCCGTACAAAGCAAACTCCCGCACTTGGGCTGACCCTCGCCCCTGAAACTCCTGCTTCATTCCTGCATGGGCTACCACTAGCTGCCCTTCGTCTAGAATGTAGTGGCTGACTAGGGAATCCAGAAACTCTTGAAGTTCTCTAGTAAAGGTTTGACGTACTACGTCTGGCAACGCTTCAATCTCTGCTATGGTTTGCTCCAACCCATGACTGATCCGGACATTTTTGCCTCGGAGGAGCCGCGTCAGCTTGTTTTCGTGGTTGCCAGGAACGCATAGAGCCGTACCTGCCGCAACCATATTTCGCACTAGTTTGAGTGTATCTAAGATGCGCGGTCCTCGGTCTACTAAATCGCCTAAGAAAATAGCTTTGCGTCCTTGAGGGTGGTAGTAGGTGGGAGCATTATCCTTGACTAAGTACCCTAGCTGCCTTAGCAAGATTTCTAGTTCATTGCAACAGCCGTGAATGTCGCCAATGATATCAAAGGGACCGTGTTCGTGCTTGAGGTTATTCCACAGGGGCTGACGCTCGATCTCGACAGCTGCGATTTCCTCTAGGGAAGAGAGGATGTAGACATAGCGGAATCCCTCTCGCTCTAGACGGCGAATAGAGCGCTGTACATTCTGTACGTGGCGACGTACTACGTGAGGACCGAAGTTACGTTCAAGACGTTGCTGGTTGCGCTCGTGACACACTGCTTCTGGGAGGTTGAGGACGATTGCCACCCCAAAGCAGTGATACTGCCGTGCTAATGCCAGCAGGGGTTTGCGGTCTTCCGCCTGCACGTTGGTAGCATCGACAATGGTCATTCTACCCACTGCCAGGCGCTTGGCAGCAACGAAGTGCAGTACCTCAAAAGCATCTTTGGAAGCAGACTGGTTGTTTTCGTTATCTGACACTAATCCGCGACAGAAGTCTGAGGACAGTACCTCTGTAGGCTGGAAGTGCTTGCTGGCAAAGGTGGATTTGCCGGAACCAGAAGCACCAATCAGGACAACAAGAGAGAGTTCAGGAATCGTCAACTTCATTTTGCGAATACCCCCATTTGTGTTGGTGCCCCAACTTGGGGGTCTTCCCGTCCCACAGCCAGAAATTGCACTCTGTAGCCAAAGCGTTCTGCCACTCGATTTGCCCAAAGCTCAAACTCCTGGCGACTCCATTCAAAGCGGTGGTCTTTGTGTCGCAGTTTTCCGGCAGGCAGGTTCTCAAACTTGATATTGTACTCGACGTTAGGCGTTGTCACGACCACCGTTTTCGGTTGAGCAAACTGAAACAAGACTCGCTCAAAGGCAGCAAGACGTGCCAGGTCGAGATGCTCTATTACCTCAATTACCGTAGCAGCATCATATCCGCTCAGGCGTTTATCTTGGTAAGTCAGCGCTCCCTGAATCAGTTGCAGCCGTTCCCGTTGCATGGGGAGGAGGCGCTCTAATCGCTCTTGGGCAATTTCTAGAGCGCGGTAGGAAACATCTACACCCGTAATGCGCTCAAAAAAGCTGTCTTTTACTAGAATTTTAAGTAGGTTGCCCTGACCACAGCCTAGATCGACAACCTGCCTTGCCCCATTCTGTTTCAAGGTAGCTATCACTGCCTGCAACCGCTGCTGATTAAGGCTAATGGGTTGCTCTACCGCCTCCTCTTCTTGATCGTGGCTTTCTTGATTACTTTCTGGGTCGATATTGTCTTCCTCAGCTAGTTTTACTAGAGCTGCGCGAGTTAGGCTGCGCTGTCGTTTCAGGTAGCGGCTGGTAATTTGTTCTCGCGCTGGATGGGAGGTTAACCAACCTTCGCCATGACGCAATAGCTTTCCCACTTCTTCATCGCCAACCCAGTAGTGCTTATCGTCATCTAGAACTGGGATAAGTACGTAGAGATGGTTCAGCAGATCCCGTAGACGGAGCGTGTGCTGTAGTTCAACTGTAAAGTAAGGGCTTGCTCCCCAATCGGGAAACTGCTCGTCCAAGGTATGACATTGAACTGTTACGCGATAGCCCAATGGTTCAAACAACCGCCGCAGAAATCCTTCACCGCCTCTACAGGGTAAGACAGTTAGTTTAGCCACTAACGCTAAAGGAGCCTCGGCTAATTGGGGGCGGTCTTTGCAACGACCTCCTAGAGCAGTACCAAACACCTGAGCAATCGCCACACTTAGAAAGGAAGAGGCAACATAGGGGCGATCACTAACGTATTGCTCCAGTGTTTGTCCTTTGCTCATTGCTCCTGGTTTACCCCGTACTAATTTTACTGGCTCAACATCTAGTAATAGGGCAACCGTGCATCGCTGGGCATTGGCTTCTGGGTAGAAGACGTGCGCCTGCCCAAATGAAAGAGGAAAGGACTGGCAGCGCTGTGGGTGTTTGTGCAGCAGGTAGCCTAACTCTGTTGCTGGATAGTATGTAGTTGTAATCGTTAGAAGCATTTATTCTCCTATATCCCTTCGTCAACAGAGTTTCTCCGCTTTTTTATTTTCAGAAATACTTTAAAAGAAATATTGGAATTTTCTTCTCCTCTCTTTTGAAAATGGACTGAACATAATATTCTCAAAAATCTATTGCTTTGTTGTATCCAGAGAGCGATCATCTTCTAATCTGAAATGTGTTGGTCGTGGGTGGCTATGAACACTCAGTTACTATATGCAAATTATTGGTTGTAATCTGCACTTAGACAATGAGTTTTTGCTGTCTTGATGAATATCCATAGCTCCATTAATATGTCAATAATCCAATTGCTCCTTGTGCTCTATTTCGTACTTATGCTCGTGAATTCTATAGCAATCCCATCTGAGTTGTGAAAGTTATTTTTTAACGAACCGCCAAGCCGCCAAAAGCGCCAAGGAAGAAAGAGAGGGTTTTACGAATCATTTAGGAATGCTATATAATGAGTGCAACTTTTCACTACTTCTTAGAAGTTTACTTAGACAAATATTTGAATAATCTTTTAAAAATTAAAGCCAACAACAATTTACTATCTCCACCGCGCCAAGGAGGAAGGACGATAAAACTTGCAGTGATCAAGCGTAGGCTATCCCTAAACTTGCCCCCTTCAAGATTAGCCAGACCTAAAACAGCTAGTGCAATCCCTTTGAATAATGAGTTATTGACTGTTTGAGCGATCGCTAAAGCCTGTTCTCCATAGTCCAATGCTTTAGGAATTTCTCCCAGGTCACTATAGAGATAAGACAATTGCGATAACGACTGAGATTCATGATGTTGATAGCCGTATTGACGCGCAAGGCTTAGGCATTGCTGGGTTCTTGCCATAGCCAGTTGAACTTCATCTTGCCAAATATAGATGAATGTTAAAATTAGCAAGGCATAGCATTGAGCAGCGACATCACCGCTCTCTTGGTTGATTTCCAGAAGTTCTTGGACGCAGTTTCGAGCAGCTGGAAAGTTGCGCCTATAACAGTAGACTAAACCGAGATTTATCAATACAGCACTAACTTGACGACGATTATGGTTTTGGTGTCGCTGCTGGTACTGTTGTTGTAGTGCAGAGAGTGCTTTGGAGTGTTTTCCTAACTGGGCATTGGCAACTGCAAGTCGTCCTAGTGCATACCACTGTGTTTGCGTATCGTTTATACTGTGGGCGATCGCAATAGCTTGTTGACAGTAATCAACAGCTTTACGGTAACGCCGCAGGTGAATTTCTAAATACCCCAGAGTTACTAGTGTTTGACCTCTTGCAACAAGGTTAGACCAATCTGCGTGATCGCTGTCTTGCTCCCGTACTGACTTTAGAGAGTCGGCATTTTCTGATTGATTTCTAAAACCAATTTCATCTATCTGATTCAACACTAACAACTGTTGCTGACAGTAATCCCAAGCTTTCTGATACTGCCCCCAATTACCATAGCAAAGTCCTAATCCACCAAGTGCTTTGGCTTGAGCCTCTTTATTGCCTATCTTTCGGGCTAGTTCTAATAAACGCTGATAGTGACTAACTGCTATTTGATATTGGCAAAGATGGGTATATGCAAACCCTAAGTTATTGAGACAAAGACAGTCTAATTCCGGATTGACTTTATCTAACAATGGTTCACACAGATCGATCTGTTCTCGATAGAATCCCCAAATGCCAAGCTGCTCATGTAACGGTACACAGTTATTATCAAGACGAACGAGTAAGATTTGGCAGATTAGATCCCAGGCTTCAACCTGCCCTAAATGGTGAGCAGCCTCTAAATAACCTCTCACTTGCTCTAGCTGGAAGCCTTGGGAATCAGGCTGATAGTGCTTCAGCCAGTAAAAAGCTGCTCGTAAATGCGCTTTTTCACCCAGAGTAGGTTGTCGGTTAAGATGATCAGCGCCATCTACAATTAATTGCCCTATTTCTGTAAAGCAGCAGTTTAGAATCTCTGTATCTACAAATGTCTTCAGTTGTAACCCTTGAGCTAAGATGTTCATAGCGCCACCTTTGACTCAAAGTTAGCAAGATGCTGGAGCGCAATGCTACGAATTAAACTATGGAGACGATACAACACGCGACCAAGGGTATAGTCTGTTTCTAATAGAAAGCGGCGTTGTAAGGTTTGAAAGGCGGTTATTTGTGCTTCCTTGGGAGAATCTGCAATTAAAATTAACCAGGCAGTTCGTTCTACGGAGCAGCGATAGGTAGCGGACATACAAAGCAAAACATAAGCCAAGGGGGATGAGACTTGTAAACGGGTGAAGGTGCGTTCGATGCGGTACTTGACTAGATCGGTTAAATTGATGCTGTAATCAGCCAAAGTCCTTGGATCTGCGTTTGGACGCAAATTAGAAGCTTTCTGTTGTTCGACAGCGACAATTTCTTGACCGTAGTCGTGCCAGTAAGCTGGAATATCACCGCAGTATGGAGTTTCCCGAATTTCTCCAGCAATTACCCGTAAGGCGAGGGGATGACCTTCATAAACTTGGATGATGCGTTGCAGGTATTGAGCTTCTACGTCTGTTTTCGGATGAACCTCCCAAAGCGCAAACAATTCAAGGGCTTCTGCCGTATTTAAGCCTTTTAGTTGTTCTAAGTGCGATCGCTCTTGATAGCGTCCCTCTGCTATTACAGGTGGTCGATCCTGAGAAGTCAAGATCAGGCGAGATGGCATTGATTCTACTTTGATTAGCTGCTCAAAAAACTTAGTAAACAAATCATCTTTGTATCGAAGCTCTCCATGAGCGCCTGCTTCCAGAATCTCCTCAACCATGTCAAGAATCAGCAAGCAGGGATGGGTTTGCAAATGCGTTACCAGGTCGTTAACAAGTTTTTGAGGATTCTGGTCAAATTCAGAATTAGACGGCATCTGTCCTAACAGTAGACGCGCAAACTGTTCAAAAGCGTATTGATCAGCATCAAAGCGGATCAATTTAATTACTGACCAAGTTTGAGCAATTGTCGGTTCTAAGCTAACTCGAATTGCCAGCGATGACTTACCAATGCCTGTGATCCCCACCAACATCAGGATACCGCAGTTTCCTTGAACCTTTTGGGTTAATTCATTAACCAACGATTCACGCCCAACCCAGCGAGTTTCATCTTCTATAGAATCAGCAAAATGAACTGATAGAGGTATTTCTAATTGTTTTGCTGGTTCTTCTGGAGCGCTTTGACTAGCGAACTTAGATTTGGGATTGGCGTAATGCTTAAGGACAATCTGAAAGTTGAACTTCGTCACTTTCTGCCCTAGTACGGTTGAGAGCCTCTGCCATAGTTCAGAACCTGTGTCTTTGATATAGCCGTAGTCATAGTCAAAGGCATTGGCTATCTCCAGATAAGACTGTCCTTCCCAAGCTTGACAAAAGACAATTCTTTGCACTTTGTTTAACTGTGTCTCCAGAATCTCCTCAACGATGTCCAGCGCCTCATCAACAGTCATTTTTTATAAATTCCTGAGCCTAGCTATTTCTACACAATCCCAAGCAGTATTTCCGCACTGCTAGACACCAGTATCTCAAAAATTTAACTACTCATATCCGACTTTTTTCCGACCTTGCTCCGAATGGCTAGTACAGCCCTTCCCAGGCTTACTAGAAGACAAGCTTTTGAATTAATTCAGTTAAGCAATTTCGTTCTACAGCTTACTCAATAACTGTTAACACTTCCTCAACCGTTATTAGCCTTGCCCTTCAACTGGTAACGCTGTAACTATAAGTATCAGTTTTTATATTTTGTTACTAAGTATACGTAGTGTTTCTATTGTTGCCTGTAGGCTGATAGATTCTGAGCTTAATAACCTGAGCCACAGCTTTATAGGATAACTACAGATGTTTATTAAACGTTACCCAGTAGGCATTTCAGCAGAATACATACTTTTTTCTGACTTTTGTCCGACCTTAATCAGACCTTTTACTACTTGTCAATATCTATACCCAAAGATATACTTCTGAGAATAAGAATTTTGAGTGGTAGGTATGACTTTCTTAGTTGGGAGTATTCTTAGGCTGTAGTTTTCGGTAAAGGCGATCGCTTAATTAGGCAATCAATTTGTCCAAGTTAAGAAATCAACTTGGCATAAAAGGCAAATGCGCTAGCAGCATCCTGTTCGTATTCTGAATCAAGGGAGCCAATTTCTTGCTGCGCCAGCCTGTATTAAAAACTCATTATTAATTACTAGTTCGCCTATCAAGGCGGAAATAGGAGATTTGCTATGAATTCTAACTTGCATTTAAAGGATAGCTGGAGCGCTGAGTTGCTTGATGAGGTAACGCTGGAAGCACAAAGTTTTCTGACTACATTTGCCAAGAATGAAGCTTTCAGCACCAATATTACTCTTACTTTTAGCAATCTCGTTGACACTGAAATTTTAGAAGGCTTGCGTCAACAGTGGAGTTTAGATAACTTTGATAAATTGTCAATAATTGAAATTCTTTCCGACTCCGAAATTAACGAAGTGAACAGTGCTTTTGCCAGTGCTACCAGCACTATTTACTTATCATCAGTCGGTACTGAATGTCGTAACTAATTCTCTAGATGCCAGAGAACAACTGTAATATTTTATCTTTAGTCAATTATTAGGAATTAACTTATATGGTGATTATCAAAAAGGCTAGCGCAAACAATACTATAAAATTCACGATTACGTCTGTAACAGGGGTTTCTAATTACATTGAGTAGGGTCTATGCAAACCTTCCTAATTTCTGTAATAACTATTTCACAAACAGCTTTTAAGAGCTAAAACATATTTTAGCAGCTTAGTCCTAACATTACGATTAATAAAAATAGGTTTAGCATGGCATTCCAACTATCATTTCAAGATTCAAGCAAAGAAATTAAACTCAACAATCTTTTCGGTTTACCCGAAATTAAGTACAACAAATTTATTGGACTAACAGCTACCGATTTTGCTAAGATTGGATTGAATCCTTTTACAGTTAAGAATACAGCGTTTTTAGGTCCTACAGGTGCTGCTCTTGACTTTGTAAATAAGATAAGTGGCTACGATATTGGTCTAGAGGGTCAGGCGGGTTTCAAAAAGGCTGGATTACAGTTCGATGCCAGTTTTGATCTAGGTTCTATCAACCTCAAACTTCCGTGGGAAAAGGCAGGTGGGTTGAGTTTACAGCTAAGTGGGAACGACTTAGTTATCAATTCAACATTGAAAGCACAATTACCTAGCATTAATATTAATGCACCATCTCTTAAACTATATGCAGGTTTTGAAGTTGAAGCGGAAGGACAATTAGATTTTAATTTAGGTAACAAAAAGTATAATCTTGTTCCTAAACAACCGTTTAAATATACGTACGAAATTCTTAACTTTTCCAGTGATTCAGAGCTACCTTCAGATAGTCCTGAAAGAGAAAAGTCTATATATGATGGAGCTTTTAAAACTAAATTTGATTTTCCAACATTTGATGATTTACAACAGATTCTCAAACCAAGAGTATCTTCAACAGGCATAGAGTTAGGTGGTTCAATACCACTATTCACTATTCAATCCAACTTGATAAAGTTGATTGGTAACAGCTTTCCTATCGTTAAGCTATTGTCCGGTGAAAAAGATTTTGGAGGAGTTAAGGTTAATTGGGAACTTTTAGAAGCTAGTATAAACGGGGGAATTAACCTAGATATCGGAGCGGCAATAAACTTCGGCAATCCAGTTGCTTTGCTTAAATTTGAAGATGAAACATTCGAGAAAATTAATCTAAATTCCTCTAGTATTACTATTCCCAACATCCTCGCAAGACTAGATAACAACCAGGATGGTAAGGCTAATATTGAAGTTCAGCTTGGATTTGATGCACCTCGATTGAGAGGTAATGCTGGTTTATCTTCAGATATCTTTTTACAGCCAAGAATAGGTTACGCAAGCGTCAATGTTGATGGTTTGGGAGCAAAGTCAATCGGTCCACTATATACTGGTAAATTTCCTATTTTTAATCTACCACTACCTTTTGCTCAAGGAAAATTTGAGAAGGATTTACCAGCTTCCCTAGCACCTACTGTAAGATTTTCAACTACTCTCCCTATTGGCGAGCTTTCTGATTCCAATATAATTACTAAGTCACTTGAGCAAATTGATGCTCCTAACCCAATATTAAAGCAGATTGTAGAAAAACAAGGTGATATATTACTTGCCCGATACAAAGATAATGCCTTTGTCCTCTATAACATAACTCAACTAAATCCACCTGAGGCTACTGACTCTATTAATCCTTACCTTCAAAATGATTTGGTTAATAAAGATTTAATCTTGATAGATAAACTTAATCAAACTATAGGATTAGATGCTTTTTATAAACCTACAAGTCAGCTCGATCAGTATACTCCTATAGCAGCAGAAATAGACGAATCTGGTAACTATGAAATCATTTTTCAAGACTTTCTAGCCAGTAAATACTACTATTGGCAAGCTAAAGAAGTTGATATTAATGGACAAAAGTATGCTCAAGAAGTTTTTGGAACCCAGCTTACGCGGAATCAAGCATTTGGTTATGAAAAGCGGTTCGATCAAGATATCGTTCACAATGGTGTAATAGATCCTGGAGAACTTGTTTTTATACCCAAACAAGGCTCTGCTTACGATAGAACAGGGTTGTGGAAAGTCGAAACCGAAGAAGGTATTAGATGGTCGGCTGGTTACTCTCAAGCTCGTCTTGGAGTCTATATAACCGATCCCACCAATCCTACTCAAAGTCTGCCAGGAGAACCAGTGGCAGTAATTGGTCGTCAATATAATTACATCGATCCTAACTATGAGGCAGTAATTTTCTTCAATGACAGTCAGTATAAGCTTTGGAATATTAACGATGCCAATGAGAGAGTTCCTAGAGAAAATGAGACGTTAGACTTGTTTGAAATAGGGTATTTTGAGCAAGTTACTGCTCAGGATATTAATAGGGATGGTACGACTGGAACTAAGGCAATTATAGATTCGGATATTGATACAGTTGAATACACAACACTTTCACTAGTAATTGACAATAATAATCCTTATCCAGGATCTTATGTAGTCAGCAATAATCCATTTACTAACCAATATGGAGTAAAAGACGAAATTTTCATTAAGAATAAATTTGGAAGGCTAGGTCCTTCATTTGGTTCTAATGATTTCAATCATCCAGTGGGAGCGGGATGGAAAGCGATCGCTGCTGATATGACTCTTAACAGTTTTGGTGATCTCGCAGCTATTGACGTGATGTGGAGAGATCCAGAATCAGAGACGCGATGGTTTATCTGGAGATTTGATGATAATGGTGTCGCAATAGACTCTAATAATAATCTAGATGATGATTATAAAAGATTATCGGAGTATCTAAATACAGCTGATGAAGTATCTATCTATGAAGGGCAATTTGATGAGGACTTCAACCAGGACGGCTTTATTGGCAAAACAACGATTACTGAAAATGTTGGTGAAACAAAGATTGTTTTAGTAGAAGATCCTATACGCTATCTTCAAACAGACTTTGAAAACTATCCTGATTATTCAAGCCCGATTGTCGCACCAGCGAATTTTGGTCCTCATTATGAAATCAAAGAATTAAACGACTCTCTTAGTACAAGATTATCGCTGGACACAAGAGGTATTCCTGATGTTCTTCCTTCAAGTGGATGGCAACCGATTGCTAGTGAGCGCATTGTAAACGAAGTTGCCCTTGCAGAACTGACGCAAGCTGGAAAAAAATACAATGAATCCTACAAATACTACTATGTATTAGGGGAAAAATCTGATACTAGTTCTATTTGGTTATTTTCTAAGAACCCTTTAGGTTCTTACGCAGTCAAAGAACTAGAACGGACAGTTGCTCAGTCCGATATTACTGCTTATGAGGAAGTTTTCCAACAAGATTTGAATAATGATGGATCTGTTAATCAAATCACTCAAGCAATTGATCTGTTTGGCGCAACTAGCTTAGTGAATAGTCAAGATGGATACATTATCGAAGATCAAAGTACAAAACTATACTTAAAGTCATCTAATGGCACAGTAGTTACAGAAGAGAACTTTGAAGGCTTGCCACGAGGAATTGAAAAGACTGCTTCGGGTTTTCAAATGATAAAAAGCATACGAGGTAGTGCAGATTTTGAAGTGGTAGATATTGATGACTCTGGCTACATCCAAAGTGCCAAGCACATTTATGCTAATTCGATTGACTCTTATGAGGCTTATTTTGAGCAGAAGTTTAATCCGATCGTGCTAGGAAGTAGCAGTAATGATACTCTCAACGGCTCAGTGCTTGATGACCTCATTGATGGTGGTGAAGGAAATGACGATCTTCTCGGCAATGATGGTAATGATAAACTTTACGGTCAAGAGGGACAGGATAGCTTATACGGGGGAGCAGGAAACAACGAACTTTTTGGAGGTATAGGAAATGACATTCTGCAAGCAATAGGCAATGACAGCCTTTATGGTGGTGAGGGTAACGATTTACTCTTTAATGGTTCTACTATCAGTGGCAACCTTTACTTAAATGGAGGAGCAGGAGACGACGACCTCTTTGGGGGAGCTGGATATGACACCCTAATAGGAGAAGCAGGAGACGACGGACTTTATGGCGGCAAGGGCGACAACCTTTATGGCGGTGAGGGTAACGATATCCTCAACGGTCAGGATAGTACTCTGGTCGATGGCGGTTTCGGTAATGACAGTTATTTTGTTTACAATCCTACTGACCAAATTGTTGAAGCCACGAACGCTGGCATAGATATTGCTAAATCATACGTAAGTTTTACCTTAAAAGCTAACATTGAGAATCTGACACTACTCGAGAACCCGACATCACCAGGCATCAGCGCCATTGATGGTACAGGTAATAACCTTGACAATACCATCACAGGAAATGCTGCTAATAATAATCTTAGTGGTAAAGCTGGGCTAGACACTCTCTCAGGTGAGGCTGGACAAGATACACTTGATGGCGGCTTTGATGATGACACATTGTATGGTGGACAAGGCAATGACCTGATGCTTGGTAGGGATGGTAGGGACGCTATTTATGGTGGTTCTAGCCCCTCATCCTATAGCACTTCAGGTAATGATACTCTAAATGGTGGCAGGGGTGCTGACAATATGTATGGTGGGGATGGCAACGATTTATATATTGTTGACCATCTAAGTGATTTTGTTGACGAAGACAGTATTACAGGTGGCATTGATACCGTTAAGTCATCCGTCAGTTTCTCAATGGAGGGGATTGTATTTGACGACGGTATAGAGAATCTAAACCTCACAGGTAGCAGTGCAATCAATGGTACAGGTAACTCCCTTGCTAATAAAATTATTGGAAATAAAGGCAACAACATATTATACGGTGCAATAGGAAATGATACCCTACTTGGTCGCCTCGGTAACGACACCATACTTGGCCAACTCGGTAACGACACCCTTATTGGTAGAGCCGAAAACGATAGTCTCACTGGTGGTGCTGGCACTGATAGACTAACTGGCGGTACTGGTAAAGATATCTTTATATTCAATTCTAAAACTAAAGAAAAAGATGTCATTACTGACCTTTCAGTAGTTGATGATACTATCAATGTTTCTGCGGCTGGTTTCGGTGGCAAACTAACTGCTGGGGCTGCAATTACGGCGGCTCAATTTAGAATTGGCATTAGAGCGGGTGATAGTAGCGATCGCTTTATTTACAACAAAGCTAATGGTGCGCTGTTATTTGACGCTGATGGTACAGGTGCGATCGCACCTGTACAGTTCGCCCAACTTTCGACTGGTCTTGCTTTAACCAATAATGACATTTTTGTGACTGCTTAAAGCAAGGACAAACAACATTTTGAGCCTTTCATCAGCTGTTGACTGTTAAGCAAAATAACTTGACAAAATTATGAACTGCAACCTGCCCCTTTTTCTTGTCATTGAGGATCATCCCGAAGTCAATCAAAATAACTGTGAATTTTTGCGGATGATTGAACCTCAGTGTTCCTGCATTAGTTTGGATACACCTGAGAAAGGCGTTGAACAACTCAACCAAGGAATACCGGATTTAGTAGTGGTGGACTTGCAGTTCGGTACAGTCTGGGGTGAGCAGTCTGCAAAGCCTGGTCTAGAACTGTTGAAACAGATTTTTGCATATTACCCGACAGTAAATATTCTTGTTTACACCAGCGAACCGAATTTTTTAAGGCAACTAATATCGCAGATTGGTAAACATCAGGGTGGTTTTGTAGTTGTTAATAAAATGGAAAGACGGAATGCTTTTTTAGAGGGAGTTCGCAGTGCCTTAGATGGGCAACTCAAAGTTCATCGGGAACTGACGAAGGAAATGCAGTTGACTCAGCAGGATTTAGAGATTTTGGACTTGTTATGCAATTATGCGCTAACAGATCAAGCGATCGCCCAACGGATGCACGTCTCACTCAAAACGGCTCAGAACTACGTGCAGCGCCTCAAGGCAAAGCTGGATATCGAGCATCTTGGTGGTCAGAATGTTAACCCCCGTATTGCTGTTTGTATGGCAGCTATCGGACGTAAGCTAATTGCACATTGAACAAAGGCTTTTATTGTGAATTTAATCCTCAGCAGCCTTCAAGCTCCAGGTAAGTGTTACTTGCATCCCACCGTTTGCTAAAGGTACTCGTTCCCAGTATCCGTTCGGTAGTTCCGCAGCAATAGTATTCATCAGTTTAGTACCGTAACCACCGCTAGGGTGCGATCGCTTGCTGCTTTCGGAAAAAAAAGACTCTATTGCATCGTTTTCAATACTCAACGTACATTGAGTTCCTACCTGAAATAAGCTGACTGTAACTGTTGTTGCAGTGCCATTTGGAGGTTGGGCATGACGAATGACGTTGGCGATCGCTTCTTTAAAGAAGCGAAAAATATCTTCGCGGGTATCTAGCCAATTACTATCTTCTGGTTCTAGAAGCGGCTGCAAGCGACTCTCAACTTTTAGAGTTAGTTCTCCTGTACTGACAAGTTGTTGTAAGCTTTGTTGTATTCCTTTGTCTAGACCTGCTTGTAGTTCTGGTGTAATCTTTAGTTTCTCAGCCATTGTGCGAGTATTACTCAGCTGGTTGCGAAGATCGCGCCCAACAGTTTCTAAGCGATTCAATAAGGGGTCAGGATTTAACGTTGGGTGTTTGATGGCTAAAAGTTCAATACCATCCATGACTAGCTTAAGTTCTTGCAAAGGACCGTCATGAATGTCTGTTGCTACCCGATGAAGTAACTTCCGCGCTTGTAAGAGAACTGCTTGTCGTTCGGCTAGTGCTTGATGTTGCTTTCTTAGCTGCTGTTGTTTCTGCCAAAGTAGTAAACAGATAGCTACAGATGCTCCAGTTAAGAGCCAAGTTAGAACTGGTGTTGCTAGCGGTACGGTCAACCCTTGCTTAAAAGATAACAAACCAAATCCAATGTAGATTCCAATAACTCCTAGAGAAAGCAAAAGTTTGGAGTAAATGTATTGAGATTTATTTTTAACTACTTGAAATGACACTAATAAACTAAAAAAGATTGCGCCTAGAGTGGTGATTATAGAATTGAACCAACTAGGTGAAGTTTTAAGAAATGAACCAGTCATCAAATTACCGATTAAATTAGATTGTACCTCTGCAACTGAGAGGCGATCACCAAAAGGAGAAATCATACCAGTCGAGGCTAGATATTCTTTAGGTAGATCAATTAACACTAATTTATTTTGGATCTTCTGAGCTTCAAAGTTAGCAAGAGGAATACTACATTGATTGAGCTGAATGGAAGTTGGAATACATATAGATGAAATACCGAGACGAGGAAACCTCCCACCAGAACCGTAGAAGTTAATTCCAATGGTAGTTTGAGCTAAAGGTATTTGCTTGTTTTGGACAGTAGTAGTGATTGCTTTGTTCCTCAAAGGTAAAGAAAACTTCTCTAAAGCTAGAACTGCAACTGATTTTAGTTTATAGGTTTGGTACAAGTCTTCTACATAAGCAAAGCGTCCTGCAAGGTGCGCTCGACGCGCAGGACTGGTTAAGTCTAAAAGGTCAGTTTCATACTCAAAAAATCCATGCACTTGTTCTGGAGCAACCTTTGGTTTAATTTTTTTGTCGTCAAACGGTAGCAGATGATAATAAATTGGTAATGCGGAAGGAATTTGTTGAGAGCTTTTCTTTGTATAGCTAACTAATACAATTTGGTTTGGGTATTTCTCGATTAGTTCTTTAAGGAGATTTTCTAAACTACTATCAAGCGGTCGCCTTAGAGAGTGAGGTAGATTTATAACTACAACTTTAGCTTTTTGAGTTATCAGGCGGTTAACTAAATCTGCATAGAAGTTATGTTCCGGTTTAGCGATCTCCGAGTCAACTGTAACTATCAGGATTTCGTTGGGCAAATCATCAGGTTTGTACAGCCATGTCAAACTATCTTGAATCCCAAGTTCTAGTTTCTGCACTGTAGGTAGTTTGCTAAAAATTGCGCTTAGAAGTAAACTCCAAGTCACGCCCAAACCAATCCCTGCTATCTGCCAAGTATTCAAGGCTTTTAATATTTTCGCCATAAATGTTTCGGTTGCAGGCGGTAGAAGACTGCTTGCTTGGGGTTGTACTGCTGTAAATTGATACACAGTTCTTCGCCACATTGCTCGATTTGCCAAGTACCGCTTTTGGTCTGGATTGTGCCGCTTAGATTAGGGCTTGTCTGTATTTTTCCATAAAGTGGTGGTCCCCAAAGCGATCGCACAATTTCGCCGTCAACTTCTAAACGTAAATCGACAGAACCTCCTTCTCCCATTCCATTAATAATTCGTCCAACGCCCTCCCAAATTTGGTTAGCACTGGCTGGAAGGCTGAATATACCAAATAATAAGAGCATTTGGCAAAGCGTGTGGAAAGCAAAAATACTTAGGAATCGCACCCTTTTTAGATAGCAAAATAGGTACATCTGCGATCGCTCTAGATAGATGGCAAGCCCTTCTCACTTTATCTTGCGCTGCCCTCAAATTACTTACGCGAACACGCAATTTTATTTACGCTAATTCCTCTACCTCAAGTAGTAAGAAAGACTAAGAATAGAAATAACAAAAATTAATTACTTGCATACACAAATCACAATGAGGTTGCTATATGAAATTGAGTATTGTTGCTTCAGGAGCACTTGCTTTCATAGCTGCTACAGGAGGAGTAATTTCTCTGCAAAATCAGGTAGTTGCTCAGAGTAATAACTGTCCAGCAACCCCTCGAATTGGTTATAGGTGCTATCAGGATAGAGACATACGTGCTAGGTCTGGTTATCCTGGAGAGAACACAGGTCGTTTTAGCTATAGCCCTCCAACAGGATATAGGCTTATGGATTATCGGGAGACTGTTCACTCTAGGTTTGGAGAAGGAGGAAATCTTAACGTTGATCTTGTTAGGGGAGGAGCAGTTACTCAAATTCGTCGAGTGATTAGTGATTACAACAAAGCTTTATCGGATAGAAAGAGTAGGGCTGAATCATATGCTCAATGGTCTATTCGTGTTGGTGGGGAGACTGAAACAATTGAGAAGGCTTTACAAGAGAATAGTTCTAGATTGACACTCCTAGAAGATAGTTACAGCAATGTAGACAGGGTTAATGCGTCTGTCACTGTGAGGGGGCGATATACTAGAGTTGTTCTTGGTACTTGTGCCGATAACCAAGGAGGTAAATACGAAGGTACAGTACGATTTCAACTTGAATACGTAGGAACTCCTGCTACCATAAGTGCGGCAAATGATGCCGTTATTAGGAGAATAGATGCTGCTCTTCTTCGGTTTGAGCAAGAAGCACAAGCTATTAGGCAACAACAACAGCAACCTCAACAACCTACATCCAGTTCTGCCTGTGTTTCTGTTGATTCAAGAAGTGGCTGGCAACATTTTAATCTACCTGGTAGTTTTACTAAAATAGCAAGTATTAGTGGAGGTTGGAGTGTTGATTCTCGTAGTTATTCTCCAGTCAGTTCTTCAGGACATAGTGGAGCGGATGCTGAGGCTCTTGCACCTTATAACCAATACAAATTTGACCAGCAATTTCCTTTTGGTGCATTGTTAATGGGAGGTGGACAAGGGACATTGTGGATTCAAAGTCCTGTATCTCTTAGTAATTCCTTTAGCGCTGTTAATATGAGAATTAATGATGCTGATAATGCACTAGGTGATAATGGAGGATCTCTTGAAGTATGCTTCAGCAATTAAATTTTCAACTTATAACAGTTCAATAACTATAGCTGGCTAGGTTGGTACTTAGTGCAATCCCTTTTGAAAACTCCATAGTTAGAAACTGAAGGTTTTTGATTGCGATACCTAACTCTTTAAGTTGGATTGATGTCAGAGAAACTCATATCTATTTCTGCTTACCGCTCATTATGATGCTGCGATCGCTCCTTGTGTAATTGCAGCAATTGTACTTCAAATTATCAAAGCGATCGCTCTGAATTTACCAATCCAAGAAAGCGATCGCCAATCCTGTATATCCGGTAGGTTGGGTTGACGCTTTTGAAATCCAATTTCTCCACAGGAGCGATCGCCACAAGTAGCAGAGATACATCACATGATTGCGGTGCTAAGAGCGCGATCACTCCAGACACATAGGAAGCCCTTTTCACTATATCTTGTATTTTGCTCAAATAGCTTGCGTAAACGCGCAATTTTATTTGCGCTAATTCCTCTATCTGAAACAATAAGAAAGACTAAAAATAGTTAATTAAGAGAAAAATTAGCCTTATAGCCAAGTTAAAACGCTAATAACTAGCTTAGGTATATCAAACTTTTTCTTGAAAAAAAATTCACCATATAATTTAAGTAGAGGAAAATTATGAGACTTTTGTGTAAGCTTACATTTTACTGCTGTTTTTCTGCTGGAGTCTTAGCTTTAAATTCAGTTCATGCTGTTGCAAAAAATAGACTATATACCTTACAAGCTACTAATTCAGACAGCATTATTGTTGATAATTCCGTTTATGCTCAAAAATCTAATTTTTTTGTTATTGCTCAATCAACTTCAAGATTCTCCTGCGTTGAAGAAGCAAGAGAGTTATATTACAGGAAAACTTCTGCTAATAGCGATGAAGCTGTGGCCTTAGCCGAAGAAGCTTGTTCACGTAGCTTGTCTCCATCTTGTTTAGAAGAGGCACACCAATACTACTATAGGCGTACATCTGCAAACAGCGATCAGGCAATGAGACGTGCGGAGGAATTTTGTGCAAGAGAAGCTGGAAGTGGAAGTAGCGACAATTCAAACTTTGTTGTTATTGTTAATGATACTAATAGAACAATTAGGTATAACATGGATGGTCAAGATTATAGCCTTAACCCAAATAATCAGCTTATTCATCGCAATGGAGGATTTAATATATCTTTTGATTCCAGTTTTATAAATGGTGATCAAGAAGTAAGCTACCAACTAAATTCTGGTACTACTAATCGTTTTCAAGCAACAGGTAATGCTATTGATTTAATCTACGATAAATAAGGTTTACTTGAATTAATAGAGTCTAACTAAGAGGTCATTTATAAAGAAAAATTGCTTTCCCTAAGTCTCCGTTTGTTGATGTTTAAGATTTACTTTATAAATAAGCTCTAACTAAAGTTTAAGTTGTTACTTATTACATTGTTAATCCGATGTAAAGAAGAACTGGAAAATTATGAAGCGTATTCATCTGTTGTTTTATACATTATGGCTTGGTCTATAAACTCAACCCGATACTTCATGCAAGCAAAGCTCACTACTTGCTTGTTATTACTATCCATCGTTACTCCACACGCTCTTGCACAGAACTTGCTCCCAAAAGCCCCGGTACGCGAAGTTAAAGACACTTATTTTGGGCAAACTATTACAGACTCGTATCGCTGGATGGAAGATTTGCAAGCGGTCGAAATTAAAGAATGGATGAAAGCCCAAGCCGATTACGCTCGTACTTATCTCGACAAATTGCCAATGCGCGACGAGATTTTGAAGGAACTCAACGATCTGAGCGATGTGGGCGTGCGCGTTAATGATGTCAGGCGGCGTGGCAATTTGTATTTTTACACCCGCCGCGCTCCGAATGAAAACGACTTTAAGCTTTATGTACGCAAAGGCTTGAATGGCACGGAACGCTTGCTTGTTGACCCAGAAAAACTTTCAAGCATGGGTAAGCGTTATTCGCTCGGTGCTTGGAATACGTCTTGGGACGGTAAATACGTCTCTTATATTATTTCTGTCGGCGGTGCAGAGAACGGCGAGCTGCGCGTTGTTGAAGTAGAAACCGGACGAGATTTAGGAGAAAGAATTGACCGCACGCGATTTGGTGGGGGTTCATGGCTGCCCGATGGCAAATCGTTTCTCTACCAGAGAATGCAAAAACTGCCCGCAGGCGCACCAGCAACTGACCTTTACCAAAAAAGGCGGATTTATCTGCATAAACTTGGTACAAATCCTGATACTGACAAGCCTATTTTCGGCTTTGATGTGAATCCTAGCATCAAGTTCGATCAAAAGCTGACTCCGTCTGTTCTTACTGAGCCAAGCTGGAAGTATGTTTTCTTAAGAGTCAATTCAGGTGTTTCACCAAATAGTGAGTTTTATGTTACGTCGCTTGATGCCCTCAAGCAAACGCCAGTTCCCTGGAGAAAGCTTGCTAATTTTGATGATCAAGTTTCGGGTGTTAGTATTCACGGTGAAGATCTGTATTTGCAAACTTACAAAAACACGCCTCGTTACAAAATTATTCGCACAAGTTTGTTGAAGCCCAATTTACAACAAGCCGAAACCGTTTTTCCAGCAAGCGAAGCAGTCGTCGAAGATTTTAAAGTTCAAAAAGATGCACTCTACGTACAGACGCTAGATGGTGGTAATCGAAAAATTTGGCGCGTTGATTACAAAAACAAGCAAACAGAACCGCTCAAACTGCCTTATGAAGGCTCGGCATCTTTCGGTTTCAACCCTGCCGACATGGAAGGTATATTTTTTAATCTAGTTTCATGGACGAAATCAAGAGCCTTGTTCGTCTACGAGCCAAATAACGGCATCGCCAAGGACACCAAACTCGTACCGCCAATTCCTATTAATATGTCTGATATCGAATTTGTCAACGCCAAAGCCAAGTCTTACGACGGCACAATGATTCCGCTTGTAATCATGTACAAGCGCGGACTGAAACGCGATGGCACAAATCCCGTCTTGATGGATGGCTACGGTGCGTATGGGGTGGAAAATATTTCACCTATTTTCGCCCCTTATGCGTTACCCTGGCTCAATCGCGGTGGCGCGATCGTTTGGACAGGTGTTCGCGGCGGCGGAGAGTACGGCGAACAGTGGCATCAGGCAGGTTTTCAGAAAACCAAGCCAAATACTTGGAGAGACTTTATCGCCTGTGCTGAGTATTTGATTAAGGAAAAATACACTTCTCCCCAGAACTTGGGTATCCAAGGCACAAGTGCAGGCGGAATCTTAATTAGTAATGCGATCGCCGAACGTCCCGAACTTTTTGGCGCGGCGATTATTAATGTAGGATTGAACAACGCCTTACGAGCCGAAACTACAGCTAACGGTGTACCAAATATTGCTGAATTTGGCTCTTTTAAAACCCAATCAGGTTTCAAAGCTCTTTTGGCAATGGACGGCTATTACAAAATCGAAAAGGGTGTGAAGTATCCAGCAACCCTTTTGACACACGGTATCAACGACCCGCGTGTAGAGCCTTGGATGTCTGCGAAGATGGCGGCGCAACTGCAAACGGCTTCCACAAGCGGTAAACCTGTGTTGCTTAGGATTGACTACGACGCAGGTCACGGGCAAGGTTCAACCAAGCAGCAACATAATGAAAAACGAGCAGATACCTATGCTTTTCTGTTCCAGCAACTTGGAAATCGCCAACCTAAATTACCTAGATAATAGCCAGTCCTTTCAGTTTATCCTGTGTTGCGCTCAGATTACTTGTGTTAACGCGCAATTAATATTAAGCGGGAGAAAGGGATAGCAACCACACAAGTAAAGATTGCAGAAGTAATCGCTTATTTAAACACAGAGGAGGCAATCGCTTGTCAACTTTTTCTAGTTTATAAAATCATACGTGATGAAAAAACTTTATCCAATAATATCTTTTGCAATAGCAACTTTCAGCTTAAGTGCCATATTTAAAAATTCTTCTACTACTTTTGCTCGTGAAATTCCCAAAGCAGAGTGTAAAGAGTCATCTTGGAATGGTCGAGTTGCCTGTGGCTACAACTGTGTAGAATCATCTTGGAATGGAGCAGTAGCCTGTGCTGACTGGGTAGGCGGAGTTTGCAAAGAGTCATCTTGGAACGGTCAAATCACTTGCGAACCACCAGCACCTCCCGAATGGCTTTCAAGTTACACTAAACAACTCTAATGGTACTCGCTCTAGCATATACGGTGCTTGGGCTGTCCAAAATGGTCAATGGAATGGCATCTGCGGATGCAAGGTAGCTCTGGAAGGATGATACTAACTACTAAAACAGGAGCATCTGTAGAGCAAAAAATGACCCTCTAGGCAAACCTAGAGGGTGGGTATATTCTTGATGGAGAAGTTCTATCAAGCTATGTAAGGGGAAAATACTACGCTGATAACTTTTATATTCAGCAGTTTTTCAAAGATTCAATTTCTATTAAAAACTGTGATGAGAACGAAAATTGTAATTTTGTAACGCTAGTTTATTTAGGAGAGTAACTTACACGATTTTATAATATCTGCTACAAAGCTAATATGAAATACTTATAAGTTCCAAATATATAAATCAAAATAGTATAGCACTCGCAATCAAACAATGATAAGTATTATCAGCTAATTGATAGTTGGCTATTACAATCTCCAGTAAAATCTATCTGAAATTAGCAACAAACATATATACAGTAATTGCATCTTAAAAGATATTAAAAATTTACGAGAAAATATCTTTCATGAGAAAAGAATCACAAAATTATGATAACTTATGAAAAATGGCTCAATTGTGTATTTGGTAGGTCTTTTAATCAAATCTTTTCATCTTCCAAAATAAATAACTTAGATGCTGATACAACTTTTAAGTTTGTTTATAAAACGTTAGCAAATTCAGGTTCTGAGCTTCTCCGTTTTTCAGATAAGCAAGTTAATAACGGTCTTTATGCAATGCTCAGCGACAGTGCAAGCATCGTCGATTCCTTAAAGGAACCAAGCATTTCTGCTGAAGATCGTACAGCAGCTATTCGTGCCATCAAAGTTCTCTACACTGATTGTTTTGAAAAGCGAGCGCGACCTGTTTTAAGCCACTTAGATGAACCAGGAGCTTCAGCAATTAATGGTATATGCTATATGTTGTGGGAGGTGACCCCCATTAATGTTTGGGGCAATAAAGGGGACTGCGAGTATTTTAACTTAAGTTTAGAAGTCCTTGAATTCGCTCTTTACCTAAAAAATCCAGCTTGTATAGAGAGTGCCTTGCATGGGTTAGGGCATATGAGTAGTTCTGGAACCAACCAACGGGTTTACAGAATCATTGATAACTGGATGAGGCAAGCGAAAACAAGCCGTCCCCAGTTACTAAGATATGCTGCGCTAGCACAACGGGGGTACATTTTATAATCAACTTCTAGCTTTTTCTTAACCAAAGTTGCCCTGCTTCATGATAAAACTCCTCGCTAGTCTCCCACTGGTATAGCTCCTGTTCTCCAAGTAGTAGACAAGAGCCAAACTTCTATTAAGGGCATTCCTAATGCTTGTTGCAACTGT
>ERZ501023.56-NODE-56-length-36504-cov-6.814590_pt1 | contig 36504 bp, 43 predicted proteins | sample MGYA00248839_ERZ501023 | MGnify/ENA primary metagenome ERZ501023 (study PRJEB25958, sample SAMN03398596) | human skin metagenome | study: EMG produced TPA metagenomics assembly of the Human Skin Microbiome Metagenome (human skin metagenome) data set.
GGGCATAAGTCATGAGGCTGTGCTAGATAATACCCGTTGAGGCAAGAATCTCCGCACTTTAGGGCGGAGAGTGTCAATGGGTGGAGCGTAAAGCTTCGACCATCTGCACTAAGGCGGACTCCAGTTGAGCGGTGGGATTGGTGGCAACCCAGCCTTGGGGAGTCAGCTGGCGGGTTTCAAAGTGCAGGTGAGGACCAGTGGAGTTGCCAGTGCTGCCAACGCGCCCGATAACAGTTCCCTGTTCAACCCATTCACCGGGTTGGACTAAGATTTCCGACAGGTGAGGATAAAGAGTTTGTTGTGTAGACTGGTTGTGCTCTAAGACAACAGTTAAGCCGTAACCGCCCAAAAAGTCTGTGCTCGCCACATTACCTGCGTAAGCTGCTACAACTGGCGTTCCCAGAGACGCACCCAAATCAGTTCCAGAATGGAAGCGGCGATCGCCTGTAATCGGATGAATCCGCCAGCCAAAGAGTGAAGTGATCTGAGCAGGAACAGTAAGCGGAAATAGCAGCCCTGTGTTAGTATTACCTGTTTGCCTAGAAAATCGGAGTATGCGGTTCACAGCGCGATTCATAGGGTTGACAGAGGCAACCTGACCTTGAAAAGAAGGTGTCCTCCTAGTAACGCGACTTCCGCCGCTCTTGCCCACACCGATTGGACGTACCCGAACTGGCGAAATTTCTGACATAGCAATAGTTCGGCTTCTTCTTGTCCAGCTAGATGCTTGAGGACGAGGAAGGCGGGCGCTATTAATGGAGTTTATGGCGCGATCGCCCTTGACAGTGACTCGTATTCTCTGCCTTTGGGCAGTGTTGCAAAGACTACCTGAAAGCCCCTGCCCTCGCCGTAAAACAGCTTTACAGCCCGTTGAACGTTCTGACAGCACCACCGCGTTCGGTGCTTGATAGCCCCTGGTAGCACCGATGCTATATGCAGTTGGGTCAATATAAGCGCTGTTGTAATCTGGGGTGGTGTTGGTTGCAGTTTTTTCCAGCCGTCTAGGTTTGATTGGAGGTTGAGCAACCGAGCGGATTTTGGGAACCGACCGAGACGCAGGCGGAGTCGCAATTTCTCGTCGAGAGCGATCTCGTACTCGTACAGGTCTTGGCGAAAGCTTTTGCCGTAATCCTTCTACCCTAACTGGAGCCGGAGAAGTGGAAATCCTTGATCTCAATCGTTCTACTCTAGCTGGATCTGGAGCGGTTTGAGGTGCATTAGGCGCAGATTTTACTATTGGCGCTGCTGCTGGCGGTTTCGAGGTTGTAGTAGTGGGTATAATAACGTCTATTGAACTCTCGGTTTGGGCAAGTACCAGGTTGTTAGTAAGCAGGGTTAATACACCGATCCAACTCAAGCTTTGTACTAGCAGCAATTTCAGCCAGAAGCGACGTAAAAAGGTGTGGGCAGTAGTTTGATGGGTCATCTTTTCTTTTGGTTGTTTCTATTGAGGATAGTAATTAATTTCAACCTCTTAGCGATCTGCCTGTCTCAGTTCGACATTGCAAACGGGACACAGCATAGGGCTTATCCTTAAAACTAGCGGACAGGACTCAGAGAATTCCGAAAGTTGCGCGATCCTTGATAGCCGGACAGAGCCGCTAGTTCCTCCAGGGACTGTGTGCCAGAGACAGACTGACCATTGATTTCCCAGGTGGGAAAGCCTTGCACATTAGCGGCTTTACAGAGATCGGGCTTAGGGTTTTTGCCTTTGGGGTCGCACTCAATAGCGGCAACCACGACACCTGCTGCAAAATGCTGGACAAAGCTTCTTAGCCTCGGTCCCGGTGTTCGCCACGCAGCAATTAATCCCCCACTGGTTACTGCTGCTACAGGAATCAGAGTATAAGTTAATACGTTCAGGAGTGCGTTAAGCAAGAGTATCCTCCTGACGCTGGCGAGTTGATGCATTCCTCAAAACCCGCCAACCATCTCTAAGTAGTGAGATAGCACTTATGCCAATGAGCAAAGCAACCAGTAAGCTAGCCACCGCGTCTGCCCAGAGCCAATTAAAGAAGTAAACGGCTAGGGCAGCAAGAATTACGCTGATGGAACTGGCAGCATCGGCAACTCCATGTAAAAGAACTCCTCGAAAATTTAAGTCGTGATGGCTGTGTGGGTGCAGTAATTGGACGCTCAAGCCGTTAATGACCAAGCTCAGTCCTGCTACAAGCAACACGGGTAATCCCAATATGGGTTCTGGGGTTTGCAGGTGCTTGACGGCTTCCCAGGCAATCAGGAGGGCGATCGCCCCCAAACTGACTCCATTGAATAATGCCACCCAAGCTTCCAGCCGCTTATATTTCCCAGCGGTCTGGTTTAGCGACTGACGCTGAACCAACCAAGCGGCTACCAGGGTCAAACCTAGTGTCAGTACGTCTGAGAACAGGTGTCCTGCCCCTGCTAAAAGGGACAAGCTGTGGCTCCAGATTCCCACTCCCAGTTCAATCAGGAAAAATCCAATCCGCAACCCCAAGACAATCCAAAGGAGTTGCATCTTTTGCGTGCTCTGTGCAACTTCTAGGCTACTCAATGATCTTACTTACTCCTCTGGTTGATCTAACTTCTTGAGTGCAGATATAGGTTTATTTAAGTTCATATATAAACTTATTGAAGCAATAACCAAAGCAATTCCCCCGCCATAGGATAAAACCTCTACACCTCCTGTAAATGTCTTTGCTAGAAACTCAACCGAGAGCGCACTAATAACTACACCTATGAGCTTAGTTTTGAGGTCATCAATACTATTCACCTCTAGCCATTTGGGTAAACTTAATTTACCTACAAAAAGCTCATAAATTCCTAAACCAATAATCAGAATAATGGTGGAGATCAGAAAAAAATCAGAAATTTGTACAAAGATGATTACAGTCTGTTCGAGTTGGGCAATATTCAGACTACCCGTAAGTACTAGCCGAGCGGAATTGAAGAGGGTAACTCCTGCTACTAATCCACTACAAACGAGCAAAAATAGTGCCGAAACTATACTTATTACCGCAGGAATTAAAGCGGCATACCTCAGCAAACCCGTTAGTTGACGCATGGTAAAGCTGCCAAGATTTCCAGCAGCGAAAGTAAGAAAATAATGCAGCAAGCTGATTAACTTAAAGGCAAATCTACTGACTTAAAAATCGAATAAATCTCCTAGAAAAGAGCCACGTCTACGTTCCCCTTGATAGCGGTTTCTATGCTTATCACCATGCTCCTCTCGATAGCGGTCTCTATGCTTGCGGTCTTCATGCTCCTCTTGACCATGACGGCTTCTCCCTCCATACCCTTGATCTTCAAAAGACGCTGTTGAACGGTCAATCAGCTTCTCAAGCTCACCTCGGTCTAACCAAATGCCCCGACACTGGGGACAGTAATCAATTTCAATTCCCTGACGGTCTGCCAGCCTCAGTTCGATATTGCAAACGGGACACAGCATAAGACTTACCTCCTTAAAACTAGCGGACAGAACTTAGAGAATTTTGAAAGTTGCGCGGTCCTTGATAGCCGGATAGAGCCGCTAGTTCCTCCAGCGACTGCGTGCCAGAGACAGATTTACCGTTGATTTCCCAGGTGGGAAAGCCTTGCACACCAGCGGCTTTACAGAGATCCGGCTTAGGGTTTTTGCCTTTGGGGTCACACTCGATATAGTTGATTTGCTGGAACGCCTCCTTACCAAAAAGCTGCTTCTGGTTATGGCAGTGGGGACACCAGAAAGCTCCGTACATCTTGGCTCCCGCCTGTTTGAGATGGTTTGCTAGAGCAATTTCGGCTGCACCTGAAGTTGTGGTAATTGCTAAACCAGACTCCCCAGGAGTAGAGCGGTCAGCAAGGGCAGGGTTGTTGATACTGGCATAAATACCTGTTGTGCCAACCAGTACCAGCATTCCGACCAAGATTCCAGTGAAAAAGAGTTGCCCAATGTCCTGCCACTCCCGACCGATTAATGCCAGGGTAAATAGGGTAGCTGACAAGAGAGCCGAGCCAATGCAGTAAATACAGACTGCCTGAATTTTAAAAGCTAGTAGATACATTAAGTAACCGCTAAAAACCATCATGGCAGCTCCCCCAGCGAACAGTAGTAACCCTGTCCAATCCTCCAACTTAGAGCGCAATTGCTCTTGCTTTGAGGAATTGACTAATAGGGGCGCGACTGCAAAAACAACCATGCTGGCGTAGGCGAGGAAGCCAAACAGAGCAAGGGGTAAACCAAAAACAGTGGCATAGGGGCTGGATAGCACGATATCGCAGCCGTTGGTTGGGCAGGCAGTAGAGTCTCCAGTTAGCTTAACAATGGTCAGATAACCAGTAACAGCAGCACCCACACTGGCAATTCCTGCCATCAGGGGACGTGACCAGCGATGAATCCAGGGTGTAGAGCGTTTACGTCTGATCATACCTTTTAACTGAGAATGCAGTTGATGAAGAATATTAGTTACAAAAGCGGTTTGCAGGTAGCAGATGTAGAATTATCATTTCTAGATTAACTCGCGTTTAAGACCCTGGTTGAATTGAAAATGGCAATTAAAGCCACTCCTACATCAGCAAAAACGGCTTCCCATAATGTTGCCAGTCCTAAAGCACCCAGAGCGATAAATACACCTTTAACTGCCATAGCAAAAATAATATTCTGCCAGACAATTTGATGAGTTTTTCTGCCGATTTGCATTGCTTCAGCTACTTTTGAAGGTGCATCCGTCATAATCACAACATCAGCAGTTTCAATCGCGGCATCAGAACCTAGCCCACCCATTGCCATGCCTACATCGGCTCTAGCAATAACTGGCGAGTCATTGATGCCGTCTCCTACGAATGCAACCTTACTATCTTTTCCAGATTTACTGAGTATTTTCTCAATTGCACTCACCTTATCTTCGGGTAATAACCCAGCAAAGTAGGAATCTAAACCCAACTTTTTCGCTACACTTTCGGCGACGGCTTGATTATCTCCGGTTAACATCACAGTTTGCTCAACACCCATTCTCTTGAGGGCTTGAATTGCCTGTACCGCATCTTCTTTAATTTCGTCAGCAATCAAAATATATCCAGCGTAACGATTGTCTACTGCTAGATGAACGACTGTTCCCTCGACATTACAAACATCATGAGCAATGTTTTCCCGATGCAACAGACGGTCATTACCCGCAAGCACTACCTGATTTTGGATCTTGGCTCGAATGCCGTGTCCAGCAATTTCTTCGTAATCTTTAACTTCAGATGAATCGATCTTTTCACCGTATGCTTCTCGGATAGATTGAGCTACGGGATGATTTGATTGGGATTCTATTTTAGCTGCGATCGCCAATAACTCTGCTTCAGTAAAACCATTTTTAGGCAGGATCTGTGTTACTTTAAATACTCCTTTGGTTAGCGTTCCTGTTTTGTCAAAAACAACTGTTTTGACTGCTGTCAAGACATCTAGAAAAACAGAGCCTTTGACCAAAATTCCGCGCTTGGCAGCACCCCCAACACCTCCAAAGTAGCCAAGTGGTATGCTAATGACAAGTCCACAGGGACAAGAAATAACTAATAAGACAAGAGCGCGATAAACCCATGCGAATCGCTCTGCGGCAGTTGGATTTGGAATAAATAAAGGGGGAATTAGGGCTACTGCTAGCGAGAGAACAACAACAACAGGTGTGTAGTATCTAGCAAACTTGGTAATAAATTTCTCAGATTCAGATTTCTTACTGCTAGCATTCTGTACTAGCTCTAAAATTCTTGATATAGAAGACTCGCCAAATAGTTTGGTAACTTTAATAGTAAGAAACCCAGTTTTGTTAATCATCCCTGCCAAAACTGGTTCTCCAACTTTTACAATTCGAGGCACGGATTCTCCGGTTAAAGCTGAGGTATCAAGCTGAGAATTGCCCTCCAAAATATCACCATCTAAGGGAATCTTTTCACCTGGCTTAACAACAATAATATTCCCTATGCTTACTTGTTCTGGCGATACTTTTTTGACTTCTCCATTCATCTTTAAGTTGGCATAGTCAGGGCGTATTTCTAAGAGAGATTTGATAGATTTTTTAGAACGACTGACTGCAACTTCTTGGAATAATTCACCGACTCGGAAAAACAACATCACCGCTACGGCTTCTGGTAGTAGGTGAATTGCGATCGCCCCCAGCGTCGCAATAGTCATCAAGAAATTTTCATCAAATACCCTGCCTCGGAGAATATTCCGTCCAGCGCTAGTTAAAACATTCCAGCCACTTAAGAGATAGGCAGGAATAAAAACAAGATATTCGCCAACCGAGTAAGGCGTATTGTGTAACTGCTTTTCAAAAATTGAACCGAGGACAAATAATATAATGACTAGAATAACAGGCGCTAGTTCCTCCTTGAGGTTGAAATCTCCATCTCCGTGACTATGACCGTGATCGTGGTCGTCTTCATTCTCTTGACTGTGTCCGTGCTTATGAACATGACCGTCATTATGATTGTGACCTTCCTGATGGTCGTGGTCGGAACCACAACAGCTTGAATGAGTTGATTTCCGCTTTGTCATCTTCGTTATCTCGCCTCCTGAATCCAGATCCGCCTTTGAAAAGTTGAGAGGGGTGTTCTAAGAATTCTAGTACAATTTCCCGAATATCTGAATATATATTCATATTTAGAATGATTCTCACTATCAGCCTTTATACTGAAACTGAATGCAGATAGAAACTTCCCATGTTTCACAGTGAGGAAGTCTCTACTGAGTCTTAAACTTCAGTTTTTCTATGAACGTCCCAAATCAGCCAGAACAGCAGCGCCTGCAAAACTTTGATGCTCCAAAATGTGAATCTTTCCTAGTCAATTTAGACAATGTGCGCTCTTGTCAGACGGAAATGCTGCCAATGACAAAGGCACAACGGATGGCTGAACTGTTTGGAGTGCTAGCAGACTCGAACCGTTTGCGACTGCTCTGTGCTCTGGCTAGTCAGGAATTGTGTGTTTGTGACTTAGCGGCGGCAGTGAAGATGAACGAATCAGCCGTTTCCCATCAGCTACGAATATTGCGAACCATGCGTTTAGTTAATTACCGCAGAGAAGGTCGCAACGTCTATTACAGCTTGGCTGATAGCCACATTGTTAATTTGTATCATGCGGTAGTAGAACATTTGGACGAACCAGGGGAGTAGGCTGGTGTTACAGCATTGAACACGCTACCCTTCAAGTCAAGATTGGATACCTTAATCAGCTCTATGCCTTAGCCCAGCTCATATTATCTAAAGGGTAGTTAAATACCATTTACTTTACATTTCTTTAGAATAATGACGTACTAATGACTTGTTCTACAATTATGAAAACAATATGAAGATTTGGGGATTTAATTGTTCAAATATTTTATATCTCATCTGTCACGCCTAAATAAGAATCTAGGCTGGTCGTTGTATTTAGCCTTACTTATTACCCCAGCTGCTGCCCACAAAGTTGAGGCTTCGAGTTTCCAGCCATTTCAGACAAAGTATGAACTTACAGTTGTAGGTGCTACCACTGCACTAGCATCAGGAGTTGAGACATCCTCACCGCTTAAAGAACTAGCCCAGTCGCAGAGAAGAACTACCATACGTCTGACGGAGCAACAGGGCGAACACGGCTCTCGCCAACCTGTCCCTCAGTGGATTTTCAATGTGATTGGCATAGAAATAGGCTTAGATATAGCAATCCTAACAACACTAATACGGCGTACTCTAAAGCGTCAGCTGCTCTAATCATTCCTGTGCTTTATGGCAGCTGGGCAACAGACATCGCTGGTGGGTCTAAACTTGGCTACACCTTGCTCTTTTTGACACACGCAACTGCTTGAATGGCAGAGTTGCAAATAATTTTTATGCTTTGCCGATTAAATCTAAATCAAACTTTAGGCTGGACTGTGTTTCTCTCCTTACTCGGCAGCCCTGCGGCAGCCCATAATATTCAGATATCAGGGGACGTGGCTGGCGTTTGGCACGTTGAGCCTAACCACAATCCCAAAGCTGGAGAACCTGCTAGAGCCTGGGTCGCTCTGACCCGTAAGGGAGGGCAAACCCTGTCCCTAGAGCAGGTTAATTGTCAAATGGCTGTTTACTCGCAACCTCGTAAAGGGGGCGACTCACCTGTGCTACAGCCTACCGTCGAAGCTATCAACGCCCTAAAGTATCAGAGTGTTCCTAGTGCAGATATTATCTTTCCCAATAGTGGGCTTTATCAACTAGAGTTAGGCTGCACACCCAAAACTCAAGGTAATTTGCAGCCATTTCAGTTGAAGTACGATGTTGTGGTTGCACCAGGTGCAGCTGCACCCGCATCTAAGTAATGCAGAGACTTCTTCACTGCCAAAAAAATCAATAGAGTCCAAAAAAACCGCAGTCTCCACAACAGAGCAATAGGGCGGTCTCTCCTCTAGCCAATCAGACGCTCAATGGTTTGTTGCAGCGATCGCCTGATGGGGTGACAGAGGGATAGGAGTGAAGCTGAACAAGGGGTCGAGTAATTAGAGCTAAAAAAAGATAGGCTGGCTATTGACAATGCCTGCCCATCATAAAAATGCTGCCTAAATTCTATCAAACTCATTTGCGCTCCATGCTAAATGCAAATCAATACATACTACTAAATCTTCTGGTTGAACTACTGCAAGGGCAAAAACAAGTTCGATTAGAAAGGCTAGCTGCAAATTTACCATTGCCGATTCAATTTGAGAGCCGCCGTCGTCATCTACAAAGGTTTTTAGTTTGTCCAAAATTGACAATTTCGCATATTTGGTTTGCTATCATCAACTTTTTACTAGATAGCTATTTTACTAACAGTAAAAAGTTGATTATTGTAATTGACCGAACGCAGTGGCGGGAGGTGAATTTGTTAATGGTGAGTCTAGTTTGGAATTCGAGAGCAATTCCTTTAAACTGGCAGTTTTTATCGCGCAAAGGCAATAGTAGCTTTACGCAGCAACAAACTTTATTTACCAGTGTGTTACCGTTACTTTTGGACTATCAAGTTACTGTTTTGGGTGACAGAGAGTTTTGCTCGGTCGAACTGGGACAATGGCTGCAAAGTCAAGGGCTATCAATATGTCTACGCTTAAAATGCAATGAATACATTCGTCGCAATCAGGAGTTTACACAACAGTTAAAGCGGCTAGGATTAAGACCAGGAATGTCAATGTTTTTTGGTAAAGTTAATGTAACAAAGCAACTCGGATTTAGTCAGTTCAATGTTGCGTGTAAATGGAAACGGAACTATCGCCACAAGCAAGCAACTGAAGGCTGGTTTTTATTAACTAATTTATCTACTCTTAAATCTGCTATAAGTGCTTATCAACAGCGTTGTGGGATTGAGTGTATGTTTAAAGACTGTAAGACTGGTGGCTATAATCTTGAAGGGTGTCATACAGTTGAAGCTCCTCTATCTGCAATTATTTTAATCATTGCTATTGCTTATACCAGTGCAATTATTCAAGGTATTGATATTAGAACATCAAAGGTTGAGCGTTACATCTGTCGTCCAAAAGAAAGTCATCGAATTCAACGCCGTCATAGTAATTTTTGGGTAGGCTTGTATGGTAAATCTTGGTTACATAATCTCCAACTATCTATTGACTGGGTAGGTCAATGGATACGTATTAATCGCAATAAGCAACTCTATTATCGGCGAGGTTTGAAGGCTATAGACCAGATCCAACCTGCGTTCTAGCTCCCTGTCACCCCATCAGGGGAGCAGGCAAATGAAATCCTCTACTCTCAAACCTCAGCAATTCGACTTGCGCTATTCAGGAAAGCTCTCAGATTATGTAACAGCGATCGCTTGGTCGCCGCAAGGTCAAACGCTAGCTATAAGTTCAGCTAGCGGTGAAGTAATGCTGTGGCGGGATCTGCCAAATACAGATGAGGTATGGCCTCTACAATTAGCTGATGGTCACTCGCTAGACTGCCTTGCTTTCTCCAAAGATGGGCAACTGCTAGCAGCTGGCGGACAAAATGGACAAGTGAAGATTTGGCGCTTGCATGATGTAAAAGCTTATAGATGTAAACCCTTGCATATCCTAGAAAATTCACCCGCTTGGGTTGATAAACTTGCCTGGAGTCCTATTAGTAATCAACTAGCTTTCAGCTTAGGGCGCTATGTGCAAGTGTGGGATGCTGACACCAATCAAGTAGTTGCTACGCTTAATTTCGATGCCTCCTCGGTACTAAGCCTAAATTGGCGCTCTGATGGAGAGTATCTGGCGATCGCAGGTTATCAAGGAGTAAAGACTTGGTATAGTCTCAATTGGGATGATGACCCCTATCTACTGCACATACCTTCTGCAAGTTTAGCGCTAGCGCAAGCGTGGGCTTGTCCCACATCGCTTGGTCGCCTGATAGCAGATACCTTGCTGCTGGCAATATGGATCGAACGATCACTGTTTTGGAGTGGAACAACCCCTGGGTGATGCGCGGCTTTGCTGGTAAGATCGGCTTACCCAATCAGGCAACTGAGGTATACTGCCGCCTGTGGCTAAAATAACCCGTCGCGCGATCGCTGAGTGTCCATCTTGTAACCAAAAGCGGAACCGGGGACGCAGCCGATCAGTCAATGGCTCAATTGAAGTAACCTTTGCTTTCACAACTCGCTCCTGCAATTGCCATCGAGCAATTACATCTAGGCAAAAATCCGTAAACAGTTGGGTACTCGGTAAATCATAGGGTGAAAATAATTCATGAGGACGCGACTCAGCAAAGCGCCGTAGTGCATAAGGGTTGAGATCGGGATGATGGACAGCAGGTGATCTTAAATGAGGAATTTCAAAGCTGCAAATTGCTGTTGCCATTGATGCAGCTATGTTCCACTGGGATCAAATACCAGGAAACGATGGCTCAGTTGCTTACACTTTTGCAATAAATGGGTAACTAAAGTCAGAGCATGAGGACCTGCTCCCACAATAGCGATGTCAATTTGACTGGGTACGCATACGGGTGTAGCTGACATACTGAAATGTAGAATATAATGAGAATGATAATTATTATTAAAAAATAAATTCATTTGTTATCAGCAGCAACTAGCTAAACCATTAGAGGAAGGTTCAAGATACCCTTGAGCGGTAACTGAATTTTAGATTTGTAAGAATAATTCTCAGTAATATGAATGATTTACAAGACTTTTAGCTTACTAGAATCTCCAAATATTAGCTTCTTAAACTATACCTATTGCTAAATCTAGAGTTTTTTGCGGCACTAATGATAAATTTAAGGTTAAGATTAAGTACAATTATTTGCAATAAAGATTGAACAGCTTTGCTAGGCTTGCTGGAGTTGAGTCAGCACCCCCGGCGCTCAATTCCTAAAAGCTTACATCCTCTGAGCATTTAACACTAACTACTGCACTGTATACTTTCAAGTTTGGTTTATATGGCTATTTCTGTACTTTCCTCAGCTTCACGGCTCAAAAACTGTCAGCGTACTTTTAACCGCTACGACTTGATTCCTTTACGAGCAGATATATTATGGAAAATTGAGCGAGGAGTAGTCCGCACTACAACATGGAACGAGGAGGGAAAGTTAATTACTTTAGGCTACTGGGGATCTCTTGATGTAGTAGGGCAACCTCTGTCTAGTGTCCAACCTTATCAAATAGAGTGTTTGACGAGTGTAGAAGTTAACCTCCTAGCTTCAGAGCATTGGGATCAAGCGTTAGACGCTATTTTGCTGCATATTCAACAATCAGAGGAACTACTTAATATTGTTCGCCAAGAAGGAGTTCATCGGCGTTTACAGCAAATGTTTATTTGGTTAGCTCATAAATTTGGGCGCACAGTTGAGCAAGGACAACTAATTGATTTACGGTTAACTCATCAAGACATTGCAGAAATAATCGGTGTGACACGAGTGACGGTAACACGGCTACTCAAAAAGTTTGAGCAACAAGGAATTATTCATCGTTCCCAGCAACACTTTATTTGCGGCACTTCCCTGATTAAGAGCCAAATGATGCTATAGATTCAGGCTTTCTATGCGGTGAGTTGAATTGTTGCAGAAATGCACAACGGCGCAAAAGTTTTTTCAAGATATTTACTTGCTCAAAAACCTTAACGTCGTTTTAAATATTTCAGTTGTCGTAAAATCATTGCTGAACGATTAGCAATTTCTGGTCGTGTCAGAATTCCTTGCGTGGGACTGAATAATAGTGATAATAAAAATAGCCCAGAAACAACTAAGACAATTGACGCACCTGATGGTACATTTAAGTAATAGCTAATATACATCCCAGTTACACTGCTAAGTATGCCAACAATTGCACCATAAACCATCATTTGGTGTAACTCTTTTACTAATAAATAAGCTGTAATCCCAGGATCAATTAGTAAAGAGACGACTAAAATAACACCTACGGCTTGCATACTGGTGATAATTGTCAAGGTAATAGCAGCTGTTAAGCCAAAATGAATGCCTTGCACTGGTAATCCGATCGCCTGAGCGCCTAAAGGATCGAAAGTGTAAAAGAGTAATTCTTTGTAAAATAGCTTTACCAAAGACAAGACAATAACTGCGATCGCGCTTGTCCGCATAACATCATTTATTGTCACTCCTAAAATATCACCAAACAAAATACTATGCAGATCCAGTTTGCTCTTTAAGAGGGTAATCAATACAATTTCCAGCGCCAAAAAACCAGAAAAAAACAGTCCTATACTAATCACTAATAGGGCGTGTCACTAACTATTTCAGCTTTAGATGGCTCTTAATAGACTTAGAAAATGCTTTTACAGTAGCTTAATTGTGTTAGGCAATATATCCAAAAGAATATATTTTTGAGTTTGCAGATACGTACTAAAATATTCAGCTTGCAGACACGCCTTAATCTTTTGGAGGGCTTCCTGGGTTAGCGCAGTATAAAGAGTAAGGATCATTATAATCGTGATGAGTTGGTTTTACTCGTTCTGTTTGTTCTTTATTCGCCTTGTTTTCACAATATAGATCTAAATTAAGGTCAATGTAATCGTTTCCTCTTGCTCTAAATATTCCATTTTCTTCTTTGGATCTTTTAATATCGTAGGAGCATACCCAGCGAAATACTGGATAAACATCTTTCTTCTCTTCTACTGATAACAATGGCTTTCCTGGCTTAATTTCATCGCCAGCAGCTTCGTTATAAAATCTCTTCTCTCTAGCTTTTTCCTTCATTTGTTTGATAATGGTTTCATCTTTACATACTCCCTTCATGTTTATTCTTTCTTCATTATATGATGCTGTAATCAAATCACTAAACAAGGGGTTGAGTTCTACATAGATATCTTTAGAGCCTGAGTTTCTACCATCTTTCAGGGTTTGGTATGTACAATAAAAAGGTAGCTGATTTCCTTCTCTATCCTCCTTATCTTCTACCTTTATATCACCTATAGATTCATTTTCCTCTTTCTCTGTGTTTAGCCTTTCTTGAACTTCTCCTTTAAATAAGTCACAAATTTTGCTTGAATTTATTACTCTTTCTTCTTGAGAAGAAATACGAGGTATTATTAAAGATTCTCGAGGTTCGGGAAGAATAGTATTATCTCTTTTAATTTTGTATTGACAGGTAAAAGATAGTGCTTCATTTTTTGGATTATTATTTGTAATATTTTCATTGTTAATCGTGTCATTTTCGCTAGTTGTCCACGAAGTGTTTAGTATTATTTCATTATTTCCTAAACGAACTTCTTTAGCATAGCTGTCACAGACTTTTGTTATGAAGGTAGAGTCCTGATCTTGAGAATCATTTATAAGTTGAAAAAACCTAACTCCCAATAAAGGTAGTAGTACGGCAGTAATGATAGTGATGATATTGGGTATGATGGGATGCCTAGATGCAAATTCAAAGATTAGAGGGTTATTTAGGACTCCTACAATTGAATCTAATAATTGCTTTGAGTGATCAGGATTGGGGTTGTTGGGTGGAGTCGGAGGGTTAGACATAGAATTACTCCAGGCTGGTTGATTAAGTGAATATTTTTGTTAAATTGCAATTGAATTGGAATCAGAGTCTGATAAACTGCCGATTTTGGTGAAATTATTGTTCTACGAAAAGAATTAATTTAAGAGGTTAATAGATAAATTTAAGTAGAAAGAAGGTGACTATTTAATCATTGCAGATACAATTTAAAATCGTGTTTAATTACTTTATCAAAGGCTTATGGTCTTCAGTATTAGATAGATAGTGAATCTTTTAGTAGTAATTTTGTAATGTTGTACCGAGATAGCTATAAAATTGTAAAATTAGGACTAAAAAAAATTTACAATATAAGGAATTGTAAATTTTCTACTTAAGGCTATCTGCAATCATCGTTACCTACACAAAATCAAGCTTTTTACGATTATCTTGCACTTTTTTCCCAATATTTCGGCTTACTCATTACATTACTACTCAGAGCTACTTTGGTGTTTTACGTAAGATATCAGGTGTTTGTAATAAATTTTTACAGAATGCTAAGTTTGCAGACACGCCCTAGCATTTCTCTAGCTAATTTGAGTTCAGCAAAAATATCAAAAATAATTGCTTCTGTATTTTTATCAATCCCGATAAACGGCTCATCAAAAAAGAATAACTCTGGTATACGCACGATTGTAGAGGGTTTAGCAGGAAATTACACCGCTTTTCAGCCAAAAACTGCTACCCCCTAAATTAAGCAAATGTAGAAAAACCTAAATCTGGTGGGACATCTTGTAAACGCCCTTGCCCGATCGCTTGTAGTGCTTGCTTAAGAGAAATATCGCCAGTATACAGGGCGCGTCCGACAATTACACCATTAACGCCTAGTGGTTCCAACGCTAGCAAACTCAACAAATCAGTTACAGAACTAACACCGCCAGAAGCAATTACAGGAATTGATAATTCTGCTGCAAGTTCTCTTAACGCTGCTAAATTTGGTCCTTGCAATGTACCATCGCGATGAATATCTGTATAAATAATTGCTGCAGCTCCCAATTGTTGCATTTGCACAGCTAGCGTAGTTGCTAAAACTTCTGAGGTTTCTAGCCAACCCCGTGTTGCTACTTGTCCGTTACGCGCATCAATCCCGACAACGATTCGCCCCTCAAATTCTTGACACAAATCAGCTACTAACTGCGGGTTCTCGACAGCAATCGTGCCTAAAATTACGCGCTGCACACCTAAATATAGCAATTGAGCAACAGCAGCGCGATCGCGTAATCCCCCACCAACTTGAATCCGCACTGGTACTGTTTGGGCGATCGCCTCAATTGCCTTCAGGTTTACTACTTTGCCGCTTTTTGCACCGTCGAGGTCTACAATGTGTAACCAACTAGCTCCTTGATCTACCCATTGTTGGGCAACATCAACTGGGTTTTCATTAAAAACTTGCGATTTCTGATAATCTCCTTGATATAACCTTACACACTGACCTGCGAGTAAATCAATTGCTGGGATAACATCCATTTAAATTTTCCTCTGCATAATTCCTTGTCTGAAACCCAGCACAATCAAAATATTAGAAAGTGTCAAAAAAGATTCAGCACTTCCATGTAGCCAATCAACATCTGCCAAAGGCTTACCATAATGTACTTGAGCGTAAATTGCGGCTGGGATAGTTACACCAACAAAAACCAAAGTGCCATAAAAGCCAAACAGTGCTAAACGTGGCATCTGCTTGATGCGGGAAAGAAACCACAAAGCACCCAAGTAAGGAAACAGTGAAATAACAAATAAACTTTCTTTAGACATGGCGCTAATTTAACTTTTTAGAAATACGCTGTGTCGCCTCTTGATCACTTTGCTGATCATCAATTGATTGAGAACGCCAGATCCACCAACTAGCCGCTAAAAGAGTAAAGTTACCAACAACAGTCATCGTCGCTTGCAGTGTTACCAGCCATTCTAAAGATTTCATATTCTCGAAAAAGTGCCAAGTACAAGCACACATGGCACTAACAAGCGCGGGTAGCATTGCCAGGGATAATGCCCACCAAGCGCGATTGCCACTGACTTCACCATAAATCCAAATTAACCAGATAGCGGCGATCCACTCAATAACGCTGGAAACATGAATAATCCAGGTGGGAATTGAAAGCGCGTGCATGAAATAAAGTTTGGGGATTAGGGGTAATGGTACTTCAGTACAAATCTGATAGTAGCTTTCTTATGCTACCGTCTCTCAGTTCGCTCTAAGAAGGCAGCAAACTCAGATAAAGTTTTGGGTAGGGTAAATCAATGGGAGAAAAGTGTGAGGAAGATGCAGGCGGTTTTGTGTGGCTACTACGGTATGGGAAATGGTGGCGATGAGGCTTTGCTAGCAACTTTATTGCAAATGCTACCGGATCATGTAACTCCTCTGGTTTTATCTGGTAATCCTCAAGAAACACGCGATCGCTATGGTGTTCAGACGTGCAATCGCATCGATATCCAAGTTCTTCCAGCGCTGCGGCAGGCGGATGTGTTTATTTGGGGTGGTGGGAGCTTAATTCAAGATGCTACAAGTGCTATCAGCCCATTCTACTATGGGGGATTAATGGCATTAGCTCAACAACTAGGACTCAAAACAATCGCTTGGGCGCAGGGAATTGGTCCTTTGAAGCGTTCTTTTACTCGGGCTTTGGCACGGCGGACGTTTGCTGGATGTACAGCCGTGAGTGTACGCGATCGCGGTTCTGCTACGCTTTTAGATCAGTGGCAGATTGCTTCTACCCTAGCTCCTGATCCGGTGTGGGCATTAGAAGCAACGCCTGTACCTGGACTTTGGGATTTACCTGCTCCTAGAGTTGCGGTAACGTTGCGATCGCACCCAGAACTAACTACAACTCGTCTAGCAAACTTAACCCGCGCTTTAATTAGCTTCCAAAAAGCAACGCAAACCTGCATATTACTCGTACCATTCCAAAACCAAGATTTAGGAATCGCTCAGACAATTCAATCACAATTACCTGGTGCAAATAAACTTCTACGTCTTGAAGATCCCAAAACCTTAAAAGGTGTGTTTCGAGGTGTAGAAATGGCGATTGGAATGCGCTACCACAGTTTAATTATGGCGGCTTCTGAGGGTTGTCGCTGTTTTGCTCTTAGTTACGATCCTAAAATTAGTAAGTTGATGCAAGAACTAGAAATGCCTGGATGGGATTTAAATCAGATCCCAGATGATCCGAATGCGATCGCTCAGACATGGCTAGAGCATTATGCTAATGGCGATCCCCTGACACCACAGCAAATTCAATCTTTAGTGGATCGGGCGTTGATTCACCGCGATTTGTTAAGGGAAATTTTATCTGGATAATTCAGTACGTGCGAGTTGGATTACAGCTTGAATATACTCACTCTTAGCGCCTGTATAACGTTCGCGATCGTTGCGGAAACGTGCTGCTAACTCACGTTTTAAAGCTGCGTAGCGTTGCGCTTCATCTGGATGTATCCGCAGATAGTCACGAAACAGCAAACGCTGCTGCCAAAATTCTCCATTAACCTCAAGTATGTGAACGTGATGAGTACGTTGCGTACCGGATGGTGGCATTCCCTTCACAAAGAACATTCGCGCTGGATCGGGGTTTTGCCGCCAATAAAGATATCCCAGCGCTTCTAGGGGAGAAATAGCACTTTGTCCATCTACAAGGAAGCGTACCCAACCATTAAATCAATTATCGGTTTAGCAGCTAGTTCTAGTACTGCAGTACTACCAATGTGTTCAATGGCAACTATGATATTTTTGTCCAACGCTTCCTTAATTCGTGCCGCTTCTGCCGCGAACCAAGTTTGCCAACGCGGATCGTATTCAACAATGATTACTTCATCCATTAGCTAACCTTGAGATCAAAAGCGAAGCAGAACAGGCTACGTTTTTTAGTTGCAACTTGGGTAAATTCACGTAAGTTCAATAAATACTACAACACCCCTAAGAGTAAGTCTCTAGAGGTGCCGCAGCCAAGGATAAAGCTTTTAGTTTTAGTTACTGCCTGTATATATCTATATCTTAACTAATGAAAGCTAAATTTATGTTAAGTTTCCGTGAAGATCAGCAGTAAATTTATGAAGTAAGTGTAAAGACTTTGATATTTGCAACTCAGAGTTTGAGCGCTGCCTAGTATTTGTCAACGAAAATACCTAGAGCCACCGGATGCTCACAGTTGTTAGCTAAATTGAGTGCTGACAATGCCTGACCATTGGACTTTTTTAAGTTTGTCACGGCGATAAGAAAAGAAATGCTCTGGTTCTTGGTAAGTGCAATGAGGAGCGATCGCTACTTGTTCTGGACTAACGCCTAGTTGTTCTAGCTGGAGGGCAATTACTCGCCGCACATCTAGGCGCACCCTTCCTGGTTGGCTATCTACCAACAACGGTGAATCAGGCAACTGATGTAAACTATTCACAGTAAATTCATCTGTATCAGCCGCAATAACACTCGCTCCCACTTGGGCTGCAACTTGAGTAGATACCTGATAGACTTTTCCTGTGATCGCTGGTCCCAAGGCAAATCGCAAATCTGGAATTTTACTACCTTGAGTTTGTAAGCGGGCGATCGCTTGTGGCACAATTTTCGCTGCTGTACCGCGCCAGCCAGCATGAACAGCCGCAACTTGTCCAGTTTTAAGATCAGCAATTAACACAGGCGTACAATCAGCACTCGCTACCCACACTGCTTGCTGTGCCTGTTGGGTAATTAAACCATCTGCCTCTGCTATAGATTGCGCTGCCGCCGCATCAGATGTATCTGATGGGGAAGTCTCCTGAACTCTAGTCTCCCCAGGAGTTAAGACAGTATTGCCGTGTACTTGTTTGACGCGATAAACTTCAGCATTAGGTTGGAGGATATTTGTCAATTCCAATGGCGAACGTGACCAAAACTGCTGGGTGAAAAAGCCATGATTCCAAGGTTTGAGGATACTGCACGTTAAATAAGGCAATCCTTCCCAAGTTTGCCAATGCCAAGTATGCATAGGAAATAATGATAAGCAACAATTTAAGCGTAGATTTAATGTTAACTTGAGCAACTGTATTTGGACTTGGATGTGTGGCAGTGGATCGGCAACAGTTAGCAGCAATGATCGCAGCAGTAAATATACCCCTGCCGTCTATACATATTTTTGAAACTCTGGCTTCAACTAACGAAACACTTTGGAATTTAGCGGAAAAAGGCTTTGAATCTGGCACTGTTGTAATCGCCACACAGCAAACTGCTGGACGGGGACAGTGGGGTCGCCAGTGGTCTTCTTTGAGGGGGGGATTGTACTTATCTGTAGCGATCGCGCCTAATTTACCAGTCCAAAACAGTTACCAGCTAACTTTGTGTAGTGCTTGGGGAATTGCTACAGCATTACGCGATCGCGGTATTCCTGTTGGCATCAAATGGCCCAACGATCTGATTCTTTGTGGTCGTAAACTGGGCGGTATTCTGACTGAAACGAAGATTCAGCAAGGACGAATTACTAAAGCCGTCGTAGGTGTAGGCATTAACTGGGCTAATTCTGTACCCACAAGCGGCATTAACCTACAATCCTACCAAGCAAATCACCAAGGAGTAACGGTTAATTCCCTGGAAATGCTGGCGGTTGTGACTTTAAGCGGCATAGTATCTGGTAATCAGCGCTTGCAAGCAATAGATACTCTGCTACCGGATTATCAAAAGCTACTAATAAATATGGGTCATGCGGTCTGTGTTGATGGTCGTTCTGGGATAATTGTCGGCATTACGTCTAGTGGTGAGCTGCGAGTCCGTCTTTGCTCTATGATTGATCCTAACTTATTAACTGCTCCAGAAATTTGCCTGAAGCCCGGTACGATTAGTCTGGGTTATAGTTCATAAGAAAGGAGACAGGAGACAGGAGACAGGAGACAGAACTATTAATATCTTCCTTAAAACTTTTGGAGCAAATAATATTGCAGTTACTCTTGTGTTTCTCCTAACTGCTTCTTGGTAACTGAACACTACTAAGTAACGAAAGCCTTTAAATCTTAATTGAAATATTTAAGTATAATTGCTTGAAGGCACAGAAATCGAGAGAAAAAATGACCAAGGGAACTGATTCTGCCCATACGCCTTTACCCCAATCCCAGCAGCGATGCCGCAGGCGGAACGCTAAGTCGCGACCATCGCGCAGCCCGCACTTTACCCAATTGCTGCTAGCAAAAAGTATAAGTTGTATCGGTGTATTCAGCATTCTCAGTAGCAACTTGGTACTTGCCCAAACTGAGAGTTCAATAGATATCATTGTCCCCACTACTACAAGAAGCTCGACTTCAGCGCCAGCTACTCCAAAAACTGCTCCAGCTCCAGCTAGAATCCAAAGATTACGCCAAAGGCTCTCGTCAGCACCCGTGAGGCGCGATCGCTCCAGATCCAATGTGGCAACACCTGCTCCTCGGTTCATTCCTAGGCGCTCAGCTGTTCAGCCGCCAATAGTACCTAGTAAAATTCCCGCACGACCTACCCAGACGAGAAAAACTGCCACTAACCCCAAAAATAACTATAGCGGCGCTTATATTGACCCGACTGATTACAAAATTGGTGCTACAAGAAGTTATGAAGCACCAAACGCCGTAGTTTTATCCGAGCGCTCAACAGGATGTAAAGCGATTTTACGGCAAGGGCAAGGGCTATCTGGTGTTTGCGGTACTGGCAGGCGGAGGTCACAAGTTGCGAGTGGACGTAGACAGTTGATTAATCGAGTGCGAGTGGCGCGATCTCAAACGCCTAATTGGGCAAGCCGCTCAAACGTTGTAGGTAGTTCCTCTAGAGTAAGTCCAATCAGGGTCAATGCTAGTGGTCGTTCTGTTACTTCTAAATCTGTGCAAGGTGCGATCGCACCAGCTAATACACCTCGTAGTCTGTTCTATTACAATCGCACACCCAGACCCGTCGGACAACTGAGTAATGTTACGGGGTTAATGTTTCCGCTTACTATTCCAGCGCCAATTACTTCCTTCTTTGGCTGGCGGATTCACCCAATTACAGGTAATCGCCGCTTTCATACTGGCACTGACATTGGTGCGTCGCAAGGGATACCAGTTTTAGCGGCTCATGCCGGGAATGTAGCGATCGCCGACTTTTTAGGTGGTTATGGCTTAACTGTTGTCTTAGAATCTCAAAAAGCTACGCAACAAACGCTCTATGCTCACTTATCAGAGATTTTTGTCCAACCTGGTGAGTCGGTCGAACAAGGAACAGTAATTGGGCGTGTTGGTAGCACAGGTAACTCCACTGGACCTAACCTCCACTTTGAAACTCGCCACCTAACTACTGAAGGCTGGGTTGCCACCGACCCCAGTGTACAGCTAGAGGATGCCTTAGCTCATTTAGTAGAATCTTTACGCACGGCTCAGTCAAAGCATAAACCCGCAAATAAGGGCTAAGGAAGAAATAGGGAGATTTTTCTCCCTTGTTCGCTTGTTTATCTTGACTTTTGACCACAATTATGCATTTTGCTGTGCGGTGGTATTTGTATTGATGCACCGCCTCAAATTAATTGCTAATTTTAGTAATAGCAGCTTGAGCACACACCTCATCACTAGCGCCGGCAGGAGCGCCGCTTACACCAATACCGCCAATCACTTCGTTGCCAGCACGAATCGGCAAGCCGCCACCAAGAAGAAGAACATCGGTAAAGTCTCTTAGAGCGGCTGCACTTGGATTTCTAGCAACAAGATTTGCCACTTCAGTTGTGCTGGTGCCGAAGTTAAGTGCAGTGTAAGCTTTGCGACGGCTATTATCTGGTGTAGCGACGCTAGAACCGTCATCACGCATACTAACTTTAACTTGACCAGAACGGTCAACTACTGTGACTGACACCCGGTAACCATCCTTACGGCATTGATTAATCGCTGCGCTTGCGGCTTCCCGTGCCAATCCTAGTGAAATCTGTCTTTCATTCAGTACAGTTTGTGCGAGTGCTGGTGTTGCAGAAATCGCTACACTAACAGTAAGCATCAAATTTGCTAAATTCCATCTTTTTTTATTCACAGCTTGACAATCTCCTCACAAGTAAATATTACAAGTACCAATTTGGCTGCCTTACTTTACAGAACAGATATATCAATAAAATTGGTTATAGAAGTTCGGAACTTCTTCGGGTGAAGGTTGAAGTTGTTCGGAAGAGTTCGCTTCTTGCTTGCTTACAGCAATTATTGATTGAGTAGGCATTGTCAAGTTAAGAAAGATGATAGCTAAGTAGGGTAATTTGAGATACTCTTTCTGCTCCATCCACTAGCAGTCCATGTATTACCGTCATCGCTTCCCAACCGAGATTATTAGTTACGCTGTCTGGCTCTACTACACCTTCCCTTTAAGCTATCAGGACACTCAAAAACTGCTAATGCATCGAGGTATTGATGCTAGTCATGAGACTATTCGAGCTTGGTGTCAAAGGAGCTTCGGCAGCGCCGTCGGGTAACAGATAAGTGGCATCAAGGGTGAAATGGTAGTGACGATTAACGCAGAGCAGTATTATCTGTGGCGGGCTGTTGACCAAGACGGCACTGTCCTGGACATCAGTAATGTAACAAGCATCAAGACAAACAAGCAGCTAAGAGATTTTTCCGCAAACTCCTCAAAGCTCAGGGCTTTGCTCCAAGAGTATTAGTGACCGATAAACTCAAAAGCTATAGTGCTACCAAGCAAGAACTGCTGCCGAACACGGAACACCGACAGTATAGGGGATTGAACAATCGCGCTGAAAACTCCCATCGACCAACACGAATCCGAGAGCGGCGCATGGGGCGCTTCAAATCCACCGGACACGCACAGAAATTCCTCTCTCCTTTTGAATCCATTCGAGAACATTTCCATCCCAAGCAACATCTGCTCTCTGCCTACCAATATCGTCAAGTGATGCGCCAACGCTTTGAAACTTGGCGACAGGTCACATATGTCATTCCTATTTCTGCTTAACCTCTGCTGGTTTTTGCATTGAGTACGGAACTAGATTCATCTTGCTTCTACCAAATTAACTTGACAATGCCTTTCAATCAGTGACCCGGGAAACGGGTGAACGCAGGCTCCGGCGATAACAACGCCGGAGTTCCGTTCACTGCAAAATAGGAGTAATTTCTACTTCCTTTATAAATACCCGTTTTCTATTAAGAATGCAGGTGTTAGCTCGTCTGAATTAGTATCAGCTACTGCATCATGACGAGAACCAGAAGAAATTAATTTTTCAACATATTTACCCAAAATATCTGCTTCTAAATTCACCTTACTACCTGGTTTGAGATAACGCAGATTTGTGTCGGCGTAGGTAAGAGGTATGACAGCAACTTTAAATTTTTTTAGTTCTGGGTGATATTCAGCTATTGTCAAACTTACGCCATTAACAGCAATACTGCCTTTCGGGACGATATAACGAGCGATCGCTTCACTCGTTGTAAAACTCATTTCCCAGGAAGTCGCCGTTTGTTCTACTTCTTGCAGACTACCGATACCGTCTACATGACCCATGACAAAATGTCCCCCTAACTTGCTCCCGACTCGCAGCGATGTCTCTAAATTGACAAAACCATCGCCTATCTGCTGCTCTAGCGTTGTGCGCCGCAGAGTTTCTGGTGACGCAGCAGCAGTAAATCCTTGGGGTAATATTTCTACTACAGTGAGGCAAACACCATCAACGGCAACAGAGTCACCAATAGCAAGATCCCGCAAAATTAAGTCTTTATCCTTGCTAGTGCAAGTAATTTGATAAGCGTCGCCTGAGAGCGATCGCATTGTTCCTAAAGCTTGAATTAATCCTGTAAACACGGCACTTATAGCAAAATAAAGGAATTTATCGCCCAATCCCAACTGTGATTTACTTTTGGTAAGTCTCTGTTGTCTCAATATCAACGCTATTTTGTCTCAAAATTATCACAACAAGTTTAATGAATCCGGCTCAATAACAGGGCATACTTGGGATATAACCATCTTTAGGTTTGACTTCATTTAGCCTTACTACCAGTTGGGCATTTAGTAGCTTAACTTTATAAAAATAGAAGTATGTATATTCTTGCTCCCACCTATTTCTTACCAGTGTATTCTTTCTTAGTGACTGACCTGTGTTCAAAGGATTATAGAGGCTACGCCAATGATTGAAATGAAAGTGGCTGGCATTGCAATAGATGCCGTAAACCGCAGCCCGATCGTACTTCTAAAAGATGGTACGGATCGACGGGCGCTGCCGATCTATATAAATCAAGACCAAGCAAAAGCAATTATTGGGGCGCTAGAAAACCACAAGCCGCCGCGACCTCTAACCCATGACTTGCTGACAAATATCTTAGAAGTATGGGAAATGACTCTGGAGCGTGTGGTTATTCATTCAATCCAAGATGGGACATTTTATGCGGTTTTGACTGTCAGCCAGGGAGAAGCCAAGAAAGAAATTGATGCCCGTCCTAGTGATGCGATCGCGATCGCTCTGCGTACCAATAGCCCAATCTGGGTAATGGAAGAAGTTCTCGCCGATGCCTCTATTCCTGTTGATCGCGATGCTGATGAAGCAGAACAGCGAGCCTTCCGAGAGTTCCTAGCTAATCTGCGACCAGAAGATTTAATTCAAGGAGGAGGGTTTAGCACTGGGGAAGCTTAGAAATAGTTATGAGTTCTTACAAACTTTGCTCAACGGGGGGAACCCCCGCACGCACGCCAGTTTCCTTATGTCGGGGAACCCGCCAACAGAACTGGCTCAAGTTTGCGCTTTTGAGTTTTGAGTTGAAAAACTATAAATTAAAATTCAAAATTTCAAACTTAAAATTATATAAAAATGCATTACCGACGGTTTGGTAAGACTAATCTGGCTCTGAGTGTGTTTTCCTTGGGGACGATGCGCTATTTAGCTTCTGAGGAGAATGCGCGGCAAACGATTCAGCAAGCAGTAGCGCTAGGGATTAATCACATAGAAACTGCTAGAGGTTACGGTAAAAGTGAGCAGTATCTTGGTGCAGCTTTAAAAAGTGAATTGCCAGTGGCGAGACAACTGCATATCACTACTAAAATTTCACCAGTGGCTGATGCCGAGACAATGCGCTGCCATATTGATGAGTCTCTAGCGCGATTGGGGTTGGCATACCTTGATTGTCTAGCAATTCATGGCATTAATACCTGGGAACAGCTAGGCTGGGTTAAAAGTCCTGATGGTTGTATGCAAGCGGTGCGGGAAGCTGTTGCTGATGGTAAAGTGCGGCACGTTGGCTTTTCCACGCACGGATCGCTAGAGCTAATTTTGGCAACCATCAATACAGAATTATTTGAATTTGTCAACCTGCATTATTACTACTTATTCCAACGTAATGCAGCAGCAATTGAACTGGCATCCAAAAAAGATCTGGGCATTTTTATTATCTCACCTGCTGATAAAGGAGGAAAGCTTTATACGCCGCCACAAATCCTCAAAGACTTATGCCATCCTTTTACACCACTGGAGTTAAATTACCGATTTTTACTCAGCAATGGGGCAATTACTACTCTAAGTGTTGGCGCAGCAAATCCAGATGAATTAACTCAACCGTTGAGTGTTGCTAACTGCGATCAAGGTTTGACACCGTTAGAAGTTGCAGCTTTGCAGCGCCTGGAAACTCACAAAACAGCCGCCTTGGGAAGCGATCGCTGTAGTCAGTGCTATGCTTGTTTACCTTGTCCAGAAAACATTAATATTCCCGAAGTTTTGCGGCTGCGGAATCTTGCTGTTGCCTACGACATGAGTGATTATGGAACTTATCGCTACTCAATGTTTGAAAATGCTGGTCACTGGTTCCCTGGTGTTAAAGGAAACCGTTGCACCGATTGCGGCGATTGTTTACCTCGGTGTCCAGAAAATCTTGATATTCCAGCTCTTTTAGATGATACCCACCAGCGCCTGAATGGATCACCCCGTCGTCGGTTGTGGGAATAAGCATAATTATAGAAGCGGTGTCCTCTAGGGCATCAGCTGCAAAGGAACGATTGATTGATGCGCCTTGTCACTAATATTAAATATAAAAATCAGTTCCCTAATTCTTTGGCGGCACTGTTAAATTAACTGAAATACTGATAACTGATCCAAATACAATGCGATCGCTACTCTTACTAAGTATTAGCCTCTGCGTGTCCTTAGTCCCAATTCCACGATCACTAGGACAAACCCGCTCAGTACCACCACATTCGGAAGCGCCTCTAGAGTTAAGTTTACTTGAACCTGGTGTAGCTCCAAATCCCAATGTTATAACAGCTAGCACTATTTCCCAACAGAACTTGACGATTCCTAGTTTATGGTGGGCAAATCAACAGTTTGGTGGTCAATTGCTGGAGAACTGGTTAGCTTATCCAGCTGATAGCACTACTGCTGCACGTATTGACTTAGTAGTAAATCGGCAAAATTGGAGCTTAAGCGACTACCTAGAACGTTACGAATTCGTTTATCACTTCGGCACTGTAGCAAGTGATTATGGTTATAACGTTAGAGTTTTCAACTACCAAAGAGAACTTTTGGCAACTTACACTTGTAACTTTGCTACGAGTCCCCGCTTATGTAATCTCCAACTAGAAGCTACAGGTAGAGCGCAGATCAGGGGATCGGGCAATCGGATCTAATAGGAAACAAAGATAAAATCAATTTCTTCTCCTGTCTCCTGTCTCCTGTCTCCTGTCTCCTGTCTTCTGTCTCCTATCTTCAAACTTTCATTCTAATTCTCTCCCACAAAGATTGATATTGCTGCATTGTTGCTTGAGGTAAAGGCAGCAAAAATTCACTGCGTTGGAAGATTTCAGGATTTTGTAGCAGCAGGTTTCTTAGTGGTTTTTGAATATCATCTGGCTTCAGCGTTACCGGGATTGGTGAGGTTGCCTTAGTTTGCAGAGAAACTTGTTGAGCAATCTGGGGTGTCCAACAAAAATCAATCCATTGTTCGCCTAGAGACGTGCTGGACGTTTCACCTGCTGGGTGTACCCACAAATCTGCCCAAAGTGCAGTTCCCGATCGCGGCACAACTGCGGCAATTTGCTGATAACGTTGGATTACTGGTAGTACATCTGTTGACCAACCAACAGCTACCCAAGTATCTCCTAAAATCAGGGGTTGGAGGTAACTATCCGAACTATAAAACTTGACTTGTTGATCTAAGGTGCGTAGTTGCTGTTCTAAGTTTAGGACTTTGTTAAGGTTTTGGGTGTTGTAGGATTGTTGCAGTTTCTTTAATGTCAAACCAATAATTTCTCGTGGTTGATTCAGTAAAGAAATGCGATTCCGTAATTCCTCTCGCCACAAATCACTCCAATCAGTTGGTGTCCAACCCAAATCCTTAAATTTATCTTTGTTATAAGCAATAACTGTATTACCCCAGCGATAAGGAGCCGCCCAAACTTTACCCTCAGCGTCCAATTGCCCTTGATCGTTGCGCTTTACTAATTCTTGCCAGCGATCGGGTAAAGCTGACCATTGTGGCAATTTTGCCTCATTGAGTGGCTGAATTAATTTTTCCTTAATTGCCTGCTCTAACCAGTAATCTCCTAGTGTTATTAAGTCAGGCTGGGTAATTTGTCGAGAATTAATAAAAGGTAGAGGCAGGAATACTCGTTTATCTGCCGCTTCTTCTTGCTGCTTGCTTCCAGATTGTAATTGTTTAAATAAATCATTTAGCTGAGCAACTGGAGCGAACTGTAAATTAGCTCGTTGCTTTAACGTGGAGCGAAATTTATTAACTACCTGAACGGGGATAGAACCTCTTAATAGCTGAACGCGCAACTGTGCTGCGTCTTGACTATTACATCCAGCTAATAATTGACTTAAGGCAAGTGTTCCCGTACCTAGTAAAAATGAGCGTCGATCCATATTTTTATCCCTGTCGCCGCTCGACTCCGAAGCCGACTAAATCAATAACGTTGGCGGCGCTGCTGTCGCTGGGGCGCTGGTAAGTAACAATAGTGCGTAACCGCAAGTCTGGTGCTAGCATCCGCATTTGATCTACTGCTACTGATCGCCGATAATATGTTGTCATTTCTAGAGTTTGGCGTGTCGGCTGATAAGTAAAGCGTCCGGCGATCGCTCCTGCTTCTGAGTAGCCTTCGTTTCTTAGGTAAAACCCTTTAATCAATTCTTCGTCTGGTATCGCTACTTGGGCAGCTATTGGGGGGGGTGGTATTTCATTCGCTGTATCAGTTGATGTCACGTAGCTGTCGGGAACAAATAAAGCTTGCAAACTCATTGATACTGTTTCTCCAGTTTCCGAGCGGGTATCAAAGGCGATCGCAAATCCTGGTAATGCTTCTTGCTGATTGGTGGTTGCTTCTACCTTAATGCCGTTTGAGGTAGATAGCGATAAAATTTGTTGCTTCTGTGCCTGGGTAATTGGCTCTACCTGAAATTGGGTGTAAGACCTTTCTATTTGCCCTACAAGAACTGAATGATATGTTCTTTCAGTTGTCCACACTCCAGTACAAGCAGTAAAAAAATCCTGAAATTTAAGCATTCTTATTTAAAGTGTTGGATTACAGTTTTTTAGCTTCAGCTATCACGCTACAAGGCTGCTTATTTTTGCGAAAGTAACAAACTTGTCATTTTATTCTAGACAATCGTTAACTTGAAACGGATAGATAGGTTTAGTAAGTATTCTTGCTATTTTAGCTCGTGAGGTAAGTTAATTTTACGCAGTCAATACTTAAATTCTTTCCTGGATTTTTGTTTACTTAACCTCTACAATTCGCCTCCAAAGCTAATTTATCAGCCACAGAAACCAGAAAATTACCTTAATTAAATAATACTGAGTGTTTCTACTTAGAAATAATATTTATTTTTTATTGGCATTTTAATAGTAACGATTGGTTTTAACAGCAAAAATCTCAAAAGTTAAATCATTATAAGTAGAGTTCATTTTACTGTTTTGTTGCTTAATATAGAAAAGAAATTAGATAGGGCGATGAGGTTTAGCAAATGGAACCATTACAAAAACAAGTCATCGCTTTGAGCCATAAAGTAGATGCACTGTATCAAGTTGTTGACAACCTCAACGCTAGGGTGTCTGAAGCTTTCTCAGAGTGTAGATTAGCTCCCATCCAAGAACCAAATAATTTGGTAGTAGATACCACAGGGCATCACTCAAACCAAGGCTATAGCAGTCCTAAAGGCACAATGGCACACAAAGACGTGCTATTAGATGGTAGTAACTTTGACAGCCACCGTCAAAGCGGCGAGAAGGAGTTAGCACCAGAAATTCAAATCCAACGCCTAACGGCACAACTAACAGCAGCATATAATCGCATCGCCGCCCTAGAAGAACTATTACTAGCTCAGAGGATTCATTAAGTTAAGAGGCAAGAGGCGAGAGGCAAAATTGGTTTATGCTTCTTGTGGATAGAATAATCAAAAATCTGAATTTGATTGGCTGTAGCGCTTTAATAAGTCTTCAATTACTTGTAAAAGTTGCGTCTGGCTCCAGTTTTTGGTCAAAGAAGCCGCAATGCAGGAGCCGCCAGCGCCCATGCCTTCCTTAACATAGCCTTGCTCATATGCTCTTAGTTGAGGATAGCGAGAGGTAGCAAAACTTAATTGAGTTGCTAATAGCACTGATTCAACCATCTTTGCTAATTCAGCTGTATTACCGCTCTTGTCTTCTGCTACCCAACGGGTTGTACCTACGACAACTTGCTGCGGTTGCCAAGCTAAATTATATTCTCTAGCGATTGCTCTGATTAAGGCATATACAGCTAGCATTTGAGTACCACCAGCCAGCATTACACCTTTTGTGCGACTAATGGCGATCGCCATCCCAGCTGCGGTGATTTGCATCGGATCTCCTACTGCTGCAACTAGCTGTAGTGGATCTACTGGATTTTCTGTGTTTCCTTCGCTCCTGAATCGTTGCAGTCCAGCTTGTACCACAGCCCATTTTTGCTCGTGATTACAAACAGGGTGGCTACTATTAACTTTTCCAGCTGCGGCAATGCCTAACCCTGTTAATACAGCGAGTGCAGTTGTTGTGCCGCCGACAACACACTCACCTAAAATTACATAGCCCTCACTCATGCTTGCAGCTAGCTTTTCACCCCAAATTAGCCCCTGCTGAAGTAAATGTTTGACTGTTACCAAGTTCAAAGCGCAGCCTTGACTCAAACACCTCGCTGGAGTTCCGCCCAAATCAATTGCTGGCACACTTGGCGGCTGGGGCAATCCGGCATTAAATAAATAAACTGGAAGTGCTAGCGCCTCAATAACAGCACGGGAAATTAACACTGGAGAAGCGCCAGCAATCAGTGGTGGTAAGGAGTATTTAGGTTGGGGTTGGCAACCGTTGACCAAAAACTCGGCATCAGCTAGGCAAGTGTATTTCCGATCTTCAGGAGTAGCACCGGCGGCAGAAATTCCAGGAATTAAGCCAGTCTCCGTAAATCCTAAAATACAAGCGAATACAGGTAAACAACCCTGATATCGCTGCAACCATGCTTGTCCCTGTTCAATTTGGGTATAAACGCGAATCATCAATACAAGCCTGTCTCCCACAGACTAATGTAAACGCGATCGCTACTATTGCGCTTAATTACTCCCTGCACAGAGCCAACAACAACAGGATACTGGTTAGATTGACGCTGATACACTTGTTGTAAGCCCTGCTGAATTTCTGCATTTGCCTGACCGCCTAGCATTCCATTTAGCGTTGCCAACATGATTTGTAAATCTATTGATTGAGCAAAGGAAACCTCTGTTTGACGAATGCGACGAGAGTAGCGATCAAACAAATAGCCTAGCGTAATTCGGTTTAACTCCACATCATAAAACGCGGCATCAATCTTTGGCAAATAATCTTTAGTAGTTCTTGTTGGTTCACCAAGCGCTGCTTTGATAATGCTTTCTGGTGTACCTGTAGGAAACCCAGGAACGCCACCAGAAGTATTCTCTCGGTTCTGCTGATTGAGAGATTGACGAGGAGTAGAAGTGTTGCTAACTACGCCTTCTGTGGACAAGGTGAGCGGTGGCGTTAATGACTGCCAAGACTTAACTACCACAAAACTAATACCAACTACCACAATTATTGCCACTGCCTTTAATCTCTGAGGATAATTGCGAGACCCTGATGCTGCTAGTTCTGATTTTATAGGAGTTGCTGTCAGTGCTGGGTCTTCAAGCTCATGAAAGTGAGGCTGTTGGATCATTAACGGTGAAGGCGATCGCTTCATTGGTACTGACTCAGTAGCTACCACAATATCAATATCCTGAGAATGGATTGCTGTACTTATTTGAATATCCTGATCACGTAATGTTGCTTGCTGCTCACGCGGCGTGTCTAAAGTAACTAATATCTCTTGCTTGCTAGGAATAAAAAATTTTAGTAATTTCTGCTGCTGAAGTGCAGCATAACTTTGTTCACGAATATGTAAGGGAATTTCCACTCCCTGACGCACAGGCTGATAACTGCACAATGTAGCATCTATAGAATCAAAAGCTGAAATCAGTTGTTCTATTTGTTCTATTGGTCCTATTTGCAGACAGGTAAAGATATTTGTTAGTTGGACTGCGTGTAGTTCCCCTAAATAGTAGTAACAGACGAAGTAGGGTACATGAGCGCGCCCCAAATCATCCATGCGATCGTTGTACAGCCAACCAAATAAGGTATGCTCTAAGGTTACTTGGTATACATAAGCAGCTCGGTATCCGGCTTTTGGCGGCTTATAGGAATTCCAGTGCTGATAAACTAGCTGTTGGATAAATGCTTGCTGAATTTCCGGGGGAACCTCTCTACTAGTAAAGAGCCTATATCCCACCTTAGGCAAGCTGGTGTATACAAGTTGTCCTAACAAAGACATAGTTCTCAGGTAGAATAATCAGTTTGTTGCTTAAAACTTTTTAACATCGGATTATACTTAGGTAGTAAGCTGCCTACTTAGATGATACTAGAGTTACCAATCACGTATTGGTAAAGCATATTAATGACTTTATTTAACAGATGACTGAAGCGTTTTTTGAGCTACCGCGCGAATCCTAGAAGCTTGAGATTCAGTAGAAGCAGCTTTCTCAGCCTGTACAAATAGGGTTTTTGCCGCTTTAGTATCACCTTGAGCATGACGTAGCAATGCTTTACCTACTAGGGCTTCGATGTTGTCCTTCTCCTGGCGCAAAATCTGCTCGTATGCAGATTCGGCTTTGGCAACCTGACCTGTACTTTCGTAAAGCTGTGCCAGTTGCAAACGCAATTGAATCCGCGATGGTTCTTTTTCAACAAGCTTCTCTACCGCAGCTAAAGCCTCACGGGTAGCGTCTGCCTGGGTATCGTTTTGCCGAATGTTAGCATAATTGTTCAACAGGAGACTAACACCCCCGATCAAAACAGCTAAAATCAGAGTTAATTTTAAAGTGTAGCGAATATCGCTAGGACTCAAGTATATATTCAGCAGCTTGATGAAGTTGAATTTTTTCTCAGTTGTCTTCAGCAACTGCTCTAGGGTTCCCTCAACTTGTTGCTGCGGCTGCGGACGAATTGGTATTGGTGATAAGGGATTCATCAATTGAGATAAATTGAGGTTGTTAATTAAAGTAGGTTTGTACGCTTTGCTCAACTCCAAAACCAACCACAAAAGTGGCTCTGCTGCACCTCTTGCTTTGAGGATTGAAGTACCTTCAGAATGAATAATAGGGATATTCGAGTAGAAAATTTGATATTTAGCTTTTGCTTTATCAAGGTTGATTATCAGGGGTTGCAGCAGCTCCGAAAAGTGCTGCTGATTTAATAGATTAGGTTGAAGTAGGTCGCACTTTGTCAAAATCAGGGCGAAGGGAAACCTTAAAGAATTCATGTACACAAGGTTAGAAATTGCCATCACCGCTTGGATGGTTGCCGCGATTTCTTGATAGTACGTAGGTTTGTGTGTTAGTGCATAAGCATCGATAAACACACAGCAACCATGAGAATTAAGCACCATCCTGCGAAAATCAGGATTTTTAATATTACAAGACTCGCCAGGAATGTCCCACCAGCGAAAATTGCAAAGCGTTTGGTTCCCCTTCGATGTGTGACGCTTCAAACTAAAGTTGAAGTTAGTTATTTTCATCGTTGAAGGCGGATACTGACCAGTCTTACTGATATAGTTGAGGATGTCTTCGATATTTTCTTGAGCTTGGCTATCTTGACAGTCAAACCATAATCGTTCATTATTATTCCTCTGTGCAGGAGAGTGTAATTCTGCGTAGCTACCAGCTAGAAATACGGTCTTACCCACACCCCTTTGACCAATACTCAATACGCTAAAGGTTTTAGTAGCAGCGTTAGACAATGAACTCATTTTTTTAATTAAAGAACGTTATTTGGATCAAACGCAGATTGCGCCTTAGCGCCAAAAAAGCAATCTTATAAGTCTAAATGTATAGAAATACAGCTTTAGTAAAGAAGTCTGGAGTGTAAAGGATAAAGTAATTGAGTAGCCCTTATGGATGTGGTAATTTCATCCTTTCTGCGGCTGGCTGCTACTAAACCAAAGTGCATACTGTTATTTTTAGCTTAAGATAATTTGTGTTGTAGTAATTTCTGCCTTAGCTAAGAAATATGTTACTTAATCACTTAACTAAAGCAAAAACCTTTATTGGTCATGCTGGTTGTGTGATGTATTTGACAGTGACTGCTGCCCATTTGAAGTAATTAAAGGCTTGTTGAGTCCAACTACATTTTTTAAATTAGCACTCTTGAAGTTAGCACCACTCAGCTTTGCTCCCCTGAGATTAGCTTCCTGTAAATCTGCTGAACTCAGATCAGTGTCAGTTAGGTATGCCTGAGCTAGATTAGTTTTTATTAAGTCTGCCTGAGTTAATTTTGCTTTGGTTAAGTCTGCTCCTTGCAGGTTAACTCCTTGAAGATTAACATTGCTGAGATCGGCGATCGCCAAGCTTGCTCTCTTTAAGTTAGAACCCTTCAAATTGGCACTGCTGAGATTTGCGCTATTCAAAATTGCGGCACTAAGGTCTGATTGAATTAGATTAGCACCACTCAGATTTGCCCTACTCAGTTCTACTCCGTGTAAATATGCTTTTTGCATATTAGCCTTGTTAAAGTTTGTATCTGGCAAGATGGCTGCGAATGAATTAGCTTCCTTTAAACTAGCGCCACTCAAATTCGCGCCATTTAGTTTTGCTAAAACCAGGTTGGCTTTATTTAAATTTGCTTGGCTGAGTATTGCTCTATTTAGACTTGCTGCTTGGAGATTGGCTCCTTGCAAGTTCGCGTTGCTCAGATTTGCCTCACTTAGGTTTGCTCCCAGCAAATTGGTTCCTTGCAAATTAGCGTTACTCAGATCCCCATTGCTTACTTTTACTCCTACAAAATCCGCTTTACTGAGATTTGCTTTACTTAAAATTGCTTGAGTTAAATCTGTCGCGTGTAGAAAGGCTCCACTTAGGTTTGCCTCACTTAAATCTGCTCCCCGCAGATATGCTGTGATCAGATTTGCCTTGCTTAAATCTGCCTGCCGTAAATTTGCTCTACTATTTGTGTTACCTTCAGTCCAATTCAATTGTGCAGCAGTAAGTTTTGCTCCTTTCAGATTCGCTTTACTTAGATTTGCTTGCCTCAAATCTGCCTGAGTTAAATTTACCTGATTTAAGTTTGCCCCGCTCAGGTTTGCTGCTCTTAAGTCTGATCCTTGAAGATTACCTCCCTTAAGGTTTGCCCCGCTCAAATCTGCACCAGCTAAATTACATCCTTGACATTGTTTAGTTTCTCGTAGGCGTTTGACATCAGCAGAATTTGGCGAGTAGCTGCTTGTTTCTTGCTGGTTAACTTGTGTAGCCTTTGAAGAGTCTACCTCAGACGTACAGGCTGAACTTGTGGCGATCGCCAGTGCTACTGTAGCAATTTTTATTTTCATAGTTTTTATTATTCTTTATAAGAGTTGGACATAATTCTCTCCAGAATCAAGGCGAAAAAAGAATATTCCTCTGTGATCAAAAATAATTAATGTGTGTGTATATAGATATACACTAAATTAGTTTGAGATTTCAGCAAATTAATGTGTTTTTTAACTTTACTTAGTATTGGCGTTTTATATTTAACCTTCCTTATTCAGGTAGATGCTCAGGAGCTTTCACCTTTAAAGGAAGATCAGGTTAATAAATTAACTGAAAAGCTGATAGCTAGGGTTATTGTCATCAGTAGCAGAAAAGCCATTTAGGATGATAGGTAAAATTATATACTTGCTACTGAATCTACAGCATTAACACAATTGTCGCTATGCGTGACTAAAAAAAACGCCCGTGACGAATAAGTTAAAAATATTCCTGTATTGCTTACTGCTAAGTCGCTGCTAATTGCAGGTTTTGCAAGAGTAATAAAATAGGTAAATTTTTGCTGTTTGAATCTGCACGCAGTTGGGAATACTGAATAGAGGCATTATTAGCTACTAAAAAGTAAGTAAGATAAAACAGCTCTTTATTGTATTAAAATTAACCTCGCTTTTAACATCTAGGCATTTATGTATAAATCTGCTAATTCTCGATTGCTCAACTATTGGCAACGGCGGCTAAGACATCAACGTTTTTATCTAACTATGCTGGCGATCGCATTTGCAATCATTGGAGTAGCAGCGATCAAGAGTCCCGTCTTTGCTCAAGAAAGTCCGCTTGTCTACGGTGTACGTGCTACCTCTGGAGAAGTAGTGCTGGAGTCTTTGGACTTGACAAATGACCAGCTACAATCAAGTGTTCAAACTGGCATCACTCTAGAAGCCAACGAGCGGTTGAGCGGTTTTACTTTGCTAGCTGATGGCACATTTACGCTTGCTACTGCCCCCACTACGGCTGCCGTAAACGGCGGAGTTAATCTTAGTCGCCTGATGTTTTTTGTACCATCTCCACAGCCGCAAATAGCAGTATTTCCAGAATTACCAGGACTTGCTGCGAATAATACAATTGAGAGTTTACTAGCCACCCAAGACGGCAAACTCTTGAGTATACTAAGTCTCAATCAAGGTACTCCGCCCTTCTCTTTAGCAACTATCGATCGCACTAATGGTCAAGTAAGCCCTAGCTCTGTAACCTTACCACCGGAGCGGCGGTTTAGTAATCTCACCCAATGCTCAGATGGCACAATTTACCTTACCTCACTTGGGCAATCGGACTCTACTAGTCTAGTGCAGCTAGATTTACAGCAAGAACAGCTGATCAGTTTGCCACGATTGACTTTCAATAATATGCCTTTATCAAATGACTTAGCAGGCTTGGCTTGTGAGTCAAATCAACTTTATGCACTGAGTAACCCCACCTTTGAAGGTAATTCCCTATTCACCATAGATGCAAGTACGGGAGTTATGAGTCTAGTAAAATCATTCGCGGTAGACAAGATTACGTTTAAACTCAATTTGGGTCAGACTGCTCAATCTGTTTTTACAACTCAAGTACCAAGCTTTGAATTCAGCGATGGCATCCCCTACGAACTAGGGATGAAGTTCCAAAGTGCAAAGCCTGGTCAAATTACCGCGATTCGCTATTGGAAAGCAGCTAGTGAATCTGGAGTCCATGTTGGTAAGCTCTGGACAGAAAGCGGTACTCTGTTGGCAAGTGTTACTTTCTCTGATGAGACTCAGTTCGGTTGGCAGCAGGCGACTCTTAGCACTCCCCTAGATATTGCAGCTAATACCAAATTGCGTTCTAATGAAGTAGTCTTAGATGAGGAAAAAAGGTAAGAGAA